>Ga0181539_1000408_pt1 | contig 52012 bp, 44 predicted proteins | sample PEATcosm2014_Bin_46_FD_119767 | JGI IMG/M metagenome (GOLD analysis project Ga0181539, IMG submission 119767) | Peatland microbial communities from MTU Mesocosm Facility, Houghton, MI, USA - PEATcosm2014_Bin23_60_metaG | ecosystem: Environmental > Terrestrial > Soil > Wetlands > Peat | place...
GCGGAAGAGGAACAGCGCCGCCGAACGAGGTTCCGGCCTCTCTGATCGATTTCCCCGCCGAAGAAGTCCGGGCTTGGCAGGCCGCCGTGGCGTTTTATGCAAAAGACCTGGCTGGACGCGACCTGCTTCTCAACAGCGATATGGAAACCATAAACAACCGGCTGTCCGAAATGGAGGCGTGCGCAGATCTGGAGGGGAAGAGTTCCACTGCGTGCCGATCGGGTCTGCAATCCGATTTGGTCGAGACTCTCGACCGCGCTGCTCCGGTCTACCGGGCACACTGGTGGGCCGAACAGGATCGCGCAAACCGTGAATGGATTGCCCAGGTCGCGCCGATGGTCCAGCAGATGGGAGTGGAGCTTTCCGAACAGCTTGCGGACGTCTATCAAAGGCCGTGGCCCGCGGGGCGGTTGCGGGTGGACGTAGTTTGGTACGGGGGACCTTACGGGGCGTACACCTCACTCAATCCGACCCACGTGACGATCTCCAGCCACGACGCACGCAATCAGGGGGTCTATGGATTTGAAGTTCTATTTCACGAGTCCTCGCACGCGCTGGCAGGTGCCGTAACCGAAGCGATCTCCCGGGAGTTCCGCCAGCGCGACAAACCCATTCCCCGCGACCTCTGGCACGCCCTGCTGTTCTACACCACCGGTGAACTGCCCTTCACGGACGAGGAAAAGAGCGCCCTGGTGGATTTCCTCAGATCCGGACATGGGTTTATCGGCGTCCACAGCGCCACCGATACGCTCTACGAGTGGGGCGTTTACCACCAAATCATCGGGGGCTACTTCAATAATCACCCGTGGCATCAATTGGTGACGGTCAATGTGGTCGACCCCAACAGCAAGCTGGTGAGCGGGTTGGGCAATTCGTTTCAGATTACCGACGAGATTTACCAGATCGGCGATTTTCGGGCTGACGATACGCACGTCCTGCTGGCCCTAGATCCCACATCTGTGGACCTGAAGAAGAATGGAGTGGTCCGGCGCTATTACGGATGGCCGATCGCCTGGACGCGGACGTTTGGCAAAGGACGTGTCTATTACAACAGTCTGGGGCACGAAGAGGCGGTTTGGAATGATCCGCGCTACCAGGACATGCTCTTGAAGGCCATTAAATGGGTCATGCGGGAAGAGGACTGAGCCGCGTCTTCGGGGCAGCGTCATAAGAAAGTTAAGCTCTTTTGCTCCGGCTCGACTTTTTTCTTGACAGGGGAAATGCCGCGCTGCTATACGAAAAGAAGCGGCTTCTTGCCAGTGTAATTTTGGTGAGATGCCGTGGGAAAAGGTTCAACCTCGTTAGGCGAGGTTACCACGCAAACATAAGCGGAGAAACCCGGAGACGAGCCAACGGGTGGAGCAGGCAAGGCCGGCTTAAGGCTTTGTCCGCTGTTCCGGAATACGGGACGCTACGTTGCGTGGAGCCAAAACTCTCACCGGGAGGTTTGAGAAACCGGGCTTGTACAACCTGGTTTGCAAGGATCGCCCCTGCGGAGCTTTTGCTCCGGGGGGCGTTTTGCTTTTAGGGCAATTTCCGTGGAATGGTTAATCGTGTGGCTGGAATTCTTACATTCATGATCGGGAAGCGCGCGGGGTGGCGCGTGACGTGGTTCGCATGGCCGGCGGCGATGCTGCTTCTGGCCGCGATGGCCATCCCCTGTGCGTGGGGGCAAGACAGTCCACCCTCGGACACGTCCCAGGACCCGACCAACCCGACGCCGCCAGATCCTCAGCGTTGGAACCTGCATTTCCAGTCCACCGTTGGTGCTCAAGGCTACCCTTCATTCCCGGCTGAATATACTGGCCCGAACAGTCTTACGCCCGGCGCCCAAATCAAAGACACCGTATCCGTGGATGCGATGGGCGGCGTGCGCTTATGGCACGGGGGAGAGTTTTTCGCGGACGTTGTCATCTGGCAAGGATACGGCCTGAGCAACACGCTCGGTATGGCGGGGTTTCCGAATGGCGAGGCGTTTCGAATCGGCAAGACCTATCCAGATGCCTACCCCTGCCGCGCTTTTGTTCGCGAGACAATCGGCTTCGGTGGGGAGAAGGAAGCCACCGATGACGAGCCGACCGAACTGCGCGGTACAAAGGACGTTCGGAACTTGACGTTTACGGTAGGCCACCTCAGCGCCAAAGACATCTTCGACACCAACGCCTACGCCAACGACTCCCGATCCCAGTTCATGAATTGGGACTTGGTGGCCAATGACGCCTGGGACTATCCGGCGGACACGCTGGGGTTCACGAATGGCGCCGCCGCCGAATTGAATATGCGAACTTGGACCGGGCGGCTGGGCATATTCCAGGTGTCGAAAGTCGCGAACGGATTGCGAATGGATTGGAACCTGGCCCATGCCTGGTCCGCGGTGGCGGAGGTCGAAAGGCGATATTCACCTCGGGGACACGCTGGGGCTATACGCCTGCTGGCCTACGACGAGCGGGCGCACATGGGAAGCTATCAGGAGACCCTCGATAATCCCAGCCTCAACGAGGATATCGAGCTCAACGGGGCGTACCGATCCAAGTACGGCTTTGGCATCAATCTGGAGCAGGAAATCCGCAAGAATCTCGGGGCCTTCGCGCGCCTGGGTTGGAGCGATGGCAAAAACCAGACGTATGAATTTACCGACGTGGATCGCACCGCCGCGGCGGGGCTCAGCCTGAAAGGGGCGCGGTGGCGCCGCCCGCAGGACACGGTAGGCCTCGCCGCGATCGTCAACGGCATCAGCGCCGTCCATCGGCAGTACCTTGCGGCGGGTGGTCTGGGCATTACCGTCGGCGACGGAGCCCTCGACTATCGGGCGGAGCGGATCGCCGAAACGTATTACAACTGGAAGATCGCGAAACACTTCCAATTGACACCGGATTATCAATTTGCCCTGGACCCGGCATATAATCACGCCCGCGGGCCTATCAATCTCTTCGCCTTGCGGTTCCACACCGAGTTTTGATTTGGCCGAGGGGAGGTTTACGATGATCTACTTCACCGAGCTACAGAATCTTCCATTCTACGGGGTGAAAGGTGAGTTCCTGGGGGAACTGGAAGACCTGTGCGTTGATCCTAGCCAGAAGGCGGCGCGGGTGGCTTCTTATCTGCTCCGTACACCCCAGAAGGGCCTTCAATGCATTACCTACACTCAAGTCCAATCCATCTCCGTGCGCGCCGGCCAAACCAATGTGCCGCGAGATGAAATACGGTGCTATGCGCCGGATGAGGGGCTGATCCGGATCAAGAAGGATGTGCTCGACCAGCAGATCATTGACGTCAACAATCGCAAGGTGGTGCGGGTGAACGACGTGGATTTTGACATTGAGCCCACTGACGGTCACAGCGAGCTCCGCATTGTCGCCGTCAACGTGGGATTGGCCGCCGCCGTGCGCCGGTTGCTTCAGGGCACGATGTCCAAGCACAGAATCCGCCTGATCACCAACGCCCTTTCCAACCGAACCATCCTGTGGGAATTTGTGAATCTCATTGAATCGGATCCGGCGCGCCGCGTGAAGCTGCGCATCTCCTATGACCGGTTGGCGGCATTGCACCCCGCTGACATTGCTGACATTCTGGAAGAGTTGAGCTATAACGAACAAAAAGCTCTGATCGAATCGTTGGATGATGAGACCGCAGCGCACGCTCTTTCCGAGATTCCCACCAAAATGCAGGCGGATTTATTGGAAAGCATCCCACCGGAAAAAGCGGCAGACATCGTGGAAGAGATGCCTCCCGATGAAGCGGCCGACGTCCTGAACCAGCTTTCTCCGGAGACTTCGGCGGAAGTGTTGGCGGATATGGAGAAAGATGAGGCCAAGGAAGTCCGGGGGCTGTTGGCGTTCGAGGAGAATACGGCGGGGTCAATGATGACCACCGAGTACGTCGTGGTGCATGATTCCGCCACCGTCGAAGGGGCCATTGAGGCCTTGAGGAATTTCGAGGGGCATGTGGAAGTCATTCAACAGATTTACCTGATCGATAATGAAGCGGTCCTGAAGGGGGCGGTGGCCCTGGGGCGGATCGTGCTCGCCGCCGCCAATTCACCGCTTGCGGACCTTTCCACGGAAGACCTGATTTCGGTCCAGGCGGAGCAGAGCGTAAGATCGGTGGTGGATCTCTTTCATAAATACAATTTGATGTCCCTTCCGGTCGTTGACGAGGAGCGCCACTTGCTGGGCATTGTCACCGCTGACGACGTGCTGGAGCAGGTGATCAGCAGGAAGTGAAGAGTGAAGAGTGACGAGTGAAGAGCAAGAAAGGCGAAGAGCAGTGATGAGGGCAGCGATGAGTGAAAAGTGATGAGTGACGAGCAAGAAAGCCGAAGAGCAGTGATGGGTGACGACAACGCCCATATGGTTTGGTTTTTTTGCTCGTCACTCTTCACTCATCACTCGTCACTGTACTTAGGGAGTTCCCATGGCAGCGAAACTCAAAAAATTTCAACATTTTGGTACCACGCTGTTGATCTTCTTTGCCATCTTGGGCCCTGGCATCATCACGGCCAATGTGGACAATGACGCGGGGGGCATCTACACCTATTCGGTGGCGGGGGCGAAATACGGGTTCTCGCTGCTCTGGACGTTGATCCCCATCACTGTCGCTTTGATTATTGTCCAGGAAATGGTGGGCCGTATGGGAGTGGTGACCGGCAAGGGCCTGGCGGACTTGATCCGCGAGGAATATGGCTTCCGCACCACCTTCATCTTAATGGTCCTGCTCATTATCACGGATTTGGGGAACACGGTATCGGAATTTGCCGGCCTCGCTTCCGGAACGTCTGTCTTTCATATGAGCCGATTCGTGGCGGTCCCGCTGGGGGCCTTCTTCGTGTGGCTGCTGGTGGTGAAGGGAACTTACCGCTACGTGGAAAAGGTCTTCCTGGCGGCATGCGTCATTTATCTGGCTTATCCTATTTCCTGCTTCCTGGCGCATCCCGATTGGAAGAGTGCGCTGGTGAGCACGGTGAAGCCTTCCTTCCAATTCAACTCGGATTACCTCTATATGGTCATCGGCTTGGTGGGAACGACGATTGCTCCGTGGATGCAATTCTATCTCCAGTCAGCGGTCGTGGAAAAAGGGGTGAAGGTGAAGGATTACCTCTACTCGCGCATGGACGTCATCGTCGGTTGCATCATGACCGACGTGGTGGCGTTCTTCATTATTGTGGCCTGCGCCGCGACGATTTATTTGACCGGTAATCGGGACATTAAAGATGCGGGAGACGCAGCGATGGCCCTCCGGCCCCTGGCCGGCCCTGCCGCCAGTGGGTTATTTGCGGTTGGACTCATCAATGCTTCGCTCTTTTCCGCCTCCATTTTGCCCCTCGCTACCGCTTACTATGTTTGTGAAGGGTTGGGGCTGGAATCGGGAATCAACAAGCAGTTCAGCGAAGCCCCGGCTTTCTACTGGCTCTACACCAGTTTGATTTTTCTGGGCATGCTGGCCGTGCTCCTTTTGAGTGAGGCGCAGCAGGTTCCCATCATTCTGCTCTCCCAGGTTGCCAACGGTATCCTGCTGCCTTTCGTCGTGATCTTTATGCTGCAACTCACCAACCGCGAAGACCTCATGGGACCGTATAAAAACAGCCGCTTCTTCAATATCATAGCCTGGGCCACGTGCATCGTCATGATCGTCCTCACCGCCCTATTGGCCGTCACCACCGTTACCACCGGCCACATGCCGGGGTGAGCCAGCAAGAACAGAAGGCAGTAAGCAGTAGGCAGAAGGCGGCGAGCACCGCTCCCCTTTGAAGCGCCGACCTTCAGAACTTGCGCTGAGCACCGCGAATGGGTCGGCATTTCCCTTGGTGCAAGGTTTGGTGTCGAATGACGCTCAATATAATTGGGACTTGGTGGCACATGGGTGAAGAGAATGCCACAGCAGTGTATCGGCGGGGGTTCTGGAGACCGCTTGCTGTAAACCCGGGGAATCGGTAGCGCAGTGCGGCGGACCCGCAAAGGAAAGTCAAAAGGCAAACCGCAAGACGCAAAAGTCAAAACCGTGTGTGCGGGGGGATGGAACTATAAAAGAAAGTACAGCACAGTAATGACGTGGTATAGTCATCGTGATCACCTAGGAGGTTGCCCGATGGCGAAGGAAGCCGTCTTCACGGTCAAGCTGGAATCCGATCTGCGGGACGCCTTTGCGGCCGAAGCCGAGGCGGCGCACCGGCCCGCCTCGCAGATCGTACGCGAGTTCATGCGCGAGTTCGTCCAGCGCCAGCGCGAGGCGCGGGAGCATGACGCTTGGTTCCGTGCCGAGGCGCAGCGAGCCCTCGACAATCCGCGCCCAGGCATTCCGCATGATGCCGTGATGGAGCAAACACGCGCCATCATCGACCGGATCACGAGCAAGAAGGTTCGGGCGTGAAGGTCGAGTGGCATCCTTTGGCGCGCACCGATTTGGTCGAACTGGTGACCTACATCGCCACCGACAACCCGAAGGCGGCCTATCGTATGCATGATGAGATTCGAAGGCAGACTGGCATCTTGGCCGCGCACCCCGAGGCGGGACGCCTTGGCCGCGTCCCAGGCACTCGAGAGTTGGTGATCGCGGGGACGCCTTTCATCGCCGCCTATCGCGTCACCAGCGACCTGGTAACGATCCTCTGCCTTCTGCACGGGGCGAGGCGATGGCCACGAGGCCTGTAATTCGGCCCCCACCCCGCGCCGGCAGATCGTTCGGCCGATTTCAGCTCATGACTTCTTGGGGTGCCATGGAAAAACTCTCCCCCGCAACGCCGACGCGCCAAGCAGCACCCCGTATGCGGCGAGTCCTCACGCTCTGGGATTTGGTCTTCTACGGGATTGTCCTGGTCCAGCCTATAGCTCCTATACCCCTGTTTGGAGTCGCGCAAAAACTCTCGGACGGCCACTTCGTAACCACTCTCCTGCTCGCCATGTTACCCATGTTGATTACCGCCTCCAGTTACGGCCGAATGGCGGCGATCTACCCATCGGCGGGCTCCGCCTACACCTATGTGGGCAAGGGGCTGAACGTTTATCTGGGATTTCTGGTGGGCTGGGCGATGCTTCTTGACTACCTCTTAATCCCCCTCACCAACGGCATCTGGGTTGCTGTAGCCATGCATTCACGTTACCTGCCTCAGATTCCTTATGCGGTGGCGATGTTGCTGGTGGTGGTCTTCATGACCGCTCCCAATCTGCGAGGGATCAAGACCTCAGCGCGCGCTGATAAGATTCTGCTGGTGGCCATGTGCTCGGTGACCGCGGTCTTCATTCTGCTGGCCATTCGATTCCTGCTTCACTACCAGAGTTGGGGCGGCCTTTTATCAACTCAACCTTTTTACAATCCCCAGACCTTCTCGACCCATAGAGTTTGGATGGCGACTTCCTATGCGGCACTGACCTACATCGGCTTTGACGGCGTCACGACCCTCGCGGAGGATGTCGAGAATCCGAAGCGTAACGTCCTATTCGCGATCGTGCTGGTTTGCTTGTTTACGGGTCTATTCGGCGGACTCCTGGCCTATCTCGGCCAGAAGGTTTGGCCGGATTGGCACACCTTACCGAACCTGGAAACGGCCTTCATGGATGTATGTGAACGGGTGGGGGGACGCGCCCTTTTTCACGGGATGGGCTTCACCATCCTGCTGGCGCAACTCGGCGGCGGCCTGGCCGGCATCGTGGGTGCAGCCCGGTTGCTCTTTGGCATGGGCCGCGACAACGTGCTGCCCCGCAAAATCTTTGCCCACCTCAGCCCGGGCACCAGCACTCCCACCTATAACATCCTGATTGTGGGCGCGATCACTTTTGTGGGGGCCATCGCCCTTCAGTATGTCGGCAACGCCTATGAACACGCGGGCGAACTCCTGAACTTCGGAGCCTTTTTCGCCTTCATGAATGTGAATTTGGCGGCCTTCTGGCAATTCGCCTTCGTGCGGCCCCACCCGAGCAAGGCACGGACGATCGCCGATTCTCTGCTGTCGTTGTTTGGAGCCGCCTTCTGCGGCATCATCTGGTGGAATCTGGACAGCATCGCCAAAATCGTCGGGGGCATCTGGTTTCTCCTCGGGGGTGTTTATCTCGCCCTCACCACGCGCGGATTCCGCACGCCCCCTCGCATGATCGATTTCGGTGAGTCAGCTTAACCGCGGAACCGCGCTCCGCACCATCCCCGCGCTTGGCTTGCGGTAACCATGCGGGTATGTTAGGGTTTCTATTGATTTCAGATGTGTACAAGGTCAGAGTTCCCGTGAAGACAGAACCTGTCGAAGCAGATCTCCTGAACCAGATCGATCTTGACCGCCTGCCCCGGCACATTGCCATTATCATGGATGGCAACGGGCGATGGGCCAAGCGCCGGCGCCTGCCTCGCATCGCCGGCCACCGCGCGGGGATCAGCGCGGTGCGGCAAGCCGTGGAGGCGTGCGCGCGCCTGGGCGTTCCTTATCTCACCCTGTATTCTTTTTCCGTGGAAAACTGGAAGCGGCCGCACACCGAAGTCAAGTTCCTGATGGGCTTGCTGCGTGAGTATTTGAAGAAGGAGATCGGAGAACTCAACCGGCAGAACATTCGGCTCGCGGTCATTGGGAGGATTCAGGAACTGCCCAAGCCAGTGCTCCAGGACTTGCAGAATGCGCTCGACCGAACCCGGCAGAATACCGGACTGCGCCTGGTCTTGGCGCTCAACTACGGGGCGCGTGCGGAATTGGTCGACGCGGTGCAGGAATTGCTGGCCCACGCCAAGCGCAATGGGTCGGTAACGGTTGATGAGGCCCTGCTGAGTGAGCACCTCTACACGCGCGGCCTGCCGGACCCCGACCTACTGATCCGCACCAGCGGGGAATTGCGCCTGAGCAATTTTCTCCTCTGGCAAGTGGCCTACGCGGAACTCTGGGTAACGGAAACGCTTTGGCCGGACTTCCGGCAAAAGGATCTGTTCCGGGCGATCATCGATTTCCAGAAGCGCGAGCGCCGCTACGGCGGGCTGGGAATGAGCTGAAACAATTTTGGATTTTGGATTTTGGATTGATGTAGCGGCGGCTTTACGCCGCCATGGCGGGATAAACCCGCCGCTACGAAGGTTGGCCGACTGCCGGTGGACGGCGTCATTAATCCAAAATCCAAAACCTAAAATCCAAAATCGAAAGTTCCATGCTAAAACGCACTCTCACCGCCCTCCTTTTGATTCCCCCTGTCGTTTACCTGATTGGGTGGTCGCCGATATGGCTGTTTCTGGTCGCGCTGGTCGCCGCTGTCGTGTTGGCTCTCCGCGAGTACTTTGGGTTGTGCCGCGCTATGGGATTCAAAGTCTTCTCCTGGGTGGGGTACGCAAGTGCGGTGGCACTGTGCTTTGTCCAGATGTTCCCATTGAGACATAGCTATTATTCCGTGGACCGGAACGTCGCGGCCTGGATGCTCGCCTTGGTGCTCGTCATTTCCGCCTTAGCGATGCATCATAGTACTGACTTGAAGGACTATCTCGCGGCCAGCGCGACGACAATCTTCGGCATTCTATACATAGGGTTGTCCCTTTCGTTCCTCGTACGAATTCGCTTGGTGGGAGCAGACGTGCGGTATTCGGATGACCTCACCGAACGGCCGGAGCTAAGTCTCGGTGCCAACTTAGTCCTATTCTTGTTTGCGGTAATCTGGGCAGGTGATATTTGCGCGTATCTCGTGGGCCGCTCGATGGGCCGCACCCCGTTCTTTGCCCGAATCTCACCGCGCAAGACTTGGGAAGGCGCAGTGGCGGGCCTGGCAGGAAGTCTCATCGCAGCCTGGGCCTTCGCGCGTTGGTTTTGGAAGACGGAAAGCGTCATACTGGTTATGCTACTCGCTGCGTGGATTGCGGTCGCGGGCCAAGTCGGTGATTTGGTCGAGTCGGCCATTAAACGCGGAGCGAACCAGAAGGATTCCGGCGCGCTCTTGCCCGGGCACGGAGGTTTTCTTGACCGCATTGACAGCCTGCTTTTCGCGGCCCCGGCCCTTTGGCTCGCGATGTTGGTTCTGGGCATTCGATCATGACTCAAGGACTCTGCATCCTCGGCTCCACCGGTTCCATCGGCCAGAACTGTCTTCGTGTTGTGGAGAGCCTGCCGGACCGCTTCCACGTGGTGGCGCTCTCGGCAGGGAAGAATCTGGAGGTGCTCGCCGCGCAGATCGCGAAGCATCACCCCCGGATTGTGGTGGTAAGCCAGCCTGAATACAAAGAACAATTACGAGATCGGCTGAAGCGGCGCGAATACAAGCGGCTGAAGATTGTCTGGGGGGTCGATGGCCAGGTGGAAGCCGCGACGCACGATTCCGTGGATTTTGTTGTGTCCGCCTCGCATGGCACCACCGGACTGGTGGCCACTTACCAAGCCGTTTGCGCCGGCAAACACGTGGGCCTTGCCAACAAAGAGACCTTGGTGGCCGCCGGGGAACTGGTGATGCGCGCCGCAGCCAAACGGCGAATCGCGGTTCTTCCCATCGATAGCGAGCACTGTGCCGTGCACCAGTGCCTCCGCGCCGGGCAGCGGAAGGAAGTCAAGCGCATCATTTTAACGGCATCGGGAGGGCCTTTCCTCAAGACCCCCAGGCGGCTCTTTGATTCCATCACCCCGGAGGAAGCCCTAAAGCATCCCATTTGGCGGATGGGGGGAAGGATCACCATTGACTCGGCAACGCTGGTGAACAAGGGCTTGGAAATCATCGAAGCGCACTGGCTTTTTGGAGTCGCTCCCGGACAAATTGACGTCGTAATCCACCCGGAATCTATCATCCATTCCATGGTAGAATTCATTGATGGGTCAGTGATGGCGCAATTGGGGGTTCCGGACATGCGCATTCCCATTCAGTATGCGCTGACTTACCCGGATCGCGTGGCCGTCACGGAAAATGGGCTAGGGCTTGACCTCCTATCGGCGCGCGGGCTTCATTTTCGGAAGCCGGACACCCAGCGATTCCCCAGCCTTGATTTGGCGCGCGAGGCCTTGGTGCAGGGAGGGATTATGCCCTGCGTTCTGAACGCCGCGGACGAGGTTGCCGTCGAGGCGTTCTTGAACAACCGTCTGAAGTTCTCCGCCATCCCACGGTTGATCGAAGAGGTGATGCGGCAAATGGGCTCCTACCGGACCATCAATTCGCTGGATGATGTTCTGGAAGGGGATCGGGAAGCCCGGCGCCGTGCGGCGCTGGTGATTTCGGCCATTTCGGCCTAGAGAGAAGCATTTCCACATGCTGGGAAGTTTCGTAACAGACGCACTGGTCGTGGTCGTGGTCCTGGGGATCATGATCTTCATTCATGAGTTGGGTCACTTCATGGCCGCAAAATCCTTTGGCGTCCGCGTGCTGGTGTTTTCCTTAGGATTTGGAAAGTCCCTTCTGCACATCAAGCGTGGCGATACCGATTACCGCATCAGCGCCCTGCCGTTTGGCGGCTACGTCAAAATGGCGGGGGACGATCCGTCCGAGGTCCGCGAGGGGGATAAAGGGGAATTCTTGTCCCAGCCCCGCTGGCACCGCTTCGTGATCGTGGTGATGGGGCCGGCGATGAACGTGCTACTGGCCGTTGTCCTTTTGACGGGACTTTACAAGTATCATTTTCAACGTCCAGCCTATTTGGAACAGCCCGCGCGCGTTGGCGATGTAGATGCCGGGTCACCCGCCGCCCAGGCCAGTATCCAACCTGGAGACCTGATCCTCCGTTTTGGGGCCCAGGAAAACCCCAAGTGGGAAGACGTCGATTTAAAGATCATTACGACAGTGAACGAAGCCATTCCCCTGGAAATCGAGCGCAATGGCGAGATGGTGAAAACCTCCATCACACCGATCGCCAAGGGCGCCAATCGGGAGGGCTATGCGGGATGGGATCCGGTCGCCCCCGGCGTGCTCGAGGAGGTGGAGCCCGGACTTCCCGCCAGCAAGGCTGGGCTGAAACCGGGCGACGAGATCGTGGGAGTCAATGGGCACAAGGTTTTCTACTTTCCGAGCGTCGCTTATGCCATTCAGACGGGCAATGGCAAGCCCGTGACCTTTGATGTTATGCGTTCCGGCAAGGAGCTTCAGATTACGGTTCAGCCCATTTACGGCGAATTGATGGGGGAAAAGCGTTGGCGGGTGGGGTTTGGGTTCCAAACCGGGATGGTCGTCCGCCAATTGCCCTGGAAACAGGCGCTGGCAGCTTCTTTGGAGGACAATGCGCGTAATTGCCTTGCTACCTTCGACGTTCTGGGCAAGATCCTGACCCGGCGCATGTCCGCGCGCTCGCTCTCCGGCCCCATTGGCATCGCGCAGCTTTCCGGAGAAGCCTATCGCGCCGGGCTTCCCGAGCTTCTCCTCCTGGTTTCGTTCATCAGCCTGCAACTGGGCATTTTCAATCTGCTGCCCATTCCCGTCCTCGATGGCGGCGTGATTCTGCTTCTGCTGGTCGAGGGGCTGCTTCGGCGAGATTTGAGTTTGGAGGTCAAGGAGCGCTTTGTGCAAGCGGGAATCGTCTTCCTCCTCTTGCTCGCGGCATTCTGCATGTACAATGACTTGGTGAAGACATTCAGGCCTTACTGAAGGAGTCAGGAGACAGGAGTCAGGAGTCAGGGGCTGAAGAATAGGAGTCAGAAGTCAGAATGAAAGCAGCGGCATTCTGGTTTTGCCTTCTGACTCCTGTCTCCTGACTTCTTCTTTTAAAAGGAGCTGCTGTGAATTTTAGTGCCACGGACTTCTTTCCACCCCGGAGAAAGACGCGGCCGGTGAAAGTGGGACGCCTTACCGTCGGCGGAGATGCTGCCATCGCCGTCCAGTCCATGACCAAGACGGACACGCGCGAGGTGGAAAAGACGGTCGAACAGATCCAGCAGATGGAAGCAGCCGGGTGCGAAATTGTCCGTTTGGCCGTGCCGGATCTTGAGGCCGCCCAGGCGCTGCCGGAAATCCGCAGGCGCTGCCCCGATTCCGTCCTGGTTTCGGACATTCACTTCCAGTATAAGTTTGCCCTAATGGCCCTGGACGCGGGCATCGATAAGCTGCGCATCAATCCCGGCAACATCGGGGACGCGGAAAAGGTCCGCATGGTGGTGCGGCGAGCGCAGGAACAAAAAGTCCCTATTCGCATCGGCGTTAACGCCGGCTCCCTCGAGCGGCGCTTGCTGGAGAAATACGGCTATCCCACGCCGGAAGCTATGGTTGAAAGCGCCCTGTACCACGTCCAGATTCTGGAGGAATTGGGCTTTACCGATACCATCATTTCCTTAAAGGCTTCGAACGTGAAGTTGACGGTCGCCGCGTATCGTTTGCTCTCCCGGCAGGTGGACTACCCCTTGCATTTGGGTATCACGGAAGCGGGCACACAGTTTTCCGGTACCGTTAAGTCCTGCGTGGGCATGGGGATACTGCTGGCGGAAGGGATCGGTGATACCATCCGTGTTTCGCTGGCCACCGATCCGGTGGAAGAAGTGCGCGTTGCGTTCGAGTTGCTGAAGTCCTTGGAATTGCGCAGTCGCGGCCCGGTGGTGATCGCTTGCCCCACCTGCGGACGGCTGGAAGTTGACCTGTTCAAGATCGCCGGCGAGATTGAGCAAGCCACCAAACACATCAAAACTCCCCTCAGCCTGGCAGTGATGGGCTGTGCGGTCAACGGTCCCGGCGAAGCGCGCGAGGCCGACTTGGGCGTGGCCGCCGGCCGCGGCAATGGCATGATTTACCGGGAAGGGAAGGCCATCCGCCGCGTCAAGGAAGAAGAGATCGTCTCTGCTTTGCTGGAAGAGGTGGAGCGCTTTATCGCCGACAAGGCTGCCGGCGTCAACACCGCCCCCCCAGAGATTGTGCCTGGGCCGGCGCCTGTGGCCAATCAGACTCCACTGGTAACCCTTCAGTAGATATAAACCATCTCGGGCTTATAGGCGTTTCAGGTACGCTGCGCCGCACTCATAAAGGTTCTTTTCCGGAATCGGCTTGAGGCGAACGATTTCCGCCGGAACGAAAATGTTTGCATTGCCCGGCGAGTAGGGTATGGCGATTTCAATTCTGGTTCCTGGGGTAAGATATTTGCGGGTCGTGAAGCAAATGCCGCCGCGCGAGAGGTCGTTAACCTCCAGAACTTCTTCCTCATATTGCTTGTAGCGAATACAGGCCTGGAGCTTGCAATGGATGCGAGTGTACTGGCGTTCGTTCCTGGTGCGAGGCGGGGGGGCGGGCTCCGGAAGTGGAGCGGGCGGTGGCCAGGCAACCTCCTGTTTTCTCTCCGTTGGTTCGTGTGCCGTCTCATTCCATATCGTCGACTCGCGGCAGCGCTTACAGGGGTGATAGATGTATCGGTTGGCGTGATAAACTTCGGCCTCAAACTCCTCCAGATAAACCACCTCGCGAAGCCGGCATTTCGCGCACTCAAGCAACGTGCGGGCCACGGGTCGTTCCGATTCGCTCAACGGAATGAAGTTGATGTCCCACAGATTGATGCTGGGATCGAGAAGGGTCACGCCGTAGACAAATCCGTCGGGCTCCTTCCGCACTTGCCCGACAATCTGAGCAGGCGCTTCCTTGCCCGTGCGCTTCCGGCGAATCATGATTTCTTCCTGGGGAGTCAGATTGCGGTTCACGAGGATCAATGCCCCGTTACGGCTTACTTCCAGCGTTCGCGCTTCCTCACTGTACGCGAGCCCTTCCACATCTGCGCCGAAAATCTGGATTTGAATGACAATCGCGACACGGTCGGTCGAGCGAGCCGGGTGTGAGGGAGTTGTTCCCATTCCTTTATCCCTCCATAAAGTAAAAGAATCACCGCAAAACGCTATTCAAGTTGTTTGCTTCCTCATCCTTGAGTTTATAAGCCCTTCACGTACGCCGCGCCGTACTCATAAAGGTTCTGGTCCGGAATCGTTTTGAGGCGAACTATTTCCGCCGGAACGAAAATGTTCGCATTGCCCGGCGAGTAGGGCATGGCGATTTCAAATTTGGTTCCTGGGGCGAGATGTTTGTGGGTCGTGAAGCAAATACCGCCGCGCGAGATGTCATCAACCTCCAGTACGTCTTCTTCATGAGGGGGCTTATAGCGAATGCAGGCTTGGAACTTGCAATTGATGCGCATGTGCCGGCGCTCGTTCGTGGTGCGCGGTGCGGGGGCGGGCTCCGGCGGTGGAGCGGGCGGGGGCGGGGAATTGACCGGTTCTCTCTCTGTCGGTTCGTGGGCGGCCTCATTCCAGACCGTCGACTCGAGGCAGCGCTTGCAGGGGTGATAGATGGATCGGTTGGCGTAATAAACTTCGGCCTCGAACTCCTCCAGATAAACCACCTCGCGCAGCCGGCATTTCGCGCACTCAAGTAACGTGCGCCCCACGGCTCGTTCCGACTCGCTCAACGGAAGGAAGTCAATGTCCCACAGATTGATGCTGGAATCGAGAAACCTCACGCCATAGACAAATCCTTCAGGTTCCTTCCGCACTTGCCCGACAATCTGAGCTGGCGCTTTCTTGCCGGTGAGCTCCCGGCGAATCGAGATTTCTTCCAGGGGAGTCAAGTTGCGGTTGGCGATGATCATCGCCCCGTGACGACTCACTTCCAGCGTTCGGCCTTCTTCACTGAACGCGCGGCCTTCCCCCTCTGCGCCGAAAACCCGGATTTGAATGGAGAGCGCGATACGGTCGGTCAGGCGCGCCGGGTGTGAAAGCGTTGTTCCCATTCTTTTACCCCTCCCGAAAGGTAAGAACCACCGCAAAATGCTATTCAAGTTGTTTGACGAACTATCTTACCCCAGTTCCGCCGCCGCCGACAAACGATTGTCGCCCGGCCTTGCGGCGGCCGCAAGAGCAGTGACAAGTGACGAGTGGCGTGAAAGCAGTGACAAGTGATGAGCGAGGGGTTCATTCACCCGATCACCGGATCACCCGATGATTTAATGACTCAATGGCCCGATGACCCGATGACCCGATCCCCTGGCCCGTTGCCGGTATTCTTTGAGGAGGTGGAAGAACTTCATTGAGCGCCGCGCGTCTTCCTGAATCTGCACCTTGAGGATGGCGGGGTTCTGAAACTTCATCTCATCGCGAAGCCGGTAGAGAAACTCGATTTCCATATCGACCTCGGCGATTTGGCCGGAGAAATCCAACAGAAAAGTTTCCACCGTCAGCCGATGGTCGCCAAAGGTGGGTTTGAATCCCACGTTGGTCACGGAATCGTGGGGCACGCCGGCCAGCAGCGTGTGCGTCACATAGACCCCGACTTTGGGCAGTTGTTCTTCAATGGGAGCCAGATTGAGCGTGGGCACGGTATGCTTGTGGCCTACACCCAGTCCGGCAACGATCGGTCCACGGGAGGAAAACGGCCGACCCAGCAGGCGATTGGCCTTATGGACCTGCCCTTCCGCTAGCAGTTCCCGGATGCGCGTGCTGGAAACGCGGTCACCGCGCACGTTGAGCAGGGGGAGAACCTCCACGCGGAAATCCTCCTGATTCCCCAGTTCTTCCAGGATTTCCGTATCGCCGGACTGGCGATAGCCAAAGCGAAAATTGGGTCCAACATGCACGGACGATGCGTGCAGCGGGTTAACCAGCACCCGGCGCACGAATTCCAGGGGCGATTGGCGGGCGAGCTCGCGGGTAAAGGGCAGGACGAGCAGCAGGTCGATTCCCGTCGCTGCGATCAACTCCACTTTGCGCCGGAGCGGCGTCAGAAGTTTGGGCGCGTGGTCGGGCGCGAGAATCTTGATGGGATGGGGCTCAAAGGTGATGGCGGTGGCCCGCGCGCCCTGTGCTCGTGCCACCTCCACCACGCGGCGCAACAACGTCTGGTGCGCCAAGTGGACACCGTCGAAGTTGCCGATGGTCACCACGCTGGGGACCAGCGGTGCGCCGAGTTCCGGAAGGTTACTGATGACGCGCATACGGGAAACCGAAACTGGAAATTCGAAACTGGAAACTCGAAACTCGCCGCTAACTGCGAGTTTCGAGCGGATCGCGCAGAACGCAGTTCTGCGATTCTGTCAGCCGCAGAGCTGCGCTCTGCGCAATCCTCGCGTTTCCAGTTTCGACGTTCGATTTTCTAGTTTCGTCATAGCAATTCCAACCTCAATCCATCATAAGCCAATTGCACGTGCGAGGGCAGGGTGGAGTTAGTTTCCTGGTGGCCGAGTTCGTGGGCGATATGCGTGAAGAACGCGCGCCGTGGCTTCAGCCGTTCGACCATCGCCAGAGCCTGCGCGAGGGAAAGGTGAGTGGGGTGGGGCTTGTGGCGGAGGGAGTCGATGATAAGGATGTCCAAACCCTCGAGCAGGGCAAGGCTGGACTCCGGAATTTCGCTGACGTCCGTCACATAGGCGGTGTCACGAAAGCGGAATCCCAGAATCGGCAGATTGCCATGCAACACGGGCACCGGGGTAAGCTTCAGGCCCCACAAATCAAAGGGTCCTGCAATCAGACGCGGATCGAGTTTCCCCACGCCGCCGAAGGGGTAGCTTCCCTCGAAGATATACGAGAAGGTGGCGCGAATCGTCGCCATGCAGCGGGCTTCGGCATAGATGGGAATCGGTATCTGCTGCCGGAAATAGAACACGCGCGTATCATCCAGGCCCATGATGTGATCGGCGTGGGCGTGGGTGAAAACCACGGCATCCAGGCGGGTCAGGCCCTCGCGCAAAGCCTGCGTGCGGAAGTCGGGTGTGGTATCCATCACCACCACGCGGCCGTCGTACTCCAGCAGGATGGAAGGCCGCGTGCGCTTGTCGCGCGGGTCGGAAGACGTACAAACGGAGCACCGGCAAGTGAGGATGGGCACCCCCGTGGAAGTTCCTGTGCCGAGAAACTTGAGTGTCATCGCCCTTTGCGTGCCTGCCGCTTCTGCAATTCCACAAACGTCATCCGCAGTTCGTACAGGACGTCGTCGAGGAGGCGGGATTCGTTGGGCGTCAGGTTCCCGCTGGTTTTTTCCTGTAGAACCTGGAGCAGGTCAATGGTGCGTTGGGCGTTGGGCATGTCCGGGGGAATGCGCTCACCCCCCGGCCCCGGAATCAAGCCAAGCTGGAACATGGTGGTGGTGCTGAGATAGGAGACCAGCGTTTCGAAACCGGACGGCTCGTCGGAAAGTTCTGCCTCGGGGGGCTCGACCTCTTGCGGCCGCGACACGTTCTGCGCCGGTGGCGTCGGGTCAGCTCTTTTCACCTCGGACGCACCTTCCTCGCGCCGGGAGCCTTCCGAAGTGAAGCTGCGGCGGTCAACCACTTTGAACCCGGAGGGTTCGTTCTTTTCATCTGCCATGAAATACCTCGCGGACCCGACTGTCAAGCCTGGGATAGGAGCCGGAATCGACCCCCCATGCGCAATAGCTGAGTTTAGCAATAAACCCGGCAACCAACAAGCCCGCCAAGACAACATCCTATGTTAGAATCGCGCTGGCATGCGATTGGGAGGGAATCAACGAATCTTTCACCAGTTGCTGTCGGTAGCAGAGTTTCGATCATTGGGTCATTAATCAGGATTCCAGCAAACCATGAAAACCCAAGCACAACTCAGCGAAAGTATTCAGCGCTTCCAGGAAAGCTTCTGGAACCGGAAAAGCACCGACCGGCCTCCAGTGGGCATCTATGACGAAGGCATCTACCTTCCCATCAATTTCCTGCGGCAGCCGTTCCCACGCCCCACAGTCTGCCCCGAGGATGTGAACGGCGATTTAGTGGCCAGCGAGTACGAGTACAGTTTTGCGAACCGAGCCGTGTCCTATGACGACTACATGGCCTTCTCCGCCGCGTGGCGTGGGATACCTTGGTTGGAAGCTGCTTGTGGCTGCCCCGTACGCTATTCCCAAGGATCCTTGGCGCCCGCCCATTTCGTTGCGTCTGTTGACGAACTGGCGCATATCCCTATCCCCGCCCCCAACGCCTGGCTCGCTTGCCTGCGGCGTGAGACCCAGCGGCTGGAAGCACAGGCTTCGCCTGATTGCTGGATTAGTCCTTCGATTTTCCGTGGGCCTTCGGACGCCCTCGCTGCCATGCAGGGAATGACCGAGTTTTTTTTGGATTTGCATGACAACCCCCAAGCCGTGGAAAGGGCCGCAAACCGGGTCAACCAGGTGCTGATGATGGAAATAGATACCCATTATTCCATTGTGCAGCCTAAGCTGGGCGGCTACGCGCAAATCATGGGGTATTGGGCGCCAGGAAAGACCGTCATGCTGCAAGAGGATGCCCTGGGGATGTGCTCACCTTCCATCTATCGCGATATTTTCATGCAATTCAACGCCGCGATTGTTAAGCACCTGGGCCCCCATGTTCTTTTCCATTTCCACTCAACCGGCTACAAACACTACACACACGTGATGGACATTCCCGGAATCGCCGGGGTGGAAATGACACTGGAAACCATTGGGCCAACCTTGCAGGACTTGGTGCCGGTGTTCAGGGAGATATTGGAGAAAACTCGTCTTATTCTGCAAGTATGCACGGGCTTTGAATACCTGCCGGAAGCTCTGCGCAAACTCCCCCGCGAGGGATTGTTTCTCGTCATCCCGTCCAAGTACATCCCCACAGACGAGGCCTTTCGCGAATTTATTACCGCAATTTTCAGCGTTAGGGCGTAAGTCTCACCACGCTTGGCCGGGGCAACCGGAATGGGCCTCGTAGCGCGGACCCCCGCCTTTGGGGTCCGCGGCTCTTACCGAGCAAATGCCACGAATGCCGGATTGCGCAGAGCGCAGCTCTGCGATTCACGCCCATCTCCCGCGCTAAAACGCAGAGCTGCGCTCTGAGCAATCCGGCGAATACGGACACCTACAGTAGGGTTTGGGAGCGCGAGTCATGGTAAGAACCGCAGACCTCAACGGCGGAGGTCTGCGCTACGTTTACTTTTCCGAGGGATTCCAGGTGACCGTGCTGATGGAAATGGCGGGAAGCTTCAGGGATAACTCCCGCCCCTGCCACCCCAGCGTGACCGGGGCATCAGATTTCCGGCTGTTCAGCAGCTCGGCCACCACCTCGCCCTTCGGCCCCTTGAAGGCAAGGCAACGGAGGCCCTCCTCTGACCCGAGAGTTGCGATGCGGACTGATCCGGGCCGCACGAACCTGCTGAAGTGGGCGAGGTAATAGTAAAGCCCCGTATAAGTCACTTGCTGGGTCGCGGGGTTGATGATGACCACAGGATGCTGAATGTTCGGGTCGGGATCACCATGGATCACCGAGACCAGCCACGGCCCGCCCTTGTCGTTCAGAATCATGTTCCAGTAGATCCAGGCGGAAGCGCCAGCTTCCAGATCGGAGGCAATCTGATTGCCCCAAAAGTCGCCGTCACTAAACTCATAAATGGGAGGTTTGACGTAACAAATTTCGGTCATCCACAAGGGAAGGTCGGGGTAGCGGCGGTGCAACTCCGCAATGGCATCGAAATTCTTAAAGTCGTATCCATGATAGGCCAGGGAGCCCACGTACTTTCTGGCGCCGGGATCGTCCAGCACGGTGGGATATTCCTTGCCGGCCTCTTCCCGCGTGGAGGCCTCACGGAATTGGATTCGGGTGCGCAGGTGGTTCCTGGCAAAGAGCGGTCCCACGTGTTCTTTCAGGAGGTCCCGAACTTGGGGGTAGGTAATCTTGGTATATGTTTCGTTGAACAAGCTCAGATAGTCAATGAAGACGCCGTTTTTTTCATATTCCTGAAGGTAGCGGAGGTAGTACAACGCCAGCGCGTCATAATACTTGGGATCGACATTCAAGGCCGCCCGGCCGTCCGGTTGCTTGCCCACCTCCACGAGCATCCAGTCAGGAGGGAAATCCATGGGCGCTTGAAGCATGAAGCTGCCGTACTGGCGCGCGCGCTTGATGTAGGTGATTAACCCGGCGGGAGCGAGGTCGCGGCGGATGCTGAAATGGTTCATCGCGAGGTCGCCGGGCGTGTCGTCGTAAGTGTACCAGGGTCCAGCGGGCATCATATCGGTGCCCGCCAGCGGGCATTTCATCGCCGAGAAGCCCGCGCCGGTCTGAGGATCGAACAAAGCCTTCAGCACTTTTCCCTGCGCGGCGGGCTCCAGAGTGTTGAGAGTCAGCGATCCCGATTCGAGAAAGGAGGCGCCAAACCCGTCAATTCGCTGGTAACGCGCCGACTCATCCACGGTGAACGTGGTGGGCGTGCTGCCGCGCCGTCCCGCCTGGAACTGCAACGGGGGCTTGGCCGTTAGCCGGTCGCCCGCCTGCGACGAAACGTAAATCCGCGCCTGCTGTGCCCATGCCGGCACAACCCACGAAATACAAGCCGCCAACAGCCATGCAGCCTTTCGAATGGAAATCCACATGTTGACCTCCCTAAAGCACCTTGGACTACGGCGGCTCGACACCGCCTTGGTCATCGTCCTCGGCATTATTTCAAGGCGGCGTCGAGCCGCCGCAGTCCAAGGTGCTTCGCACATGCCATCGTCGCAAGCCTCCCACATTGGTCCCAGCCTATAACACGTTAGGTTTGCCAACAAGCGGCTCTTGCGAAGACTCCGCGCGGCTTGATAGATTACTGGATTAACCTAATCTGCCCCCGCTCACCATGAGCCGGAGAATCGAGAGCCAGCCTGGCCGGAGAAAATCTTCGTAAATTAATTGAACTGACGGCACACCTGCGAGGTCCGCAAGGCTGCCCTTGGGACCGCGCGCAGGACTACGACACTCTAAAAGGGTTGTTGCTGGAAGAAGCCTACGAGGTGGTGGATGCCGCGAACGCGCGCGATTTTGACGGCCTCGAAGATGAACTCGGGGATTTGCTCTTTCTGGTCGTCTTCTATTCCCGGGTTGCCGAGGAGGAAGGGCGTTTTACGATCGATGATGTTGTGGAGCGCGTGCACGCCAAGCTGATGCGGCGGCATCCGCACGTGTTCGGTGAAGTGCGCGCGCGCAACGCCGGCGAAGCGCTCCAGAGCTGGCTCGCCGTCAAGGAACTGGAGCGCGCCGCTGAGGGTAAGCACAGCAACACTTCCGTGCTGGATGGCATTCTCCCTTCGCTTCCGTCCACGCTGGTGGCTCACGAACTCGGTACGCGCGCGGCAGAGGTTGGATTCGAGTGGGCAAAGGTAGGTGACTTGCTGGAGAAGATTGAAGAAGAAGTCCACGAGTTGCGACAGGAGTTGGCCGTGCAACCGCCCAGCCCGCCAGCGCGGGTGGAGGAGGAAGTGGGCGATTTGCTTTTCGCGGTGGCCAATCTCTCGCGCTTTCTTCACTTCGACCCCGAGAGTTGCTTGCGTCGGGCCAACCAGAAATTTCAGCGCCGCTTCCAGGCTATGGAACAGGAAATCCTGAAAAGTGGCAAGCAATTGAAGGAATGTTCGCTGGAGGAGATGGAAGCAGTTTGGGGGGAGATCAAAGCCCATGAAGATTGACCGCATCGAACTTCGCGAATTGCAAATGCCGCTTGTGCATTTTTTTGAGACGAGCTTCGGACGCACCACTACGCGCCGAATCGTTCTGGTGCGTGTGGACGCCGGCGGCCTGACCGGTTGGGGCGAGGTGACCGCCGGCGAAGAGCCCTTTTACAGTTACGAAACGCCCGAGACGGCCTGGCACATCTTGCGCGATTTTCTGATTCCGTGGACGCTCGGAAAAGATTGGGCGGCGCCCAGTGACGTCGCGCCGCGCTTTCGCCCGATTCGCGGACACAACATGGCCAAGGCAGCGCTGGAAAATGCCCTCTGGGATATTGAAGCGCAACAGAAAAGCCTGCCGTTGGCGCAACTCGTGGGTGGGACGCTGGCGGAAATTCCCTGCGGTGTTTCCATCGGAATTCAGACCTCGATTGAGGAATTACTGGAAAAGATTGCGCGCGAAGTGGGGGCAGGGTATCAACGAATCAAGGTGAAGGTCAAGCCGGGCTGGGACTTGAACGTGCTGGAGGCGATTCGCACCCGGTTTCCGCGCATCCTGCTGATGGCCGACGCAAACAGCGCCTATACGCTGGCCGACGTCTCACACCTGAAAGAGTTTGACCGATTTTACCTCATGATGATGGAGCAACCTCTGGGTTGGGATGACTTGCTGGACCACGCCAGGCTTCAGCGGGAAATCGCCACACCCATTTGCCTGGATGAATCCATCCACACTGCCGACGACGCGCGCAAAGCCATCGAAATCGGCGCGTGCAAGATCATCAATATCAAGCTGGGCCGGGTGGGCGGATTCACCGCAGCGCGGCAGGTCCACGACGTCTGCCGCGCGCGGAACGTCCCGGTGTGGTGCGGCGGAATGTTGGAGTCGGGCATCGGGCGCGCCCACAATATCGCCATGTCCACGCTGCCGGGATTCACCTTGCCCGGCGATGTTTCCGCCAGCAAGCGCTATTGGGCCGAAGATATCATCGACCCGGAGGTCACGGTGAGCGCGCAGGGCACGATTCACGTTCCCCAGGTAGCAGGGTTGGGGTACACCCCCAATCGGCAGCGCATCGAAAAGTTGACGGTGCAGAAGGAGTCGTTTGAGTAGCGCCGCGCCGATTCTCGCTGCGAAACCCGCCCGGCGCGCCGGTCATGGACGGATGCACTTCCTGATGTTGCTGGTGACCGTCTGCTGGGCCAGCAACATCATTGCCGGCAAGGAAGCCTTGACGGGGTTCAGCGCCCTGGCGTTGGCGCAACTGCGCGTGCTGGGCGCGGCGATAATATTCGCGATCTTGTTTCTGGCCAGCGGCCGAATGCGCTGCCTGCAATTGACGCTGCGGAAATGGCTTTTCCTGGTGGCGATGGCGTTCAATGGCATTGCCCTGAACCAGCTTACCTTTATCGGCGGAATGGCGCGCAGCACCGTAGCGCACACCGGCCTCATTGTGGCCTTGGGGCCGGTGATGGTGCTGGTCATTGCGGTGGTGATTCGGCTGGAAGTGCTGACCGCCTGGAAATTTGCGGGGATGATGATTGCCTTTGCGGGAGTCGGAATCCTGACGGCTGACAAGGCGGGGCAGGGAAGCACCGGCCACTGGGTGGGCGACCTCATCCTGCTGGCGAGCGTGCTGGTCTTTGCTATTTTCACGATTCTGATGAAAGAAGTGACCAACCAATTCGACGCGCTTACGCTGAACACTCTCATCTTTGCGCTGGGCGCGATCATGATGCTCCCTTTCTGCGCTCACGCGGTGGTGGTTACAAACTGGGCCGCTCTCAGCCGGGAGGCATGGTGGGGGCTGGCGTTTCTGGTCGTGTTCGGGTCAGTGGTCTCCTATCTACTTTTTGCTTACGTGCTGACGGAGTTGGCGGCATCTCGCGCCGCCGCCTTCAACTATTTGCAGCCGGTCATCGCCAGCGCGTTGGGTATCTGGGTGCTCTCGGAACGGCTGACCTCGAAGGTGCTGATCGGCGGCGCGCTCATCCTGGCAGGCGTTTATCTGACCGAGCGCGAGCGGGGAGAAGAGAAAGCTCCGGGGAAGTCAACGGTCTGAGCTTTAGGAAACGATTTCGACGACGGGGCCGCGACGCTGCGGGCGCATGATCAGGGCCAGTAGTGCACCGCAAGCGAAGCCCCCAATATGGGCCCACCAAGCAACACCGCCAGCCGTGGCGGTTTGTATCGAAAGCATCTGGAATCCCGCGACGAACTGAATGAGGAACCAGTAGCCGAGAAGCAGGACGGCAGGAACTTGCACGGTCCAAAAGAAGATGAAGAGCGGGATGAGCGTAGTGATGCGTGCTCCGGGGTAGCAAATGAAATACGCGCCCAGCACTCCGGCAATGGCGCCGCTGGCGCCAATCGTGGGGACGCGTGATCCGGGGCTTACGACGATCTGGACCAAAGCAGCCGCGACCCCGGAAATCAAATAGAGCAGAAGGAAAGGGAAGTGTCCGAAGCGGTCTTCAATGCTGCGCCCGAACACAAAGAGAAAGAGCATGTTTCCCAACAGGTGCAGCCACCCGCCGTGGAGGAACATGGAAACAAAAATGGGAGCCACGGTGAGTCGTGCCGGAAGCGCGAAGAGGGAAGCAAGGGAGTAGCGGGCGGGGATCAGCCCATACAAGAGGATAAAGCGGTTCAAGTGCGGGCCGAGAGAGAGTTCCATGAAGAAGGCCCAAAAGTTAATGACCATCAGGAGCAAAGTAAATGCCCAGAAGGTGCGCCGGCGAATATGGTCGGTCAGCGGGATCGGTACCATGCAATGGCATTTTACCGTGGGGGACCGCGGCTGCCCACGGGAAAAGCATGCTCGATCGGGAGGCACCCGCAAACATGCTTTCCCGGGGTGGGCAGGCGCGACGCACCCGCAGGCTCAACGAACCCTTGCAGACCCTGCGGCTGCGGACACTACTGATTGAATTCGATGACTTCGCTCGATCCCTTGAAGCGGATTTCCAGGATCGCCCGCGCGCCATTGGCAGCCTCGTCGTATACGACTTCGCTGGAAGAGTACTTCCTTCCACGATCCGTAACTTTCCCTTCGGCAGTCGCCACGACGTTGCTTCCCTGCATGAATGAAACCGTCGCCCCGGGGCTGTGGGTTTGCCATTGGACGTTGTAACTGCCACTCGCCAGGTGTGATCCGGCTACCGTAGCATCGTAACGAAGGACCACATTTCTGGAATCCTTGGCTTTGGCCTGGGCGCCGACGGCGATTGTGAAAGCCAGCGCGATCATCGTTAATTGCAAAATCTTCTTCAGTGTCATATCCATCCTCCTTGTGAATGGTGCTTGCCTTGGTTGTTGATCCTGGCGATCCTTGGTCCGGAACCGAATGGAACGCCCGCCTGCTCGAATTGAGGTTTTGCTTGCATTTGCCACGGAATCGTCCCTAAAATCAGGCGGGGTTAAATGAAAACGGGAAGTCAACCGACTTCACGTGTTTCCTCTGGGATTGTCGTTGCTCAGGCCGCCAAACCGTCGGCAACGGCAGTCCATTTAACCCCGATTTTCTTACTGCTCACCCTTTAGACGCTCGAACGCGCCAATCGTTAACATATTTTGTACCGCTCACGCCTTCTGCCATTCTCTCCTCTTCTCCAGCTTCTGTTGACCCGCATTCAATATGCTATACGCAAAAGGGGTGCCCGAAGTTTCCACGATCTCACTCTTCCGTTAGGCGACCTTGAATCTGACTTAACAGCACCATGAACAATACGCTGCGTCGAGCGGGGACGCACTTCCGTGATCGGAGCAAGAGTTTTCCCAACCCGACGTAATCCCTCGCTCAGGAAAGATAATAGGCAAATCACATGCCATTCCCGCGAACAGATAAGCCCTTGATAATAGAACAGTAAGGAATCTCCGAGGGGATAACCTTAGATTCCGAGTGTCCGCTTTTGGGAATGGCATGCGCGAGTCCGGACAGGTCCCGGGGTTGTGCGGTCTCTGCACAGCGGACCAATCCCAGGGGTTTGCCGGGAGCCAAGGAGCGTGTCCATCATGATGCGATGCGTTCTCGCACCCCAAAGTTTGCTGCGTTGACCACGATAAGAGGCAGGGATATACTGCGCGTGAGGGCTTTTGGGGTGGAGTTAGCCTCCGTTTGGCATTCGGGGTTGGTCTGCCATACGGGCTTTTTTGTTCACTCACGGTTTTCACGGTTCGCTATGAAATCTAAAGGTCTCTTCCGGGAACTTGCCAGGATTATAGGCGAGGACGGCGTCTTGTGGCGTCAGGAAGACTTGATGCTCTACGAGTACGACGCGCTTTCCTCGGTGCGGCAACCGGACGTTGTCGTTTTTCCCCGTAAGACCGAGCATGTTGTGCAGATTGCGAAGCTGGCGCTGCGGCACGATCTTCCCCTCGTGGCGCGGGGGGCAGGGACGGGTTTAAGCGGCGGTTCGGTGGCTACGGAAGGTGGCATCCTGCTGGTCTTTTCGCGCATGAAGCGAATTCTGGAAATTGATTTGGAAAACCAGCGCGCGCGGGTGCAACCCGGAGTGGTGAATCTTGACCTTTCGCTGGCCGTCGCGGATGCGGGTTATTATTTCGCGCCCGACCCCTCCAGCCAGAAGGCCTGCACGATTGGCGGGAACGTGGCGGAGAATTCCGGCGGTCCCCACACCTTGGCTTATGGGGTTACCACCAACCACGTTTTGGCGCTGGAGGTGGTGCTGCCTGATGGCGAGGTGATTCACACCGGAGCCAGCCATTGGGACCGGCCGGGATATGATCTGACCGGCGTCTTTGTGGGATCGGAGGGCACGCTCGGCATCATCACGGAAGCCACCGTGCGATTGTCGCGCAAGCCCGAAGCGGTGAAGACGCTGCTGGCGATTTACGATCAGGTTGTGGGTGCGACGCGCACGGTGGCGGCCATCACGGCGCGAGGAATCACGCCGGCGGCTCTGGAAATGATGGATGGTTTTTGCTTGCGCGCCGTGGAGGAAGCCACGCACGCCGGTTATCCCATGGATTGCGCCGCGGTGCTGCTGATCGAGGTTGAAGGCTTGAAGGAAGCCGTGGAAGAGCACGCAGATGAGATCGAGGCCGTGTGCCGGGAAAATCAGGCGCGCGAGGTTCGGCGCGCGAAATCGGCGGAGGAGCGCGACCTGTTGTGGAAGGGAAGAAAGACGGCCTTCGGTGCGCTGGGCCGCATCAGCCCCAACTATTATGTCCAGGACGGCGTTATCCCTCGCACGCGTTTGCCGGAAATGCTGGAATTCATCGGCAGCATCGAGAAAAAGTTCGATTTGCATATCGGCAACATCTTTCACGCGGGGGATGGAAACCTGCATCCTCTCATCATGTATGACGAGCGCAATCGGGAGCAGACCGCGCGTGTGGGCAAGGCGGCAAGAGAAATTATCATGCGGTGTGTGGAAATGGGTGGGTCGATAACCGGCGAGCACGGTGTGGGCTTGGAGAAGAGCGATCTGATGCCGCTCATCTTTTCTGCAGTGGATTTGGAATTGATGGGCCGAATCAAGAACCTGTTCAATCCTCAGGGCCGGTTGAATCCCGGGAAGCTTCTTCCCACCGGGAAAATGTGCGGGGAACTGCGCGGAGGATTAGCGGGGGGAGGGCCGGTGTGACCCTGGCGGTCGATTCCTTGCGGGCGGATTTGGCGGCGCTGGTGGGCCCGTCCCACGTCCTGGTGGACCCCGCCGCCTGCGCAGCTTTCTCGGTAGACGGCAAGATTCCGGATTGCGTGGTTGCGCCTTCCACGGCGGAACAGGTGGCGGCGGTCCTGCGTTACTCGAGCGAGCATCATCTGGCGCTGATCCCGCGCGGCAAGGGCACAAAACTTTCGATGGGGAATCCCCCCCGGCGGTATGACGTCGCCCTATCTCTCGGGGAATTGAAACGCGTCATCCATTATGAGCCTGCGGACCTGACGATCAGCGTCGAGGCGGGAATGACATTCGGAAAGTTTCAGAACCTCGTCGGGCAAAGCGGTTTGTGGTTGCCCCTCGATCCGCGCGGGGGGGCCGAGGCGAGTATCGGTGGAATTATCGCGGCGAATGCGGCGGGGCCCTTGCGCCAGGGTTTCGGCGGCCCTCGCGACATGGTTCTGGGATTGAAGATTGCCACCACGGACGGGAAAATCGCCAAGACGGGCGGGAGAGTGGTGAAAAACGTCGCGGGCTACGATCTTGGAAAACTGCTGACCGGCTCATTCGGGACGCTGGGCGTCATCGTTGAGGCCAGCTTGAAACTCTTTCCGAAACCGCCGGAGCGCGCCACCTTTGCGATGCGAGCCGGCACACTGGGCATTGCGAGGGACTTGCGCAGGAGCATTCTGCGCTCGCCGCTCGACGCGCTGCGGCTGGTGTTGCTCGATTCGCCGGCCACGGCTCTGCTGGATGTTTCGGCGCAGGCGCAGGAGCATACGGGGCCGGAGTTGTGGATCGAATTGGGCGGATCGCATCGGGTGATTGAGCGTTGCGCATTTGAACTCCGGCGACTCGCCTCTGCCGTGGGCGCGCCACTGGTGCGCGTGGAAGGTGCGGAGAAGGCGTGGGAGCATGTTTCAAACCTTGCTCATTGGCTTCAGCAGAAATATCGGGACGTCACCGTTGTGAAGGCCGCGCTGCCCGTGGTGGCCAGCGAGGAGTTTCTGAGCCGCGCGCAACAGGAAGCCGACGCTGAGCGCATCGCGCTCGCGAGTTTCGCCCAGGTGGGCGTGGGGATCGTTCACGTGTGCACATTGCAGGAGACGCTGAACGCCAGCGTTGCGGGGCTAGTGGCCCGCCTGCGGCAAGCGGCGACGGACCTTGGTGGTACGTTAGTCATAGAACATTGTCCGGTGGACCTCAAAGGCCACGTGGACGTTTGGGGCGCGGGCGGCGACGACCTTGACGCGATGCGCAAAATGAAACTTTCATGGGACCCTAATGAGGTTCTGTCGCCGGGGCGGTTCGTGGGCGGTATTTAGAAGGTTCTGGTTGTAGGGGTACGGCTTGCCGTACCCTCTTAATTCGGTCGCGCGAAAAAATGAAGAGGGTACGGCAAGCCGTACCCCTACAACCAGGGCGATTGAGTGACTGAAACTGTGAAAAACGGAAACCCCGCAAGCGCGAAAGAAGCAACGGAGAGGCGTTCGGGTTACGGCTTGGGCGAGGCTCCGCGCTGGGTGGATTATTCCCGTTGTGTGCACTGCGGTCTGTGCCTGAACGCCTGCCCCACGTACCGCGAGCTGGGACTCGAAATGGACTCGCCGCGCGGCCGCATCTACCAGATGATCCAGGTGGAGAAGGGGCGGCTGCCGCTGGGCGAAAGTTTCGTTCGTCACATTGACCTTTGCCTTGATTGCCGCGCTTGTGAAACGGCGTGCCCATCGGGCGTCGAGTATGGGAAGCTCGTGGAAGTCGCGCGCGGGCAAATCGAAAAGTACTATCATCGGCCGCCGCTCACCGCTTTGCTCCGCAAACTTTTCTACTATGAAATTCTGCCGTATCCCGGGCGACTGCAACTGGTGGGGAAACTTCTCCGCCTCTATCAGCGCTCCGGACTGGAAAAGTTAGTGCTGGCTTCGCGGGTGCTGAAGTTGCTTCCCGGTCGCCTCGAGCAAGTAGCGGAACTCGCTCCGCGCATGGAGAAGCCGTTTTTTTACGAGCGTCTGGGCACGACGGTTCCGGCGGAAGGGAAGCGGCGTTACCGGGTGGCGTTGTTCGCCGGGTGCATTGCCAACCTCTCCTTTGCCCGGTTGAATGACGCCACGGTGCGCGTGCTCACTAAGAACGGATGCGAGGTGGTGATCCCTGCTGACCAGGGATGCTGCGGGGCGCTGCACGTGCACGCCGGCATTCGCGGCATCGCGCGGAATTTGGCCAAGCGCAATATCCAGGCATTCCTGGCAGGGGAATTTGACGCCGTTATTTCCAATGCTGCCGGCTGCGGGTCAGTCCTTAAAGAGTATCCGCTGCTTTTTGAGGAAGAGGACAAGGAATTCCATGAACCGGCAAAGGCCTTTGTGGCGAAGTTGCGCGATGTCACAGAATTCCTGGCGGGCATTGACTTGAACAGGGAACTGGGAATAATAAAAGTGCGAGCGACTTATCAGGACCCTTGCCATCTTGGGCATGCGCAGCGCATCCGGACAGCGCCGCGCAAGCTGCTGGCGGCCATCCCGGGACTGGAACTGATCGAACTGAAGGAAGCGGACATCTGCTGCGGCAGCGCGGGTGTTTACAACGTCGTTCACAACGAGATGTCGGACCGGTTGCTGGAAAGCAAAATGCGCCGCATCGGCGAGACCCGCGCGGATTTGGTCCTGACCGCTAATCCCGGTTGCCTGCTACAGTTGCGCGCGGGAGTGAAGCGCGAGGGCAATCAACGGCGCGTGATGCACGTGATCGAGTTGCTGGACGAAGCGTACAAGATTGCCGATTGATGATTGCCGATTGACGATTGAAAGTCCTCAGCGGGTGTAGCGCGGACCTGTTTTTTAGGTCCGCGGCTCGCCTCCGATTGGCAGGGAAAAGCCTTGTTATAGAATTGCCGATTTTCGATTGCCGATTGAAAGTCCTCACTCGTCAGGTATCAGCAGCAGGAAATTTTCAAAGCGCATCACACATACCATGTGGAGGTCAAACCAAATGCAACAGCGGCCTATTGACCACACTCGGATCGACGAAAACTGGGAAGGAAACAACATCGCTGTCACTTTTCGTGATGCAATTCAAACTTTACCACTTTCGACAACCGAGGACTTTCAATCGTCAATCGGCAATCGACAATTAAAAAAGCGAGGTTTCCGTGGATTCGAATAATGTTCTGACCCCGTTGGACGATCCCCAAGCGCATTATCTGGCGGACTATGAGGCGCGCTACGCGTCGTTCCGTTGGGAAGATGCATACGCGGAGTTTGATTGGTCGAAGACGGGCAAGGTGAACATGGCGCATGAGGCCATCGACCGTCACCTCACGCGCGGCCGCCGCAACAAATTGGCGCTGATCTACACCGACAAAGAACACACGGAGCGGTTCACCTTCGAGGATATGTCGCTCCTGTCGAATCGCTTTGCCAACGTCCTGCGTAAGCTGGGAGTGGGGAAGGGTGACCGCGTGTTCGTGTTTCTGGGGCGGCGGCCGGAGCTTTACATCGCCATCCTCGGCATCCTGAAAATCGGCGCGATTCCCAGCCCGCTCTTTGAAGCTTTCATGGAAGACGCCGTGCGCGACCGCATGGCCAACGCGGAAGCCGTGGCGCTTGTGACATCGCCGGCGCTTGTGGAACGCGTGCCGCAATACGATCTGCCTGCCCTCAAGCACATTATCCTGGTGGGCGCCTTGGCGAGCGAATTGGCGGAGGGGCAAAAGAGTTACGAAGCCTTGATGGATAAGGCCAGCGACAAGACGGAGATCGAGTGGCTGACGCTGGACGATCCGCTCATCATGCACTACACCTCGGGTTCGACGGGAAAGCCCAAGGGCGTGCTACACGTGCAAAAGGCGATGCTGGGACACATGATGACCGGCCGCTGGGTGCTCGATATGCGCGAAGACGACGTCTATTGGTGCACCGCCGATCCCGGTTGGGTCACGGGAACGTCTTACGGTATTTTTTCACCCTGGCTCAATGGCGCCACCAACCTGATTCGTGGCGGCCGATTCCATGCCGCCGATTGGTACGAAACCATCCAGCGCTTCCGGGTCAACATCTGGTACAGCGCTCCCACGGCGTTCCGCATGTTAATGGCAGCGGGGGAGGATGTGGCGCAGAGATTCGATCTTTCCAGCTTGCGCCACGTGCTGAGCGTGGGCGAACCGCTGAATCCTGAGGTGGTGTGGTGGGGCTGGAAGACTTACGGAAGGCGGATCCATGACAACTGGTGGATGACCGAGACAGGTCATATCCTGGTTTCGAATTATCCCGCCATGACCATCCGCCCGGGCTCCATGGGGCGACCCATTCCGGGAGTGTATGCCGCCATTGTCGATGACGAGGGAAAAGAATTGCCGCCCAATTCTCTCGGCAACCTGGTGGTAAAGCCCGGGTGGCCCGGCATGATGAAGACGATCTGGAAACAGCCGGAGCGCTATGAGACCTATTTCCGCATTCCGGGTTGGTATGTTACCGGGGATAGCGCTTATCAAGATCCGGATGGCTACTTCTGGTTCCAGGGGCGCGTCGATGACCTGATCATCACAGCGGGCGAGAACGTGGGACCATTTGAAGTGGAAAGCTGCCTGGTGGAACACCCGGCCGTGGCGGAAGCGGGCGTGATTGGAAAGCCCGATGCCGTGCGCGGACACATCATCAAGGCTTTCATTTCACTGCGCGAAGGTCATGTGCCCAGCGACGAGCTGAAGGAGGAAATCCAAAAGTTTGTGCGGCAAAAGCTGGCCGCGCACGCGGCGCCACGCGAAATTGAATTCCGCCAGAAGCTTCCCAAGACACGCAGCGGAAAGATTATGCGCCGCGTCCTGAAAGCGTGGGAGCTCGGGTTGCCCACCGGCGACCTTTCCACGCTGGAAGACTAGCTGAACATGGATGAACAGGATGGACAAGATAAAGAATTGAAGTATGAGCTGATTACCAAAAGCTTGATTGGTTGTGCCTTTGAAGTTATCAACGAGCTTGGCGCGGATATTCTTGAATCGGTCTATGAGAAGGCTCTGCTTCTGGCGCTGCGCCAAAAAGGCTTGTCCGCGTTGTCCCAACATCCGGTCAAGGTGATGTTCAGGGGTGAATGCATTGGTGAGTTTTATGCGGATATATTCGTTGAGAAAAAGGTGATCGTGGAGCTGAAAAGGGTGGAATCGGGAGGAAGGGGTCATCAAAATAGTTTTTGGCGTCGAGGGCGCTGTTGCGAAAAAACTCGTATGCAGTGCCGGCGAAGCGATTGGATCCCGATCGGCTGACAATGTTGACCTGAGCACCTGACACCAAGCCCTGGTCAGCGGCGTAGGAATTCTCAACCACCAGGGGCAGGGAAGTGACGCGTTGGTTTGAAATCTCGTCGCCCATGGCCGGGGAGGCCGTCTGGATGAGTGGTGGGCGTGCTTCCACCTGAATTACGGCCTGCCCGCGCGCGAACAGAATCGCGCGGTGACTCAATTGGACCTTTTGTCTCTGACCGCGGCTGCAGAATCAGCCGCAATTATGGCGCGCAGCGAGCGCCTTCCTAGCACCCCGATTCATCACCCCGAGGGGCCGACGCGGTCTTTTTGCGATTAAACTTGCCCAAACGCATCAACCGGATATAATCGCTGCTCTTTCATTGAATCGCGTCGTCCTTGAATTGGGTTTGCATGGAAGCTACTTCCTCCCCTAACGTCCGCCGTCGCGGCGAGCCCTGGGCGCTGGGTTCCGTGGTAGGCTACGCGTCGGCGAATATTTTCGATCGCCTGGCGGTGGTGCAAGCCGATCCGTTGATCGGTCCGGTTTTGCGGGGATTGCCCAGTCTGGCGCTGGGCATCATCTTGATGTGGAAGCACCGCACGCTGAACCAATTGCGTCCTGGCTCGCCTCAATACATCGGCTTACGCCCCATTCTTGCTTTCGTGGCGGCGGGCGTAATCTCCACTTTGGGCCTCTTTTTCTACTACCTGGCAATGAGCTTCGGGGGCGTGACCATTACGGTCCCCGTGCAGGAAACCTACGTTATCTGGGGCACGCTGATTGCCTGGATGTTTCTCCGCGAGCGGATTCACCGTTACGCTCTGGGCGGTGTGCTGCTGATCTTTGTGGGTTTGGTAGGGCTTTCGATTGGCCAGTCGCGCGGGCAGCCGATTTCGCCGCATTGGTACTGGGCCATTCCGCTGGCACTCACGACGGCATTGACCTATGGAATCTCCGGGGTGTTGTGGCGCGATGGGCAACTGCGTGGCGCGCACCAATCGGTGGCGATTTTCCTCCAGTTCATCACCAGTGTGGCGGTGGGCTTCGCGGGCTTGCTGGTGGCCGGACGGCTTGCCACTTTGCACACGGCAACTTGGCGCGCCCTGGCGGCTCTTCTTGCCAGTGGAGTGCTTTCCGGCGTCCTGGCGATCTACTGCATGTTCACCGCGTTGCGCCTGATGGCTGTGGCGCGTGTGTATGCGTTCTCCTCGCTTACGCCCCTGGTGGCGACCATGTTTGCGCACTTCTTTCTGCACGAATTCCTCAATTGGCTGATTCTGACAGGAATTGTCCTGGTGTCCATCGGCGTGATCCTGACGCAGGTCTTTCGGCCTAAGGACGAACGCCAAGCCTGAACGCCCATTCTGTACGTCTGATAAGGTATGTTATGTTAACTAAGAGAAATGATTCAGAATCACCCATTAGGCAATCGCTCGGCTTCATCCCGCACTTGAAGGACTTGTGTGCCAAACGCCTAGAGAACCACAAGTGGCAGCCTATTTGGGAGCCACCACTTGCTTCTTTCCCTCCCAAACTCCTTTGTCATTGTCGCTCGACCAAGTTCCGGACAGCGTGCCCTTGTTGAACTTGGCCATGAGAGTGTAGTTCCCCTGGGGCGTGTCGAGGTGGATTTCCAGCATGTTTTTCTTGAAGGTCCCGGAGCTGATCTCCGTGCCCCCGATGGGTGAAGAAATGCTTCCGTCCACGGTCTCCTTATTTTGTTGCAGGAAGAGCGTGAAGGCCATGTCACCCTGCGAGCCGCCGTGAGCCTGGCAGTCCCACGTGCCGGTCATGGGGCCTCCCTTGTCTTTCGCCATCGCCAAGCTTGCCGCAAATAATACCGTGAGACAAATGCCGATATAGATCAGGTTCCGTTTCATAAACGTGCTCCTCCTCAGGCTTTAGCCGTCGACCCGGTCAAGGCGGGCGACCGCGCTCACTAGGGCGACGAATGCGGGCATTTTACAGCGCCTTGCTCTTTGCGTCCAGTCGGATTAGAACCAAAAGTGCCAGATGGTATCCACCAGCGCGTGGGTCAGAGCGGATGCGCACAGGCGCTGGCGGGTGCGGTAGACGTTTCCGTAAAAGATTCCCGCCAACGTCGCCAGGATGGCATACCGCCAGTTGGGGCGCGGCGGGTTGCCGGTCAAATGGTGCAAATGCGAGGCGCCGAAGATGACCGAGGCGATCAACAGGCCGTAAAGACCACGCGGGCCTTTGTGGAGGGTGCGCACCAGGAGGTTTTGCAGGATTCCCCGGAAGAGCAACTCCTCCGGAATTGCCACGGTAAGGTAGATTCCGATGAACACGAGGAAGAAGTTCCCCACCGGCCCCAGACTGAGACCGTGCGCAAGCGGCGCGGTGGAATGCGGATGGATAAAGTTCAAAGCGAGGCCCATCGGGATCGCCAGCAAGGAAAACGCCAGCAGATTCAGCAAAGCGTCCCAAACGTCGCCTTTCCTCCAGACCAGGCGAAACCCCACACCTTCCAGGTTGCGCAGCACCATGAAGACGTAGCCGCCCACCAGAACGCAGAAAATCGGGCGGAAAACATAAATATCCTGCGGCCACGTCCAAATTCCCTGCAACCAACCTGTGGAGACCGGGACCGCCAATGCCAGCATGGCAGCCACATCGCGCCAGCCCAGGCTTTCGCGGTGGTGCAGACGGTCCGGCAGCAGCAAAGCCGTCGGCACCAAAATGTAGGCTATTAGTTTCCCTAGAGCGAGAAGCGAAAACGTCCGGGTGCCCAGCCCAAAAATGAGGTAGGGGACGAGAAGCAGCAAAGGCAGCCCTCCGGCCAGGGCCGGCGAAGCCATCGCCCAGTAACGCAGTTGCTTGATGAACGCCGTTTGCGTCAGCCCCACAAACGCGCCCACCAGCAGCGCCACGCTTTCCAGCAGTGCGGCCGTCCGCCACGGATCAATCCGGATTTGAATGAGGATAAGGCCCTCCGCCAAAGCGGCAAGGAGGGTCAAACCGAGAAAAATCTGTAGGCCTTTTTTCATAGGTCACGCCGACTTATTTGCCCGCCGTCCGCACCATTTCCGGTGATCCGAAGTCTATATCATTCATGGGGATAACACGGCAATGGCCGAGCTTCTTCAAGTCTTTCTTGAAGTCTGAGATACTCCCAACAAGCACAATCACGTCGTGATCAGTGTCCAAATAACTCTTGGCGGCGGCGCCGACCGCGTCAGTGGTTAAAGCTTGGATTTTTTCCGGATAATGGTTCCAATAGTCGAGCGGCAGGCCATCTTGGATCAAATCCAGAACCTTGCTGGCGAGGTTGTCAGAGGTTTCGAACTCCAGGGCGAGGTGCCCCACCAGATAGCTCTGCGCCGTCTCCAATTCCTGGCGGTTGATGCCGTGGTCCTGGAGCGTTTGCATCTGTTCCAGAGCGAGGTGCGCGCTCTTCAGGGTTTCCGGCGTGCGGGTGAAGGTCTTGGCCACCCAGGCGCCCAGGTGGCGTCGGCAGACGAGGTCACTGGATGCTCCGTAGGTCAATCCCTGGCGGGTACGAAGGGCTTTGAAGAGGCGGTTTTCCGAGGGACCACCCAGGATTTCGTTCGCCACGCTGAGAGCCAGGTAATCGGGACTATCGCGCGGCACGCCGTGGCTGCCAATACGAATCTCCGTCTGCACGGAGTCGCTCTTGTCGATGGCCACCACCCGCCGTTCGTCGGAGGGCGTGGGAGCGCCGGAGGGCGCCGCGGCGGGTTCGCTGCCATTCTTCCACTTGGCGAAATACTTGGCCGCAAGGGCCATAGCGTCCGTCGCGGTAATGTCGCCCACCACGGCCAGGATGCAGTTGGCAGGCTGGTAGTAACGCCGGTGGAAGGCGCGCAAATCCTCGGCGGTAATGCGCCCGGCGGACTCGACGGTTCCATCCTCGGGATGCCCGTAAGCGGTGCCGGAGAAAACCAACTCCTGGATGGCCATGTCCGCGACGTACGCGGGGTCATCCTGGGAGACTTGCAAGCCCGAAATGGTTTGCTTCCGCTGGCGCTCGATCTCGGCCTCCTGGAAAGCCGGGTGCGCAATCATATCGCTGACCAGATCGAAGGCCAGATCGGTGCGGTCGGTCAAAACGCTGAGGCTGAGGTAGGAGCTATCCCAATCGACATCGTTGTCAGCAACTCCCCCGACTGAATCGATGGCCTCGGCAATCTCGCGTGAGGTTCGGCTCGCCGTGCCTTCGGTCAGCAGACCGTTCACCAGAGCCGCGGTGCCCGGCAGCTTGGGGGGATCGCATTCGGCGCCTGACTTCACCACCAGCCGCAGGGTGATGAGCGGCAGGGTGTGACGCTCCACCACCACCACCTGAAGCCCGTTCGGGAGCGTCTGGATGGTCGGCGCCGGAATCACCATGGGCTTGGGCGGCGGCACCTCCGGCGGGTAATCCCGCGCAAGCGCCGGCATTGCGAGACAAAGCAGAAGTAAACCCGCAATTCTCGGGACAAAGGACACGGGACACGGGACACGGGATTCGGGAAACGGGACTCGGAGCTTGGGATCCTGGACTCGGAAGGCGAGAAACGAAAAACGGGAAAACCCCGAAATCCGGAATCGCGTGTCCCGTGTCCCGTGTCCCGTGTCCCGATTCATCAGCCTCTTCCCTTCCCCCTTCGTGAAATACGAGAATGACGAAGAATGCGAACCTCTTGCCACCTACTATCTACCGCCTTCTACCAGGGCGGCCTTCTCTCCCGAATCTTTCTTGGGATAGACCTCGACTAACGTTTTGTTCTCCGGCACAAAATACTTCCTGGCCACGCGTTGGATGTCCTGCGGCGTGACGTCCAGAAAGCGTTGTAGTTCCGTGTTGACCAATTCCGCATCTTTCAAAACCACCGCCGCGTATCCTAACTCCTCCGCCCGGCTCTGGGCGGTTTGCCGGCTGAGGATGAAATCGCGCAGGATCTGATTCTTGCCCTTCTCGAGATCGGCGTCGGAAACAAGTTCGGTTTTGAGCCGCGAGAGTTCGGCTTCCACTTGCGTCTCGCCCTCGGCGGGAGGATGCCCACCGTTCATGACGGCAAAGACGAAAAACAGGTTGGGGTCTTCCGTAAAGTTTCCGCTGCTCTGCGCTTGCACGGCGATCTGCTGGTCGTAGATCAGCCGGGTGTATATCCTCGAGCTCTCACCATCCGACAGAATTTTGGACGCGAGGCGCAGCGGGTAGGCGTCCGGAGTGCCGTCGGCGGGCATGTGATAGCCCTCCACGAACGCCGGCAGCGACACGTCCAAATTCATCTTCACCACGCGCTCCGCCTGTTGCGCAGGCTCCTGAGGAATAGCGTTCGGGCTCCGCGCATTCCCCGCCTTGACCGGTCCCAAATACTTCTGCACATCGACGGCGGCTTGGCGCCAGTCCACGTCGCCCACAATCAGCAGCGTGGCATTGCTGGGAACATAGTAGGTGTCGTAAAAATCCTGAATGTCCTGGATGCTGGCGTGGTTCAGGTCCTCCATGCTGCCAATCGTCATGTGCCGGTAAGGATGAACCGTGTAGGCATGGTCGTAAAGCGTCTCCACCACCGTGCCGTAAGGAGGATTGTCAAAGCGCAGGCGGCGCTCCTCCTCCACCACCTGCCGTTCGTTGTTGAAGACTTTGTCGTTGATCTCCAAATTGCGCATGCGGTCCGCTTCCAGCCACAGGACGACGGGCAGCATGTTGCTGGGCACCGTCTCCCAAAAGACCGTGGTGTCCTCGGTGGTGTAAGCGTTGTCCGTCCCGCCGGAACGAATGATGTAGTCGGAAAATTCGTTGGAGCCGAGGTTCTTCGTCCCGTCGAACATCAGGTGCTCAAAGAAGTGCGCGAACCCGGTCCTGCCGGCAACTTCGTTCTTTGAGCCGACGTGATACCAAACCTGCACATCGATCACTGGCGCGTCGTGGCTCTCCACAATCAGCGCGCGCAGGCCGTTATCAAGTTTCACCTCGTGGATTTCGGTGTTGGGAAGTTTGACGGAAGAAGCCGCGGCAGGTCCGAGAACCAGACCGAGTACGCACGCCGTCCATGCAAAACACATGACGGCGCACCGGCGGAATGGGAAGGAAAATGTCAACGCGCTTCAGTCCTGAACCCCAGTGGCGAATGGCCATCGAACGACATCAAGCCAAGGGATGATTTTAGCACAACGAGGCGGAAGATCGGGTCATCGGGTGATTTAGCGATTGGTGATTGAGCGATTGGGCCATCGGGAGATTTGCGATTTGTGATTGGCGATTTTCGAAGTCCGCAAAATGATTCATCTTGTCACCTAAAACTACCGATCGCCGATACGGGGGAGTGTATCACGCAAGGGTTTAGCCGTCGGCTCTGCTGGTTATTCCCTCCTCGGTCTTCTCCTTTTTCCCGTCACTGGTCACTCGCCACTCGTCACTTCTCACTGCTCTTAATGATCTCGCTCTGCCGCTCTCCAGGACGACAAACTCCCGGGTTGCCCGACGCGAGCAACGCAGTAACCGCCTTTCCTTTCAATAACATTCTGGCCTTGGAGGGATAAGTGGCTTATAAAATAGATGAAACAACGTTGCTTCAGTGGTATAAGTGAATCGTGGTTCGTGAGAAGCCTTTGTTCTTGTTGCGGCCCGAGGAGCGCGCTTTCCGCCCGAGGCTGTGGTCATAACCCCGGGCGCGCGCGGGGTAGTCCTGAAAATAGATAGGCAGTTAGATTCCTAAAGGAGGTTGTCGACCCGATGAAGAAGTTACTCAGCATGCTGTTCGCGCTCGCGATCGTTTTCCCACTGGCCACGAGGGTGTTCGCTCAGTCTGACGGTGCGGCGAAAGGCCAAGCCACGGAGACGCAAACGACGAAGAAGAAACACCATAAGAAGAAACATAAGCATATCCTGGCGGCCAAGGGCAAAGGCTCGGTGGAAGGTGTAAATACCAACGCCATAAGAAGCAACACGCCGCAAGCATAGCGCGTACCTGTTCGCCAAGTCCGCGGCTTTTAATGGGGGGCTGTCCTACCTGCGGTCGGAGGTTCTGAAACAGACCAGCCCGCATCTTAGTTTGGTTTTTGGCTCGTCGGGATCACCGTTGGTGGGGTGGGCGTCTTGAGCATGCCAATCGCCTGTGCTATGGCTAGAGTATTCTTCGCCGCACCTCTCCAATGGAATCGGCAGTTCTCAAAATTTGAGTTAACCCACTCGAAGTCCCCGCCGGAGTAGTAAAGGTCGCAATCGGTGAGCTGGCAATTCACAAATACCACGTCCTCCAAACAGAAGCTTTTCCCCTGAATATTTTCATTCTTTAACGTTTCCATCTTCATCTCCTTTTAATTTGCTAGTTCTCCAAAGTGCCTTCTCGGATGGCAAGCAAGCGTAGCACGGACCCGCCGTTCCGCGCCTTTTTGTCGTGAATAAGGGACGAACCGCATCATGCAAACCATCGCCTATACTTCCGCACCAGGCCGCGAGCGATGCGCTCGCTCAAGTTGCCGAACGGCTGGTCGGAAGTGAGGTACGTCCAAGTGGCGCCGCGGCGGGCAGGATCGCTCCGGCCGGATTCCGCCTCTGCCAGGCGCGTCATGATTTCCGCAGGGATCCGCGCCTGCAAATCCTCGAAGCGTTTGTGCACCTCCAGGAGATACTCGTGCAGGGGCACACGACCACCGAGTTCGACCCAATGAATTCCTTCACGAAGTTCCGTGATGGCGGCGAGGTGCTCGGCCCAAAGGTCATCCATCGTGGTGAGCGACACCAACCTCTCCACCTCCGTGGAACAGGGGGTGGCGCCCGTCAGGATACTTTGCCGCCGCTGCTCGATTGCCTGGCGTTGGCCCTCTACCACGCTTTCATACTTGTGCAGGAAATTCCGGATATCAAGACTCTCGCCCTCCACCAGCCGCTGGATGCTTTCAGGATTATGTTGGAGTTTGGGATCGTCGATGCCGTATTTGACCATCAGGTCGTCCTCGTACGATACGAAGAACCGGGAGCTGCCCGGATCCCCTTGGCGCCCGGCCCGTCCGCGAAGCTGGTTGTCAATGCGGCGACTTTCATGACGATTGGTGCCGATCACGTGCAATCCGCCCAGTTCGGCCACGCCTGCCCCCAGCTTGATGTCCGTCCCCCGACCGGCCATGTTCGTCGAAATGGTCACGGCGCCGCGTTCTCCGGCCCGGGCGATGATTGCCGCTTCCTCCTCCTCGTTGCGGGCGTTTAGGACTTCGTGCGGAATGTTTCCCAGCCGGGCGCTGAGCCGTTCGGATTCTTCCACGCTCACCGTCCCCACCAGAACGGGACGCCCCGTTTGGTGCTCGCGTCCGATCTCCGCCCGTACCGCCCGCTCTTTCTCCTGTTTGGTCTGGAATATGATGTCGGGGTGATCGACGCGAATGACCGGACGGTTGGTGGGAATCACTTCCACTTCCAACCCGTAAACAGACTGAAACTCCTTCGCCTGGGTGGCAGCGGTCCCCGTCATGCCGCACACTTTGGGGTAGAGGGAAAGCAGGTTCTCCATGGTGATGGAGCCAAGGACTTTGCCCTGCACTTTGGGGGCAACACCTTCTTTTACCTCGATGGCCGTATGCAGAGCGGCGGGCCATCGTCGCTCCTGCACAACGCGGCCCTTGAACTCATCCACGGATTCGATGGCCCCATTCTGCACAAGGTAATCCACATTCCGGCGAAGCAGAGCATGGGCGTGCAGGGAGTTCTGGACGGCGGTCAGTAAGGGGAGGTTCTCCTCCGCGAAAAGATTGCCGCGATGGAACGTCCGCTCCACCGCCTCGATGCCCGCGTCCGTCAGCGCCACATTCCGGCCGTGCTCGTCCAACGTGTAGTGGATCGATCGGCGGAAGCGGCGGACCAAACGATCCACAGGAAAGACGATGGTGTCCTGGTCCGACTCGCTCCCCGCGATCACCAGGGGAACGCGTGCTTCGTCGATCAGAATGGAGTCGGCTTCGTCCACCAGCGCCACGGCAAACGGTCGATGCACTTGCTGGCGGGGGTAGAGAGCAAGCTGGTCGCGCAAGTAGTCGAAGCCCACCTCGTTCGCGGTGGCGTAGGTAATGTCGCAGGCGTAGGCGCGCTGGCGCTCCTCGGTGTCCATGCCTTGCTGGATGCAACCCACCGAGAGTCCGAGGAAGTCGTAGATCGCGCCCATCCACTTGGCATCTCGCCGGGCCAGGTAGTCGTTCACCGTCATCACGTGGACGCCCCGACGCTCTTGGGCATACCAAACGACCGCCGGGACAGCCGCGAGCGTTTTGCCTTCGCCCGTCTGCATTTCGGCGATCTTGCCGTTGGCAAGCGCCAGCGCACCCCACAGTTGCACATCGAACATTACCAAGCCCAAAATTCGCGAGGCGACCGCGGCGGTAACAGCAATAATTTCGTGCAGCTCTTGGGCCTGGCGACCAAGAACCTTCAACTTGTCGTCGTTAAGCTTGGCGAGCTCCTGGCGGCGTTGATTGATCGTGTAGAGATGTGACGCGGAGGCTTTGGAGTCAGAAAAAAGTGATCGCAAGAAACCGCTCAAGACGTCTTCCTCTCTTCCACGGAGGGGTGAGGAGTTGGTGGCTTGGCCTGGTTGCAGCTCTAAACAGTGATTATACGATGACACCTCTACAGGCTGGATACATGGTTTCTTCCAGGCGTGGAACGGGCGCGTAGTTGAAGAGTCGCCTTGGGACAATAGCCTCGCGCACCTCCACTGCCTCATTGGTTTCCGCGAAGTGCAGCCATTCCGGGCTGACGAAAGTAATACGGTCCGACGCGTCAATCCCGTACAAATAACGTTCGGGTGTTTCAGGCCTCATACCCTTCTCCCCCTCCAAAGGGCAACCCAGGCATATTGCGGCATTATGTCATATCCTTCTTTCACGTGGGACCACGTGCCTGATATAGTGGTTTAGAATGGAACCATGTGCTTCCTGAAGGGTCAGCCCGGTCAAGGGAATCACGAACAAGGAAAAAAGGAAAATGAAAACACTATTTGCCGCATTCTTAACTGCCCTCACATTTGTTACCGTCACGCGAGCCGCCGATTTCCATGTCGCCCCCCATGGTAATGATGCCAACCCGGGCACACAAACGGCCCCGTTCCGCACCATTCAACATGCCGCCAACCTTGCCCAGCCGGGTGATGTCATCACGGTGCATGAAGGTGTTTACCGCGAACGCATCAGCCCGCCGCGCGGGGGCGAATCCGACACGCAGCGCATCGTCTATCAGGCCGCTCCCGGGGAGAAGGTTGAGATCAAGGGGTCGGAAGTTATCAAGAACTGGGTGAAGGTTGGGAACGATACTTGGAAAGTGAAGCTCCCCAATTCATTCTTCGGCAGCTTCAATCCCTACAGCGACCTCATCCACGGCGACTGGTTCAATCCCAAGGGCCGCAACCATCACACCGGCGCGGTTTATCTCAACGGCGACTGGCTGACCGAGGCGGCCAAGCTGGATGAGGTGATGGAACCCATAGGAAGCGACGCGCTCTGGTTCGGTCAAGTGGACAATGACCACACCACGATCTGGGCGCAGTTCAAGGGCGTCAACCCCAATCAAGAACGGGTGGAAATCAATGTGCGTCAGACGGTGTTCTATCCCCAAAAGACGGGTATTAACTACATCACCGTGCGCGGCTTCACCCTGGAGGATGCGGCCACACCGTGGGCCCCGCCTACGGCCGAGCAGATCGGTTTAATCGGCGCGCATTGGAGCAAGGGTTGGATTATCGAGGACAATAAGATCAGCTACTCAACTTGTTCGGGCATTTCGCTTGGCAAATACGGCGACGAGTGGGATAACACGTCAGCCAATACCGCCCAGGGGTATGTCAAAACCATCGAGCGCGCTCTCGCCCACGGCTGGTCAAAGGAAAACATTGGCCACCACATCGTTCGCAACAACACCATTTCACACTGCGAGCAGGCCGGGGTCGTCGGCAGCCTGGGCGCGGCGTTCAGCACCATAACGGGCAACACCATCCATGACATCCACGTCCGCCAATTGTTCGGCGGCGCCGAAATGGCAGGCATCAAATTCCACGGCGCCATTGACGTCGAGATCAGCCGGAACCACATTTACCGGACCTGCCTGGGCCTCTGGCTGGACTGGATGGCGCAAGGCGCGCGCGTCTCCGCAAACCTCTTCCACGACAATCAAAAGGATCTATTTGTGGAAGTGGATCACGGGCCATTCCTGATAGATAACAACCTTTTCCTCTCGTCCCTCTCGCCCATGTCGCTTGATGATAATTCGCAGAGCGCCGCCTTTGTCCACAACCTGTTCGCCGGGGTCATCAAACCGAATCATTACGACAAGCGCCAGACGCCATTCCTCAAGCCCCATTCCACTGAACTTGGGGGATTCCATGACAACCCCAACGGCGACCACCGCTACTACAACAATCTGTTTGCTCAAGGCGCCGATTTGAGCACCTATGACAACGCCATATTACCCGTGTGGGCGGATGGCAATGTGTTCCTTAAGGGATCCCACCCCTCCAAGAATGAAAAAGACCCTCTCGTCAAACCGGACGTTGATCCGGCGATCAGACTGGTGGAGGAGGCCGACGGCTTCTATCTGGAAATGAAGTATGACCCGGCATGGAACACGGAGCGTACGCGTAAGCTCGTGACCACCAATCTGCTCGGTCGGGCAATCATTCCGAATCTTCCCTATGAACAACGCGATGGCAAACCGATTTATATCAACACTGATTACTTTGGCCGGAGCAGGAACGAATCGAATCCCACTCCTGGACCGTTCGAGACCCCCGGCCGGGGCAACCTCAAACTCAAGGTGTGGTGATCTCACTCATAAAACTTCTGTGCGATGGGGTAGCGGCGGCCCATGCCGAAGGCTTTGGCGGTGACTTTGAGGGTAGGCGGGGCCTGCTGGCGTTTGTATTCGGCGGCGTTCACCATGCGCACAGTGCGGCGCACCAGGGAGGGGTCCATGTGCTGGAGGGTGGCGGCGATCTCATCAGCGCCGCGATTTTCCTCGATGTAAGCCTTCAGGATGGCGTCCAGCACTTCATATGGGGGCAGCGAATCCTGGTCGGTCTGGTTGGGCCGGAGTTCGGCGGAGGGCGGTTTTTCCAGGCAGACCTGCGGGATGCGCTCCGCCGAGCGGTTGATGTAGCGCGCCAAAGCGTACACGGTGGTTTTGGGAACGTCGGCAATGACGGCCAAGCCGCCCGCCATGTCGCCGTAGAGGGTACAGTATCCCACCGCCAATTCGGACTTGTTCCCCGTGGTCAGCAGCAGCGAGCCAAACTTATTGGAAAGCGCCATCAGGATGTTGCCGCGAATGCGCGCCTGGATGTTCTCCTCGGTCACGTCGCGTGGTGCGCCTTCGAAAGTGGGGTCCAGCGTTTCCAGGTAACTTTCGAACACCGGGGTAATGGGGATGACGCGGAATTCAATGCCCAGATTCCACGCCAGCGCCGCCGCGTCGCGAATGCTGCCCGGGGAGGAATAAGGGCCCGGCATGCCGACGCCCAACACGTTTTGCGGCCCGAGGGCGTCTGCCGCCAGGGTGGCGACCAGGGAGGAATCGATGCCACCGCTTAACCCTACCAGCACCTTTTTGAATCCGCATTTCTGTACGTAATCGCGCACGCCCAGGCAGAGCGCCAGGTAGATTTCCTCCGCCTCGGATTCCGGCGCGGGGCGAATTTCCTTGGCGCCGTCGCTGGTATCGAAGATCACCAAATCCTGCGCAAAGGCGTGGGCGCGGGCCGAGAGCTCGCCGCGCGCGTTAAAGGCCAGGCTGGAGCCATCGAAAAGCAACTGATCGTTTCCCCCCACGTGGTTCACGTAAGCCACCGGAATTCCCTGCTTGGTGGCAATCGCCTTGAGCATGTCGTAACGCAACTGAATCTTTTCCGTGTTGTAGGGGGACGACGCGATGTTCAGCAACAAGTTGGCGCCCGCCGCCACGCATTCCTCCACCGGGTCGCGGGTGTAGAGGTGGTTGGTCCAGAAATGCTTGTCGTTCCAAATGTCTTCGCAAATGGTAATGCCCACGCGGAAGCCGCCAAAGTCGTGGACGCAGACACAGGGGCCGGGCTCAAAGTAACGCGATTCGTCAAACACATCATAGAAGGGGAGCAGGATTTTGGCGTAGTCCACCACCACCTTGCCACCGTCCAGCCAAGCGGCGGCATTCGCCACCTGTTTGCCTTCGTTCGCCCGCGAGCGGCGCACGTAACCCACCAGCGCAGGGATGGGGGGCAGATTGCGTGCCAGCCGGATCAACTCGCTTTGCGAGCGTTCAATGAACCCCGGTTTCTCCAACAAATCACGCGGCGGGTAGCCGCAAAGTGCGAGTTCGGGAAACACCACGAGGTCGGCGCCGCGGTCACGCGCGCACTCCGCGTACTTGACGATCAGCGCCACGTTGCCGGCAAAGTCGCCGATCGTGGTGTCAATTTGAGCTAGAGCGATTTTCACGGGTTATCCTTAGTTGCGGTATGATTATAGCGAACCTTTTACCAAGCGGCCGTGGAAATTGACCCGCGATATACTTTTGCCATTACCGGAATCCGCCGCCTGCGAGCCATGTGCAATTAGTGCCGTTCCCAAAAAAGCAAAACCCCCGGGGACGCCTTGCGAGCGCACCGGGGGTCGGCAAGACTGGGGTAGCGCAGGGCTTGCTCTTCAGCCCTGCGGCTTTGGAGCTTACACGCTGAAGGAACTACCGCAACCGCAGGTCGTCTTCACGTTCGGGTTCTCAAATTTGAACCCGGCGCCTTCCAAGGTTTCCACGTAATCGATCTTCGTCCCGTTCAGGTACATCAGTGAGGCCTGGTCGATAAAGACTTTCAGACCGTCGAATTCGTACACTTTGTCGATGGGGTTGCTCTGGCTTTCGAAGTTCATCTGGTAGGAGAACCCGGAGCAGCCGCCGCCGGCGACCCCGACGCGCAACCCCAGCGGCTGGGGTTCCTGCTGGGACATGATTTCCTTAACCTTGGACACGGCTTTCGATGTAAGCTCAATCGGCATAGAAACTCCTCCTGGGGTTTGTGTTAGGGATAATCCCCTGCCCTCCCCACACATTCAAACTTACCAAACACTGAGGCGGAAATCAAGCGTCGCAGGGCGTTGTTTGCTCGGCGGCTCTCTGCGCCTTCCGCTTTGACCGTAGGGCGGCAAAAACCCTACCGGACCTTCCGGTCGTATCTCCGCATGTACTCCGGGACGGCGATTTCCTTGGGAAGGCGGTCGTCGGGGAGCGGCGGTTGGGGTGTCAGTTCAAGCGGAAGGACTCCCGCCCAGACGGGGAGCGCGTAATCTTCCTCGTCATCGATGGGCGGGCCCGTGCGAACCTTGGCGGAAACTTCTTCCAGCGGAATGGCCAAAACCGTAGTGGCCTGCAATTCCTTTTCGGAAGGCTGGCGGACTTCCTGCCACCGCCCGGGCGCAACGTGCTCGGTGAACACGTGCAGAGCTTCCCGCTTCGCGGCGGGATCTTCCAGCACCGTGGCCTTGCCGAAAATTACCACCGACCGGTAATTCATCGAGTGGTGGAAAGCCGAGCGCGCCAGCACCAGCCCGTCCAGCAACGTGACAGTGATGCACACCTCCGCGCCCTTGCCCAGCGCGCGAAACATGCGGCTGGCCGGCGACCCATGGACGTAGAGCGTGTCGTCCTGGCGGTCGTAGCCGGTGGGAATCACCACCGGTTTGCCGTCCGCCACAAACCCGACGTGGCAAACCAAGCCTTCGTCGAGAATGCGATAAACTGCCTCTCGATCATAAACACCGCGCTTGGGGAGGCGGTGCACCTGCGTGCGTTCCGTGGGGGTGAAATTAGTCATATGTGTCCCTACCGCGCCGTCCAGCCGCAGTCAATGGGGACTGCCGACCCGGTAATGCACTGCGCCACATCCGTTGAGAGGTAGACCACCAGGGCCGCGACCTCTTCCGGTTCCAGCAGGCGTTTCAGCGCGGCAGGCGCCGTCATGATTTTCTCGATCACTTCCTGCTCCGTCATCCCATGAAACTTCGCTTGCCCGGCGATTTGCTTTTCCATCAGCGGCGTGCGGGCAAAGCAAGGGCACACGGCGACGGCGGTGATGTTGTAGGGCGCGCCTTCCAAAGCGGTGACCTTGGTGAGGCCCAGCACGCCATGCTTTGCCGAGACATACGCCGCCTTGAACTCCGCCGACACCAGCCCTTGGGTGGAACTGATATTGATGATTCTCCCCTTCCTCTGCGCCATCATGTGCGGAAACGCATATTTGGTGGTGAGAAACGGCCCGGTCAGCATCACGCCAATTAACTGGTTCCACTTCTCTTCCGTAAATTCCGGAATGGGGGCGATGTGTTGCAAGCCGGCATTGTTCACCAGAATGTCGACGCGCGTGTAGCGGTCAACCGTCATGTCGATCAGGCCCTTTACATCCTTGACTTGCGAGACGTCGCCGAAGTGAAAAACCGCTTCTCCCCCCGAGCCGATGATCTCCTGAGTGACGGCCATTCCGCTTTCGGTGTTGATGTCATTCACAACGACGGAGACGCCCTCGCGCGCCAGGGCCTCAGCAATGGCTTTGCCGAGCCCGCTGGCGGCGCCGGTCACAATCGCCACCCGGCCTTTGAGCTGATCGCCCATGAGGAGGCGCGGCTTTTCCAATTCGATGACATTGGTGATCATGGGTTTCTCCCTACTAAGAATATCGCTCCACCCGGACGCGCGCGGTAATCGCGTGGGCCAGCATTCTCTCCGCCTCGCACTGGCGCTCCGTGACCTCGCCGATCAACTTGCTCGCCGCCGGCGTCATCTTCTGATAGGTCACCGTTTTGAGGAACTTCCCTACCCACAGGCCGCCGGTATAGCGCGCGGCGCGGCTGGTGGGAAGGATGTGATTGGTGCCGATGCACTTGTCGCCGTAGGCCACGGTGGTCTCCGCGCCCACGAACAGCGAGCCGTAATTGCTAAGGTTCTGAAGATAGTAGTCCGTGTCCGCCGTTTGGACTTCCAGGTGCTCGGGGGCGTAATCGTCGGCGAGCGCCACCGCTTCCTCTCGATTCTCGGCGATGTAAATCTTGCCGTTGTCGCGCCAGGAGAGCGCCGCCACATCCTTGGTGGGCAGTACCTCCAATTGCCGATGGAGTTCGCCCTCACAGCGGCGCGCAAAATCCTGGCTGAAGCAGATCAGGGCAACGCCGCTGTTGGGATCGTGCTCGGCTTGCCCGAGAAGATCGCACGCCACCAGCGCTGCGTCGGCGGAATCATCCGCAATCACCATGATCTCAGTGGGCCCCGCCAACAGGTCAATGCCGCACCGGCCGTAAAGCTGCCGCTTGGCTTCCGCCACGAACTTGTTCCCTGCCCCGCAAAGCATGTCCACCGGCTCAAAGACCTCCATGCCAAAAGCCATCATGGCGAAGGCGGGAACTCCACCCAGGATGAAGATGCGATCGGCGCCTGCCTTCTTCATGGCATTCACCGTCGCCGGGAAGAACCCCTGCCCCTTCACCGGCGGCGTAAAGGCATACACGTTCTTCACCCCGGCCACCTTGGCGGGAATGATGCTCATTTGCGCCGATCCGAACATGGGATAGCGCCCGCCCGGAATGTAGCTTCCCACCGAATTTATCGGAATGTGCTTGTGCCCCAGAATAATGCCCGGGCGCGTTTCCACCTCAAGGGGAAGCATGGTGCTCATTTGCGCCTGGGCGAAGGCGCGCACGTTGGCCTGGCAGAAGTCGGTGTCCTCAATCACGCGTGGGTCGACGGCGGCGATGGCCGCGTCCACCTGCGCCAGACTCAACTCAAAGTCCGCGGGGCTCCAGTCGTCGAATTTCTTGCTGTACTGGCGCACCGCATCCATACCGTGCTGTTCCAAATCCGCGAGCATTTTCGACACAATTTCCGCACACTCGGGATCACTCTGAAACAGCCGATGGCCGCCCTCCTTGAAAACCTGCATGATGTGACTCCGTCTCTCGAAACAGTACAGTCAGTTGTAGCGCCGGTCTCTGACCGCCGTCTCGAGTTTCTACATTTCCTGCTCGGCACCACCCCGTCGCCGAGGGCGCCTCCCCTCCTTATCTGAGGAGGGGAGCGCTTAGGAACTCCAGTCGCGCGCAAGACGCCCGTGCCACGCCTCGAAGCATGGCCATCCTGGGCATGACCGGTCAGCGCGGCGCCCATCAATGTTAGTAGGCTACTATGGCTAGACGCCACTTTTCTAAATAACGCGTCCAACGCCTTTCTCCTTTATTTTCATCAACATCATGGAGAGAGGGGGGTAACTCCCTTATTTTCATCAACATCATGGAGAGGCGAAAAGTGGACATTTTTTCTCCATTTGTTCTTAGGCACTTAGCGCAACTCATGCCTCAATTTTCACCCCTTTTTTTTCCGATGCCCCTGGCCGCCGATTATTTTAAAACTGCTCTTTTTTCAATAAGATAGATTTTTGCATGATTTCCGCTGTTCATCGCTAACACCTTTTGTTTCTGTTACGTCATGGAGAGCCGTGCCCCCTTTTTTCGTTCCGGATTCTGAATTTCAACCTAACTCTCATTATTTGAAGCACATCGATCGTTGTGACATTCTGACGCTAAACGGATAACCCATTTGTTTTCTGCCACATCATGGAGAGCCGCACTCGCCTTTTTCGCCCAAGCTCCGGTATTTTGATCTAACTCTCCTTATTTGAAACATATAGAGCGTTCAGACATTCTGACGCTAAACAGCGAACTCCTTTTGTTTCTAATACATCATGGAGAGGGGCGGCATCAGGGGCTAGGTGCCGGGGGCTAGGGACTTCCCAGAACTTAGCCCTCGGGGGGCGAACCAGTCCGCCGTTCCGAGACCCGCCGCCAGCCCTCGTCCGCATCCCCTGGAGCCCCGCCCCGAGGCTTGACCCCTAGCCGTACTGCGCCAAATGACGCTATTCCCGCCCTCCATTTTGTAGGCTAGCACTTTGAGGGCCATTCTCCCTGCGGTCATTGGCAGAGTGCTGACGGGTGGCAGGGGTGCGGATTGCCCTGCCCTTGAGTTTCTGCCTTTCCAGTCCAGCACCACCCCCGCTCACATCGCGCCACCCCTCCTCATCTGAGGGGTGCTTTTAGGAACTCCCTTCCTGATTCAGGAGGGGCGGCGCCGACCACGCCGGGGTGGTTACCAGCACCTAAGGCGCGGAGTTGGCCCACGGAAAAAATATAGAAACTCCAGGCGGCGGTCTCTGACCGCCGTTCGACGCTCCCCCTCAAGGCGCGGCAAGCTCCGAGCGCCGGTACAATTTGCGTCGCTCTATACAGATGCCCTGTTCGATTCCGTTGACTTCCCTGCCCCTGCCAGCGGGTACCAGTGCAGTTTAACCGGGATGACGTGGTGCGCATAGATGAAAAACCATCTTGCGGTGGCGGCTTGACTTGCTCAACATTAAAGGCAATACTTCCGGTGTGAAATCCCTGGCGCTGGTGGCTTCGTGGGTTGTGGCGGCAGTGTTTCAAGGCAGTTTAAGCGCGCGACTGCCACAATCCGCTGCCCTTCCTCAGTCGCCGACGGTCAGCGTCGCGCTTTCGCCAGCGGAATTTGATTTATACAACCACGCTTCGACGCTGATTGACTGGACGCCGCGCGAGATTCATGACTGCCGCTTCCTCCACAAGCTGCGTCTGGCCAGCAGCCAGGAGCAGCTTTCGAAGATTCTCGCTCGTGTCGGCCAAACGGGCGACCTTCTGCTGGCCGACTTTCCCCAGATCTCCTGCGAGGAGAACGTCCACACCGAAACTGAACTGCCCCAAGACCGCTGCGAGGAAGAGGTCTTCTCGCTCCATAGCTCGGCATGCGTCGCAACCACCGCAGCCACGCGGCCCGATCTGCTGGGTTTCCCTCCACAAGATCGCAAGTTTCGCTACATTGTCGTCCCTCGAACCAAGGGGGGGCTCCCTGGATTTGAAGAGTAC
>Ga0181539_1000409_pt1 | contig 51993 bp, 51 predicted proteins | sample PEATcosm2014_Bin_46_FD_119767 | JGI IMG/M metagenome (GOLD analysis project Ga0181539, IMG submission 119767) | Peatland microbial communities from MTU Mesocosm Facility, Houghton, MI, USA - PEATcosm2014_Bin23_60_metaG | ecosystem: Environmental > Terrestrial > Soil > Wetlands > Peat | place...
AGAGAATGTACGTGGGCGATTGTACTGCTGTCCGACTGCGGCGGCGAAGAAAAATGGCGTAGTCAGGCTTTGTCAATGTGCATGAATTTGCACATGGGCTAGGGATGATTGGTGATAAATCCCGATTACACTCATAATCCCCCGATCGGATACCGGTCTGTGTCCGATACGAGGAGCCTTGCCAGCCCTGTCCGCAAGGTCGAGTTCGAACTATTACAACTGAGTCTTGGCCCTTCTCTCACCCCGTGATGTCGGCCGTCTCATCGTCAAGCGGTGGCAATCGACGGCGCAAAGCGATAATCCTTTTAGCTTCAGGCGCGTCTTCTTCGCGCACCAGAATGACCGTTCCGCCGACGCCGGGGAACGCGTCCTGCACCGCGTCAATGGATTTCAAATCCGATTCGATGCCGGCAGATTCGAGCAAGCCCTGCACGACCAGAGCTTCATTCTCCTGCTCCGTGTCGAAAACCTTGACGAGCTTCTCGTTGGGCTCGGGTTGAGACGAGAGATTAGTCGGCTTTGGCATGCGTCCTCCGTAAAACTGCCTGTCAACAGATTACGGCAGTCACTATACGCCTGTCTTGCGGTTTGTCTTTGCCGGTCACGAAGGTGTACGCCCAAGGGAAGCTTGATTCGCGGGCAAAAGCTGGCACAATGGGGCTGGCACAATCGGGCTGGCACAATAACGATTGGGGCGCAACGCGAGGGACGCGGTCAACATCAAAAGGGTGGGGGCAGCATGGAAGTTCAACGGGCCGAACCAGGCGACGAACACAATGAACGCATGAACGAGGCCCGAAGACTGCGGCGCCTGCAAGTAATGATGAGCATGGTGATGTCGGTGATCGGCCAGGATCCCGATCTGACGCTGGAAGAGGCGGCTGAGATGGCCGCGAATGCCCGCCGCGCCGCTCTGAGCATGTTCCCGGATAAAGAACTCGCCTACGATCTCATCTACCGCCCGCGCCTGCAGCGCCTGATGAATGAACGCTTCCGGCTGCAGTAGAGACCTCGGAGCAGAGGCAACCGGTACGCGGAGACTGACACGACAACGGCAGCCGACCCCGCCCGGACGGGGCGAAGCTCCGTCCCCACATGAGTTATTCCGTCTGAGTTATTCCGACCATCTGCGGAAGAGCAGGGCGCCGTTCGTCCCGCCGAAGCCGAACGAATTCGACATGGCGTATTCGAATTGCGTTTTGCGGGCGTGGTTGGGAACGAAGTCCATGCCCTCGGTCCCCGGATCCTGATTCTCGAGGTTAATGGTTGGTGGCAGAATCTGATCGCGCAGCGCCAGCACTGTCACTCCAGCCTCTAATCCGCCCGCCCCGCCAAGCAGATGGCCGGTCATGGACTTGGTGGAACTGACCGGGACTTTCTTTCCAAATAAATTTCGAATGGCATGAGCTTCGAGCGTGTCGCCGAGCGGCGTTGAGGTGCCGTGGGCGTTGACGTAGCCGATGACGCTCGGATCGAGTTTTGCGTCGCGCAGCGCGTTGCGCATGACGCGGAAGCCGCCTTCGTGCTCGGGGGCGGGTTGCGTCATGTGATACGCATCCGCGGACATGCCGTAGCCGACGATTTCCGCCAGGATGGGAGCGCCGCGGCGGCGGGCATGCTCGAGTTCTTCGAGCACCAGGATGCCGGCGCCTTCGCCCATCACGAAGCCGTCGCGGTCCTTGTCCCAGGGACGGCTGGCGCGGGCGGGGTCATCATTGCGCGTGGAAAGCGCGCGCATGGCGGCGAATCCGCCGACGCCCATGGGAGTGATGGCGGCTTCGGCGCCTCCGGCAATCATCACGTCGGCATCACCGTGCTGGATAATGCGGAAGGAATCGCCGATAGAGTGGGCGCTGGTGGTGCAGGCCGTGGCCGTCGCTTCATTCGGGCCCTTGGCGCCGAACCTCATGGAAACGTGCCCGGCGGCGAGGTTGACGATGGCGGCAGGAATGAAGAAAGGCGAGATCTTGCGCGGACCACCCTCGAGGAGCGCGGTATGTTCGCGCTCGATCACGTCGAATCCGCCGATGCCCGAGCCAATATGCACGCCGACGTTCTCGGCGTTTTCGGGCGTGACCTGGAGCCGCGACATCTTCATCGCTTCATCGGAGGCGGCGATAGCGAAGTGGATGAAGCGGCCCATCTTTTTTACTTCTTTTTTCTCGATGAAATCGAAGGGATCGAAGTTGCGGACCTCGGCGGCGATCTGGCAGGCAAATGCCGAGGCGTCGAACCCGGTAATGCGGCCGACGCCGCTCTTGCCCGCGAGCAGTGCCTGCCACACCGCGTCGGTGGTATTGCCCACGGAGCAGATCAGGCCGATGCCGGTAATGACGACCCTTCTTGTCGAATTACTTGCCAAATTACTTGCCCGCCTTCGCGTGCTTGCCGATGTAGTCGACGGCATCCGACACGGTGCGAATCTTCTCCGCATCCTCGTCGGGGATTTCGATATCGAAGGCCTCTTCAAAGGCCATCACGAGCTCGACGGTGTCGAGCGAATCGGCGCCCAGGTCATCCACGAACGAAGCGCTGGGCGTGACCTCGCCCTCGTCCACACCCAACTGTTCGACGATAATCTGTTTCACTTTTTCATCAACGGCTGCCATGTTTCTCCTCGTTTCCAAGTCTGGGAATCGCGGGTCCGAGTTCCGGGCCGGCGTTTGCTGAATTACGACTGCGTGTTGCTCCATCGATCGAATGAAGTCGAAACCAGTAGTCTAAAAGGGATCGGAAAAGTATGCAAAGGAAGCAATGGAAGAAAACTGGTCTGCTTGAAGCTGATATGTGTGGAGATCACTACGGAATCCTAACTGGCGGCGGGGAGAGCGGTCAAACCTGGGCACGGCGAAATCCGGATTTCCCGAAGAATGGTTCGGATTCCGCTCTTGCTCATTTCGCCGCACTCATGTCACATTTGGACGTGAAAATCCTGGGCCTGCTTGTTGTTCTGCTGGCGCTCGAGCCTTCCGCGCTCGCCGGACACGGAACGCTTCTCGGCGAGGCTGGCCGTTAAATGCGCGCCGTCGTGCAGCGCGTGAGCCGCGCCCGAGTTACAGTCAACGGCGAGACCACAGGCGAAATCGGCCTCGGGCTGCTGGTGCTGCTCGGGGTGGGCGCGGGAGATACGCGCGCTGAGGCGGATTACCTTGCCGAGAAGACGATTGGTCTGCGCATTTTTGAAGATGCCGGCGGCAAGATGAATTTGTCCGTGGCGGAGGTTGGCGGCGCGTTGCTGGTGGTCTCGCAGTTCACCCTCTACGGAGACGCGCGCCGCGGCAAGCGGCCATCGTTCGAAGCAGCCGCTCCGCCCGAGCAGGCGCGCGAACTCTACGAATATTTTGTGGAGAAAGTCCGCGCCGCCGGCCTGCGCTCGGAAACTGGACGCTTCCAGGAAACGATGCAAGTGGAACTGGTTAATGAAGGGCCGGTTACGATTCTGCTGGATTCGGCCAAAGGGTTCTGAAAGAGAGGCGATGAAGGCGCACGGGCAAAGTCCGAGCGCACTGCTGTTTAATCCAGCGACAACCGGTCACAGATTCGAGTGACGGTTGGTAGCAATTCCTCGACGGCTTCAGTCTTGGGTACGACAGCATCGACCAGCTTGCGGGTCTCTTCTGGGATCTCGCTGCCGGAAAACATGACTACGGGAGTTTCCGGTCTGATATGCCTCATCTCAAAAGCGAGCTGATGCCCATTCATTCCAAGCATTCGGTAATCGAGAAGCACCGCATCAAAGCGGAACATCGTCGCAAATCTCAGTGCTTGTTGCGCGGTCGTTGCTGTAACCACGATGTATCCCGATTTTTCGAACAGCGACCTCTCGTACTCCAAAATCGCCTGGCTATCATCGATACAGAGGAGCATTCTCTCTGGGCCTCGATACGCTCGACTCATTGGAACCTCCCAAAAAATGGGCAGCCCGGCCTATGGGGGGAGGGTGATATAGGCATACCATAAGGAGTCCGAACTGCCCCGTCAGACCCTAAAGAAACGATCGACTCGTAATTCCCCACAGCCTTTGCGCTGTAGTCTGCCAGAGCACCCCAGCAGTGTCTGTTCAAAATTGCACACCTTCTGCCCCTGGCCCGGTTAGACGGTCAAACGGTGGGTACGGCGACTGTCTTCGATACGATAGAACTCCCAGGGCCGCAGAGCTTCTTAACGGATACGATTTTCACTGGAAACATGCGAACTACGGCTGCATGCACCTTCCGTTTGACCGAGTTCCACAGCGCACGATAGACTGGATGAGTTTGCCTGTACTTGCGGACCCGCCCTCCACCCCGTCACGCCAACGACGGGCGTGACGGGGACCCCGGATGTCCGCGCCGCGTTTCCGGTCAGAAGCCGCAGCGGGAAAACAGCAAGCACAAAATGGTATCTGCCGAGCTGCGCTCGGCTTGGACCCTTCGACTTCGCTCAGGGCAGGCTTGGCGAGGGCGGCTGTCGCTACACGAGCATAAGGAGAGTTTATGTACGCGGTGATCCGCGCAGGTGGAAAGCAGTATCGGGTGGCCCCGGGCGACGTGATCCGGATGGAAACACAGGAAGACAAGGATGGCAAGGTCGAGTTCGGCGATGTGCTGGCGGTTTCGGCCGAGGCGGGCAGCGTTTTGCCTGCGGGGTCGGGAGCGCTCGTAACCGGCGAGGTCGTCGAGCAGGGACGCGGCAACAAGATTCTGGTCTTCCACTACAAGCGCAAGAAGCAATACAAGAAGCTGCGTGGACACCGCCAGGACTATACCGCGGTCCGCATCACCGAGATTGCTTTCGATGGGCAGTCGTTCAAAGCGCCTGAGCTTCCGAAAAAAGAGAAGAAGGTGAAGCCGGCGCACGAGGGCGGCGAAGAAGTGGAATCTTCGGCCCAGCCGGCGAAAACCGCGAAGAAGCACGCGGCTCACAAAAAGCCGGCGGCGAAGAAAGCCGCAGCGAAGAAGAAGAAAAAGTAGCAGATCCTTCCCCCAAGCTCGGGGTCTGGATGACAATTTGGTTTGGGATTACGAGAAATTGGATTTACTGGCAACTGGCCAGTGGAAACCGGGAACTGATTTATGGCGCATAAAAAAGGACAAGGCACTTCACGAAACGGGCGCGACTCGAACGCGCAGCGGCTTGGCTTTAAGGCTTTCGGCGGACAACTGGTGCCCGGCGGCACCATCATCGTGCGGCAGCGCGGCACCCGAGTGAAGCCCGGACTGAACGTCGGACGCGGCAAAGACGACACTCTCTTCGCCAAGATCACGGGTCGCATCAAGTTCATCAACAAGGGATCGATGGGGAAGTTTGTGATGGTCGAGCCCGAGGCGATAGAAGCGAAGTAGATCGTCGATTCTATTGTAGAGACGGGGCTTGCCCCGTCTTCTTGGACACAGCGGGAGACGCGGCAAGCCGTGTCTCTACGGGAAATCTACCAGCCTCGGCTTCGAGTCGAGGCTTTTCGTTTTCACTTTGATTGCTACAGTAGGCTGCGAAGCTTCGCTCCGCTGGACGGCCGAGGGCGGCCGTCCCTACGTGAGTTTTTCCGCAGGCCGAGTCTTCGCGGGTGAGGGCGCCCGCGCCACACAATCATGTTTATCGATGAAGCCAAAATTCGAGTGAAGGCCGGCGATGGCGGCAACGGCTGCATGGCGTTCCGGCGGGAGAAGTTCATTCCGCGCGGCGGGCCGTCGGGCGGCGATGGCGGCAAGGGCGGTGACATCTGGATGGAATCGAGCGAGCGGCACAACACGCTGGTGCATTTCCGTTTCAATCCGGAATACAAGGCCGAGCGTGGACGGCACGGCGAGGGCGCGAAGAAAACGGGCCGCGACGGAGAAGGAATTGTCCTGAAGGTGCCGGTGGGCACGATCGTTTACGATGAGGACACCGGCGAGAAAGTCCACGATTTTTCGCACCCCGATGAACGCATCGTGATCGCGCGCGGCGGACGCGGCGGACGCGGCAACGCGCAGTTTGCCACTTCGACCCACCAGGCGCCGCGCGAGCACGAAGAAGGACGCCCGGGCGAAGAGCGCAACCTCCGCCTGGAGTTGAAGCTGCTCGCCGATGTCGGCCTCGTGGGATATCCGAATGTGGGCAAGTCCACGCTCATCTCGGTCATCTCGGCGGCGCGGCCGAAGATCGCCGATTATCCGTTTACCACGCTCGAGCCGAATTTAGGCGTGGTGCTGGCGGGGGGCAAGGGAAAAGAAGAGAGTTTTGTGGTTGCTGACATTCCGGGCTTGATCGAAGGCGCGCACGCGGGATCGGGCCTCGGCACACAATTCCTGCGGCACATCGAGCGCACGCGTTTGCTGGTGCACATGGTGGATGTCTCCGACAGCAGCGGCCGGCCCGACGTGGTGAAAGACGTTGAGGTGATTCGGGGCGAGCTGGCGAGTTTCGGTGCGGGACTGGAAAAGAAGCCGACACTGATGGTCGCGTCCAAAATCGACGTGGCGAATCCGGAAAAGCTCAAGAAACTGAGGCAGTGGGCGACGCGCAAAAAGCTGAAGCTCTATCCGATTTCCGCGGTTACCGGCGAGGGAATCGAAAAGCTGAAGTATGCGATGGCGGAGGGGGTCGAAAAGGTGCGGCGAGCGCTGGCGGAGGCGCAAGCAGAAGAAACGAAGGTCTCTCGCTCCGGCGCTTAGTTGGCCAGCGGCTCTATAGCGAATCCAGAGTTGCTGTGTCCGCAGGCTGCTGTTAAACGGCTTCACCGGTACCCCCCCACCCCCCTATTTTACTAACATCTTGGTTCTAAAGGAGTTAACGTAAAATATTCAAAAATAAGCAGTTAGCCATCAGACCTCTATTAGAATCATGGGGTTAGCGAGTTAGTCACCGCAAAATATTAACAAATAAGGACTTAGATGTATAGTATTCAGGAATAATGACTTAGTGGCAGTTGCCAGTACCCAGTACCCAGAGAAAACAACACGGGCACACAAAGGGAAAAGGGCGCGAAGTGAATCCGCACCCTTTTCTTATCTATAGTTTTATTATATCAGGTTTACCCACCCACCCCGCCAACTTTTCGGACTTTATTTTGTCAGCCGATGCAGTGAGTTACGGGGAAAATCGTGAAAACGGGGGGTTGACAAGATTGGCTGAAATCGAGATGGAACGGGTGAGCTGCGAGCACCCAGGTTAGCGCCCAAAAGACGGGCGCGAACCTGGGGCACCTTGCAGTGACTTTTTCAACACCCACGGGATTTTTCGCCAATTGGGGATGCGAGTTGCCCATGTTGAGGCACCCGTTCTCAATCGAGCCGCACCGTCCGTTCAACGTTCCAGAGGCAACAGGTATGTGGGGTTACTCGCGAACGCGCTGCCAAAGACTTGCCTATCTGCTTCGCGCATATCCCAAGCGATGACCGAGGTCGGTGCGATCTGGATTGTCACATCATCCCACGATGCGAACACTGGACCAACTCGGGGGTCCGCGAGTGCGGCGTCGCTCAGATATTTGGCATGAACTCGCCCATTCCATTTCCGGGACGGTTCGCCTGTCAAGATCTGTGCGGTGCCTACGATGTTTACGCCGCATGATGCTGCAGGGTCGCGGGAGTCGATCATTAACGAGATTTTGGGGTTGGATTGCAGATTTCGAGCCTTGCGGGTGCGCGTGGACGTGGCTATATAAATATGCGCACCATCAAACCAGTACCAAACCGCAACCATGTGGGTGGAGCCGTCTGGGTTCTTCGTTGCGAGCGACGCGATGTAACGTCCTTCCAACAACTGGCGAACCAGAGAATCCGAAAGAGAAGCCATAGAAAAGACCCCCACTAAACCCAGGGCACGTCAATGTCCTCCAGAGTGCGAATCCACAGAGGCATTCATCGTCGCGGACCAAAATCTTATCTTAACGAGACAATTTTGAAAACAGGCGATAGCAGCTCAGAACTCAGTGAGTGAGTGATATCGGGATTTTGCGACAGTTGCGGTAATGCAGCCTTTTACTCTGTCAACGCCAGCGATGCGCGCAGGTCTCCGCACGAGTACAATGCCTGCGTATCGTGGAGGCAGATATGAACTGGGCGCGACTCGTTGCGATCATTATTGGCGCTGGTGTCGTCTCGTCGCTCACTGACTGGTTCTTCGCGGGCGATTGGATTCATCGACGCTACACCTACCCAGAAATCTGGCGTCAGGGTGAAGAGAGTAGAGCGATTGCTCTGACCAGTCCGCTGCCATTTGTGACATGCGGAGTGTTTGCCTTTGTCGCCGCCCGGCTGGGTCTTCATTCTGTATCGAGCGCGCTCAAATTGGCCGTTGCGGTGTGGGTGATCGGCCCGTTGCCCCTGATCCTCACTAACGCCGCATTTATGAAGCTGCATCGGGTTTTTGTGGTGTCATACGCAATCGGCTGGTTGACAAAGCTCGCGATTGTTGCGGTCGCAGTTGGCTGGTTCCTTCGTTGACGCTCGGTTGATGAGTGCTATCGGGATTTTTCGCCAAACTGAGCACTCTCCAAGAACCGGCACGGGCGGTTTCGGGAGTCAAAGGTGTTCAAGCGTGTCAAGAGCGTCTGATCCGCGTTCAGAGCTATACCGCCAGCGAGAAACTCATGATCGCTCTACGCAGGTTGCAGATTGACGACCTCAACGCGGTTCACGCCTTGATCTCGAATATGGAGGTTGTCCGGTATATGCTGTTTGCGGTTTGCTCTCGGGAGGAGAGCGAGAAGTTTCTAACAGAGTCGATAAATGAATCGCCATCAGCCCCATGGCGTTCCGTCGTGCGCGCGATAGTTAGGGGACCCGGCGGCGAGTTAGTCGGCCTATGCGGCATAGTCAACCTCAGGGGCAACAGTGATGGTGAAATTTGGTATCTGATTAATCCCGAATTGTGGGGAAAGGGAATCGCCACAAAGGCTGTGAGAAGACTGCTAGAGCTTGGATTCTCAGAGATGAGCCTGCACCGAATCTGGGCGACGTGTCTTCCGGAGAACCCAGCCTCCGCATGCGTGCTGGAAAAAGCAGGTATGCGCAAGGAAGGGTTTTTGGTCAAGAACCTCAAGATTCAAGGAGAATGGAAAAGCAGCTTTCTTTATGCGATCCTAGCCGAAGAGTGGTCCGAGTCTGCGCGGTATCCGGAAGTCAACTGTTGAAATCAGCGATTTCACTCAGAACCGATCTCTGACCGAAACTTCGATTGTGCCGCCGCCCTCCTCTGCGGCGCCGTGCTAGAATTTCCACAGCTTCAGCTTACCCTGGACCCTAGTCTTGATTGAACTTGCACCCTCGATACTCTCGGCCGATTTCGCCCACCTGGCGGAAAATGTTGAGCGGGCGACGGCCGGCGGCGGCAGCGTGATCCATGTCGACGTCATGGACGGGCATTTTGTGCCTAATCTAACCATCGGGCCGCCGGTGGTGAAATCCTTGCGCCGGGCAACCCGGCTTCCGCTGGACTGCCATCTGATGATTGAGAACCCCGATCAGTACATTGCGGATTTTGCGGAAGCGGGAGCGGACTGGATTTCGGTGCATCAGGAAGCGTGCCGGCATTTGAACCGGACGCTGAACCTTATCAAGCAGCATGAATGCCGGGCAGGCGTGGTGATCAATCCGGCGACGCCGGTCGAGACGCTCGGCGAAGTGCTCGACATTGTCGATTATGTGCTGGTGATGAGCGTGAATCCGGGGTTTGGGGGGCAGAAGTTTATCCCAGGGACGCTGCATAAAATGAGGAAGCTGGCGGAGATTCGAGCGGAGCGGGGATACCAGTACCGCATCGAAGTAGATGGCGGCGTGGGGATGGATACGGTGGCGGAAGTGGTGCGCGCCGGGGCGGAGATTCTGGTGGCGGGGAATGCGGTGTTCGGCAAGGGCGATGCCAAGGTGAATGCGCAGGCACTGCTGGAAGCGGCGCGGAGCGCAAGTTTGCAGCGGGTGTAGAGAAAGGCGCCCTTAGCTCTTGGCCTTTAGCCTTTAGCTAAAAGCCAAAAGCTAAGAGCCAAGAGCCAACAGCCGGTTTTGAGGTCTTCTATGCGTCGGAATTCTATTTTCGTACTTCTCGGCTTAATGCTGGCGTTGACCGTGGCGTGCACGAACAAAAAATCGGTGAATCCGCTGGCCAACGTCGGGTCGAAGCAGCCCGACAAGGTGCTGTTTGACCGGGCCATGGATGCCATGAAGCACAACCGCTTCGACGTGGCGCGGATGACGCTGCAGACGCTGATCAACACCTATCCGGATTCGGAGTTTATCGCGCGGGCGAAGCTGGCGGTGGCGGATTCGTGGTACGCCGAGGGCGGTACGACGGCCATGCAGCAGGCCGAGATCGAATACAAGGATTTCCGCACGTTCTTTCCCAATATGCCGGAGGCGGCCGAGGCGCAGTTAAAGGTGGCGAACATTCACTATCAGGAGATGGAAAAGCCGGACCGCGACTACACGCACGCCATGCGGGCGGAGGAGGAATACCGGTCGCTGATCCAGGAGTATCCGGACAGCAAGCTGGTGCCGCTGGCGAAACAACGGTTGCGGGAAGTGCAGGAAGTGCTGGCGGAACGCGAGTTCGACATCGGGCGGTTCTATTATTTGCGGCTGGCGTATCCGGCGGCGATTGCGCGCCTGAAAACACTGGTGGACCGCTATCCGTTATACAGCGGCGCGGACGAGGCGCTGTATCTGCTGGGGCAATCGTACGAAAGCGAGATCAGTGTGATCCGGAAGAACCCGCGCATGGGTGAAGTGGCCAAGGGGAAAATGATCGAGGACCTGACCAAGGATGCGTCGGACGCGTACGGGAGGATCATCAAGCGGTATCCGGCAATGGATCGGGCGCTGGACGCCAAGGCGCGGCTGGAGGCATTGCATCAGCCGGTGCCGCGGCCGACGAAGGCGGCGCTCGAACTGAACAAGAAGGAAGTGGCGAGCCGGCATGAAGCGGGCATCGTGGCGAAGCAACTGGGGAACTTCGAAAAGGGCCCCGATGTGAGCAAGGCTGCGCATGTGGGCGAGCCGACGATGGTGGATCCGACGCCAGTGACGGCAACGGACGTGGTGAGAAAGGTGACCAATTCGTTGGGCGGCGGGGAAAACAAGATCAGTGTGGAAACGACCAGCGGGATGCCAGCAGCGAATCAGGAAGTGCCGCGTTCGGATGCTCCGGTGGCAGCGGCAGACTCGGCGGCGGCCGAGTTGAAGCCGAATGTGGTGGATCCGAATGAATTGAAGCCGAATGTCGAGGCCGATCCCAACGCTCTTCCCCCGCTGCAGCAGAGCAACCAATTGGACAGCAGCGGCGGGGCGTCCAGCGCTATCTCTTCGAGTGCGCCAGCGAAAACCGAGGAGCTGGCGGATATTTCTTCGAGCAAGAAGAAAAAGAAAAAGGGCTTGGGAAAGCTGAACCCGTTCTAGGAATGGCAGAGGTTAAAGGTCAGATTGCAAAGTGGTTTTCGACTGCGGGTGCTGCCAGGCGCCCGGGGTCAATCGCCCGGTAGCCCGACCGTTTGAGGTTACCAATGGCAGGGACAGACCTCAGAAACGGCCAACTCCCCAACAGACTAGGAACGGTCGTAACCTGTTACCTCCGCAGGAATCGTTGACTTAGATTGAGGGACAAGGTAGTTTCGCGTTATCTCTCCTTTTTGCCGAAGGATGACGCTTGGCGCGGAAAATACTGCTTGCCGATGACAGTGTGACGGCCCAGAACATGGGGCGAAAGATCCTGGCCGATGCCGGGTATGACGTCGTCACGGTCAACAACGGATCTGCCGCCCTGAAGCGGATCGCCGAAGTCAAACCGGATCTGATCGTGCTGGATGTGTACATGCCCGGTTACAGCGGGCTGGAAGTCTGCCAGCGGCTGAAGGATTCGGCCGACACCGAGCACATTCCCGTGCTGCTGACCGTGGGCAAGCTCGAACCTTTCAAGGCGGAAGAAGCGCGCCGGGTCAGGGCCGACGCTCACATCGTGAAGCCATTCGAAGCCACCGAGTTGCTGACTGTGATCGCGCGACTCGAAGACCGCATGGTGCCGCAGCAAAGCGACGGAGCGCGCTTCAGTTCGTCGGCTTCAGGCGTGGAGCGGTTCGGCGGCGAGGGAAGCGGCAGAACAGCGGAAAGTAACACCGATGCCGATACCGGATGGAAGAGCCGGCTGCGTTTTCCGTCGAAAAAAAAGAAAGAAGAACCGGAACCAGAAGAAGTCGCGGCCGGAGCGGCCTTTCGGGAATTCCGGAAGCGGAAGGGCCAGACGGGCGAGAGTGGAGCATTCACGGAGAAGGCGCCGCCGGTACAGGAGCCCGGGCTGGTTCCAGACATTCCGCGCGACATCACGCCGGAGGAGTTGGACGCACTAAGCGCGGTGGCCGCGCAACTCGATGGACCGATTCCGGCGGCTGAGAATATTGCGCCTCTCGGGGACAGGACAAAGCTGGGCCCGGTTGAGGCGCCGGCGGCAGAGTTACCGGAGGCGGCGGCGGAAAAGACGGAAGTGGAAGTTCCTGCTGCTGCGGCGGACGCGAAGAAAGAAGTGGAAACTCCGGCGTTAGCCGTCGAGGCTCCGGCATTGGCCGCCGAAGGAAAGAGCGAAGTCGGGATTCCGGTCGAGCCCGTGGAGCCGGCGAGCGAAGTGGCTGCGGCAGTTGCCGATCCGGCTGCGGTGGTCGCAGTCGCGGTGAATACTGCGCTCTTTGCGCAGGAACCCGCTCCCATGGACAGGAACGATGAGCCGATGTTCGCTTCGGCTGCGAGCGCGGTTGAGCCGGCGGCGGAAGACAAGGCCGAAGACAAGGCCGAAGAGAAGATTGAAGTGAAGCAGGCCGAAGCCGTCGCCACGACCGCCACGACCGCGACGATCGAGACGACCGAGGCAAACGCGCCGGCGGAAGTGGTTGCTGCGAAGGACCAGGAATCCAAGCCCGAAGAATCGAAGGCGGAGCAGACTGCGCAATCGTCTCCGGTTGCGGCGAGCGTGCCAGAGACGGAGGCGGAAGAGCTGGCGCCAAGCGATGCGGAACTGGCCGAAGCGTTGCGCTTGCTTACACCCGCTGCTGGGCACGCGGATGTCTCTACGGTTCCGTCGCGCGGAGGCCTGGTGGCCGGCCAGTTGCTCGCGGAAGAAGCGGCACGCAATGCGGCAGCCGGTCCGCGGTGGGTAGCGGAGCCGGTGACGTTGAGTCCGGAGGAAGCGGCGATTTCGCTGGAAGCGGAAATGTTCCGCACCTTCGCGACAACGCCCGCGTCGATGTCCGCGGCAGCTTCCGGCGGCGAAATGGAACCGGTACGGATCACCGGAGTTTCGGCGATTGCGGCTGCGGTTGAGAACAGACTGGCAGAAGCAGGGTTGGCAGCCGTTCCGGAAGCTTCGACAGAGCCAGGGGCCGAGAATTGTTCATTTGCGCAGGATTCAGTTGAGCATGGTTCATCGGAGCATGCTTCAGAGACCACCGCCGCAGAAACACCGGCCATGGAAGCGCCTGCAGAAGTGATGACGGCCGCTTCGGATGCGGCGAGTCCCACGGTGGACGGGATCGAAGTAGAGAAGATCGCGCCAGAGAAGATCGAACCAGAAAAGATCGAACCAGAGAAGATCGAAGCGGAGCAGAAAGATTCCCCGGCGAAAGTCGTGGAGGAGGCGCCTGCGGAAGAAGTCGCGGCCGCGACGTTCGCGGATGCGGTGGGTAAGGACGAGGTCGAGGCAACAGCGGAACAGAATGAGGAGCCCGTCAGAGGGACGACGGCTGCGGTGGCAGAAGAGAATCAGGATTCGAGTTCAGATGCTGGAGGTCAGGAATCCATGGGCAAGGACGTGAAGGCGAAATCGGGAAAATCGAACTGGCATCAGATCCACACGACGCCGGCCAGCGCTGCCGCGAGCAGTGACGTGGAAACGGCGAAACAGGAACACGGGGTGGAAGAGGCTCCGAAGGCCATGGCAGCGGCGGCTTCCGCCGAGGGCGGTACAGGGTCTATATCGGCAACGGACGCCAGCACGATTGCCAGCATCGTGGACAGCGTGATGGCCGATCTTCGCCCGAAGATCGTGGAAGAAATTGCGAAAAAGCTGGCGAAGAGAGATTGACGTCGGGCAACCTCGACCCACATCCGAAAACCGCGTGTTCTCAGCCCCGGCAGGGGCGACTGACGATAGCCCGGCGCTTTAGCGCCGGGAAAGGTCTGGAGAACTACTAAAGTCCCGGAGGGACGGCTGAAATCGTACGTGAACGTCCGTGTCCTGCTGCCACCCGTCTGGTTGATACTTAGCAGGTTATTTAGCGGATCGTAAGCATAAACGGAGCCCCGCCTCCGCATGAAATCCCCTACTCCTTCTTCATGGCGTCGATCAGCACATAGAGCTGACTGGTGTCCGTCACTTCCATGTAGGGCCTGCCGCTACGTTTGTTGTTGACCACCCAGATCGTCGGCGTGTGCTCGACGTGCAGACTCATGCCCAACTCTTTGTCCGCCCTCACCAGCCCGGCCAGCTTGCCCTCCGGATCCACCACGAACGGCAACCCAATCTTGTGGTCGGCGGCAAACTTCTCCGCGAATCCCCGCAAATTCTGCGGGTTGATCTCCAGTTGGTGCTCGAACACAGAGTCCCGGAAGGCGTTCCCGATCTCCTTGGAATGGGTGTCGAAGTAGCGCGCCAGCACGGCAGCGTCGAACGACCAGTTGTGCGCCGGCAGCGGGAAATCGTGGCGGACAACGGGAATCTTATAGGTCCGTCCAGCCTGAGCCAGCAGCGGCGCGGTTCGACTGCATTGCGGACATTGCAGGTCCTCGAAAACGACGAGGGCAACCTGCGCCCCCTTCGGCGGACGGAGAGCCTCTGGCGCATCCTGCGCGAAAACCTGCGGGCACAGCAGAACCAGACTCGGCAGAACAAGGGACGTCAGGACTAAGAGCGGCAGTCGTTGAATCTTCATAGTTTATTTGGATGCACATCGAACTGAGAATATTCCCTATGGTAGCGAATTCGGCCCATTCGCGCACCTGCCGAGCGAAGCGCCCGAATATGTGATGCAGAGACGCGGCAAGCCGCATCTCTACCGGAAATCAGTCGCCGATTCCGCGAGCTTACTTCGTGAAGTCCTCGCCGGGTTTGATGTTGTAAAAATAATAGAAACGCAGGCCGAGGATTTGGCCGGGAAATTCTTTTGGCAGCGGTGGAAACGGAGTGGATGCGGTGATGCTCGCCCACGCGGCCCGGTCGAGCGCCACGTCGCCGGACGAGGTGTGCACCGTCATGCCGCTCACTTTGCCATCCTTCAGAATGACGAATTCAATCTGAAGCTTGCCCTGTTTCAAGATCGGCGGATACACCGACGGCGGCATCAGGTTATACCAGTTCTGTTTCACAATTTGCACGATTCGCGTCAGATAAGGCCCGAAATCCACGCCCATCGTGTCGGTCAGGATTTCGGCCTGATCCAGCGCCTTCGCCCCGCTCCTGCCCGGGCTCCCGTAATCGCCCGCTTGTCCGGAGCCGCCGTAGTGCGCGCGGCTCTCGGCTGCAGCCTGAGCCGCTTGTTCGATCGCCGAGCCCGCCGTCATGCGAGCATTAAAATTCGGCTGCGGCCTGTTCTGCGGAGGCAACTTCAACTGCGCCGCCTGATCGCTCGGCTGCGGCTGCGCGAATCCCGAACTCGGCTGCGGATTCTCCTGCGGCGCTTGCTGATTCTGCGGAGCCTGGCCCTGCGCCAGTGGCGGCTGCGCGTTCTCGCCCGGCCGTCCCGGACGCGAGCTTTCGAGTATCTTCTTCAACTCTTCTCGATTGATTTGCGGCGCTTTGCTGGTCGCGATGCGGTCCTTATCCGAAAGCACCTTCGCATCGGGACGCCGCGTCAGCTTCTGCTCGTCGGGCGGCAGCTCCAAAAACGTCGCGTCTTTCGATCGATCTGCATTCGCCTGAATCGCCAGATCCACGGTCCGGTGCGGCAACAGCCCCATTAACTTCTCGCTGTTCCACAACAGAATGATCACAAACAAGTGCAGGATGACGGAAAGCCAAATCGCTTCGCGCTTGCGCGCCCGCGAAAGATCGTCCTGCAACTGAATGAGAAGATGCGGAACATCGTCAGGATTGAAGCCGCGGTAGGCCGTTTCCCAATGTTGCGCTTCGAATAAATCGCGCTGCTCCGGCTGCTCGGAAGGAGTCAGCGGATCGCGAGACGGAATTTGGGTGACCGGCATCAGGCAGAGACTATAATGCTTAGAAACACGGGCAGACTCCAGGGTTGCGTAACATTTTGCGTAAGATTACGCGTAAAGTCGCTTCGTAAAGTTACGTAAATTATGGAGTTGCGACCGCCCAATCTATTGTCGCATTTTTTGCTCCCGCCGAGTGAGTACCTGAGTAATGGCCGGGCAACCGGGTCGACTGCGCCGCCACTGCACAAACAGGTCAGCTTACCAATTTGAGTCCGTCGGCATCAAAACGTTTTGTTGCTCCATTAGTCCTGCGATCTCGTTCCAACCGTAAAATGTTCTTGGAGATCTGGTCCATGTTCCACAAAGGAACTCGCCTTCCTGGCATATCTGTCCACGATGTATCGGCCCATGGCGTGTCTGCACTTCGTATCTCTGTGCCCGGTGTAGCTGTGCTTATTGTCGGAATCGCTCTGCTTCACCAGTCCCGCCAGAATGCTCGCCCAGCACGGCGGCGGCGGACACGGCATGCCGACTGGCACCGGCGGCAGCGCCGGCCGTCCCGCAGGGGTCAGCGAAAAGGACGATCTCAAGGACTTTCACCGCGCCATGGCTGTCCGAGCCAGCGCTCAGCAGAGCGCCGCGTTCGCCACGATCGCGCAAGACATCCAGGCCGCCAGCGATCAGCTAAAAACCTTTCGCGAACTTTTGCGGAAAGTCCCTGCCTCTTCACCGCTGTCCGATCGCGCAGCCATCCTGGATCAGGCCATCGAAAAGGCCCGCACCGGCAACCAGAGTTTTCTCGCCTCGTTTTCTTCCGTGCAAAAATCCGGCTTGAAGGACATCGTCAAAACACTGGCAAAGGCGGATTCCGATCTCGTCAAACAAATAAAAGCGCTTGATCAAATCGTCCAGACCCCCAAACCGGACAGCGAACAGATCGCCAACTCCACCGCCAGTCTCGACAAAGCGCTCGCCAGTTTCCAAAGCCAGCAACTCGCGCTCGGCACAGAAATGAGCATCCTCCTCCCCTCTGCCGGCCAGGACCTCACCTTCAACCTTGCTCCGGTGACCAGCTCGATCGACATCGCCGGCCAGCCCATCTCAATCCAGGCTTCAGGCGCCGTCTCCCGCAAGTTCTCTGGAAGTCCCGCCGAAAACAGCCACAATCTTTTTGATCTCAAGCTCGTCGCCGATCTCTCCGACGTGCAGCACAACATCACCGGCATTCTCCGCTCCCAACTCACCCGCTCTCCCCGCTGCGGCGAGCGCATTGAGGTTCAACAAGCTTTGCTCACTCCTCTGATGCCCGCCAGCGTCGTGGTGGCTCACTTGCACTTCGAGCGCTGGGTCTGCCCGCCTGGCCAGCAAAGCCCCATGGAGGTAGCCGCCGGCGAAGGCACCCTCGAAGTCAAGCTCACTCCATCTGCCAAACCAACGAACGAACAAAACGCTGGCTTGGGCCTCGGCTCCGAAATTACCCGCGTCGACGCCAGCGGCTTACTCCGCGACTTGCTCCGCTCCGGTGACCTCGGCGCCACGCTGCGTGACCAAATCGCCGCAGCGCTCCTCGCCGCCATGCAGAAGGGCACAGACCTCAAGACCACACTCCCGCCCGCCGCGCGGGAGTTGGCCACCATTCAGAAAGCGCAATTCCAGGATGCCGGCGCCGGCCAGTTGAGCCTGGTCCTCGACGGTCAGCTACAGCTCTCCGATGAGCAGACAACACTATTTGCCACCCAGCTGAAGCAACGCCTGTCCGCGCAAGGCGCGTCACCGCCATAAATCCCAAATCGGAGCTGCGCTTTGTAAAGTTACGCAAAGATTTGTCCGAATCCTGTTCCTCGCACAACTTCCGGCGCATAATTCCATTCATAGATGTAGACAGATCGCTTTGAAAAGGAGATCTCGATGCTCAAGCAGTGTCTTCTCGTTCTTCTCGCGGTTGGCCTCATCTCGATCGCCGCGCCTTTCGCGGCGGCTCAGGATAGCCCGCCCGCGCAGGGCAACGGTGGCTGGCACCACGGTCCACCCGATCCCGCCCAGCGCACCCAGGAACTGACCAAGAAACTCAATCTCACTTCCGATCAGCAAACCAAAGTGCAGGGCATCTTCCAGTCCGAACACTCACAGATGGAGAGCCTGCGCCAGGACACTTCTCTTTCCCAGCAGGATCGCCACGCCAAAATGATGGAGATCCACAAGGGCACCGACGCGCAGGTTCGCGCGCTCCTCGACTCTACCCAGCAAAAGAAATGGGATGAAATGCAGGCCAAGCGTGAGCAATGGGGACAAAACCGTCGCCACGGCCCACCCGACGCTCAGCAATAGCCATCTATAACCTGCTCGTGTGGGGACGGGGCTCTGCCCCGTCCTAGCCGAGCGCAGCTCGGCAGCTGCCTGCGGCCACAGCAACGCTCTAACTTCTCCCCACCCCGATCCGCCCCGCGTGCCGCCCAATCTCCCCGAGAATCGCCAGCCCGAGTTCCAACGCTCTCCGCCCGTCTTCGAGTGAAACCACCGGACGCGACCGGTCCCGCACCGATTGCAGGAATGCCGTGATTTCCGCCAGCAGCGGCTCCTCCGCCGTGATCGGCGGCTTCGCCATCTGGATCTGCGGATTCACGTTCGGTTGGGTGCCCCACTCATTCGCGTCTTTTGCGAATGAGTGGGCAGCTCCGGACGCATTCCCCACCGAGAACACCAGCACGTCCTGCCGTCCATAATCAATCGAGATATATTGCCCCGCCTGGAAGAAACGCAGCTTGCGCACGCGCTCCGTCGAAACCCGGCTGGCCGTAAAGTTGGCCACGCAGCCCGATTCAAACTCGATGCGCACGTTCGCAATATCCACCTTGCCCGAAAGAATCGGCAGCCCCACCGCCCGGATTTCCTTCACCCCCGACTTCACGAACGTCAGCACAATGTCGAGATCGTGGATCATCAGATCCAGCACCACGTCCACATCAAGCGCCCGCGGAGAGAACACGCTCAGCCGGTGCACTTCAAAAAACATCGGCCGTTTGATCAGCGGCAGCGTAGCCCGCACCGCCGGATTGAAGCGCTCCAGATGCCCAACCTGCGCCACCCGCTTGTGCTCCAGCGCCACGCGAATCAATTCGTCGGCCTCGCCGAGCGTCGCCGCCACCGGCTTTTCGATCAGCACGTCAACCCCAGCTTCCATCAGGGTGCGCGCGACCTTCAGATGCAGAACCGTCGGCACCGCGACCGACGCCGCTTGCACCTCGCTGTGCGTAGTCAGCATCTGCTCGACCGACCCGAACGCCTTGCCGCCGAATTCGCGCGCAATCGCATCCGCCCGCGGAGTATCCGGATCGACCACCCCCACCAGCCGCACCCTGCCTGCCTGCTCCAGTTGCCGATAGACACGAGCGTGATTGCGCCCGAAGGCGCCCACGCCAATCACCGCAACATTGATCGGAAATTCCGTGCTCAGATGAGTGCTCCGGAACCAAGAAATACGCGCTATTGTCGCACGAAACAACATCTCGAACCCATGTCATCCTGAGCGGAGCGGGTGCCCCAATCCTAACGTCGCGTTTTTTGCGACGTTAGGATGGGAACCTCACCCGCCCCGCAAAGAGTTCTTCTACATTTTTTCAGCAGCGCAATCTGCCCCGCATGATAAAGCTCATGCTGCACCACCCCATGCAGCATGTAATAAAAGTCGTAATGCGCGCCCTTCTTCCCCGGTACCTGCTTGTTGAGAGATTTCTCCGGAAATTTCTCCACCGCGTCGATGAGTTCCCCATGGACCCGCCGTACATGCTCCAGCGTCTTCGCCCAAGCCGCCTCGCTAGTGTCCGTAACCGGAGGAAAATTCTTCGCCGCGGAAAGCTTCGCCGCCACGCCCGTCATCCTCCGCCGCACCGCCCCATCCCAAGCCGCAATGTGCAGCACCAACTCCCAGATCGTGTGGGCCCGCGCAATCGGACGCGCCGCCGCCTGCGCTGCCGTGACACCCGCCAGAATTTCAAGCAACGAATCGCCATGCCAAGCCTTGCCATCAAACGCGCGGCGAAGCTGGTCGGCAATGCGAGCAGTCTCAGTCATATGTACGTTTCCTTCGTGATCGTTCGTGCCCTTGGCGGTTAGAGCTTTGCCACTGAACGCGTGCCGAGTCACTCCGCGCACACCGCGATCCCCGCCTCATCCGCTGCCCGTGTCATCGCCTCGCCATCCAGCAACAGACATCGCCCCGCGTCCACCGCCAGACAACTCGCCCCGGCGCGCGCCATCGTCTCGATCGTCTTCACCCCAATCACCGGAACGTCAAAGCGCAGATCCTGCCCCGGCTTCGCGACCTTCACCACCGTCAGCGCCCGGCTCAGCGTCGAAGCCTCGCCCTCAGATTCCGATTCCAACTCTAAAGACCGCAGCAGTTGCCCTGCCCGCTCGATCGTCGCATCCGTGCCTTCCATTGCCTCGACCGCCACGCACGCCGCTTCCGCGATCACCACCGTTTGTCCAATGTCGTACTCCGCCAGCCGTCGCCCCACCGCGCGTCCGTATTCGATGTTCTTGCGTTCCTGCCCGCTCGGAGCCCGCTTCGTGAGCACGCCCGTTTTCGCCAGCAGCGGCTCCAGCAGCGCGGTCGAGTTCTCGAGCATGATGCCCTCATCCGCCAGGACCTTCGCCACCGCGCCCAGCAACGAGTCCGTATTGCGCGTGCCGAGCGAGAGCAGCAGCTTCGCCAGCCGCCAGTCCGGCTTGATAGCGGAAAAAATCTGCTTGTGCTTGACCTGTCCCGCCATCACGGCGCGGGTGACGCCCTCGGCCTTGAAAGTGTCGATGAGCTTTGACAGCTCGCCGAGAGAAAGCCAGTGAACAGAAACCGCGCCTTTCGACTCGATCTCGGGAAAAGTCTCTTCTTTGATGGCGGCGACAACGACCTCGTACCCCTGAGCCCGCGCCGCGTCAAGGACGAGGAAAGGGAACTTTCCATTACCCGCGATAAGACCAAGACGTGTCATGAGCAAGAACCACGTAGGGACGGCCGCCCTCGGCCGTCCAGCGGAGCGAAGCTCCGCAGAGGTTGTCGATCGAACGGTGCCGCGGCGGCCGCGCTCCGCGCGGCTGGACGGCCGAGGGCGGCCGTCCCTACGCAAGCCGCGAAGCTTCTCACTACTTAATCACTCCGCGCTCCGACTCTTCAATAAATCGAATGAGCATGTCGATGTCGTCTCCACGATCTTGCTCGGCGCGCAACTTCTCCAGCGCCTGCGACGTATTCAGCTTCGACGCCAGCAGCACCCGATACGCATGATGAATTTTCTGAATTCGTTCCTTAGTGAATCCCCGCCGTTCTAACCCTACGGCATTCAATCCATAGGCGTGCGTCCCGCGCTCGGCGGACGTCTTCGAAAACGGCAGCACATCCCGCGTTAAAGTTGTGCCTCCGCCGACAAAGGCATGCGTTCCAATCCGCACGAAATGATGCACCGGGCACAGCGCCCCGACCGTTGCCCAGTCTTCCACGGTCACGTGCCCGCCGAGCGTAGCCGCGTTCGCCATGATGATATGACTCCCAATCTGGCAATCGTGCGCAATGTGCGTGTAGGCCATGATCAGGTTGTGGTTGCCGACTCGCGTGCATCCTCCGCCCTTCACCGTGCCGCGGTTGATGGTGACAAACTCGCGGATCTTGTTATGGTCGCCGATCTCCAGCCGAGTCGGTTCGCCCGCATAGCCGATATCCTGCGGCGCCAAGCCAATCGAAGTGAAAGGGGAAAAGCCATTGTCCACGCCAATTTTCGTGGGGCCTTCGATGACGACGTGCGAAACCAAGCGGCAGTCCTCGCCAAGCTCCACCTCCGGCCCGATCACGCAATAAGGCCCAACCTTGCACGACGGATGTATCTTGCTTTTCGGATCGACGATCGCCGTAGGATGGAAAGACATTTGTAATTTCGTAATTGTGTAATTTTGTAATTTGGATCAAAACCTGGAAGTCGCCGACACAAATTGCAAAATTACCAAATTACAAAATTACAAATTCTCTTCCGCCTCCGCGCTTCCCGCGCCCGCGTTGCGCGGCACCAGCCGGCAAGTCACGGTCGCCTCGGCCGCCACCTTGCCGTCCACATACGCCTTGCCTTCCAGACGAGCCGCCGTGACGCGCCAGGCCTTCACCACCACTTCAATCCGCAACTGATCTCCCGGCACCACCGGACGCCGGAATCGCGCCTTCTCGATCCCGGTAAACACCATCAGCATCTCGTCCCGGTTCGGAACCTCGGTCAGCAGCAGCAGCCCGCCCGCCTGCGCGATGGCTTCCACAATCAGCACGCCCGGCATGATCGGCTTTTCCGGAAAGTGCCCCTGAAAAAAAGGCTCGGTGATGGTCACGTTTTTCAACGCGACAATGCTCGTCATCCGCACCAGCTCGACCACCCGGTCGATCAAGAGAAATGGATAGCGATGGGGCAGGATCTTCAGAATGTCGCCAATATCCATCCCCGTTTTCACCGGCTCTGGTTCTTGGGTCGAGGTGTGCGTGGTGTCGGTCATGCTGTTTCGTTCAAGGCGAAGATTATACTGTAGCGCACGCTCCCACAAGCTTGCTTACGAGGGGCTGGATTCGCCCTCCATCGCGAACTCGAACTCGATGTCCAAGCCGGCATTCCCCCAGTGTTTCGTATCGGGACATTGCTTCAGCGATGTCGCAAGCCTTCCAAAACAGACGCCCATTCGGGGCTTGCTGCGGCGATCGTCGCCGAGACATCCACTGCCCTTTCATGCCACTCTCCGCTTCTTTTCCTGCTCGATCCGCTTCGAGAGCAAACCTTTCGCTTTTTCCAACTCTCTCCGCCGTGCCGCGCTCAATCCTTTTCCACCCCGGTTGATGAAGTACGTCAGCATCCGCATCCCCGAGACTGGACCTTTCGGGGAAACTTTCTTTGACGCCAATGTCCGAGCGATTGTGCTGGCGTCTTTGGTGAATAGTCCTTTCGGAGGATGTGTCGAATCCGTCTTTACCTCTGCTACCCATCGTTTCTTTTGCGTCCTAGCCATGGAAACTCCTGAAGATTGCAATCTCATCTGGCCCCCCTGAATTTTTTCTGCTCCAATCCATGCGTTGCCATCTGGCCCAGCTGCGACTACGTGTTCCTGGACGCGCGAGTCTCGCGTCTGCTTTGCAAGTACAGCCTAAAACCTCGGCAAAGAAGAGCGAAGGAGAACCCGATTAGGACGCTCCCCTCCGTACGCTTCTCCGTGACGCCCGCCCTAGATTAGCCCAGCCTCCATGCCGATAATCAGCTCAGGGGCCCTATAAGCAACCTCGCACCGAGCCCCGGAGCCAATCCATGAATTCGCCCGACGCCCAGCCCTCTCCCCCCACTCCAACCGAACCCGATCGCCGCCGCTATCCTCGCTACACCGTCCAGGTTCAAATCGAGCTCCGCGAGGACGGCAGCGACGTCCCCATGCGCCTCGAAACCACCGACCTCAGTCGCGGCGGCTGCTACATCGAGATGCGCATGCAGCTCTCACTCGGAGTCCGTGTTCGAGCCACCCTCTGGCTCGACGGCTGCCCCATCGTCATCCGAGGACTCGTCGTCACCCGCCATCCCCAATTCGGCAACGGCATCATGTTCGTGGAATTCGAAGGCCAGGCAGAACAACTCCTCGCCCGTTACCTGGACGCCATCGCTACTGCCTAGGTTTCGTATCCGGGCAGCCCTTTAGCGAAGCCGTAAGTTTCGAAATCAAACGCCCCCTTAGGGCTGGGCAGCGGAATCGATTTTTTCCGCAGCCGGTTCAACCCCGCCGCACCCCGAACCCTGATTTGCCCTTCCCCATCCGCACGATCGGCAGCGTCAACCCATCCTCCAGCGGCACCTCCTCGGTCCCCAACTCTACATACCCCTTCGTCCGATAAAAAGGAACCCCCGTCAACGTCGCCCCCATCTCCAGCCGCCGAAACCCCGCCGCCTCAGCCGCCGCCTCACAAGCCTCCAGAATCATTCCGCCGATCCCTCGCCGCGCCCACTCCGGATGCACAAAAAATGCCCGAATCTTAGCCGCATCCGTCGCCGGATCCAGCAGCGAATCCTCGCGCCCCGCAAACTGATCGCCGCCAAACAGAGTCTTCCGCTTGCTCCATCCCCCGCAACCCACCAGCAGCGCCGTTCCCGAAGCCGCAATCTCCTCGGCCGCAAAATAAGTTCCATCCGAAATCAGTTGCGTGTCCACTCCATACACCGTCCGCAGCGCGTTCTCCAATTGCGCCGCGGAATAATCCCCCGCCTGCAATCCCCGCACCGAAGCTTCAATCAATTCCCGAAGCAACGGAATATCGCGAGCCTCCGCCAACCGAATGCGTATCTTCATAACCGATCTCTATAACCGATACCTCCGGCTTGATTTTGGGTGGCGCGGCGCTTGAAGCGCTGCGGTGACTGCATTGTTTTGAATGCGGCTTCAGCCGCTGAGGCGCGCTGCAGAGACACTCTTCGCAGCCCACCGTTACTTCCGCGCCGCCGCGCACTCCCCGCAAGGACAAACTTCCCGCAAATAAAACCACGAATAAATTCCCAGATCGTGTTTATCGTTCCAGGAAAACTTCAGCGCATACTTGCCCACTGCCTCCGCCGCCAGCGCTTTCACCGCCGGCTTGAACATCGGTAAAGCCCCCGGCGCCAGCTTTGGAGCCTCGCCCGCCTTGCGTCCCGATTTCGACCGCTCATCCTCGCAAAGCGCGCAAGGACAAGCATCGCGCAAGAACCGAAACGTATAGACGGACCGGTGCCCATCCTTCCACTCAATCTCCATCCCCGTTCCCGTCGTCAAATGAATCAACACCGACTTGGGATCGTTCCCCACCCGAGGCGTAAAATCCGGCAGCGCCATAAATTTCAGTATCGCACGTGTGGCGCGGACACTCCCTTCGACTTCGCTCAGGGCAGGCTCTGTCCGCGAAAGTATGCAGCACCCCCACTGCCAGGAGCGTTAGCCCTCGGCCGTATCCCCCTTCAACGCAGCCACCAGTCGCTCATCGTTGCGGATGAAAAAAGCGATTCGGCTCTCCTGAACGTGAAACACCGGCATCGAAGCCGACAACGCTAGCAAGTATTCCGTCACCTGAGGATACGCAGCGTTCTCATAATCATGCCAAGCTATGCAAGTTGTATGATCCTCGCAAAGCATCGCAAGGGCGTTCTCGCTGTCTGACACCACTGTCGGCAAGTCATGGCCCCCATCGACATAAACCATATCGATCTGCTTGCGAAACCGGGAGAAATCATAGCTTTTCGATTCACCTTCGAGTCGCGTAATTCGTTTCTCGTAGGAAGTACCCAAGAATGCAAGTTTGCTCAGATTGTCGAAATGAGTCAGACTCAAAGGCCGGTCATGAACGTCCTGCTCCAGATTGCGAAACGATGCCTGGTCGAGATCCAAAGTGTATAAATGCGAATCCGCCTCCAGATTGGCGGCCATATTCAGCGTTTCCACACCCAGAAAAGTTCCAAACTCAAAAAACTTTCTAGGGTTCACCAGCTTCGCAAGCGCCAGCAGGATCGAACTCTCTAAAAGTATTGGCGCATGCTGGTCCGGCAGAACGACCTTCACCAAACGCGCTTCGTAAGATGGCGTTTGGACAAGATTGAAAAGCCGGTGAGGCCGAATCTGAATCATGAAGAGCCTTTAGATGCGAGGCAGTCATTCTAGCAAATTGCTCCCTGGCGCCGTTCCGCCGACATACGGGCGAAGCCGCATCACGGAAGCATCCGCGTCCACGACCCACACCGTCCTATCCCGATAATACTCAAGCAGCGGGCCCGGATCCGTCCCCGGAATATCCCGCGCCCACACGACCTTCGACCCATCAATATCCGCCCGGTTATACACCCATTCATTATTCGGCGCATGAACCGCCGCGTAGCGTACCAGCACCAACTGTTTACCCGGCATCGCATCGAGTTGGCGCGTCACCCGCACCCGATCGGCGACGGAAACAGCGTCGAAAATAGGATCGGGATCGATAAACTGGTGGGCCACCACAAATGGAACCCTAACTACCGTTAGCAACACAACCATCCGGCACAGCATCAGCCCCACCGAACTTCCCCGCACCTCCCACAAACGCAGATACCGCATCGCCTGCATCACCAAGATAAATACCGTCGCCGTCAACGGCGCTGCATAGTGTGGATAGAACCAAAAGAAAGCCAGCAGTTCCAGTCCTAAGATCGCAAGCTGCGCCAGCAACAAACGCATTCGCCGCCCTCGCATTACCCAAAAAAAAGCCAACAACGGAACCGAGAGAGCGCTCCCCAGAAAAAACATCCACAACTCCTGTGTCCTCCGGCGTAGCAAATACCTCACGGGAAACGGCACTTTTACGTAAACGTTATAAAAGTAATCCATCTGGGGATTGTTGTAGTGAAGAGGCGGCTTCGGCTTCCCCCACAAAAACAGCGGGCCATTCGTGTAAGTCTTCATGTCCAGCGCCTGGGGGTGCTGCAGCGCGTTTCCTGTCACCCTCCAGTTGTAATAGCCCATGAAGCCCAATGTGACGATAAGTACGGCTGTCGGTGGCAGAATCACACGTCGAACCGCCGTCGCGCGCTGCAGCCCAAGCTTGTATGTCCACCACCCCATCGCCACCGCCACGGGGAGGCAAAAAAAAAGTCCTTCGAACGGTCGGCTGTTCGCCAGCAGTGCCGCCCCTAAACCCATCAGCAACGCGTCGACCGCCCTCAGCCTCTTCCAAAGGCGCGGCACCGCCCCAATCACCAGCGCCCCACCGCTGGCAGCCACCGCACCACCCCAATAGCTATTCATCCAATAGCTGACTACTCCTATGCGCAATACCACCAGCACCCCGCCTAGCAGCGCCCACCGGGGCGGCAACCACCCCTGCAGCGCCCATGTGACCGCCGCCGCCATTGCTCCCATGCTCAGCAAAACCCCAATCCACGGATTCCCCAGAAGCTCTCCCAACGCCAACACGCCCCCTTGCGCCGGAGGGTACTTTGAGGCATAGGTTGGCCGCATCGATTCGTGCATCGTCTCCAGAAACAGCCACATCGGGTGCGGAGGATTCGTCAGGCGCCCGTGGGCAAAAGTGTCACCTGCCAGCAGGTAGCTGAACTCGTCGTGATAGTAAGGCAGGGGAACCGGCATAACCCCAAGCAGGGCCACGCGCAGCAAGACCGTCCCCAGCGCCATAGAGGCAACAACGGCCCCCTTTTTCCGCGCAAAGCGCGAAGCCGGTTCTTCAATCCGCCGGAACCACCCCTCGCCAAATCGTGGAAAGACGCAAGCCAGCCCGAAGAGCAAGCCCATCGTGCAGACAATAAAAAAGTTAATATGGAGCAGAACGAGCTTCAATAGGGATTCTTCTGGCCTCGGGTACCAAACTCCAGCACATCCTTAACACCACCCGCTATAATCCCCAATCCTATCAGCTAACCAGCTACTGCGCGCCGTACGGCTTGATCTCCGGATGATCCGCATCCCCCTGTCGCTGCCTCTTCAACTTCTCGCGTACCTCGGATACACTCCTTGCACAGCTTATAACGTTTGAACTCAAGGAGCGGAACCGTGGCCCTGATCTCTCGGTCGGAAGTTTCTCCGTCGGAAGTCGAAGCACAGCACGTCGTTGTGCCTTTGCGTCAGGAAGAACCGCTCGAGTTGTCGGTGGTGATGCCTTGCTTGAACGAGGAAGAAACGCTGGCCACCTGCATCCGCAAGGCGCAGCGCGCGATTGCAGACGCCAACATCGCGGGCGAGGTCATCGTCGCCGATAACGGCAGCACCGACCGTTCGATCGAAATCGCCGAGCAACTCGGAGCCCGCGTCGTGCGCGTCAACGCCAAGGGATACGGCAACGCCCTGATGGGCGGGATCGCGGCTTCGCGTGGCCAGTTCATCGTCATGGGAGATGCCGACGACAGCTACGATTTCGGCCACATCCCACGCTTCGTGGAGCAACTGCGCCGGGGCTCGGACCTCGTCATGGGCAACCGCTTCCGCGGAGGCATTCAGAAAGGGGCCATGCCTCCTCTCCATCAGTACTTCGGAAACCCAGCGCTCACGCGCCTCGGACGGCTCTTCTTCCGGAACCGTAACGTCGGCGATTTCTATTGCGGCTTGCGCGGTTTCCGCAAGCAGGCCTATGAGCGCATGGGGCTTCGGACGACCGGGATGGAATTTGCCACCGAAATGGTCGTCAAAGCCACGTTGCTCAAGATGCGCGTGGACGAAGTGCCTACCACTCTTTCTCCGGACGGCCGCAGTCGGCCTCCGCACCTGCGCACCTGGCGCGACGGATGGCGCACCCTGCGTTTCTTCCTGCTTTACAGTCCGCGTTGGTTGTTTCTGTACCCGGGCTTGGTACTGATGCTGATCGGCACACTGCTCGGCGCGTGGTTGTTGCCTGCGTCCCGGACAGTGGGCAGTGTGACCTTCGATGTGCACACCCTTCTCTACGCCGCCGTTTTCGTTTTGTTGGGATTCCAGGCTATCGCTTTTGCTGTTTTCACAAAATTGTTTGCGATCTCGGAGGGCTTGCATCCGCCCGACCCGACCCTCGACCAGGCCTTCCGCTACGTCACGCTCGAAGTCGGACTGCTGGTGGGCGCGCTGTTCATTCTGCTCGGTGTTGGGGTGTCGATCTATGCGGTGGGCTTCTGGCGATCCCAGCATTTCGGCGCACTGGACTATCCCCAGACCATGCGACTGGTAATCCCGGCGTCATTGTTTCTCACGCTGGGCGTTCAGACGGTATTCGCCAGCTTCTTCTTGAGTGTGCTCGGGATGCGACGCCGATGATCATGCTGGCCCGGGCTCGATCTTAGTCAACAGCGCGATGAATCGGAGCTGTGCATCGAATGCCCAGCTGGCGGGGACGGAATAGAGATGGTGATGAACTGTTGGGGTTGAAGGGAAGTTTCGGCTTGGTTTCGGCGTGTCGAAATGTCTTTCCGAATCCGTTCAAACTTGCTCGTGGGAAAAATGGCAGGTAGTATACACATTCTTTTCCCTTGATCATGAAATGGGACAGTGAAAAGCTGGCGACACGGGGACTGGCGGTCCTAATTGCCTATGCCGCCGTCAGAAGTGTTTTTTGTGCCGCGTCGAAACCCTTCTGGTATGACGAGTCAATTACGGTAGCCATAGCTCGCCAGCCGGGCATATCGGCGATTTGGCAGGCGCTCGAGCACGCCGCGGATGCACACCCTCCGACCTATTATCTTGTCGAGCGTTTTGCCGATTATCTCCTGCCGAACCAGTACATTGCTTTTCGTCTACCTTCCATTTTCGGATTCTGCTGCATTGTTTTATGCGTGTTTGTTTTTGTTAGGAAGCAAAGCGGTGCGGTGTGCGGCCTTCTCTGCTCTGCTCTGATCCTGATGTCGACCTTCTATGACCCATATGCGGTTGAGGCGAGAGGGTATGCGTTGATGTCCGCATGCGTAGCGATTGCGCTTGTGTGTTATCAACGCGCCGATGCACTGCGCTGGGTCCTGTTGATGGGGTTGAGCCTGGCGGCTGCCGGAGCATTCCAATACTATGCGGTTTTCGCGCTGTTCCCATTCGGCGTCGCCGAGGGGGCTTTTTTCTTGCAAACTCGTCGGCTGCGGCTGGGAGTGTGGGTTGCTGTGGCTTGCGGGACGTTACCCGTGATCGCCTTCTGGCCGTTGCTGTCGCTTTTTAGAAACTATTACGGCGCTCATTATTGGGCCTTGCCGACCTTGACGGGGGTGCTGGGCGTTTTCGGTTGGCTCTTCAACTTGTCTGCCTCCTGGGGAATCGCCGTCACTGCCGCGGCATCCGTGGGCGTAGTCGCCATCATGGTTTCGGAACGGGTCAGAAAGGATTCCGACTCGCGTGAGGTGCATGATCTCTTCCACGAAAAGGTGCTTGTGCTCGGGCTGCTCGCCCTGCCACTTGCAGCTTTTGTCGCCATGAAGATTACCCATGGCGGGCTGACGGAGCGGTACATGCTGCCGGCCGGGCTAGGCGTTCCACTCGCTGCAGGTTGCATACTCCCCCGATTCGACCGCAGGCTGGCAGCACTGTTTGGAATCCTTCTTTGTTTCGGCCTGGCTGCCCAGGAAACTTTGTTCTGGCTGGGCCAGCGCCATCACCTAGGGAAGATTACCTCTCCTGCGCAAGAAATCGAAGAGCTGGTGAACAAGGCCGGTCGCCAAGATCTTCCCGTCGTGGTCTATGACGGGTCCGATTACTTTCAACTCTTGTATCATGGATCGCCAGCGTTTGTGACACGTCTGGTTGACGTTGTGGACCCGTCGCAAGCGACGGTCTACGCCGGAACTGACACCGTCGACAAGGAGCTGCTGATACTGCGTTCCTACGCCCCGCTTCAGGTATACGAATTCCACGATTTCGCCGCCAAGCACCCGGAGTTCCTCCTGTTGTCGAGAGGGGGAGATAGGTGGGACTGGTGGCCCGCCCGCCTAGTGGATGACGGATACGTGCTCCGGTTGGTTGCTATTCACGGAAACCGCAGGGTCTACCTTGTCGGCCCAAAGGATGAAACATCTCAAGAAATTTCGCGATGAAGTGGGGCGACGCTGATCCCCAAACTGTGGAGCGCTCATGTCGCTGCCTTCTTGTAATCTCCGCGGCTCAAATGCTTCTCTAACCACAGATAGAGACAAATAAACAAATAGCGGCTGCCCATCTCTTGAATTTTCAACTTGGCCAACCCGGTGCGTCGGTTGCGCCATGTAATCGGAATCACTGTCCAGGAGTAACCGCGAATCACCGCTTTCAACGGAAGCTCCACTGTGAGGTTGAAGTGCGCCGATATCAGCGGTTGGCAACCTTCAATGACTGTGCGCCGGTAAGCCTTGAAGGCATTTGTGGTGTCGTTCAGCGAAATGCCGAACAACGCGCGGATGAAAATGTTGGCGAAGCGGTTCAAGCGCAGCTTCAGCCATGGATAATCGATGACGCCACCCCCCTTCATAAAGCGCGAACCAAACACCGCATCCCAGCCCTCGTTCAGCGCATTCCAATAGCGCACCACGTCCCGGCAATCGTCCGATTCATCAGCCATCATGATGACCGCGGCGTCACCGCTCATGTGCTGTAATCCGCAAATGATGGCGCGGCCAAAACCGTGCGGCGGTCCGTTCTTGATCAAACGTGCTCCCGGAATTCGCTCGCCAAGCGCCGTAACAATCGCCGCCGTCCGGTCCGTGCTACCGTCGTCGACCACGATAATCTCGTGCTCGATCTGGTTCAGCCGCAACTCCAGGTGCAGATGCTCCACAGTGGACGCGATACAACCCTCTTCATCGCAGGCCGGTATGACAATCGACAACAGCTTGAGGTCGGGCATAACCGGGGAAGCGGTGCTCATACACCGCACCAGGTTAGCCACTCGGGATGTATGGCGGCATGTTCCGCAATCTCTTCCAGAATCTGAGTCAGACTGATCTGCGGCTTCCACGCGGTTGCCACCAACGCCTTACTGGAATCCAGAATCAACCAGGGAATATCGTAGGGACGCTCGGAGCCATCCGCGACCGGCTGATGCAGGCCGAAACGCTGGTCGCACCAGGCCGTCAACTGCCTCAGCGACATCGAATTCGCTTGGCCGCCAGAGACGTTTAGGAGTTGGCAAGGCTCGCCGCTGCGCAACTGAAAGTCCACCATGCGGGCCAAGTCGCGGGGATGCAAAGCATCCCGCACCTGAAAGCCCTGACCGCCAAAACCCAGGTACTTCAGCGGACGCCGCGTAGAGTGAGCGTGTAGCCAATAGGAAAAGATACCTTGCTCGGGGGTGCCAAATTGGCCGGCTCCCGCCAGCACCCCGCAGCGATTGATCCAGACCGGCATTCGAAATCCGCTGGCGTACTCTTGTGCCAGGCGTTCCGACGCCAGCTTGGTCGCGCCGTAAAGCGAAACGGGAGCCTCAGTGCTAAAGCCTTCTCCGACGCCGGCCAAACTAACCGCTGCAGGCCACGGCTGCCCTTGGTCGAGAGTAAAGGCCGAAGACTCGACGCGCACCGGCAACTGCGCCAAAACTGGAATCGAATACACCCGGCTGGTGCTCAATAGAATTAAGCCAGCATGACAGGAGCGACAATATTCCAGTACATTGATCGTGCCAAGCAGGTTGTGCTCGATCAATTGCCGGGTGCTGGTCTTTCCGTCGCGACCGGCCAGCACGCTCGGTTGCGCCGCGGCGTCGATGACCCAATCAGTGAGAGGGAGCGTCTCCAAGTCGCTCGCCATCCGGATGTCGCCATGGAAAAGCTGCACGCCCAGGTGCCTCAGCGAGACTCGATTGGTCTCGCTACCCAATCGCGTCAGGTTGTCTAAGCCCACAATGGTGATGCCTTCGTGAGATTCAATCAGATAACGGGCGAGGTGACTACCGACAAAACCGCAAACCCCTGAAATCAGAATCTTCATTCTATGCCGCGTCCACCAGACGCGAAGACCACGAGGCAGCGATTTCGGCCACTGTCTGCTTCAGGCTCTTGGTAATGCCCCAGTCGGGATAGTGAGTTTTCATCTTGGTCAGATCGCTGTAGTAACAAATATGATCACCGATCCGATTGCCTTCGACATACGTCCAGACTTGTTCGCGCCCCGAAACCCCTGCAACCAAAGAAAAGGCTTCTAGAATCGAGCACGAATTTTCCAGGCCACCGCCGAGGTTATACACTTCACCACAACGCGGCTTCTGGGCGAAAGCTAACATAAAGCGGGCGACGTCTTCAGAGTGAATGTTGTCGCGGACTTGTTTGCCCTTATAGCCAAAAACCTTGTATTCCTTGCCGATGAGGTTGCAGCGGACCAGGTAACTGAGGAATCCATGCAATTCCACGCCGGAATGATTCGGCCCGGTCAGGCAGCCACCACGTAAGGCACAAGTGGGCATGCCGAAGTAGCGCCCGTATTCTTGCACCATTATGTCGGAAGCCACCTTCGATGCTCCGAACAAGGAGTGCAGTGATTGGTCTATCGAAAAGGTTTCCGGAATGCCCAGCCGGTACTTGGGATCCGCATAGTCCCAGCGCGTTTCCTTCTCCACCAACGCCAACGTGTTCGGCCGATCGCCGTAAACCTTATTCGTCGACATATGAATAAAGGGCGACTCCGGCGTCCAGCGGCGCGCGGCTTCTAGCAGGTTCAGCGTGCCGACCGCATTCGTATCGAAATCATCGAAGGGGATCTGCGCGGCGCGGTCGTGCGACGGTTGGGCCGCAGTATGCACAATTACCGTTGGCCTCGCACTCTCGACGAGACGGAGAATGCCTTCCCGGTCGCGAATATCAATCTCGCGATGCTCGTATCCGGGGATGTCCTGGCGCAATCGCTGCAGCGACCAGGAAGTGTCACCTTCCGGCCCGAAGAACACCGCGCGTTGGTTGTTGTCGACACCCAGCACCGAGTATCCAGCCTGGTGAAAATGCAGGCAGACCTCGGATCCAATTAACCCACAAGATCCAGTTACCAAGACTCGCGCTTTGCTCATATTAGCAGCACTTCCCTGATGTCCGAGTAGTCTAGCACTTGGGGCCGCCCTCTCTCCATCCCGACTGAGGCCGGAAAGCCGGGAACTAAGAAACGGAAGCGAGAACTGCATTTCCGCAATCACTCCCGCTAGAATCTCTCCAGGTTCTCCATGGACACCGCCCGCATCGCCGCCCTTCTCGAACCTTTCCTCGAGTCGTCGCTTCCTCCCTCCCAGCTCGATCAAATATCGACGTACCTCGATCTATTACTTCGCTGGAACGCGCGCATCAATCTGACCGCCATCCGCCATCCCGAAGAAATCGTAACCCGCCACTTCGGCGAGTCCTTCTTCCTGGCCCGTCACCTCTTCCCAACTCTTTGTCATCCTGACCCTGAGCCAGTCGAAGGGGAAGGACCTATGCAGTTGGGCCCTTCCGCTGGCAACTGGCAACTGGCAACTGACCACTGCACTCCGCGCGTTCTCGACATCGGCTCCGGCGCCGGATTCCCCGCCCTTCCCCTGAAAATCTGGGCCCCGCACATCCACCTGACGCTGGTCGAATCAAACCACAAGAAGGCCGCCTTCCTCCGCGAAGTGGCCCGCGCACTTACATTGGCCAACATCAATGTAATAACCGATCGAGCCGAAGTCCTCTCCGCCCGCCCCGGCTTCCCCCGTGCCGACATCGTAACCCTCAGAGCCGTAGAGCACTTCGAAACCATCCTCCCCCAAGCCATAACTCTCCTGGCTCCCAAAGCAAGCCTAGCCCTACTAATAAGCACCGCCCAGATCCCCCACCTAACAACTCTGACGAAGATGAAATGGCACCCACCGATACCCGTCCCGCAGTCACATAAAAGAGTGTTGTCGATTGGTATACATGAGTAAAGTGGTAAATATTTCCCTTTAAATAACCGATAGTGGGAATATTAACCATAACAATGCGAATCTATACGTTATAAGTGGTATAAAATAACAAACGTCTCATTATGAGACTAATCCGAAAAAGTGTTCCACGTGAAACACTTCTCCATTTTGCAAAACCCCGACCCCATCATTTCAATTTTCCCAACCCGTGATGTGTTTCATGGGAAACACATCCCCGATGGCGTCGCCAGATAAATCCAGAAACGTGCTGAGTGTTTCACGTGGAACATTCGCGAGATTGCACAAAAATCTGGCATTGATTTCACCGATGCGTTCGCATATTCTGACGCGCAACGCACAGAAAATAAAATCATGGGACGTGTCATCGCAATTGCCAACCAGAAGGGTGGAGTCGGCAAGACTACGACCGCCATCAACCTTGCCGCCTCACTCGCCGCCGCCGAGGTCAACACGCTGCTGGTTGACTGCGATCCGCAGTCGAACTCAACTAGCGGCCTAGGCCTGGTAAAAAATCCGGAGCGCATCAGCATCTACGACGTGATCATGGGCGTGGCCTCCGCCGAGGAGGCGCTGCAGCTCACCGAGCTTGAACAGCTATGGCTGATTCCATCGCACAAGAATCTGATCGGCGCCAACATCGAACTGGTCGGGGCGGAACGGCGCGAGTATCGTCTGCGCGATGCGCTTGCGAGTTTGCGCGAGCGCTTCCAGTTCATCGTGCTGGACTGTCCGCCGGCGCTCGATCTGCTTACGTTGAACGCGCTGGTCGCCGCGGACGGAGTGTTGATCCCGATGCAGGCGGAATACTTTGCGCTCGAGGGCGTGTCGGAGCTGCTTGACACCATCGAGCGGATACGCGCGGCGTTGAATCCTGCGCTGGCGGTTGAGGGCGTGGTGATCACGATGTTCGATGAGCGGACCAACCTGGCGCAGCAGGTGGCGGAGGAGTTGAGGAAATTTTTTGGAGAGAAGCTATGCACGACGACGATTCCGCGGAACATACGGCTGGCGGAGGCTCCAAGCCACGGGCTGCCGGCGCTGGTGTATGACGTGCGGTCGCGGGGAGCGGAGAGTTATATACGGTTGGCGAAGGAAATCCTGGACCGGCAGGCGAGGGTGGCCAGCGGGCCGGGGGAAGCGGCTTAGATTTATGGATATAAATATTTATATACATCGATATAATTGAGTTGACGAGGTCTCAGGTCTCAGAAAACCATCGCGACCGAAGGATGAACTAAGACAGAACGGGGAGACTCCTTAATGACTACATCGAATGCTGCGGCAGTTGATAAGACGGCGGAGAAGACTGGGACGGAAAAGGTTAGCGAGAAGCTGGCTGAGAAGCGGCGAGCTTTGGGGCGGGGGCTGGAGTCTCTGCTGCCGGGGCCCCGGGTGGTGACGACGGCGGCGCCCACCCTTCCGGAGAGTGCGCGGAGGGATGGGGCACCCGCTTCCTCCTCTTCTTCTTCCCCTGACTTTTCTTCTGGTGCTGACGGGGGACGGGCGGGGGCGCCCGTCTCTCCACCGGAAACGGTCTTGGATGAGTTGCAGGCGGTGGCTTCGGGGCGGACTGCGGATGGGGAGACGGTGTTTCGGCTGGCGATTGATCGGATCGACCACAACCCGCACCAGACGCGGAGGGAGTTTGATCAGAAGTTACTCGAGGAGCTGGCAGATTCGATCCGGGTGCAGGGAGTGTTGCAGCCGGTTGTGGTGCGTCCTGGGACGGAGGGGCGGTTCATCCTGATTTTAGGCGAGCGGCGGGTGCGCGCGGCGAGGATGGCGGAGAAGACGACGATCCCGGTGATTGTGAGGCGGGTTTCGGAGCAGCAGGCGGCGGAGATGACGCTGGTGGAAAACCTGCAGCGGGAGGACCTGAATTGCGTGGAGCAGGCGGAGGCATTCGCGAACTTGAGCACGGAGTTCAAGCTTACGCAGGAGGAGATCGGTGCGCGGGCGGGCGTGTCGCGGGAGAAGGTGTCAAATTTCATGCGGCTGCTGACGCTGCCGGAAGGCGTGATCGGGGCGCTGCAAAAGGGGCGGTTGACGTATAGCCACGCGCGGGTACTGTTGACGCTACGGGATAACGCCCGGATCTGGAAGCTCGCGCAAAGAGTAATGGAAGAAAAGATGTCGGTGGCGAAGCTGGAGGATCTGGTGCTGGGGGTGAGTGCGCCGATCGGAGGGGCCGAGCCGAATAAGGGAGGCGGAGCACGGTGGGTGGATCCGAATGTGAAGGCGGCGCAGCGGTCGCTGGAGGAAGTGCTCGGGATGAGGGTGCGGATTCGGGATCGGAAGGGTAGAGGCAAGATTGTGATCGAGTATGGGACGTTGGAGGATTTTGATCGGGTGGTGCGGATGCTGAAGGGGAAGTGAAGGCAGTGGTCAGTGGGCAGTAGAACCAGGAACATCCCCGCCCGAGCGGAGTTTGCGCGGGCCACCCTCGAGGGTCAGGATGGGCGCCAGGCCTGGGCCACCTGCCATGAACAACGTCTTGTAATATTAAATAATACATGTTATTGTTCTGGCATTATGAGCAGCACCGAGAAAACCGTCAGCTTCCGCGCCGTCGCCGAAAGGATCGACGCGCTCGATTCGCTGGCCGCCGCGCAGGACCGTTCGCGCAGCTATCTCATCAACGAGGCGATCACCAACTACATCGAGCTGCACGCCTACCAGGACGCGCTGGTCCGCAAGGGGCTTGAAGAGATGCGGAAAGGCGGCGTCGTAAGCCATGCGGAGGTCGTAAAGCGACTCAAGCGGGAGGGGCGCGCTCGGCGATGATCGGGCCGATGATCGGACCGATGATCGGGCCGACGATCGAATGGACCGAGCAGGCGACCCGGCAACTGGATCAGGCCCACGATTACATCGCTCTCTCTAATAGCGAGGAGGTTGCCGCCCGGATCACGATGCGGATCGTTACCAGCGTTCAACAGCTCGCTACATTCCCCATGTCGGGCAGATCAGGCCGGGTTCCGCGTACTCGTGAGCTGGTCATTTCGAATACGCCCTTTATCGCAGCCTACGCCATCGATCATGACCGCATCGTGGTCCTCGCCCTCTACCACGGTGCGCAACAATGGCCGGAGATCTTCTAGATAAAGTCCGAACCCTAAGGGGGGACAGGGCGTACACGCTCGCATTCGTGCGTGAGAATTGGGTTGTCCCTCCGGGACTTGAATCATTCTCGTTCAGTTTTCCCAGCGCTGAAGTGCTGGGCTACGCTGCGTCGACCCTCCGGGGTTCTGGGCACTTTTCTTGGTAAATCTTGGTGTTATCCAGTGATCCGCGGTCCGCAGATGGCCACCTCATCCCACTTGTTACTCTGCTGATTCTCCCTGTCCTCTAGATAAAGCTTCTGCTCGCCACGGTTTTGTTTTGCGCTGACAGTTGCACTTCGCTTAGTTTAGGATTCGAGCGCGAATCCAGAGTTGCCGTGACCGCAGACGGCTGCCGAGCTTTGCTCGGCTTGGACGGCCGAGGGCGGCCGTCCCTACGCAACCTTCGTCTCTGGACGAGCGCTTGGCGGCTGTGGTTCTGTTATTCGCTGGGGTGTGAGGCGCTATGGGACTGATTGATGTTTTGTTTGGGCGGCCACTCGCTTCTTCCGAGGACGAGGGGCAGCGGCTTTCGCCTCAGCAGGGGATTCCTACGTTTGGGCTCGATGCTTTGAGTTCGGCGGGTTACGGGCCGGAGGCGGCTTTGACGATTTTGCTGCCTTTGGGGTTGCTGGGAGTCCGGTACATTGTGCCGTTGACGGCGGCGATCATTGGGCTGCTGGTGATTGTGTATTTCAGTTATCGGCAGACGATTGCGGCTTATCCGATGGGCGGGGGATCGTACACGGTTGCTCGCGAGAATTTGGGGAACCGGGCGGGAGTGCTGGCGGGCGCGGCGTTGATGATCGATTACTTGCTGAATGTGGCGGTGGGAATCTCGGCGGGGATCGGAGCGCTGGTCTCGGCGGTGCCCTGGTTGCAGCCGCACACTTTGGCTCTGTGCCTGGGGGTGCTGGTTATATTGACGATGGTCAATCTTCGGGGAGTGAAGGAGGCGGGATCGGCGTTTGTGGCTCCTACTTATTTGTTTGTGGGGACGCTCGCGGTGGTGATTGTGATGGGGCTTTATAAGGTGGTCGTGTCGGGGGGACATCCGGTGGCCGTGGTGGCTCCGGCGGGAACCGCACCGGCGGCTTTGCAGGCGGTGGGGGTGTGGATTTTGCTGAAGGCGTTTGCCTCGGGGTGCACGGCTTTGACGGGCATCGAGGCGGTTAGCAATGGAGTGCAGGCGTTTCGGAAGCCGGTGGTCCCGGCGGCTCGGGCTACGTTGACGGCGATCATCGCGATGCTGATCTTGTTGCTGGGGGGAATTGCGCTGCTGGTGCGGTATTACGGAATCATGGCGACGGATCCGGGACAGGCGGGATACCAGAGCGTGTTGTCGATGGTGACGGCGGCGGTGACGGGGAAAGGAATTTTTTACGATCTGACTATGTTCTCGGTGCTGCTGGTGCTTTGTTTGTCGGCGAACACTTCGTTTGCGGATTTTCCCCGGCTGTGCCGGGTGATGGCTCGGGACGATTATCTTCCGCATTCTTTAACCATTCGGGGACGGCGGCTGGTGTTCTCGCAGGGGATCTGGGTGCTGGCGATTCTGGCGGGGCTGTTGCTGATTTTGTTTGGTGGGGTGACGGACCGGTTGATTCCTTTGTTTGCGGTGGGGGCGTTTCTGGCATTCACTTTGTCGCAGGCTGGGATGGTGGGGCATTGGCTGAGGACGGCGTCGTGGGCGGGGGCTTGGCACAGCATCCTAATCAACGGTCTTGGAGCTTTGGCTACGGGGACCACGACGATAGTGATTGTGGTGGCGAAGTTTGCCGCGGGGGCGTGGGTGGTGGTGCTGCTGTTGCCGGCGGCGGTGGTGTTTATGCAGCGGGTGCACCGTCACTATGAACGGGTGGCGGAGGAAACAGTGCTGCCCGGCAGGGTGATTCCGGATGCGGAGGAGCTGGCGCCGCCGATTGTGCTGGTTCCGGTGGAGAAATGGAATGCGGCGACGGAGAAGGCGCTGCGGTTCGCCATGACTTTGTCTCCGGATGTGCAGGCGGTGCATGTGACGTGCGATGCGGATGAGAATCGGCCTTCGTGGTTGGCCGAGTTGCCGGCGGAGACGCGGCAGCCGATGCTGGTCACATTGCCGTCGCCGTATCGGCTGGTGATTCATCCGATTGTGGACTATGTGTTGAAGGTGGAGAAGGAGAATCCGGGGCGGACGATCGCGGTGGTGATTGCGTCGATGGTGGAGCGGCACTGGTATCACTATTTTCTGCACAATCAGCGGGCAGAGATATTGACGGCGCTGCTGCTGATGGGTGGGGATGAGCGGATCAACATTATTAATGTGCCTTGGTATTTGAAGGCTTAGAGGCAGTGGTTAGTGGTTAGTGGATGGAAAATCAACCGCGATTCTCCGTCGCTGCTTCGCCTTGTTAGTGGGCGGCGGTTACGTCGAGCTGCGGAGCTTCGCTCCGCTGGACGGCCAACCACCCCAGCCCGCCAAAAGCGCGCGGTCTGGGGACCCCGGCGAGGGCGGCCGTCCCTACGTGAGTTCAGGCATTCGTTCACACTCTCCAATAGTCGGGGCGCCAGTGCTGGATTGATTTTTTGATGTCGGAGGCGGAGAGCTTTTCGTTTAGAGTTCGGGCGGCTAGCGCGGGGAGTTCGGCGTCGGAGGCGAAGCGCAGCGCGATCAGTTGCGATTCGGTGAATTCTGGGATGCGGGGACGAAGGGCTGGGTCGAGTAAGGACGCGAGGCGCAATCTTTCTTCGAGGCGGATGACGCGGTCCTGCACCTTGAGGGCATAAAGGCGGATCTTGAAGATGGCGGCTATCGCAGCGATCATGACGACGACCAACCATGCCGAATGCAGACTTGGCCTTCTGACGAGGTGGACGATGGTCGCGATCAGGGTGATGGCGAATACGGGGAGGATGAAAAAATGGAAGAGCGGATCGTAACGCGTGTAATTGGAATAACTTTGGGGAACGGCGTTAGCCATGGGGAAAGGCTCCTTTGGAAAGTCGAACCATCATCGCACAGATAGACGAGGTAAAACATCCAGGGGAGACGCGGCAAGCCGCGCCTCACGGGGAACCACTTCGAAAATATCTGGGGATGTGCGGCGGGTCACAGTGTTGTCAACTCCCGCCGGAGTACAATCGCGCTCTTGACGGGCCTGATTTGAAGGCTGATCTCAGCGGGAGGCTCAGTGCCGGACCAACTCTTCGGGGAGATGCTCCAAAGCATTGTCGATGGCGCGCCGGATAGGGCTGCGGAATTGGCGCGGCAGGCGCTGGCCAAGGGCGTCGATCCGCTGGAAGCGGTGAACCGGGGATTTGCTGTGGGGATCACGTTCGCCGGCGATCAATTCGGCTGCGGCGAAATGTTTCTGCCCGATCTGCTCGCCTCGGCCGAGGCGATGAAGGCCGCCATCAAGGTTCTTGAACCGGAGATGCTGAAGCGCGGCTCGCGGCGCGAGACTCTGGGCAAGATTGTTCTCGGCACCGCCCGAGGCGATATTCACGACATTGGCAAGAATCTGGTCGCCACCATCCTTTCCGCCAGCGGATTCCAGATCTTCGATCTGGGTACCAGCGTGACTCCCGAGCAGTTCGTTGCCAAGGCCAAAGAAGTTGATGCCGACATCGTCGGCGTCTCCGCTTTGCTGACGACGACCATGGCCGGACAGAAAGCCGTGATCGAAGCGCTGGATCGGAATGGTTTGCGGCCTCGGGTAAAGGCAATCATTGGCGGCGCCGCGGTCACCTCGAAGTGGGCGGCTGAAATCGGCGCTGACGGCTTTTCCCGCAATGCCATCGATGCGCTGGAACTGGCAAAGAATCTGATGGGCAAAGGAACAGTCTCGGCATGAGACCCAGAATTCAACTGCTCAGTGCTGAGCTCATCAGCCGCATTCTGCGCGAAGCGTTTGAACTGCTGATGAGCCCCGGAGTTCGCGTGGGCTCGGCGGTGATCGAGCTATTACAGTCTGCCGGTGTTGAAGTCAATGACGGAATAGCGCGCATCCCTGAGCCGCTGGTGCGAGAGTGCCTGGCATCGGTCCCACGGGACTTCTACCTGTACAACCGCCGCGGAGAGAAAGCCGTTCATTACGGCGGCGACGATGTGCAATTCGATCCCGGCTCCTGCTGCGTGCAAATGCTCGATCCTGACACGCTGGAAGCGCGGCCGTCGGAGACCCGCGACCTGGTGCGCATTGTCCAAGTCACGGAAACTTTGCCGCAGTTCGCCGCGCAATCTACCGCCGTTGTGTGCAGCGATAATGACGCGCCGAGCGCGATCGGCGATCTCTACCGGCTGTTCGTGGTCCTGCAGTATTCCGACAAGCCGGTGGTGACCGGATCGTTCTCCGCGGCCGGCCTGCAGGGAATGATTGACTTGCTTGCCGCCGACAGCGGCAGCGCAGATCGGTTGCGTCAACAACCGCGGGCAGTTTTTGATGTGTGTCCTTCCCCGCCGTTGAACTGGTCGGAGTTCGGATCGCACAATCTGCTCGACCTGGCCCGCGCCGGCGTGCCCGTGCAAATCGTCTCCATGCCACTGGCCGGCGGCACCGCTCCGGTGACACTGGCTGGTTCGGTGACGCAGCATGCCGCCGAAGTGCTGGCTGGCATCACGCTGCATCAACTGGCGGGACCGGGCTCACCGGTGGTCTGGGGTGGCGCTCCGGCCATCTTCGACATGCGTACCGGAGGCGCGCCCATGGGCGCGGTGGAAACGGCCATGCTGAATATGGCGTGCGCCGAAGTCGGCAAGCATCTGGGGCTGCCGACCCACGGCTACCTGGTCGCGACCGATTCGAAGCTTGTGGATGCGCAGGCGGGCGCAGAGAGTGCCCGCTCGGCGATGCTGGGAGCGCTCGCGGGCATCAACATGATTTCGGGGGCGGGGATGCTTGAATCTCTCGCTTGTTTCAGCGTCGAAAAGCTGGTCATTGATGCCGAGTCGATTGCCTCGGCGCAGCGGCTGGCGCGAGGCATTGAAGTCCGCGGCGAGGAAGTCCGCGGCGACGACGTTGGTAGTGAAAGCCTGGCCACCGCCATGTTCGCGCAAACCGGGCTCTCCGGAGAATTTCTCAAGCAGAAGGAAACGCGCGCGCTTTTTCGGCAGGAGCAGTATCTTCCCTCCCTGGTCATCGATCGCAGCGCGCGAGGCTCGGAGCCACCGAGCGACGTCTTTACGCGAGCCCGTGCCCGCGTCGACGAACTGGTCGGCAAGTATCAGAAGCCATCTCTTCCCGAAGGCGTGCTGCGGAAGTTTCAGGCAATCGTTAACCGCGAAGCTGATCACGAGGCTGACCGCGAAGCAGACAGAGCAGGCGTGGCCCTTCCCAGGAACTGAGAATCCTGAAAACCGGCTGTTTCCCTCCGGACCTCGAACCGCATCGCGAGATTCGTCGGACGGTACTGGACGCTACTCTACTTTCCGATGCAGAAGGTGCCGAATATCAGGTTTAGGATGTCGTCGGTAGTGGTGGCGCCGGTGATTTCGTCGAGCGGGCGCAGGGCTCCGTAGAGATCGAGCAGGAGCATCTCGTGGGGAACTTGGGCGGCTACGGCGTTGGTGGCGGCTTCTAGCGCGGTTAGCGCATCATTGACTAGCTTCTGATGGCGAACGCTGGTTAGGAAGCCGGTCTCGAGCTGGGTGGCGGAGTCTCCGGCGACGTGTTGGAGGATGGCGGCGCGCAGGGCGGGAATGCCTTCGCCGGTTAGGGCGGAGGTTTGAATTATGGGCGACGTCCGCGTTGCCGAGCTGCGCTCGGCTGGAGGGCCGAGGGCGGCCGTCCCTACGTGGGCATGGTTTGGACGGGCGAGACGCCCGTCCCCACACGAACTACTCTCACACGCGCTTGGCAGGTCGGATTTGTTTTCTACTACTATCGCTGGGCGGGCTTCTATCTGAGTTAGTAACTCTCGGTCTTCGTCTGATAGGGGCTGAGTTTTATCGATTACTACCAGGACTAAGTCGGCGTCGATGAGCGCTTCCATTGATTTCTTGATGCCTAGGCTTTCGGCTTCGGCATTGTCTGGGGCGCGGCGAATGCCGGCGGTGTCCACCAGTTCCACCGGGATTCCACCGATGGCGACGGTTTCGCTGACCAGGTCGCGAGTGGTGCCGGGCTGGGCGGTGACTATGGCGCGCTCGCGTTCGACGAGGCGATTAAACAGGCTCGACTTGCCTACGTTGGGACGACCTACGATGGCCAGGGTCAGTCCCTGGTGAACGATCTTGCCGTAACTAAAAGTAGCGGCGAGTTGCAGGAGCGGGCTTCTGACTTCAGCGATGCGATCGAGGATGATGGCATCGGGAGCGACGGAGACGTCGTCCTCGGCGAAGTCGATGCCGGCCTCGAGCAGGGCGATCAGGTCGACTAATTTCCGCTTGATGGGCTTGAGGCGATTGGAGAGCGCGCCTTCGAGTTGCTGGGCCGCGACTTTGGCTTGGAAGAGAGTTTGCGAGTCGATTAAATCGCGGACGGCTTCGGCCTGGGTTAAGTCGAGGCGTCCGTTGAGGAAGGCGCGCATGGTGAATTCTCCGGGCTCGGCTAGACGGGCGCCGCGGGCTAGCGCGAGTTCGACGATGTGGCGCAGGACTACGGGCGAGCCGTGGGCGGAGATTTCGACGATGTCGTCGGTGGTGTAGGAGTGGGGCTTGGCAAAGTAGGTGACGACGGCTTCGTCGATGCGGGTGGGAGTGGCGCCGGAGCTGTGCTCGGTTGGACTCGGCAGCGAAGTACCCACCCAAGCGGAGCTTGGGTGGGGCACCCGGCTTTGCTCGGCTGGACGGCCGAGGGCGGCCGTCCCTACGTGAGTTGTCCCTACTTGAGTTGGGGAGGGTTCGATTAGATCGCAGCGGATAGCTCGGCCGGGTTCGAGCGGGTGCTTTAGGAGGAGCATGGGAGCGGCAATTGCTCGCGCTTCCGGGCCGGCCAGGCGGACTATGCCTATTCCGCCGCGGCCGGGCGGGGTGGCGATGGCGACGATGGTGTCATCGAGGTTCATCGGAAAGCAATGGCCAGTGGCCGGTGGTCAGTGGTCAGTAGATCGTGATCAGGGTCATTGTAGCTAGCGGAGGCGTTTGCCGGGTACTTGTACAGCGACGGCAAAATGCTCCCTCCCCCCTGGCCCGCAGACCTCAATTGCGGTAGCGCGGACGAAGCGGCGCGACGCAGCAGAGAGACGAGCGAGCGCAATGCGAAGTGGGGTGGTCTGGAAGCTTGGAATTTGCGTTAGAATTGCGACCCAGAGGCAAGGTCGCTACGATGAAACGCCTCATTGTTGTACTGGCAACGGTTGCATTGTCAGCGTCGTTCTTTGCTCAGAAACCGACACCACATTCGTCGAACGCGTCCTCAGCAAAGCCATCTGAGCGGGGGGTGTTCACGTTTCGAATCTTTCCTGAATCGCCGCGTGTGTCCTTTAAGCTCACAACGTCATGGATTCCAGGCGCGACTCGGTGATAACATTCCGCGATGGCAAAATCCCCCGGCGGACGCGTTCGAGAGTTCTGCAAGAAGCACCGCATCTGCACGCATTGTTTCCATCGCCGTGCAATGCGCGGTGTGACACGCTGCGAACATTGCGCCAATCGGGATCGAATTTCGCAACGCGAGCGTTTGCGTCGCAGGTACAGGCGCGAGAAAGCTGCTTCCGGCTTGAAGGAAACGCATACCTGGAGTACAGTGGAGTTCCTTCCCCAGAAAGCAGCTCGTGCCATGACACCTTACCTTCAGCATGTTCGTGCCTATGAATTCTGATGCGACTGTTATAGCTTTCACCGGTGCATTCGGCAGTGGCTGTAGTACGGCAGCCGAGCAACTAAAGAACAATCGCAAGTTCACGTTGCTGGAGTTATCGAGTCCAATTAAGACGGCGTGGAAAAAACGTCATCCGGGACGAAAGCCCACACGAGAAGATCTTCAACGGATGGGAGATCAACTACGCGAGGAGCATGGGACGAAATTCTTGGTTGACACTGTCTTGAAGAAAGTAACGACTGAGGACCGCATAGTCTTCGATGGATTAAGGAATCTAGGCGAAGTTGACCGTATTCGTCATTTGTTTCACAACGCAACGATCATTTCGGTCCTCTCGTGGAAGGAAGACCGCTGGACAAGAATCTCCAAAAAATACACCGATATAAAAAGAACAAAAGATGATTTTGATGAAGATGACATGCGCGATCGAAATGAGGAAACCAAGTATGGACAACAGGTTGAACTTTGCCTGGATCGAGCGGACATTCTCATCGATAACACGAGCGCTGTCACGCTGCCGCAATTTAAGGCCAAAATTGAAGAATATGCGGACTTTGTTCTCGGCGTGAAGAGACGGCCCGCAACAACAGCGGAAATTCACATGAACATGGCCTTCGCAGCTGCACGAAGCTCAAAGTGCCTAAAACGCCAGGTCGGAGCAGTCATCGTTGACGCTCGAGGACAAGTGGTCGGCGTAGGCTATAACGAGAATCCATTCGGTACCAAGCCCTGCGTAGAAGAGCCCAGTTACGGCTTTAAATGCTACCGCGATATCGTGCGAAATGGTCATTTCGCTGATCTTGCGCAGCGAGGTGCTCGGTGTCCCAAATGCGGGACTCCTCTCTCGAAAGAGCAGGACGGACCCCCTTGGCGATGTCTAAAGTGCAACAAGAACGGCCGGAAGATAAATTTGGAGTCATTCTTCTTCCCAGATCGGGCGATGTCATGGTGCACGGCCATACATGCTGAGACGAGTGCGATATTAGCGGCCGGGGACAGAGCACGGAATGCCACACTGTTTACCACTACGTTTCCGTGCTTTCAGTGCGCAGAAAAGATAACGCAGGTGGGTGTCTCAACCGTGTATTTCAGCGAGGTTTATCCCGACCAGTTCAGTGGTACCAGGTTGGAACTGTCGGGTATAGAACTCAGGCAGTTTGAAGGTATACGTTCCACCAGCTTTGAGCGGTTCTTTCCTCGTGCCACATAACCTCATCGAGATTAACACGCTCCTATGCAGCTGACTCGGATTCTCTAGATGTAGACTCAATCGAATCCGTAGCGTCAGGCTCCTCACGCTCTCGCTGCTGGGTATTCTTCTTTGGCTGGATTACTTCTGGCGCTTGGATGCGAATATAACCAGAAAATCCCCACGACGATACTGAGCTAGGCTTGGTTGCCATGTGACTGCCTCTTGAGATTATCGCGGCTTTGACTGAGACGCCGATATCGCACCAACTTTATCATTCACTTCGTTGCTGTGTCCATAACGCATTTGGATGGCCTTTCGCTGTTAAAAAAGTTGACTGAAATGGCTCTCACCTCAGAAAACTCGCAAAATCGCCACTATACTATTTAACTCGATTCCTGGCTTCGAGCCTATGAACTGTACCCTTTGAGCCAGCGCACAAATTCCTGGTAGGAATTGCGCTTCACAGGGATTCCCCGAACCAGCTTTCTAATGAAGTTCTTGCGATCAAATCCGCTTTCACGAGCGCACTTGTTGATCCCCATATTGCAAATGGCTGTTTTCACCTCCTCAGTAGCGATCACTTTACCTTTTCGCCCGTATTCGGTTGCCGCAAACTCCAGAATGCTGATTTCGTCGCCTTCCTCCCACTTGCGATCCGTTTCCTTGCCCACATAGCGAAACTCCCCGGCGGTGATATGGGCGCGCCGTAACAGGCCGCGCGTTCCTGCCTCGCACGGTGTGCCATCGGGCGCGAGACTCTTGGCTTCGGGATGCTCCTGGTATTCGATCAAAAGGCGTGCGAATTGCGATGGAAAAACCACGTTGTATGGAGGATCGTTTTCTTTGGTACAGTCCACCATTCTGTATTTCTTACCGCTGTGAATGTTCACGCATTTCATGTCGAACCAATGTTTTTGTTTAGAGGAGAATTCGCACGCGAGCAGTATTTTCTCGTTTGCGCGACGGGAAAACGCGTAGCCAAACGTGGGATCAACCATCGGCAGAAGAAGAAAATTGTACGGGCGGGCGATTTCCCATTCCCCAAGCATTTCCAAAACGTTGTACGTAGTGATGGTCAGGCGCATCATTTGCGGGATATTGAGCCAGGATGGTTTTTTGCGTTTTAGTTTCAGAGGGCCCCGCACGATGTAGTCCCACATTTTGTAAATCCATTGCGGAACGTCTTCTTTCCAGTCTTTCGGGGAGTCCTTGGGCGGATACAAAAAACCGATGCCGTGCGCCTTCGGGTCAACGATTTTAATGTCGTTTTTGCCCGTTTTTTCGTAGAGGGCATAACGCTTTGCCGCGATGCTGTACCCGTACAGCTGGCGCTGTGGTTTTTTCGGGTCCGAGTCAACGTAGTTTGCATCCACAAGATTCAGAATTGAGCCTTTCACGATCTTTCGGTTGTACGGATTCAACGCAGCAAACATGTCAGCAATGGTTTTCGTTTCGGCCCACGACAGAATCCGGACGCTTTTGCTGCCTGGAATGCACAGCAGGCCGCCTTTTCTGGAGGCCACGATTGCAAGCGAATCGGTGTCGCAGAATAGATATGTACCGTTTTTCTCTTCCACACGCGCTTCTGTCATGGCGAGCAATAAACGTCCGCCAGACGTTATAAGGGCCGCGAGCGGTGGAAAAAACCACGCTCCCGGTTTTTCGATCACATCCGAGCAATCTGGAAACGTTTTCTCACCAGAAAAAACATCGACGAGTACATCTTTGTTTTCAATTTCGGGATTCAATTCGACGAAAAAACCATAGATGGAGTTTGCAAGAATCTTAAGCCAGTAATAAAGCGCTTCGTCCGACTTGTGCAATTTGCGTTGCTCGATCACTTTGCGGAAGAGATCGTCCTCGTACGGATCGATCTCAACCATGCCACGCAGATTTACACTTTGCATTCCGGCTTGCTTGCCGTGCGGCACCATGCGGATAGCCCGGATAATGCGCGGCACCTTGCCCGTTCGGATCACGGATGCGATCACGTCGGGGCCAGCAAACCACAGCGGTGTCTCAGACGTGAGATAGTTGTTACCGATATTTTGAGTGACCTCGTTGTACACGGTACGCACGGGCAGGATGTCGTCATCAGGCTTCACGAGAGCAAAGAAACTGCAGCGCTCCCACACCGCAGGCTTGAAGCAGCTTTTAAGAGTGATGCGTTTCAGGAGTCTACGTACACCTTCGATATCATCGTCAAAGCTCACACTCTCGGCTGTCAGGACATCGAACAGACCTAAGAGAGCGCAGCAGCTCGGATACTCGCTGGTAAAGTCCACGGGCACGACGGGCACCTCGGCGCACCGTATGCGGGTTTCGGACCGGCCGCCGTAATAGCTCTGCATGGCGATGCCGAGGATTTCATCAGGGACGGCAAACTTCTCCGCTGGCCGGATAATTCCCATTTGGTCTAGGTAACTTTTGGCCACGGATGCGGGAGAGTATGCGTCGTAGGGCTTCAGGCCGATGGGGTGCAGGTCGAATTCCTGCTTTAGCTCATTGAGGGCATCTAGGGTACAGCGCCCGTCCTGTCGGGCATATTCAATCTCTTCAGGAGTGACCTTGCCGCTCGGTTCATGGTCTAGTTTCCGATGCTCAGTTTTGAGTTCCTCGCAAAGAGTCTTGAGAGAAAACGATTGATTGAATAGCGCCCACGCGAGAGTGCGCAGATCGAGGAAATGTGCTGCGCCCTTGCCTTTCCATTTCTTCGGCTTCCACGGCGCTGCCAGCTTGATGAATGCTTTCTTGCTGTCGATCGGCTGAATGGTTACGCGGGGATAATTCCGATTTTCCACGCCGTCTGGATACTGCGACATCGTAAGCGACCATTCACCCTTTTTGCCTCTGCTCCAATCTAGGGCCAGGCGCGCCAAGTCGAATGGTAGATTGAACCCGACTACGAGCGGTCCCTTGTACTTGATAGCAGGCCAGAACACTCTTTTCATGAATTCGGAGCGAGAGTACAGCGGGAATCGTGGCGGAAAGGATGCTACATCGGAAACTGCAGTACGCAGGTAGTTTTCTAGTACCTTGCGATCTTTTGCGGGCAGATCGTCTGCGTAAAAGATTCCCTCTTCTGTGACTACGTAACTGCCACTCACTAGCGTGCAGAGCCGATACACGCCGAAGGTCAGGGATTGATCCGCTGTAGTGCGGGTTTCAGTGTCAAACACAAGCGCGTGCTTTGGCCATTTGCGATCATTGCTCGCACGAGTGCGGCGCTTACATTTGCCCCTGCCCTCATGCTTCTTTTTCTTCTTGGTAGGGACGGCATAGGCGCGAAGAAAGATGTCATGGACTGCTGTATTGCTCATGATTGTCCCTCCGATTGACTTCTAAGGTGTTTCTCCAACATGTCCAGCACCATCCAGACACCGACCAACATGGCCTTCAGGGCTTGTATTAGTCGAATAGACTTGTTTTTCGTGTAGAGGAAATCGACACCGGCCCGCCGACACATAACATGGAACTCTGCGTGATTCTTCTTGCAAAACGGATAAAAGAGCCAAGGAAGGTGATTGTTCCCACCCAGATGGTTTTGCTCCATGTCCTTCGTACTTCCGCAGAAACAATACTCGGGACACTCCGGGCATTTAACTCGCGGTCGCCTGCCTTTCATGCGGCACCGCCTGAGAGCGCCCGGTAAAGGGAATGAGGTAGTAACTCTTTTTGAGCGAGCCCTTTGAGGGCGGGCCCCGCTGTTATTAGTTCGACGCCAGCGATCTTCTTCCCATGCCAAGGCGCGAGGGCCTTAAGATCGCCACGAAGATACCTGCCGACGGCGGCATCGTATTGTGCGGCCTCAGTTGCCTGTTTTGATCCGCGAACTTTTATTTCAACGGGACCGAATGGACCTGGAATTTGCACGTAGCGGACAAGGCGGTCGCTCTTCGCTGCCCGTAGTCGTCCCCCCGGACGATCTTGTACGAGCACCGAGCCGACGTACTTCTTGATCGTTCGAACGGTTACACCATTGTCGCGTGCGGCCTGAGAGGGTGAAGCGCCGCGTCGCATGTCCGCTAGAGCGTGTAAAGCACGATCACGGGCATCGAAGCTGCGTTGCGGGAGACTCCCACCTGCAAGATTGTGACGGTGTCCGCTTCGCCCTTGCCTTCTCCGCATTGTGCGCTTTCTCATTCGCATTGCCGTCCCGGACGCGAGTCTCGCATGAGGCGACGGACCAATCGAAAGGCAGCAAAACATTTTGGTGCGATAATCGAGTTTCCTAGGACAATCGCGGTTAGTTTTGGTGCGATAGGCAGTGGGTTTGGCAGTGGCAGCTTGATTTTCGGGTCGGTGCGCCGCTTGACAGGTTCTTGAGAGTGTGCTGAAAAAGGCGAAAAAGTCGAAGAAGTCGGCGAAAAAGCTTGGCAGACCTGAGGTAATCAAACCCGAAGAGCTGCTGCGTAGATATAAAGATCTCAAACAATTCCTGGAACATAATTGGGGCCGGATCGGTTGGGAGCTTCAACGAATACGCAAGCCCGACAACGTCAGAAGAGTCCTGAAACTCGTTCCACGAGTAGAGTCGTGGAGGCCGTTTCAAGAGCAACCGGCGGCTTGCTTGCTCGAAGACAGTGGGACTGAGGTCGAGAAGCGTGAACTTGACCTGCTGCGCCAACAGCACGAGGATGCGGACGACACCGAAAGGGGCCTCTGGTCGGAATATCACAGCGCATACCAAAAGGCAGAAGCAGCGACGACTGCGCTCAAAGCCGCTATCTCTCAATTCGAAGCTGGGCTGAGCTTTTATCGATTCTTCTGGGTTATTTTTCTGACGGCAAGAAAGCTAAACATCGAGAAATTAACAAATGACACCAATCGAATTAAAGAAGCTCTGAGTCTGGCACAAGAATCGAAAAAACTGCTCAAGGATCAGCTAATTCCCCGAAACGCCTGGTTCGCGCGCAATGAAGTAGTGGAATTTAGGAAAAGTACCCGCAGAGAAAAGACCCCAGTAAACTTCGCCAAGGCAATGGCGGGCCTGCCCGAATACGGATGGTTTCACTCTTTTCGCAAATGCTCGGCGTTTCAAGACGAATCTGTTTCTGCTAACAGTTATCTGCTCTTTGAGATCCTCGAAATGATTGTGAAGAAAGCGAAACCGATCAACCTGCGAAAAATTGAGATGAGATTGCGGGATGAAATGCTGAGGGCCGATACTGATGTTTTTGTCAGGGGCTACGCTGGACCAAATTGGGCATATATGAAACAGGCATTTGCTGAGTGCAGAGGAAAGGGATACAAACGAGCAGAGCTGCCATACAGAATCATGGGTAAATACCTTCACAATGTAGAGAGGCCGAAATCGATAACGGAGGTCGAGCTGGCGAAACTAGAGCAATTGGTTTGAACCGCCCCTGTGACCTCGTTCTTTTGGCAGTAGGTGTGTCAATTCTTTTGTGTAAACGGCGAGGTTTTGTTTTTGGGGATGGGGTGCCGGGGAAGGGGGCAGTTCCCCTTCCCTGGCCCAGCGATTTAGAAGCAACCCCGGTTTCATTGCGTA
>Ga0181539_1000411_pt1 | contig 51863 bp, 44 predicted proteins | sample PEATcosm2014_Bin_46_FD_119767 | JGI IMG/M metagenome (GOLD analysis project Ga0181539, IMG submission 119767) | Peatland microbial communities from MTU Mesocosm Facility, Houghton, MI, USA - PEATcosm2014_Bin23_60_metaG | ecosystem: Environmental > Terrestrial > Soil > Wetlands > Peat | place...
GAGGCATGCCGGGGTGCACACACCCGTAATCGCGTGCAAAATGATAATTGCCAATCAACAGATGGCATACGCAGCCTAATTCGTTAGGCCGCCGTTCTCCGCAGCTTTGCCCGTGGGCTGCGAGCGAACGTCACACAGCGGGCTGCTCTTCTCGGCTACGTCTGGGCCGAGAGGCTAAGATTTCAGGCTAGCGCCAACGGTTTCTTGTCCGTTCTGAGCCGTTGTCGCGAACGTCCTGGGGTAATGCCCAGGGCATGAACCGGAACAAGCATGTAGTCTCTTGACCAGTAACATTTTCGGACGCGGGTTCGACTCCCGCCGCCTCCACCATCCTTTACGCGCCGTTGCCGCCGGAGGTCGCCTAACTCTTGCGCTCGATCCCGCCGGGCCTTAAACCCAATCCGCGTACCCCTAAACAACGATTATCTTAATCTGCTGGATCACGCGCCAGAAGACCAGAACGGTCTCTTGGACGACTTCCGTTTCCTGACAGCAGTGAGGCGACGACTAGTAGGTGCGAGTCGTGAAAAGTTGCCGGTAGCCCAGACTGTTGATGTCGCGGAACATTGGTGTTCCGGGCGGCAGGCCTCCTGGCAAGGCGAAATCAGAGTCGAAACTGTAATTACGAGTCGGTGGCGAATATACGGAGGCACAGCACTTGTAGATTCCGGTGTTGTATGTCGAGTAATACAGGTTGACCAGCGAGCCCTTGTAATTCAGGACGGATCCACCCCAGTTTTCGATGTAGCGCAGGAAGTTGTGTACGCCTCCGTCAGTGCCGAAATCTTGGGCGCCCCAACCCGGCCTCGGAAAAGTCATGTTCTTCCCGCCTGCGACCGCAGCGCGGTAGTAGGTGTTCGTGGCAGGCCGGTTCCCTGGGTCGGTGACAGTGCTGTTGCCGCCGCCAGGAATATTGCCCAGCAGGCTTCTCCGGTCGTCCCAGTTGTCCGAGAGGAGAGTGACGGTGTCGGCGATTACCGCAGCAGCCGCGTGCCCGACCTGATCCGGGTTACCGGCCCAGACGGGGTCGGCGGAGTTGGAATTGTAGTCGCCCTGAACGTACACCGGATTCTCCGACGCTACCGTGAATCCGCCCGTGTTCGGTGCGGCGGCATCCGTTCTCAGGGGTACGTTGCCGAGTGACCCATCGACCAGCTTCAGGACGTGCCGAGCTCCGCTCACCCAGTTCTTGCGTGCGGTCGTGCCACAGCTCGTAATGCGCGGATTGTACGGATTGTCTGGTGCTGCAAGTATGATCTGGCCATTGATATTGGCAGCGCCGTTATAGAAGCCCAATCCCAGGTTTGCTGCACCGAAGTTGTCCAGAAATCCATTCTCATTGACATCCTCGGGCGAATAGACTTGGCCGACGGCAGCCGGCTCCAGCACTCCGTCGGGCGTACCCGCCGCACTGGCGCTGTTAATCACGTCTTCCAGACCCGAATCTCCGGTCTTAACCGACGCGCCGCCCAACGGAGGATGTGGATTCCGCAGCATTCCCCGCCGGTCCGAGAAATACAACACATAGCCGTTCTGAACCAGGTAATCGACACTGCTGCCGCTCGCGCCAATCTGACCCGACAGCCATGCCTTCAGGTTGCCCACGTCCAGTTCCACGGCATTCATCACGCCGTTTGCCGTGCAGCTGTTGTTCCCCTGGTTGATGTCACGAGCTTCGCCTTCGCGCGCATCGTAGAAGTTGATCGGGTACCAGTTAAATCTGGTGACGCTCTGGGAGGCGGTCGCTGCACTGGTAACGCCAAACTGCCAGGGCGTAGTCGCCAGCGTATCCTCCAGCACTTCCGGAGGCAGCGGATTGGTCCAGAGCGTACAGACTCCGCTAACCGCCCCGGCGCAGGATGGGGCAATCCCGGTGATACTCACACTTCCAGCCACAATGCTCCTGCCGTCGCGGGCTGCCGGCTCCTGAAGTAGCAGAATCGCGTTCGGATTTACCGTGTTGCCTCCAGGTGTGGTAGGCGGTGTCACGTCCCGCGCAAATCCCAGTTGTAGCCATTCCATGGTTACCGGATTCCAGTTGCCCGAAGCATCCTTGTATTCCACCCGCAGCCAACCATCGATCAGGTTCCAGGCCGTGGTTGCGCCCTGTACGGAGTAATACGGATATGCCCCGGTGGTGCAGCCTGCAGGCTGGTTCGCCGCAGCGACGCTTGCCGGAGGGCAAAGGTTGATGGTCGGCGGGGCGGTGGTATTGGTCCCTGCCATAATCGGAGCGCCTGCGGGCACCAGTGTCTGGGCACCGGCTGCGGGCGTGGCGGGAGCGTAGGGCCAGTCCGGGTTCAACGTTGCGGTGGTGCAGTTCGTCCCGTTGCAGGGGGTCTCATCCGGAATTCCATTCCAGGATTGCGCGAAGTATAGGTTATAGGTGTTGCCAGCGGCCAGCGCCGCCCACCCCGCGGGGACCGAGGTTGGGATTCCGTAGGGATTGCTGGCGGCCGCACCCGTTACGTTGGCCAACCGGACATTGTTCGCATCCGCCGCGCCGCCCGGCAACTCGGCCGGATCGTCCGAAAGTAGCACATGAATCTGCGCTAGGTTGTATTCGCGCGATTGCGCCAGCGCCACCGAGTCGCCCGCTGACGGCCGGCGAATGATCTCATAGGGATGCGCGGTCCCGTTCACGAAGGGCAGAGACAGCTTCTTGGCTCCCGTCCCACCCGCATTTCCATAGTTGCCGTCGATGATTTCGCCGTTGTAGGTGCCCAAAGAAAGAGCGGGCCAGCCACCGTTCTGGGCCGACTGCGGCGGATTACCCCCCGCACCCGTCACGCTGCCCTCGGTCATTCCAAGGGCCCGGCAAGCTGGCTGCGCTCCGTCACAACCCTGGGGGGCGGTCGGAATCATTACCGTGCCGTTATAGTTGTTGTTTGCATTCCATCCGTTGGCCAACTGGGCCCGAACCACGTTGCCGTAGACCGTCACCTTGTCATGAAAAGTCAGGGTGCTGCCGGGACCAACGAACGGGTACAAGTCCCCGTTGGTGTGTGTGCGGCCGGCGAAATCAAAATTGGGACCGCTGAAGAACGAGCAATCGCCGTCGCAATACACTCCGAACTGGAACACCGGAATCAGCGCTACCTGCGCCTGCCGTGTCATGCTGACTTCCTGTCCTCCAGGTTCGGCCGCCGTGGCCAGCATCGTGACCGGAATGATCTGTGCCCATAAACCCTGGTTGGGTCCCGCCGTGATCTGCCCAAAATTCGCCTGCAGGGGGCTCGTGCAACCCGATTGTGGCGCCACCGAGTAGTCCATCCATGTCACAAGGGCCATGGAGGGATACAGCGTGCTCAGGTTGCAGATCTGGCTGGCGGTGGGCGACTGCGCGTTTTGAAACGTCGATGCCAGGTCCGAGCTCATCTTCTCGATCCCACCCTCGGCCGCATGATAGGCCACGTTATTCTGCAGGTTCGATCCACCCACCTTCGCTTCGGTGGTCACCATCATCATCAAACCAATCGCGATGCCCGACAAAAGCAGCAGCAGCAGCAAGGATGCAATCAGCGTAAATCCAGCGGATTGATGCCTCGAATTACTCATAGTTGAAGCCCCCGTAAATATCCCCGTCGAACCCTAGTCTTCAAACCCTCCCCACTACTGTGGGTAGTTGTTCTGGTACGTCAGATTGCGTGCGCTCACTGAAGTTTGCAAGTCCAGTCCCTGATAGCCCGTGACTCCGTGCAACGTGCTGCTCATGGCCATGTGCAGGATGTTGATTTTGGTGATCTGGTTGGGGGTCAGACCCTGCGATGCGCCGCCGTCTGCCTGGTTGATTACGGGGGCCGCGGTCGCCGAGTTGTACAGGTCATAGCTGAACTGCAGAAAAACAACGTTCTCCGCTACCGGCATGGGCTGGTGGCCACTCACCTGCCGCATCAATCGCGGCGGATTGATGGTGTTATCGATGTAGTAAGTGATCACCAGAATTCTGGTCGCCGACCCGGTCCAGTTCAGGACGTTGGCCAGGTCGCCGCTGGCGGCGGTGGGTTGATTCATCTGCAACGCGTCGTTGGCGGCGAACGTCACGTCGTAGTATTGGTTCGGCGCTGTCCCTGACAGCGACCCCACGCCAGTGACTTCTGCAATCACCGGCGAACTGGTGGCGCCTGCGCCCACGCCGACGATTGCAGAAGTAAGGCTGAACCACACCACATCCCCCGGCGTGAATCCAACCACTGGGTCATTCACCGCCTGGGGCGCCGCGAGGGTGCTCGGCAGCACACAATTCGCCGGCAGAATCGTGGGCACCGTGAAGCGAGCGGTCGTCGCCGAAGTGATCTTGACCGAGTAGCAGCTCAGATAAAAGCTGTCGTCCGTATAGACCACCGTCACGGTGTCGGTGGGTACCGCGCCGTTCAGGACGGGGCCAAATTTCCAACCCGGCATCAATCCGTAGAGATAGGGCTGCCCACCCTGCGTCGGATACGCGGCTCCGGTGCCGTTGAGATAGCAAGCCGTCTGGCTGCATCCATACACCGGCAGCGTCCCGGTTCCCGCAGGCAAGGCGATTTGTACGTTGTTTCCTAATCCCGAGCCCGCCAGGCTGAGGTCCCGCGTCAGCATGTCTGCGGCGGCTCGAAAATCCTGTTGCATCTCCGCGCGCTGGGAAACCGACCATGTCGCGCTCACGCCCTGCGTATAAAGTTGCACAGCCGCGCCCAGCACAATCAGGCCCAGGGCCATCGCCACCAACATCTCCACTAGTGTGAATCCATGGGCGCGTGTTTTTGAGCGAGAGCGCATATCTCCTCTTTGCGTTACCGGTACTGCGAAATATACGAACTTAGAACGTATGTTTTCGGTGTGCCGAGCCGGGGTGTGGTGTACTGGATCGTCACATTGATGCCGCGCAGGCTCGGCACCAGGTTCCCGCTTGCATCCACCACGGGCGAGATCGTGACCTGGCGCTGATAGTTGGTCAAGGGCACCTGCACATCGTCCGCCGTTCCATAAATCCCGTCCGGTCCAGGTTCGATCAGCACCTGCGGGCCGGCCACGGCATCGTCGGCGGTGCCGATAATGCCGTCCGCGCCAGCCAGGTTGATCGGCAGCAGCCCGGTGACGAAGATGCCCGCACCGCTGCCCACGTTCTGCACCTGGTCCCATTGCAGCTGCGAGGTGTTGCGCGCGGTGACGATACTCTCCAGCGCTTCGTTCGCCAACTGTTTCGCAATCATGTCCTGTTGCGACGTTTGGGTGGCGGCCATCGAGATTCCAAACACACCGAGAAGACTGATCAGCCCGATCGTTAGCACTACCATCGAGATCACGACCTCGATCATCGTGAAACCACGTTCTGGTTGCGTCCTGCCGCCCACTGTCTCTCTGCTCGTGGTTACTGTCGCTGCCAAGCCACACCTCCCGACCCATTGTCGTACAGCCGCCATCCACGAATGCGGCCTGTTCCGCCCCAAACCGTGAGGGCGCGCGAACTCAGCAACTCTCCCGGTCGTGCAATGTAAACCACCCCGCTATTCCAATTCCCGGAACAGTTTCCCGCGCCACCCACCGCATCCTGCACCGACCCGTCCGGACAGAAATACAGATCCGTCGCTCCGCCCGCTCCTGTTCCTTGCGCCGTGTACCCAAAGTCAATGGCTGCCAATCCCGACCCGAACCCATCCGGGGTGCCGCTCGTTGGAATTCCAAGCTGGGCCGAGAATGCAACATCGAACGGCAGCGAATACGTCACCGGGCTTTGCGCGCCTTGAAACGTGGAGAGTGTCGGAGACACGGTGATCGTGTTCGACGTCGCCGTCGAGATGAATACCAAATGGTACGAGGTGCGCTGCGCTACCGCGCTGTCACGCGCCATCCGCAACGCCGACAGCGTGGTGTTGTACGCGTTCGTGACGCGTTGCGCTTTCAACATCGGTTGCAGGCTCATGAACGAAATCGACGCCACCACGATCATGATTGCCATCACCATCGCCATCTCCAGCAAGCTGAAGCCGCCGGTTCGATGCCTGCGATGCCGCGCATTGATTCCCAAGCTCTTCATGTTATCCGGCCAGTACCTGTGGCTTGCTCCTGTCGATGTGGTGTGCAACTTTTGACTCAACCCCATGCAATACGGCTTCGCTCCGTTCCTTCTTGGGAACCGAGTCCCACTTTAGAAGCGGGTCTCAACCAGCCTAATGGTAGGAACTGATCCGGAGTGCCGTCAAGGTACCGTGGTACCACGCACCATTGCCCAGTGTCCACTAGTAAGGTAATCGGCAGGGAGTTACAAACGTGCTAGATAAGGTCTGACTAAGTCGATTGCTCGTTGTACGGGCATCGGCCAATCAGCAGTTTTGCGATCCGCGCAAACATTGATCAGACCCTCCCTAGGCTTTTCGATCTGAACTTATTGCCTGAACGGTTGCATAAGCCGGATCACCAGGAACGGCAGAAAGACGGCGGAGACCAATCCCAAGTAGGTATGGGCGAGTATTTCCTCGCCGACACGAGCTTGCAGATTCGGCAGGTCCCCCGCGACTGTTTGGGCGACGGCCCCTTGAAGAAGGAAGCTGAGCCCCCCAACGACCATAATCGGCAGGAACCCTAAGCACGCAGCCGCGAGAACCGCCGGCTTGGCCGACTGCAGAAAGGCGACACGGAGGTAAAGATATGCGTCGAGCGATAGCGTAAGTACCATCATTGCCACTATGAGCTGGCCATTCTGCCAACTGTGTAGGATGATCCGTGGGAATGATACCGGGAAGAAGACGAGCAGCAAGCCAAAAGCCAGGGAGAGATAACTTACCGCAACCGCCGCATCCGCAAGCCGGACCGTTACTATGCGGCGTGCTGGCTTCGCCAGAGCTGGAGCCGGGGCGCTCACAGAGCTGCCACCCTTGCAAAACGGTCCAATAAAATTTCAACCACCACAGCCATGTTGAATACGAGAAACGCCAGGTTCCGGGAGTCTCGCCAAGTCCTTTCGTCGCGGCAAACCATGCCGGTGGATTGTCTCCAGTAGGTCTCGATCCAGACCGCCCCGGCCATGGTTCCGATCACGGCCAATAGGACTGACCCAAGCGCTCTGGTTTGAGGCATGTACTGAGACTGCAGGAGATCCCAGATCACCGAGATCACAAGCACCAGGCCAACCAGGCCTAATTCTCCGCGTTGGAAGAGTTGCCGGGGGCGGGGCCGCAGATCGCTGCCGTGTTGGTGAGCCCACGCAAGTGATGTGGCCCACGGCACAAAAACTCCCAGGACCAGGTATAGACTGATCCACAAGAGCCATTTAAGAGACATCCAGTCTGCCATGTGATTTTTGTTGCCGCAGGGTGCGCCCAAAACACCCCCAATCTCGCAATCTATCCATCCGAGTCCAGCAAGGTCAAGTTACTCTAGGCACAGCCCTAGCAGCGTCAATTGTCTGCGCCCGGAAGGGCCGGTTCAGTCGAGCCATAGCGACAGGCAATGCTCTTAAAGTGGTGTCAAAAACTCCGCATAGAAGCCGCTCACCGGAGACTAGGCACCAAGAATCCGGCATTGTGGCCTTTTTGGGATTTTGTAACCTTTTCCTTTTCAATAAGTTATTGATTTCAAAAGGTCGAAAATCGTTCGACTCCCGCCGCCTCCACCATTCCATCTAAGATTCTGGAAGACCCTTATAGTTAATTGGTGGATTGCAGAGTTCATGCAGTTGAGAGATCAAACTTTCCTCCTGATCCCTCAAAATGCGCTTCGATTTCTTCTAAGGTTTTTCCTTTCGTTTCCGGCAGGAACACTGCGGCCGTGATGAAGTAGATTACGGTGCAGGCGGCAAAGCCAAAAAACATGGTCGAGTAACCATGCTTGCCGACGGTTGGCAGGAACATGGCGGCGATGGTCGTCGAAACCGCCTGGTTAATCAACAGAGCGATGCTCATACCGTTGGAGCGAATCCGGGTCGGCATCAATTCCGAAAGCGCCAGCCATACGCACACTCCGGGACCGATCGCGAAAAACGCCATGAAAACGAAGAGGCTCATCGCGACCAGCCAACCATTGTGCGTGGTCGCCACGGGAGTAATCAGTGCATTGTCAATTTTCAGCGAAGCCTTGCGCGACGCATCGAGATTGCTGAACGGATTCGAGAAAAACGCGACTACTTTATTGGCGGGCACGCAGCTCTCGCGTGTGATCGCAATGGGCTTGGCTGACTTGTCATCGGAGCGCGCAACCTTGGTGGCGGCGCGGAAATCTCCATACGAATAAATGACGACTAGAGATGTGGGCCGGTTGCCGATCGCCTTGCCAGCGTCCCCATTCGTAGCGAGGAGCGCATCCGCAGCCTTCTCGTCATAAAGGAATGTGACCTTCTGGTCGGCGTCGACCATGGACTGAACCGCGGCCCGAGAATCCACGCGCAGTCTTTCCGTCCGGCGGAATAGTATGCCGGTGCAGAGGAGCGACACGATGATGCCCGCGCTGCCGACCGACAGCAGGAACTTGCGTCCCTTACGGTCCACCAGCAGGACGCCGCCAATGGTCATGAGGAAATTCACGACCGTGAAAAGAACGTAGCCCCAGTGCGCCTGGACATCGGAGAGACCGCTCTGCAAAAGAATGTTGGTGTTGTAGCCAATGATGGAGTTGACTCCGGTGGCCTGGTTGCAAGCGAGAATCACGCAGGCCAGGACAAACGGAATTACGTATTTGCGGCGCAAAAGCGATCCTTGTGCGTTCACTCCTTGAACGTTCACCCCGGAGATATTCTCCCCGCTTGAGGCAGCCTTTTCAGCAGCGGCAGCTTGCTCCATTTCCGCAAACTCGACGTCGGCTTGCTCGCTGGTGCGAGAGCGGAGAAGCGCGGCGCAGGCGGCATCCCGTTTCCCGCGGCGAAACAACCAGCGCGGGGACTCCGACACCATGAGGCTACCGATCACGAACAAAATGCCGGGTGGCAGCGAAACCCAGAAAATGCTGCGCCAAGCCGTGTCTTTGAAGGCGAAGAGTTTTGCGGGATCGCCGAGCCTTGACACCTCTTCGACGCGAATACTGAAGAACATGCCGACGACGGCCGCGGTCACGATGCCGAGTGTCAGCAGCCATTGGAAGATGCCCGTCCCCTTGCCGCGGTTCGATGCCGCCAGGCACTCCGCCAGATACAGCGGGACAACGACACCGATCAGGCCGGCGCTGATGCCCTGTAACAGGCGGCCAAGAACCAATGACTCATAGCCATGCGAGAGCGCAATGATGGGAATGCTGCAGACAAACAGCAATCCGCTGAGCATCATCAGAGGCTTGCGTCCCATCCAGTCGGCGAGCGCGCCAGCGAACAGGGTTGAGATCACGCTGCCGAGGAGCACGGCAGCGACGACGATCGAAAGCTGGCCGGCATTCAACCCGGAGGTGGCCTCCAGATAAGGCAAAGCCCCCGCAATAATGCCGACATCCACGCCGTAGAGCAATCCGCCAAGTCCTGCTACCAGCAGGAGGAAGCGGTTGTAGCCAGCTTTTTCGTTGCTTGCCACAATGGCAGCCCTTTCGCCCTTCGCCTGTGAGTTCTAAGCGCGTGCTTGTTCGAGATGTTTCAGGGTCGGCAACTCCCTAATGGATTTCCCAGCCTTCTTCTGCGCGACGCGTAACTCAAAGAGACTTTGCAAGTTAAGCCAGAATTCGGCCGTCGTACCGAAGAAGTGGGCGAGGCGTAGGGCTGTGTCGCCAGTGATGGCGCGCCTTCCATTCAGGATCTCGGTCACGCGGTTGGTCGGAACATCGAGCTGCCGCGCAAGCTCGGCAGCGCTCATGCCCAGTTGCTTTAGTTCTTCGGCCAGATGTTCGCCTGGGTGAATAGCGGTAAGTGCCATGATGTTTCTCCTAATGGTAATCGACAATCTCCACGTTCGATGGGCCGGGCGTATCTTCGGGCCATTCAAAGCAAATTCGCCACTGGTCATTGATGCGGATGCTGTATTGGCCCTTTCGGTCCCCTCTCAGCGCTTCGAAATGGTTGCCAGGTAATGCGCCAAGGTCTTTAAGCACGACGGCCGTCTCCAATCGGTCCAGCTTCAAACGGGCGGCACGTTCGATTCCAGAGAACGCCTTCACCCGTTTACCGGCGGCGGCGAAGTCCCTGGTCCGCTTGTCCCGATAGCTGACGATCATGATTCAGCATAGCTATAGTTATGCGTTACGTCAAGCGTACTATTTTGCGAAGCTCGACAACTTGAATCGCAGCTGTGGGTCATGATCGAGGCGCTGCCAGAACTGCTCGGAGCGCTTGCGCAGGTGGGATTGAACACGACCAGTGCCTGCGGCGAAGTCACGAAAATGTCATCGGCTTGCCCGGTCGCGGGAGTGGACGCGGACGAGGTTTGCGACGCTTCGCGTCTAGCGCTCGAAGCCTGGCGAATGCTGGCGGGAAATAGCGACTTCTCGACGAGTGCTGATTTAGAACGGAAAACCCGATTCAGGTTCCCGCACCGGGAATGGCAAGAAGGATATCTCCCAACGAACTCGTAACCCCAACCAGCAGAAAGACAAGCACGAATCCAGGAAGCGCGGCAGTGATGGCAGGGGAAGTGCAACGGAAAACGTAGGCAGTCACTCCAAAATATGAACGTTCTAACCAACCTCGCTAAGCGGGGCTAGCGAAGCTTCATTCGAATGGAAACGCAAATCATGCAGACAGACTTGGCAAGACAACCAGCAAGAGAAAAGAAGATGCACGGCTTCGCCGCGGCTCAGGACTTCTCTGCGAACTGGTTTGCCGCCTACACCCATTCGCATCACGAAAAACGCGTGGCCTCGCACTTTGGCAAGCGCCAGATCGAAGCTTTCTTGCCCCTCTATGCAACGCGCCACCGTTGGAAGAACCGTTGTGAGGTGAACCTCGAGCTGCCGCTTTTTCCAAATTACGTGTTTGTGCGCATCGATTCCCGGGAGCGCGTGCGCATACTCGAAGTGCCGGGTGTGGTATCGCTGGTTGGTTTTGGACGAACTCTCGCGCCGCTCCCCGATTTTGAAATCGAGGCACTCCGCTCCGGTCTGGGACAGCGGAAAATTGAGCCGCACCCCTACCTCGTCATCGGGGAGCGGGTCCGCATCAAGGCCGGCCCCATGATGGGGATGGAAGGCGTACTGGTCCGCAAGAAAAACAACTTTCGGGTTGTGCTCGCGTTGGACGTGATCATGCAAAGCGTGGCGGTAGAGGTCGATGCGGACGATTTGGAGCCGGCGGCGAAGGGCGCTCGGCGAGTAGTCCTGCCGCCCGACTTCGCCGGCCGGCCCCACCCGCAAACCCAAGCGTGCAGGCCACTCTAGATCATGCTTTTCCTTGACAAATTCTGGTGGGACAAATCCCGGTGGCATGCTTACCCGCCTGTGGCCGTGGCTCTGCTCTTCGGTGCTGCGGGAAACCCAGGCTGGGCATCCAATCCGGAAACTCTGAAACCCTGTACCAGCCAGAGTGCCCGCCAAAGTAGCAGCCCGAGTACCAGGCAAAGTATCCGCCAAAAAGAAGAAAGCCATTCCGCGGAGTCACGCAGAGCGGATCCCGCTGAAAAAGATCGACCGGAAAAGAAAAGCGTGGCGGCCGGTTTCTGCCTGGCGTACTTCGCGCAAAATCTTGTATCGGATCAGAAAACGATTTGGACCAGTCCGCTGCATCTGCATGCCCTGCATGGCGAAGACAAAAACTGGCTAGTGCCCTTCGGAGCTGGCACCCTGGGCCTGGTGGCGGCCGACCGCGACATCATGCGGCATTTCGGAAGCTCGCCCCTTGCCCACAGCAACAGTTTCAGCAACTACGGGCTGGCGGCCATGATTGGCAGCGCTGCCGGCTTGTACCTGCGCGGGGCAACCACCAACGACGACCACAGCCGCGAGACCGGCTTTCTGGCTGGGGAAGCGGCGGTGAACAGTTTGATCGTGGCTGAGGCCATGAAGCTGGCTTTCCGGAGAGCGCGCCCAAACGCCCTGAACGCTGGCAGCTTCGGAGCCGGAGGCTCCTCGTTTCCATCGGAACATGCCCTCGCCGCATGGTCGATCGCCAGCGTCATCGCCCACGAATATCCCGGACCGCTGACCAAACTACTGGCCTACGGCGCGGCCTCGGGAATCACCGATGCGCTGGACGTCTTGAAAGCCGTCCTCACCGGGTCATTCGCGTTCCTTTTCATCGTGCGCTATGGGTTGGGACTGAAAGCCTTTCCGCTCTCGATCTATGCTTTGGAGGCGTCGATCACCTTTACCCTCTTAACCGGGATACGCATACTCTCGCGCATGCTTGCAGAAACCGTGCGGCGAGACTCGACCTCGAAACGTTTACTTCTGGTGGGTGCGGGACATGCCGCCCAGACGATCATCCGCGAAACCCAGGAAGTGGAGACCGGCTATCGGGTGATCGGTTGTGTCGATGACAATCCACTGAAGAAGGGGCTACGGGTTCTGGGCGTGCCTGTGCTTGGCCCGGTCGAGGCTCTGGCGAAAGTAGTCCGCAAGCAAAGAATCGACGAAGTCCTGATTGCGATTCCATCGGCCACCCAGACCGAGAGGCTCCGTCTGGTGGAAATCTGTAAGGAGGCGAGCGCTGCCTTCCGAACCGTACCCGAAATGGCGGAATTGATCGCGGGTCAAGTCACACTGCAGCAGGTCCGCGAAGTTTCACTGGCGGATCTTCTTGGGCGTAAACCGATCGATCTCGACCTGGAATCGGTGCGCGAGCATATTCGGGACCGCGTGGTCATGGTGACTGGCGCTGCGGGATCCATCGGCTCCGAACTGTGCCGGCAAATCAGGACGTATGAACCGAAACTTCTTTTGTGCGTCGATCAGAATGAAACCGGGATCTTTCACTTGCAGCACCAGCTTACCCAGTGCGGGAGCGATGAGCGGAAGGTGTTTTGTGTCGCCGACTTCTCGAACCCGGAGCGCATGCGGAAGCTATTCTTGACGTACGGTGTCGAGATCGTTTTCCATGCCGCCGCGTACAAGCACGTGCCCGTAATGGAAGCCAATGTGGAAGAGGCGGTCAGCAACAACGTGTTCGGACTGCTGGCGTTGCTGAACGTGGCGCAGAGTTCGAATTGCGCGGCCTTCGTGATGATTTCGTCCGATAAGGCGGTGAACCCAACGAATGTCATGGGCTGCACCAAGCGGGTGGGAGAATTGATTCTCGCAGCCTGGCCCGGGGAACGGCTGCGCTCGGTGTCGGTTCGGTTCGGCAATGTCCTCGGATCGAACGGCAGCGTGATTCCGCTCTTCCAGGAACAAATCCGTCAAAACCAGCCCATCACCATCACTCACCCGGAGATAACCCGCTTTTTCATGACGATCTCCGAAGCAGTCAGCCTGGTGTTGCAGGGCTTCGCGATCGGCCGGAACGGCGACATCCTTGTGCTCGACATGGGGGAACCGGTTCGGATCGCGGAGTTGGCGAAAACCCTGGTTCGCCTCTCCGGCAAATCCTGCCAGGAGTTCAAGTTCATTGGCCTCCGTCCGGGCGAAAAACTCTTCGAGGAGCTCTTCTATCCCGACGAGCGGGTCCTCCCGAGCGGCTGTGAAAAGATAGCCTATACGGAAAGTGCAAGGCTCGCCTGGCCGGCATTGAAGCATGGTCTTGACGAACTCTATGTCGCGATGTCGCTCGGCAAGCGAGCCTCCATTCTGGCCCATCTCAAGCAGATCGTGCCGCAATTCACCTACGCGGGTTCGGATCAGGCCCCGAGCACGGAGAATTTGCCGTTAAGCCCGAGCGCGTCCAGGGCGCAACCAGAAACCTCCGCGCTTGTGGATATGCCGCGATCGAGAAATCGAACCTGGCCGGTGAACCCATGGTTGGGACCGGCGGGTAGCGGTCCTGGGGACTAATTCCATTCTGCCGGCGTTTGTCATCTTACAGGCAATTGCCTAGCTCTTGGTGTGCGCCCGATTCCCTGCTCGGGGCCGACATTGTTACGCCAATCTCGTCAGGCCATGGGCGGGGGTGGCTGGAGGTCCAGATAATGCCGGGCTGGCACATCACGCAACCACAGGGACGCGGTTTCAGCGGTGATGTCCCGCTGCGGCGTGCCCAGCATTTCGTAACCAACCATGAATTTTTTTATCGTCGCCGAACGCAGCAGGGGTGGATAGAAATGCGCGTGCAAGTGAAATTCCGGATAGTCTCTGCCATCGGTGGGCCGCTGATGAAAACCCATGGTGTAAGGAAACGACGTGTGAAATAGATTGTCGTAACGAATGGTGGCCTGCCGGAGTATCTCGGCCAGGGCGTTGCGCTCATCGTCAGTCAGTTCATCGAGAGCAGCCACGCATCTCCGGCTGACGACGAGGGTCTCAAAGGGCCAGACTGCCCAGAAGGGCACGAGCAGTACGAAATGGTCGTTGGCCGATACCAACCGTTCCTGCTTCCCGAGCTCCAGTTCCAGATAATCGTGCAGCAAAGTGGTGCCGTGCCGTTGCCGGTAATCGCCAAACGCGGCCAGTTCCTTGGCCAATTCATTAGGTAGAGTTTGGTTGGCCCAGATCTGCCCGTGGGGATGGGGATTGCTGCATCCCATCATCGCTCCGCGATTTTCGAAGATCTGCACGGAACGTATGTTCGGATCAGTCCCCAGCTCAGAGAACTCTCGCGCCCAGGTGTCGACCACTTGTCGTAGTTCGGGCACGCTCATTCGAGCCATGGTGAGATCGTGCCGCGGCGAGAAACAAACCACCCGGCACCGCCCCGCTTCGCTGCGGGCAACCAGCAGTCCCTTTTCCTCAATTTCACCGGCGGGCGTATCCAGCTTCAGCGCCGCAAAATCATTGTCAAAAACAAACGTCTCCGTGTAGGCGGGATTTCTCACTCCTGCGGCTCGGGCATTACCGGGACAAAGGTAGCAGTTGGGATCGTAAGTTGGCGACGCTTCCGGCAGAACGTCTTCGACCTGTCCCTGCCAGGGCCTCTGGGTGCGATGCGGTGACACCAACACCCATTCCCGGGTCATCGGATTAAGGCGGCGATGGGGATGCAATGTCAGCTCAGAGAAATTCATAGGTTGCCAGGTTCACCGATTGCCAAGTTCGCGGGTCGCCATCTTCATCTCGGGTATCCGTCAGGATGGGTGCGATGCCACTGCCAGGCGCTTTCCACAATGGTTTTCAAATCCGGGAATCTTGGCTGCCAGTCCAGGTCGCGCCGAATTTTCTCCGAGCTGGCAATTAACACCGCCGGATCCCCCGCGCGGCGCGGCGATTCGATCACGGGAATCGCATGCCCCGTAACTTTCCGCGCCACTTCAATCACCTGGCGCACACTGAAACCCTGTCCGTTGCCAAGGTTGTAGATCAACTGACTGGAATTTTCCAGCGCCAGCGCTTCGAGGGCCAGAAGGTGCGCGCGAGCCAGATCGCTGACGTGGATGTAATCGCGGATGCAGGTGCCGTCCGGCGTGGGGTAGTCGGTGCCGAAAATGTTCACCTGTTGCCGACGACCGAGGGCGACTTCGAGAATCCGGGGGATGAGATGGGTCTCCGGTTGGTGGGCCTCCCCTTGGTCAGGGCGGAACGCACCGGCGGCATTGAAGTATCGCAGGCTGGCATAGCGCAGGCCGTGAATCTGATGGAACCATGCCAGCATGCGCTCCACCAGCAGTTTCGATTCGCCGTACGCATTGGTCGGATGGAGGGGATCGTCCTCCTCAATCGGAGTGCGTTCGGGATTGCCGTAGAGCGCCGCCGTCGACGAGAAAACGAAACGCTTGACCCGAGCGGTGAGCATCGCTTCGAGCAGGGTCAGCGCATTCGCGGTGTTGTTGCGAAAGAATTCTTCGGGAGCCTTCATGGACTCGCCCGCTTCGATCAGCGCCGCAAAATGCATGACGGCATCAATCGCGCGCGACCGGAATAGCCCTTCAAGCGAAGCGCGATCCGCCAAGTCGCCTACTACCAGTTCAGCAGTTTTCGGCACTGCCTGGCGATGGCCGCGGCTCAGGTTATCGAAGACGACAACCTGGTGTCCGGCCTGCAATAGCTCTTCGGCAACCACGCTGCCGATGTAACCAGCTCCCCCTGTAACTAGAACCCTCATTCGATTCGTGTCCATCTCTCCGGCGACTTCTCAGCCGTTATTTTCTCAGGCTACCTCTCAGGTTACTTGGCCAACCCCATCGGCAGCGGAGCAGACATAAATCTCGGGTTTGCAGCCAGTCGAACGTTCATATCCTTCCTGCACCGTCCGCTGGAACGCTTCGACGCAACCGGCTTTGACCAGCGCGATGGTGCAACCGCCAAACCCGCCTCCCGTCATTCGCGTGCCATAAACGCCTTCCGCTTGCTCAGCGAGTTCCACCATCAAATCGAGTGCAGCGCAACTCACTTCAAAGTCGTCGCGCAGGCTCTGATGCGACTGGCGCATCAGGTTCCCGAATGCCTGCAAGTCCCCAAGTTCAAGCGCCGCTGCTGCCTGCAGGACACGTGCATTTTCGCCGATCACGTGACGGCAGCGCCGCATGACTGTATCCGGCAGCTCGTGCGCGCAGGCTTCCAGATCCTCTAGCGTTACGTCCCGCAATGCCCGCACGTTTGGCAGATACTTCGACAGACCGCGCACACCCGCTTCGCATTCGGCCCGGCGCTGGTTGTATTCCCCTTTGGCGATGCTGTGTTTGACCATGGTGTTACAGATCGCCAGGGCCGCATCGTCAGGCAGAGGCAACTGGCGGTATCCGAGAGAGCGGCAATCGAGCAACAGCGCCTTCCCGCGTTCCCCGTGAGCGGCAACAAATTGATCCATGATTCCGCAGCGCGCGCCGACAAAGTCGTTTTCCGCCTGCTGGCAGAGCAAGGCAAGCTTAGTTCGATCGATCTTGTTTCGATTGAGCTCAGTTTGATCGACCTCGGTTTGATCGACCTCGGTTCGATCGCTCGCCTGATCGGCCAGATCGAGCAGCGCGTAGCCGACCGCGACTTCAATCGAAGCGGAGGAACTCAATCCCGCACCCTGTGGCACGTCGCCATCCACCAATAGGTTAGCCCCGCCTAGCTTCTTGCCGGACCGCAAAAGCATTTTCACAACACCAATCACGTAGTCGCTCCAGTGCCCGGCGCGCGTGGCTGGCAAATGATCGAGATCGAACTCGACTTGCTCGGAATAATTTTCGGAATGAATCACAAGCATCCGGTCAGATCGTGGCGCAATGAAAACTCGGGTATAGAAACCGATCGCCGCCGGCATGACGAACCCATCGTTGTAATCGGTGTGCTCACCGATCAAATTGACTCGTCCCGGTGCCTGGTAAACGCTTGGAGACCCTCCAAATAGCTGGACGAATCTTTGTTCCAGAGCATAAAGGCGATTTTCGACCGCTGGATTTGTGCTATGCATGAAGACTCACTGCAAGCTCAGTTCCTGTTCGTGGTCTTATTTGACGATACGGCTCTTGAGGGTCTTGTCCGCCGAGCACCCCGCCGCTGATCGCGCCGCCAGCGCTCCACGGCGCGCGAGCAGGAGCATTCCCGCACCGAACATCAGCATTACAATTCCCCACCATAAGTTGACATCGATACCGAGCGAATGACGCGTGTACATTTCGCTGCCTCGCGTCGCCGCTCCATACCCACCCACCAGCAAACCGAACACGCTGAACATCATGCCGATCGGCAATCGGATATCGAATCCCATGTCCTCGGATTCTACCTCTTGCGGCCGCAACTGGCTGTCAGCCCGAGCAGTCACTTGCGTGTCGTTTACCTCAACATCCGTGCAAGCGGAACCCGCGGGCACGAGCAGCGTATGAATCTGATGTCGACCATGCAACCGGGCCCTGGTACGCTAAATGGAAACTAACTATTTGAATGACAAATAAAGTACGCTTTTTTTGACGATCTAATTTGAGAGAACAGGGAGGTGAAAATGGCTCAAACGGTGCTGGTCGGAGCGAAGTCCGGCGGTTACAAGACAATCGTCTACGTCATCTGCTCGGTGGCCGCACTGGGCGGGCTGCTGTTCGGCCTCGATCAGGGATTTATCGCGAACTCGCTCGAAACGATCCAGCGGCACTATCACCTCGGCGTCCAGGGCGGAGAGCACTACTCGTCCATCCTGGCGACCGGCGGCATCGTCGGGGCGCTGCTCGCTGGCCTCTTCGCGCGCTTCCTCGGGCGCAAGCGGAGTCTACTCCTTGCCGGCTTCATCTTCACCGCGGCCTCAGCGCTCTCGGCGCTACTTCCGCCGCTGCCGGTGCTCTCCGCCTGCCGCTTTGCCCTCGGCTTCGGGGTCGGGGTCGCATCCTTCGTCGTTCCCCTTTTCTTGTCCGAAACGGCCCCAGCATCCATCCGTGGCTCGATGGGTACGCTCTTTCAGTTGATGATCACCATCGGCATATTCCTGATCTCGCTGACCAACGTCTTCATCGCCCGAGCCTTCATGAACCCGGGCACCTCTCTGCCGCTCATGTTCCTGACGATCACGTTGTTCGCGGCACTCATGTTCCTGGGCGGCTTCATTCTCCCCGAGAGCCCGCGCTGGCTGATGCTTAAGGGGCGGAGGGAGGAGGCGATCGTCGTGCTGCGCCGCACGCTGAATACACAGCACGAAATCGACCTCGAGATCGAGGAGATCGAGCAGGCGCTGCACGGACCGCAGGGCGCGGGTGTCGCGATCGTCATGCGCGGATACTTTATCAAGGTGCTGATGGTGGGCGTGCTTTTGCAGGTTTTCCAGCAACTCGTTGGCATCAACATGATGATCTACTACTCACCAACGATTTTCGGTTACGCGGGCATGAAGGGATTGCTCGCGGCGATGACTGTTCCGACGGTGAACATGCTCTTCACCTTCCCAGCGATCCACCTGGTCGAGAAGTGGGGACGCAAGAAGCTGCTCTACGTGGGCGCGATAGCAATGCTCGTCACCATGATCGCCGCAGGCGTCGCTTTCCAGGCAATTGGCTCCGTCTCCAACCCCGCAATGATTGGCGGCACGCCGAAGGCAGTGCTGCTCGCATCGGCGATCCTCTACATCTTTGGCTTTGCCGTCTCTTGGGGGCCGGTCGTCTGGCTCGTGTGTTCCGAAATCTTCCCGATCGAGGGCCGCGAAATCGGGATGACGATCACGACCATGGTCAACTGGACCTTCGCCGGTCTCGTAATGGCGAACGCTCTCTCCTTTATGCAAGCGCATGGGAACGCGTCGATCTTCTACGTGTTCGCAGTCTTCTGCGCTCTCGCGGTCGCCTTCGTAGCTCTGTTTGTGCCCGAGACAAAGGGGATCACTCTCGAAGAGATGGAGTTCAACCTCAAGAACGGCGTCCGACTTCGCGACCTCGGCAATCGCGTAACCGGACAGACCAAGCTGGGTGCGACCCCATAAAGAGCCCTTGATCGCGCTCGTGTTTGTACAGTGCACGCAAAACGTTGTCAAGAAGGCGATCAGTGATCGGTGAGCGCCTCGAAGCGCCAAAAAAGAAAAGTAAAAAGTCCCGGAGCGACATCCCGGGACTTTTGCCTTTTTTAGGGCTTCGCGTTTTGAACGGTCAGTGCGAAATGGCGGCGAACAGCGGCGAGCTCATCAGGGACTGGAACTTCTGGTCGTCGCTCTTGAAGTGGATTTGCAGGTTCGAGCCGTCGGAATCTACGGTGGCGGCGTCAAGGGCAATCTTTTCAATCGGGCTGGCATTCATCTTCTTGTAAAGCATGACGCCCTTGACGATGGTGGAAAGTGTCGCCGCCGTCATCGAGTCGGCCGTTTGCACGCTCAGATCGAAATTCACCCCGGTGGCGAAGTTCATGGTGTAGCGAGAAGCCAGAATGCGCTTCTTGAGGCTATCGAAGTCGGCGACCTTGGCAGCATCACCCATCACCGAGAACATCATGGCCTGGGTTCCCTGCTGGTCGAGGATGCTCCACAGCGGCGCACTATCAACGGCGGCCATCTGGTCCGTCATCACCGAATTGGAATCGAGGGAGGGGCGTTTGCCGTCGCGAGTATCGAGTGCGCTGTGCAACGAGGCTTCGGGGCCGAAAGCCAGCGTGTTGTCGTCGAGGAAGGTCATCACTAAACCGTTATCCATCGGGTAAACGCTGGTGGTGCCGTATTTGGTGGGCGCGATTTTCTTGAGTTTCATCTTCTTGAGGACGACTTTGGCGGAGAACGATCCCTGCGCCACGCCGATGGTTTGAATGCCCTTCTTCTCCGTGCGGAAAGAGGCGAAATTGAGTTGGTCGAGATCGTGGTCGGCGTCAATGCCGATGCCTTTCAGCGCGGTCTCAAGCTCCTTCAGGTTGTCGGGCAGGACCTGTTGTTTGAGCGCCTGCGCGGTGGGCGAATCCTTGAGCGCCCGGTAGTCGACGCCGATCAGTTGCTGAATTTCAGAAGGCACCATGGAACGCGCTGACGATGCAATCGGCATGGCGTAGCCAGCCGTTGCGCACAGAAGCACGACCGCAAAACACAAATTCTTCATAGAAATCCTCAAAACGACGCCCTCAAAACGAAGTCCTCAAAGTGGGTCTGTAGAGTTTAGATGCAAACCGCAAACCATACGTTGGCAATCTTTCGTGGTGTCTGGAACTCTTGATATTCTACCTTAGTCCCCAATTCGTGGAACGGGACCGTAACTAAAGTACGACCTCCCGCTTGGTCTTAGAACGTTGGAATCGGGGTAGTTTGCGTGGAGAGCAGAGCCGGGCTGTGGGTGTTCGAGTGCGCTTTTAACGGCTGGGTTTGCGAGGCGCAGGGCTACTGCCGGCGGGGACTTCTTTCCCTGCCTCATTCGATGCCTGGACTAAGCGGAGGATCAAGTCTAGCGCCTTGAGGTGATCTGCAAGGGACGGGGTGGGCTTGCTTGGTTTGCTTTTCAGATAGCCATAGTTCTCGACGGGTGATTCTACTGCTTGTGTTGTGTCGATGTTCACATAGACTTCACCAAGTAGCCCCGCTGTGTTGATTTCTGCGAATGAGTCCTTCGGAATTCTGATTTCGTAGGTTGTAGCTAGTATCATCTCGACTTCCGCTGGGCAATTCTTGTTCTGCGGATTGGCTCGAACGCTGCGGACGGTCCCCACATCGACTCCAGCAATCCGAACTGGAGCGCCCGACCGAAGCCCAACAGCATCATCGAAGCAAGACTTGATGTCATGGCGGAAATAACGCAGTGGGTTAATAAACAAACTGCCGATGGCCACCACTCCAACGACAACGATCAGCGCGAGGATGAGCTTTCTCATCAACCGTGGCCTTTCAGCGCGGCTGCGCGCTTACGCGTCTCATTAACGAAAGCGGCGTCTTTCAGGGAATCGAGGTTGATCTCGACATTCGCGAGCGCGCCCTCGAGGGCGGCTTCTGCCAAGGCAATCGCCGTCGTCAAGTCAGATTTCATGTTCGGGTTGGTGATCGGCTTCAGCTTGGTGGCGATCTCGGCCACCTCGACTGCTTTTTCGGCGACTGCTAGGGGAACGCTGGTCGCTTGTTTGAGCGCGGCGCTGATCGCGGCGTCCCCATCTGAACTCTCCTTGGCCGACTTGTAGGCCTTCATGACGACGTTGTAGGACTCGGCGTCGGCGTCGATTGCGGACTTCAGGTCCTCGCGAAGTTGGCTAAGCCGGGCGATCGCTTCGCTGAGCTGACTTTCGTACTGCAGGTACGCTTTCTTGCCGCGCGACATGGACGCGACCATGCTTGCCAGTCCAGCGGCCATGGCGGCGCTGGCGGCGGCGGCGCTGCCTCCTCCGGGAGTCGCGGTGGGAGCGGCCAGTTGTTCGATGAAGGGCTCGACTCCGGCGCGCAGGCCGCCTACGGCTAGCTTTCCTCCCATCACCGCGCTCAGGCGATTTTCGAGGATGAGCGAGGAATCGAAATTTTCTACTTGCAAAAACCATTCCGCGGCTTGTTCCAAAGCCCGCTTTGGAATCAGGCCGACGATCTCGCTTGAAACCGGGATGACGCCGTAGCGCGCCGCTTCGCGTTTCACGTATTCGAAAACGCGATGGATGGGAGTCTGCTCGAAGTCGGTCAGGTTCATCGAGACCTGGGCCAGGCCGCGCACCAGGAATCCGGCGCCCTTGACGAAGCGCAGGCCACCGCCCGAAAAGCGCACGGCTTTCGCAATCTTCTTGGCGATCTCGACGTCGGGCGTATTCAGAAAAACGTTATAGGCGATCAGAAACTTGCGCGCGCCGACGACGGTTGCGCCCGCCGTGGGATGCACGCGGGGCTCGCCGAAATCAGGCTTGCGCGCGGGATTGGTCGCGATCTCGGCGCGGATACCTTCGAACTGGCCGCGGCGAATATTCTCCAGGTTCTGCCGCTCGGGCGTGGCCGCGGCGGCTTCGTAAAGATAAACCGGAATCTGGAAGCGCTTCGCAATCTCGGCTCCTACGTGGCGCGCCATGGCGACGCAATCTTCGATGGTGACGCCGTCAATCGGAATGAAGGGCACAACGTCGGCTGCGCCCATGCGCGGATGCGCGCCCTGGTGCTTGGTGAGATCGATCAACTCGGCGGCCTTCCCTACCCCGCGAATGGCCGCCTCCTGGATGGCTTCACGCTCGCCGACCAGGGTGATGACCGAGCGGTTGTGGTCGGAATCCATCTCCCGGTCGAGAAGATAGACGCCGGGGATTTTCATGGCTTCGATAATGGCATCGACTTTGGCCGGGTCGCGGCCTTCCGAGAAATTAGGAACGCATTCGACAAGAGTGCTGGGCATGGCCTGAAGGATAACGGGCGGCGGATGGGTGAGGCAACTCGTGCCGGGATCGCGCGATGAATCATATGGTGGAGTGACGGGCGTCTCGCCCGTCCTGCCGGGCGGGGACGCCCGGCGCTCCATCGGACGTAATAATAGATCGCGCAACAGCCAGCCTGCGAACTATACTGCGAAACATGCGGTGCACGCCTCGACTTTCCGGCCGCGGTTTCACCTGACGATAGTCCTGCCTAAAACGTCCGTCGGCCGTTTCCCTGCTCATCAGCGTTTATCAAAACGCGATCATTCGTCGAAAGGATGCGCCATGCTGCGTCGGTCTCTGCTTTTCCTGTTGCTTGGGTTGTCGTCCTTGCCGGCTCTTGCTCAGCCTGCTCTGGCTCCTCCGGCTCTGGCTCAGAAGGAGCGCCGCTTCAACTTCCACTACACATTCAAAGTGAAAAATGTCAGTCCCGGCGAGCGCGCCCGGGTCTGGATTCCTCTGGCCCACTCCGACGCCTTTCAGGATGTGAAGATCGTTTCCAAGAGCGGCGACTTGCCGCTCAAGCAGGTTCACCAGCCGGAATATCGGAACGAAGTTCTGTACGCCGAGACTTCGAAGGCTGACCAGGGCGAGTACAAGTTTTCCGTGGACTACGATGTCGTGCGAAGAGAGCACGTGGTACTGGTGAACGGGAGACCTGTTCCCGACTTGCCTTTTACGCCAGCGCCCCGCGTCGAGCTGGCGCGATTTCTTCAGCCCGACCGGTTGGTGCCGGTGACGGGCATTCCGGCGCAACTGGCTGCGCAGGAAACAAAAGGGGCGACCACGCCTCTTGAAAAAGCGAAGGACATTTACGAATACGTCTTTCGCACCATGAAATACGACAAAAGCGGCACCGGCTGGGGACACGGCGACACGCTCTGGGCCTGCGATTCAAAGCATGGCAACTGTACCGATTTTCACTCGGTTTTTATTTCCATGGCGCGGGCCGAGAAAATTCCGGCGCGCTTTCAGATCGGTTTTCCGATTCCGTCCGACAAACACTCCGCCGAGATCCCCGGATACCACTGCTGGGCGGAGTTTTATCTGGATTCGACGGGCTGGGTCCCGGTGGACATTTCCGAGGCATGGAAACATCAGGAAAAGCATGATTACTTTTTCGGCGCGCACGATGTGAATCGGCTGCAGTTCACCGAGGGACGCGATCTGAAGCTCGCTCCGGCCCAGGACGGAGCGCCACTGAACTATTTTGTTTATCCCTATGTGGAGATCGGCGGGAAGGAATATCCGAATGTTTCGATCGCGTTCTCGTTTGAGGATGTGGACGAAAAGGTTGCGACCGCGAGCGCTTCCCGCTAGAGCTTCTGCGCAGGAGGGTCGAGTATCATGCCGATGTATCATGCGGAAGTATGACGCGCAAGACGGATTCGCCACGCAGACCTTCGACAGGCAGACCTTCGACAGACAGACCAAAGATCGGCGTGTTTGACTCAGGAGTTGGCGGGCTCACTGTACTGCGCGCGCTGGTCGAGCAAATTCCCGACGCCGAATATCTCTACTTCGGCGACACGGCCCGCCTTCCCTACGGATCGAAATCAGCGTCCACGGTCGCGCATTACGCGGTCGGGGCGGTGCGCTATTTGCAGGATCAGGGAGCGGAGCTGCTGGTGATTGCCTGCAACACGGCAACCGCGCTGGCGCTCGACGAGATCAAGGCGGCGGCGGACGTCGAAGTGATCGGCGTCGTTGAACCGGGAGCGGAAGCCGCGGCGGCGGCCAGCCGGAAGCGGAAGGTGGTCGTTATCGGCACGGAGGCGACCATCAGCAGCCATGCCTACCGGCGGGCGCTCGAAGCCTGGCGGGTCGCGGTGCGCGAGAAGGCTTGTCCTCTGTTGGTGCCGCTGGTGGAAGAGGGTTGGGTGGAACATCCGGTGACCGAGCAGGTGGCAAGGATTTATTTGTCGGAAGCGTTTTCGCGCGTTCCGTCGGAAGATGCGGGCGATTTTAATGCCGACGTGCTGGTGCTCGGCTGCACCCACTATCCGCTGATCAAGCCCCTGTTGCGGCGAGTGGCGCCGGAGCACGTCGCGATCGTGGACTCGGCCGATTCGACTGCGCAGGCAGTGGCGCGTCAACTGGGGCGCCCAATAACTGGGGCGCCCAGTAAAGATCGAGCCGCTGCCGTCCTCAGCCGAGAGAGCGCGCGGAGAGGCGATCCCGAGTTCAAGTTCTTTGCCACGGATTCGGCGGAGAAATTCAGGAAGATGGGAACGCGTTTTCTGGGCCTTCCGGTGGAAGATGTGCTGCATGTGGATTTGAAGGAATAGGCGGAAGCCGTGCTGCGCACGGCTTGGACCCTTCGACTTCGCTCAGGGCAGGCTCGCGAGGGCGCCCGTCCCCACACTCTTCCCCCACACTCAAAGAAAAACGGCCGCTTGCGCGGCCGCCATCCGGGCTCCCAAATTTTTTCGATGCAGCCAGCTTCAGTACAGATGGAAATTGACTTCGATGTTAACCTGCACCGCGACCGGCTTGCCATCTTTCAGGGCCGGCTCAAAGCGCCAGTTTTTTACCGCTTCGATGGCCTTTTCATCCAGGCCTAATCCTAGCGTCCGCACCACTCGGATGTCGCGCGGCTTACCGTCCGGACCGACCACCAGCCACAATACGACTACACCCATGTGCTTAACCTTGCGGGCTTCCTCCGAGTACTCAGGGTCCGGGGCATAAATCGCCTTCGGAGCGGAAACCCCACCGCCCACGCGGAACGCTCCACCACCGGTGCCGCCGCCATGACCAGGACCGTATCCGGGACCTTCGCCCGAACCGACGCCGCCGCCGCTACCGGAGCCAATGCCGCCGCCATAGCCAGTTCCATTCGAAGCCACGGTCGGCAGATGCGACATCGGATCGCCCAGTTCGGGCATGTTCGGCTGCTGCAAGTGAATATCGGGAGGAACCACGATGGTCGGGGCGACTGCCAGTTTCGGGTCCAGATTACGTATCACTGCCGCGGGCGGAGTGATCTGCTGCATGGACTGCTTGGGCAGACGGCCTTCCGACGCCTGCAGCTTGTCGCGATCGCCACCACCGCCACCGCCGCCGCTCAAGGTCTTCGAAGGCGGCAGAACGGGAAGGTCATCGGGCGCGATCAACAACACCGTTTCCTTCGGCTTGGCGACGTCGACGATCTTCCGCCCCAGGTAGGTAGCAGCGATGATCAGGGCCACGGCCAGCACGTGGATGACGGTTGAGCCGAAGGCTCCGCGCCGCTTGTAGTTGTAGAATCCCCAGATGTCGCGCACTGGGATGGGCTTCGAGGTCAGGACCAGCGGAGGGAGTTTTTTGGGAAAGAAGAAGTCGTCAATATTGCGGAACAGGGATTTCCACAGAGGCTCGTCCAGAGCCTGATCATTCAGGAGAAGATGCAGCTCCGATTCGGGACCGAGCGTTTGCGGATTCTGCGGTGTTTCAAGTCCTGGCATATTTTCCCGAGCAGTAACCCCAGTTCACGGTAAGGGGAGCCGCTGACTTAGATGCGCGAGCGCTCCTCAAAGCTTGTAAAAAAAGATCGCTTGTAAAACGAACGAACCTTACCGGCCCCCTGTTTCCCAATCAAATTAGATGCGCGCAGGCTTCGACCTATTGAAAATTGTACACGCTTTTCCCGGACGGGAAACAGTACTTTTTAAATTCGTTCCCCAGTGAGGCAACCCCTTAGACGTGTCCTTCCGCGCTCCCTATATAATGAAAAGATTCAACCAGTTGGGAGAACCTTGCGAGTGCCGACGGACCTGAAGTCCACCATCAATTTGCCCAAAACCGGCTTCCCCATGAAGGCCGGGCTGCCCCAGAATGAGCCCAAAATATTAGCTCGATGGGAGGAGCAGCGGATCTATGACCGCATCCGCGAAGTGCGTAAGGGCGCGCCGACTTATGTGCTGCACGATGGGCCTCCGTACGCCAATGGGCCCATCCATCTGGGGACGGCGATGAATAAATGCCTGAAGGACTTCATCGTGAAGTCGAAGAACATGGCCGGCTTCGATTCGCCGTATGTTCCGGGATGGGACTGCCACGGGCTGCCGATCGAGATCAAAGTGGACCAGATGCTGGGCGGCAAGAAACTGCAGATGGCTGCGGTCGATGTGCGCACCGAATGCCGGAAATACGCGGAAAAGTTTCTTGATCTGCAGCGCTCCCAGTTCAAGCGCATTGGCGTATTCGGCCGGTTTGACCGGCCGTATTCGACGATGACGCCGCAATACGAAGCGGCAGTGCTCGACATTCTTTATCGCTTTCTGGAAAACGGCTTCGTCTACAAGGGATTGCGTTCGGTGTACTGGTGCGTGTTTGACGAGACGGCATTAGCTGAGGCCGAAGTCGAATACGAGAACCACACCAGCCCGACGGTGTGGGTGAAGTATCCGTTCGCTGGCGATCCGGCTTCGCTCGATGCGGCGCTGAAGGGCAAGAACGTTTCCACCATCATCTGGACCACAACTCCCTGGACGCTGCCGGCGTCGATGGCGGTGGCGTTTCATCCCGACGAAGAATATGTGGCGCTTGAAGCGAGCGGCGGCGTATTTATTGTCGGTGCCCGACTTGCCGCAGTTGTGCAAGAGAAAACTGGGATGCAAACGGCTCGCGAGATCGCCCGCTTTCCCGGTCGCAAGCTGGAATACGCCGACTTCCAGCATCCGTTTCTGGATCGCAAAGTCGTCGGCGTGCTCGCGGATTACGTCACCATGGACCAGGGCACGGGTGTGGTGCACACCGCTCCCGCGCACGGCGCCGAAGACTTCATCACCGGGCAGAAATACCAGATCGATCCCACCTGCGACGTGGATAAAGCGGGCATCATGCGCCACGGGCTGCCGGAGTACGAGGGCAAGCGCGTTTTCGATGCCAATGCTCCAATCGTCGAACTGTTGAAGACGCGCGGCGTGCTGATGCATACCGAGAAAATGGAGCATTCGTATCCCCATTGCTGGCGCTGTCACAATCCGGTCATCTTCCGCGCGACCGAGCAGTGGTTCATCGGCATGGATACGCCCATGAAGTCTGGAGCAACGAAGGGGACGACCACGGGCGAAACCATGCGGAGCCGTGCGCTGGAGGAGATCGCCAAGGTGAAGTGGGACCCGGCCTGGGGTGAAGAACGCATCTCGAACATGATCGCTACGCGCCCGGACTGGTGTATCTCGCGGCAACGGATTTGGGGTGTCCCGATCGCGGTGTTTCTCTGCGACCACTGTGGCAAGCCGGTGAACGATCCGCACATCAACCGGAAGGTGGTGCAGTTCGTTTCGCAGCATGGCGCCGATGCGTGGTACACGCCGGAAGCGGACACGATTCTTTCGTCCGGCCACAAGTGTGCCCACTGCGGAGGAACGAAGTTCAAGAAGGAAACCGACATTCTCGACGTGTGGTTCGAGTCGGGATCGAGTCACGCCGCCGTGCTCGGCCACGAGCCGAACCTGCCCTGGCCCGCCGATCTTTATCTGGAAGGCGGCGACCAGCACCGCGGATGGTTCCATTCTTCCCTGCTCTGCGCCATCGGCTACGAAGGCAGCGCTCCTTATCGCATGGTCGCAACCAGCGGATGGACTCTGGACGAGCAGGGCCGCGCCATGTCGAAGTCGCTCGGCAACACGGTCGATCCGGTCGAAATCGCCGATACGCTGGGTGGCGAAATCGTGCGCATGTGGGTCGCCTCGGTCGACTTCCGCGAAGATGTCGCGTGCTCGCCAAAAATCATGCAGCGGGTCGCAGGAATCTATCGCGACATTCGCAACACGTTTCGGTTCGTTCTTGGGAACCTCGATGGATTCGATCCGGTAAAAGACGCGGTCGCATTTGACGAGTTGCAGCCGATCGATCAATACATGCTGCGGCAGGCTGTGGAAGTCTCGGCGGATGTGCAGCGCTCGTATGAAGAATTCGCGTTTCACAAGATTTATCAGCGCATCAACAATTTCTGCGGCGTGGAACTGAGCGCTTTCTACTTCGATGTATTGAAAGACCGGCTCTACACTTCCGGGCGCAAATCGGTGTCACGCCGCGCGGCGCAAACTGCGATCTGGCGCATCGGGGAAGCACTGGTGCGGCTGCTGGCGCCGATCATGAGCTTCACTTGCGAAGAAGTCTGGCAGTATTTGCCGCTGGTCGAGGGACGACTGGAGAGTGTGCATCTGACGACCTTCCCGGAGGCGGCAGACTTGCTGGGGACGAACGAAGCTGCAATCGCGGCCGATCCGAAACAAGCCGGCTCCAATCAGAATGAAGACTGGAAGACAGTGCTAGCCGTACGCGAATCGGTGTTGAAGGCGCTGGAAGAAGCACGCAACCAGAAACTGATCGGAGGCAATCTGCAGGCGCAAGTCACATTGATCGCGGTTGATCCGGTGTTCTCCGTGCTGGAGCGCTTTAAGAACGATCTGCGTTACTTCTTTATCGTCTCCGAAGTCGAACTAAAAAAGGGAGCGGGGAATGGCGACGTGCCGGTTGTGGTCCAGGTGAGCAAAGCTTCCGGCGAGAAGTGCGAGCGCTGTTGGAATTTCTCCATCCACGTGGGCGAGGACAAGAACTATCCCACGGTATGCGAGCGCTGCAGTGCCGTGCTCCGAGAAATTGACGGGGAAATTGAAGGGGCGTGACCGCGACTTCCGCAAACGCGATAAGCTAGTTATGTGCTCCGCGAGTCTGTGGGATAAACCCATATTGTCATCCTGAGCGAAGCGAAGGACCTATGCAACTTGCTCGCAGCGGCCGAATGCTGGCTTCGCTCAGGCCGAATGCTGGCTTCGCTCAGGATGACAGCTTAAGAGAGGAACTTAGGAAACCTTCCGGGTCATGCGCAAATATCATTTCCTGATCGCGTTGTTCGTCGTCGTTCTCGATCGCGCCACCAAGTGGACGATCGAACACCGGCTATCCTTGCATGACAGCATCCCGATCATTCCTGGATTTTTTCGCATCATCCACGCAGAGAACCCGGGCGCCGCGTTTGGCATTTTTGCGGATTCTCCTTCGCAATGGAAAGTCGGCCTGCTGATTTTGTTTTCTATAGTGGCGCTGCTGATCGTCTCTGCGCTGCTCTGGAAAAACAGCCATCGCATGACCTCGACTGGAATCGGGCTGGCGTTGATTCTGGGCGGTGCGGTCGGCAATCTGTGGGATCGCCTCGTCAGCCGGCACGTGGTGGATTTTCTGCTCTTCTATGTGGGCCCACACCAGTGGCCGGCCTTCAACGTCGCCGACAGCGCCATTGTGGTGGGAGCGGCGCTGCTGGTGTTTGAGATCGTGTTTACCAAGTCGCCCAGCCAACAGTCGGCCTAGGTTTTGACCGTGTGGGGACGGGCGCCCTCGCGAGCCTGCCCTGAGCGAAGCCGAAGGGTCCAAGCCGAGCGCAGCTCGGCAACGGTCTGTGGTCACCGTCTGAGCATCATCCGCTGGCAGAAAAGCAGGTTTTTCGCTTCGCTCAGGATGACAAATTCATATTAAGGTTTCCGGTCCCGGCAACAGCTACGGCGTCCCGTAGAGCTGCCGGTACACGTTCGCATTCCGCAGGATGGCTTGTACGTACTCGCGGGTTTCGGTGAAGGGGATGGACTCGACGAACTCCTGCGGATCCCGGTAGTGGCCCTGTCCCAGCCAGTCTCCTACACGGTCGGTGCCGGCATTGTAGGCAGCCAGCGCATACTCGAACTGTCCGTTGTACTTGTCAACCATTTCTTTGAAGTAGCGCGTACCGAGTTCGAGGTTTACGGCCGGCGTATAAAGTTGCGGTGCGCTGTATCCCTTGAGCTTGACTTGTTTCGCAACACTTTTGCCGGTCTTCGGCAGAAGCTGCATCAGGCCGACGGCATTGGCGCGGGAGAGCGCCAGCGCATTGAACTCTGATTCCTGCCGGATTAGCGATGCGACCAGATAGGGATCAAGGCCGTTGAGCACCGAATATTTGCGCAGATCGGTCCAATAGGCTTTGGGGAAAAGCGCTTCCCAGTAGGGGCGCGGCAGGTCGGGAATGTCGACGGCGAAATAGTTGGGGGTGGTGCGCTTCATGATCTCAATGCCGCGATCGTAGCGGCCGCCGTCCTGATACACGCGCGCCATCTCCGGCGGCGCCCAGCTTCCGCCGTCTTCTTCCTGGCTCGCGGCGACCTGCAACTCGCGCACCGCGGCATCGGCGAGGCCGCCATTCGAGAGCAGACGCGCCCGTGCGACGCGCAGGTTGTCGTCGGGAGGATCGGTTGCGGTAATTTTTCCCGCGGTGGAAAGCGAGGAGACGCGGTCGAGCAGCGCGAAGTGCGGCGGGGGTTCGGTTGGCCCGTCTCCGCTCGGCAAATCTTTCATCGGCAATGCCTTCAGGCGTTGCCGTCCGAATTCCGCGTAGTAGTAGTTGCGAAAGCGATCGGAGAGTTTCTGATAAAACGCCCGCGCCATGTCCGGGTTGCCCTCTTCTTCGGCGAGACGCGCACGCCAGTAGAGCGCGGCGGGAATTTCCGCGGAATCGGGATAGAGTGCGATTTGATTCTCGAAACCTTGCCGGGCCTCATCGGTTCGGCCTTGACGGAAGGCGAGCCACGCAGCCTTCCAGTGCGCGTAGGGCGCATGCCTGCCGTTAGGAAAGCGCTCCTGCAACTCGCGGAAGTAGTCGATGGCGCGATCATAGTCGCGCTTCAGCAGGTACATGTTCCCGGCCGAATAGAGCGCTTGTTCAAGCCACGGACTGGCCGGACCAAATTGCCGCAAATCGTTCAGCGTGCGTTGCACGGCTTCTTCATCGCTGGTGGAGCGCGCCGTCTCACTCAGCAGGTAAAGGCGCTCGGCTTCGGCGTCGCCGGTTTGCACTCCCATGGCAAGCAGAATCTGGCGCGCTTCTTTGTCGCCGCTGCCGCTTTTTTCGAGCGCTTCCGCCAGCGCCAACTGCACTTGCGGACGCTCCGCCGGACTGACTTGGTCTTCATTAATGAGTTCCCGGTAATCGTGGGCAGCGTCGCTATAGCGCTTGGCTTTGAACAGCAGGTCGGCGCGCGTGCGGCGCTCGGCGATATCGCCGGAGATCCCGAGCTTGTGCAATTCCGTTCCTGCCACATCCGCCTCGAAACTGGTGGGAAGGTTGAAGTAAACGTTGCGAAAAGCGCTCGCGGCCTTCTGATTATCGCCGGCTGCTTCGTAGGCGCGCCCAAGGGCGAGTTCCACATCGCCGCGCACCGGAGCACGGTCCTTCTCCAGCAGGGCCGCAGCTTCCTGCGCGCGCCCTTCCTCGAGCAGCGCGTTCGCATAGACCAGGTGGGCATCGCGGATCAGAAGTGAATCGGGAAAGCTTTTGCTGAAATCCGCGAGCGTGGAGAGCGCCTCGGCATTGTGCGCCGTTCTCAGGTAGGCGTCGCCGAGGTAGTAGGCAACGTAGTCTCCGAGTTCGCTGGCGCCGGCCTTGGCCCGGTTGAGCGGGTCGATCGCTTTGCCGTAGTCGTGATCGAGGGTGCGCGCGTAGCCGACGACGAGCCAGGCTAGCGCGCCGGCATCGGCATCCTCCTTGGCGTGACGGCGCGCATAGGCTTCGACTCCGGCATAGGCGGTGGGAGTGGGGTCCTGCAACAACTGTTGCGCCATGGGACGAAGACTGGCGGAAGCGACAAAGGCCCGTCGCACCCGGCGCACGCGCGGAGAGATGGCTTTACGCTTTTTCCGGGCGCTCGTGGAACCGGCGGCCTTACCTTTACCTGGTTTACCTTTACCTGCCGCGCGCTTAGCTGGGGGGCTCTTGCCTGGCGTGCTCCCAGATGGCGCAGGTGATTGCGATTGGGCAACTGCGGGCTGAAAAAAGCTGAGCCAGAGCAGGAAGAAAATTCCAGCGAAAACTACGACTGCAAAACGGCGCACTCAAACCCTACCTACTGCCGAAAGTTGGCACCCATGATGGAGACATCGTCTTCTGCGAGACTTCTTATTATTTCATGCTGAAAGTAATTGCCGGAAGCTGCAACCGTGTTCCCGTAACGTTTCTGGTACGTCGCACGGCTTTTCTCGATCGCATCTTTTAGACGATCGTAGAGATCTTTGCTTTTCCGGCCTTCCGCGACCTTGGCCTGATTGTAGAGTTTGATCTCATCGACCAGCAGGTGGGCAAAACGCTGGGCCTTGCGGTGAACCTCCTGATCCCCGGGCGAGATCGCTGGAACTGGCGGCGTCTCGAGCGAGGCTTGGATCTCCGCATGACCGATCGGGAGCGGCTCGGCCAGCGCGGGATCCATTTCAATAACTGGAATTGGAGCCTCAACTGCGGCGCTGGCGACTGGCGCCGAGGCTTCGCCAGCCGACGCTGCCGCGGCCATGACGTGGCCAGAAGCATACGCAGGGGCATGCGAGGCAAAGGGATCATTGAAAGCCGGCGCCGCGTGTGGCGGCGCAGTAAATGCGGGGGCTTCGGCCGCCTGGACGCCAGAACTGTCCAAATGATGACTGTCCGCGTCGGCCGCGGACGGTTCCTTCTGCGCTTGCTTGCGGAGCGAGTTGACCTCGAGCCATGCGCTGGTCGAAAGCACCAGCAGTTCGAGAGAGCTGGCATCGAGCGAACCCGCGGCCCCAGTTCCGCTGTCGGCATAGACCAGCGCGGCAACTTTGTCTTTCAAAATCAAGGGAAGAATCCGTCCTTCACCGCTCGCTGGCATTCCAACTTCCTGCAGGAAGCGCGAGTCCAGGTCTGCAACCGGAGCGCTCGCTACCACGCGATCGCCGATCGCACGGGCGACGGCGGGAGCGTTTTTGTCGAGAGCGAAATCTTTCACCGCATCGCTATTGGCGAAGCCGCGTGCCTGCCATCCGGTGGCATGGCTGCCCTTGACCACAAAGAGCGCGACTCTAGCCGCATAGCGGGCGCTGGTGTCGAGCAACGCGCGTAGAATTTCCCGTTGCGAGGTGCCCAACTGGATTTCAGCAACGGCCCGCGCCAGATCGGCCGAACCGGACGCAGAAGCCGCGTCATGGGTGTTGAGTTCAGCTGCCGCAGGTGCGGCTGCGATCTCTTCCATCACCCGGCGGACAATCTCGGTGCGGAGTTGGGCCGCATGGCTGTCCAAAACCTGGCCAACCACCCGTTCCACAATTGGTTCAATCCAACCGCGCTCGTTCATTCGTACTCCGACCTAATCCGAAGTAAAGCTCTTCTGGGGGCGAAGGGAGTAAGCCTTCTATCCTCTGATTATATGGCCGCTTACAGGCGTTCTCGGGCACCTTGGTACTTGGCCTATTGGGCCTCAGGCCGCCTATCGCTAGGACCGCTTCCACGTCTCGAAAAGCGCGAGACGTCGGATACCCCCCTTTTTGGCGAGCGCGCATCAAAACAGCGCACCGAAAACCGCAGCCACCAAGTACAATAGCACTGCGGATTCAGTCACGCTCTCGGAAAAATCTGCATCAAGTTACGAATGAGTACCATCCAACCCAACATAGAGCAACCGGTCAGCGAAGAAATGGCGCTGGTCCGGCGAGCCAAGCGCGGCGACGATCAAGCGTTTGAAGAATTGGTACGGCGCTATGATCGCAACGTTTTCCGCATTGCACAGCACATTACGCAGAATCGCGAGGACGCTGAAGATGTGGTTCAGGAGGCGTTTCTCAAGGCGTATAGCAACCTGGAGAAGTTCCAGGAACAGTCCAAGTTTTATACCTGGCTGGTGCGGATTGCGGTGAATGAAGCGCTGATGAAGTTGCGCCGGAGAAAGCCGGAACGCACGGTTTCTCTCGACGAAGAAGTAAAAACTGAGGATGACTCGCTTCCCCGTGAGGTTGCGGATTGGAGCCCCAATCCCGAGCAGATGTACAACCAGGCGGAGTTGCGGGACATTCTGACGCGTACGATTCAGGGGCTGCCGCCGGGATTTCGGACGGTGTTCGTGCTCCGTGACGTGGAAGGCTTGTCGACGGAAGAGACGGCCCAGGCGCTGGAGCTGAGCATCCCGGCGGTGAAGTCGCGGTTATTGCGAGCGCGTTTGCAATTGCGCGAGCGGCTGAACCACTTCTTTCAGAAACGGGCCAGTGGAGATGGCCACCAGTGAAGTGTTCTGAGTTTCTAAACGAGCTGACCAACTACCTCGATGGCGCGCTCGACGCCCGGACCAAGTCCGACCTCGACGATCACTTGGCGTGGTGCCACAACTGCTACGTCGTCTGCGATACCACTCGCAAAACCATCGAGATCTATCGCAACTCCGAGCTCTACGAGTTACCCGACGATCTGCGCGTGCGGCTCCGGGCGGCCATCATGACCAAGTGTTCGGAGCACAAAAAGTCGGACCGGCAGAACCGCTAAGCGCCAAACTGTAGCTCTTGGTGTTCTTCTTTTTTTTCTCCTAACTCCCACTATCATTCCTCCAAATGCTTGCAAGTACTTCATTCCGAAGTGCCTAGTGGCACATATCTGCTTGTCATCGGTGGCCAGAACCTTTTCCACACGGCTCGAATCTAAGTACCTAGAGCTCGTCTTAATATTCAGGCGAACGGGACGAGCCATGAGTCAAATGTTGTCGTTTTTATTCTGTGGAGGTTAGCTGATGTTTTCGAAGTTGATTGACGCTGTGTTTGGTTGCCGGCATGCTCGCTACAGTTTTCCGATCACGGTGCGCGCTGGTTCGCGTCGCACCCCGACGGCTCAGCGCACGGGCACCTACGTCGCCTGCCTGGACTGCGGCAAAGAATTCGACTACGACTGGCAGGAAATGAAGATCGTGGGATCGCAGGCAAGAGAAGCCGCGCACTCCTTGGTTACGAAGGAAGCCGCGTAAGGGTTACGAAAGAAGACCCGCTGTTCCCCGACAGCGCGTTCTTCGAGGCGTTTCGTGGCCAAAAGTGAACATTCTTTGCTCGTCCTTCCCAGATCTTGCCTCGAGCTTTCTTCCCCTTTAGGCTGAAATTTCACTACCTCTCCGGCCTCTGACGAGCGCATAATTGAATTGGCGCCGACCCACAGAGCATGCTTCGGCAGTTCTTCAGAAGCGTTCCCTGCTTGCGGTTCGGACGGGAGGTGTCTGTGCCTCTTTCCATGCTTCGGGAGTTCCTGGATCGTAATCGCATTCAATATATGGTGATCTCGCACTCGGTGGCCTACACGGCCCAGGGGATTGCCGCCCTCACCCACACACCCGGAAAAGAACTGGCGAAAACTGTCATGGTCATGGTGGATGGACGTCTCGCCATGGCGGTGGTGCCAGCTTCGTTCCGCGTGGATTTGTACCGGCTGAAAAAGTATCTGGGGGCAGACTCGGTCGAATTGGCGAGCGAGTACGAATTTCGTGGCCGTTTTCCCGACTGCGAAACTGGGTCCATGCCACCCTTCGGCAACCTCTACGGAATGGATGTTTTCGTGGATCAGTCTCTGGCCGAGGACAAGGAAATCGCCTTCAATGCGGGTTCGCACCGTGAACTGGTGCGCATGAGATTTGCCGATTTCCGCGACTTGGTGAAACCGGTTATCATCCCGCTGGCGGCGGGCAGAGCTCACATTCACGCGGCTTGAGTGCGCGAAGAGGTTGCCGTCTCATGCCATCCGCACCAGCGCCCTAGCCGTCAAACGAGCGGTTTTGGGGCGAAGGTGGTTTTTCGTGTTTTTTTCTACAATCTTCACAAATCGCTGTGTTAGATTTGCCCTTCAGATTACAGACTAAAGACCAACTCAAAATTTCCTGGAGGAAACTGAATTGGGCAAGGACATGGTCCCCAAGAAAATCTTCTTCACGAAAGGTGTGGGGAAACACAAGGAGCGCCTCACCTCTTTCGAACTCGCCTTGCGCGACGCCGGCATCGCGGCGCAAAACCTGGTGCGTGTCTCTTCCATCTTTCCGCCCAACTGCAAGCTCGTCCCACGCTCGCAGGGACTCACATATCTGCACCCCGGTGAGGTCGTATTCGCGGTGGTTGCCGAAAACTCCACCCACGAGCCGCACCGCCTGCTCGCCTCTTCGATTGGCGTCGCCATTCCTGCCGATCGCACCACCTACGGATATCTTAGCGAGCACCACTCGTTCGGTGAAACCGAAGACGCAGCCGGAGATTACGCCGAAGAACTCGCCGCTGAAATGCTGGCCACGACTCTGAACGTGGAGTTTGATTCCGACCGGTCGTGGGACGAGAAAAAAGAGATCTATCGCATCTCCAACAAGATCGTTCGAACGGCCAACGTGACGCAGTCGGCGGTAGGGGATAAACGCGGGCTGTGGACGACGGTGATCGCGTCCGCCGTCCTCATCTTTGACTGATCTGAGTGTGGGGACGGGCGCCCTCGCCCGTCCATGCCGCTCGTGTGGGGACGGGCGCCCTCGCCCGTCCAAGCCGAGCAAAGCTCGGCGGCCGTAGACAGACACTACCGATACCAACATGAGACGCGGCAAGCCGCGTCTCTACTTTGCGATTTGAGCGACGGTCTTTTTCACCGCCGGATTCTTCTTCAGCCGCTCCAGCACTGCGGCCGCAATCAGCGGCAGGCCTACCGTAGCATCCACAAAAACTTCTCCAAACTTTCCGCCTTCAGCCGGAGGCACAAACTTGCCCCACGAAACCGCCTCGCTGTAGGGACTGCCCGAAAGCCCGCCCCAGTACACCGGCTCCGGGCAGATGCGCAGTCCGTAGTGATAGCGCTTCAGCGGCAGGTCTTCCCCGCCCCGGCGGTGCCGCAATTCGATGAACGGTCCAAACTGTTGCGACCAGTTGCGCGGAACGCCTCCACCGATGGTGAAGATTCCCAGCCGCTTCTGACTTAGCAGGGTTGCGGCAAAATATTCCAGGTCTTCGAAGGGATCGAAGCGGAAGCGCGCTTTCCCTTGCTTGTCGCGTTCACGGTTGGTCAACGCGTAATCGAGGCCCAGCTCGGAATCGGAGAACGCGGGAACAAATACCGGAACATTTTTTTCGTAGGCGGATTTGAGGATGCCGCGTTCCTTGTTGCGGCCTTTGGCGCGCTTCGCCAGATGCGCCCCAATGGCGCGATTCAATTTATACGAGCACATCACTTCGTCCGCGTCCCAGCCACCGAACACCGCGGCCATGACGCGCTCGACGTCGTCGAGGTTCTGTTCGGGTTCGAGCGTGTCATAGACGCGGTTGTAGCCGGCTTCGTAGAGTTCCTCGTCACTGAGCGCGGGATTGTGCCGGAAATGAGCGCGCCCGGTCGCTTCGACCAGCCCATGCGCCATCAGCGCCCCGGTGGAAACGATGGCATTGACGATGCCGCGATCGATCAACTCGGCAATCACCAGGCCCTGCTTGGCCACCGTCATCGCGCCGGCGAGCGTCATGACCACGAAGCATTCCCGGTCGCGCGCCATGGCCTCCAGCACGTCGGCGGCTTCTCCAAGCTGGCGGCCCGTAAACGCTGTCCTGGACATCGCGCGCACCAGGTCGTCAATGGATCGAATCTTGCCGAGATCCAGCGGCTCCAGCGGAATCAGACGGTCGGCCACCGGATCGTGCAGCTTACGGTCGATTCCCGCGCCTTCATGATGATCGTCGTGCTTCGAACTTTTTTTGCGCTTCAAGGACAAATCCTCCGAAGTAGGAATGCGTTTTGGTGAAGAACCAATGTACTAGAAGTTCGTGAATGCGGCGAAACACGCCGCGGAACTCAACTGGGATCCACATCACGGCCTGATGTCTATCGGAGTACCGACGCGAACCAGACTCCAGAGTTCGTCCATTTCTTCGTTCGAGACGGCGATGCATCCGTCTGTCCAGTCATACAGAGTGTGCGCTTTCCCTACCCACGCATACTCCTTCGGAAGCCCATGCAGCATGATGTCTCCTCCAGTACTGACGCTGAGTTTCTTGGCGGCCGCGACGTCTTTCGAGTTCGGATAGGAGATGTGAAAGGCTTTGTAGAAATGGCTGTCAGGGTTTCGTCCATCGAGTACATAAGCCCCCTCAGGAGTCCGGTGGTCTCCTTGGCGAATCTTTGGCCCAACAGGTTGGCTACCGAGCGCGATTTTGTATGACCGCACTTCCTTCTCTCCTGACAGAAGCACCAGCTTGCGTTGTTGTTTGTAGACGACGACCTGATCGACTTCGACGCGCGTGTTCTGTGCGATGAGGAATAACCCGGATGTGAACAGAAAGAAAGCCGCTGCGAGTATTCGCATTCGCATAATTCTATCCGCAACCGCAGTCACTCGCTTTGGTATCCTAAGACCTAGTTGTTTGCGCTGTGAGATCGCAACCCGTTTGCATATGCGCTGAATGAATCCCCAGGTTGGAGAAACAAGTGCGAGACAAGTTCACCGTCGCCCTGATCCAAATGTCGTCCAGCCCCGAGCCGGCTGACAATCTGGCCACGGCGCTTGATCGCATTGCGGAGGCAGCACGCAAGGGCGCCCACGTCGTCTGCCTGCCCGAACTTTTTCAGACGCAGTATTTTTGCCAGCGCGAAGACGCCGCTCTGTTCGATCTCGCGGAGCCGATCCCCGGCGCGGGCACGGAGAAGCTCGCCGCCGCTGCCCGGCAGAATAAAGTCGTCCTCATCGCGTCGCTCTTCGAGAAGCGCGCACCGGGCCTTTATCACAACACGGCTGCGACTTTCGATTCGGACGGCGTGCTGCGCGGCATCTACCGCAAGATGCACATTCCCGATGATCCGCTCTACTACGAGAAATTTTATTTCGCTCCCGGCGATCTCGGCTACAAGGCCCTCGACACTTCCGCCGGAAGGCTGGGCACGCTGGTCTGTTGGGATCAGTGGTATCCCGAAGCCGCACGCCTCACGGCCTTGCAAGGAGCCAGCATTCTGTTTTATCCCACGGCCATCGGATGGCATCCCGCGGAGAAGGCGCAATTCGGCGAGGTGCAACACGATGCCTGGCGCACCATCCAGAGGGCGCACGCGATCGCAAACGGCGTTTATGTTGGCGTGGTGAATCGCGTCGGCTTTGAGACCGGCGACATTCGCGGCAATTCCGTGCCCGGCAAAGGCCTCGAATTCTGGGGAGGGTCGTTTTTCTGCGACCCCTTCGGCCGCGTGCTCGCCGAAGCTTCCCACGACCAGGAAGAAATTTTGCTCGGCGAAGTGGATCTGCATCAACTGGAGGAGATTCGCCGCAACTGGCCCTTCCTACGCGACCGGCGTATCGACAGCTACGCTCCCATCACCAGCCGCATGCTTGACGAGAAATGATCGGACGGAAAATGGCCAGACAATCCGCCACACGCGGTCAACTTCTCCCCGCCGCACAGGGATACCGCATGCCCGCCGAGTGGGAGCCGCACGAGTCGACATGGCTTGCCTGGCCGCACTTTCGCGGCGACTGGCCGGGTAAATTCGAACCCGTCCCATGGGTCTATGCCGAGATCGTTCGCAACCTGGCACAGCATGAGCGTGTGGATTTGATCGTGAATGACGCGAGCGGGGAAAAGCGCGCGCGCGCCGTGCTGGAAAAGGCGGGCGCCCTTTCCGCCAACATTTATTTTTATCACTGGCGCACGGACCGCGTGTGGACGCGCGACTCCGGCTGTATCTTCCTGACGCCGCCCGCCGAGCGTCACCATGAAGATCACGCGGATTCCGGACTGCTCGCCTTGCACTTTCAGTTCAACGCGTGGGCGAAATATCCGAATTACAAATGCGACGAAAAAGTTGGAGAGCGAATGGCAAAAACCTCTGGCGTTCGCCTCGTGCAGCCGTTCAGCAAAAAGCACCGCGTCGTGCTCGAAGGCGGATCGATCGACGTCAATGGCTGCGGCACTCTCGTCACCACTGAGGAATGCTTACTCTCCACCACCCAGCAACGCAACCCGCCCATGGACCGCGCAGCCTATGACCAATTGTTCGAAGACTATTTTGGCGCGCAGTCCGTCATCTGGCTCGATAGCGGCATCACCGGCGACGACACTCACGGCCACGTTGATGACATCACTCGATTCGTCGCTCCGAATACCGTGGTCACGATGATCGAGCAGAATGAGCAGAACGAAAATTACGCGTCCCTGCATGCGAACCTGGGCCGATTGAAAAACGCCTGCACTTCCGACGGACAGAAACTTGAGATCGTCGAAATTCCCATGCCGCGTCCGGTCGTGTTCGAAGGCCGCCAGTTGCCCGCCAGCTACGCCAATTTCTATATCGCGAACGGCGCGGTGCTGGTGCCGGTCTTCAACGATCCGAACGATCGCATCGCGCTCAACTCGCTCGCGGAGCTGTTCCCGACCCGCGAAATCGTCCCGATCTACTCGGGCGATCTGATCTGGGGATTCGGCGCCCTGCACTGCATGACGCAGCAACAGCCGGCATGCGGCAGCTAGCGCTTTGTCGTGTGAATTCGTGGCATAAATCCACAGTGTCATCCTGAGCGAAGCGAAGGACCTATGCATTGGGGCGGGTGCAAATGCATAGGTCCTTCGCTTCGCTCAGGATGACAACTTATAAAGACGATCTGTATCTCTCACTTCATTTACACTTTTACCCGTGAATGCCGAGATCATCGCCGTTGGGTCCGAGTTGCTCACTCCGCATCGCCAGGACACCAACTCGCTTTACCTCACCGAAAAACTGAATGACTTGGGCGTTGAAGTGCGCTTCAAGTGCATTGTGGGCGACGATGCCGAAGGACTGACCGCGGCCGCCAAACTCGCCATGCGGCGTTCCGACATCATCATTTTCTCGGGTGGCCTCGGCCCCACTGCAGACGACCTGACGCGCGAAGCAGTGGCCGACGCGCTGGGTTTGAAGCTGCAACGCGATCCCCAGATCATCGCGAAGCTCGAAGAGCGCTTCGCCAAGCGCGGCATGAAGATGTCGGCCAACAATGCCAAGCAGGCTGACATTTTGACCAGCGCCACGATTTTGCCGAATATGCTCGGCAGCGCGCCCGGCCAGTGGATCGGCGGGAAGTATGATGGCCAGGAGCGGCTCCTGATCCTGCTCCCCGGCCCACCCTACGAACTCAAGGCGCTGTTCGAAACCGAATGCATGCCCCGACTGCGCGCCCGCATTCCTCCCCAGCACATCGCCACGCGCACGCTCAAGATGGCGATGATGCCAGAATCGCAAGTGGACGCGCGGGTCGCGCCCATCCACAAAACTTATACCGACGTCGAGACCACCATCCTGGCGGGCGCGGGCGAGATTCAACTCCTCCTGCGCTGCCGGAAAGATTCTCAAGCCGAGGCCGAGGCGCGCGTCGAGGAGCTCGCGGAAAAGATCGAGGACGAACTCGGCGACGCCATCTTCTCGCGCAAAGGTGAAACCATCGAGCAGATCGTCAGCTATCTGCTGCAGATGCGCAGCATGACTCTGGCAACGGCTGAATCCTGCACGGGTGGCCTGCTGGCCGAGCGCATCACTTCGCTCAGCGGCAGCTCACGCTATTTTCTAGGCGGCGCCGTGGTTTACTCAAACGAACTGAAAACGCAATTTGCCAACGTTCCCAAGGCATTGATCGACCGGCACGGGGCGGTCAGCCGCGAAGTGGCGGCGGCGATGGCCGAAGGCATCCGCAAGCGCTGCCTCGCGAGCTACGGAGTCGGAATCACCGGAGTCGCCGGCCCGAGCGGCGGAACCGAGCAGAAGCCCGTGGGCCTGGTCTACATCGCACTCGCGGGAGAAGAAGGCACGCAGGTAGTGGAACGTAATTTCCCCGGCGACCGCAAGCGCATTCGCCAGTTTGCAACGGAGCAGGCGTTGGAGATGATCCGCAGGGCGCTGTTGTAAGGCGCTGTAATATACAAAGATGCGAATATGCGAATATTTATTGGCATCGATCTCGACCCCGAAGTCCGCGCCCGGATCGAGCGCTTCCTCGAAGGCGTCGAGAGTTTTGCGCCCGATGCGCGCTGGGTGCGTCCGGAGTCGCTGCACATTACGCTGAAGTTCATCGGAGAACAAACGCCAGAGCAGGTCGAGGCCATCACCGAACGTTTGCGGCGGGTGGAAGGCAACGCGATCGAAATTCGCTCTGCCGGATACGGATTCTTCCCTACCGCAAAGGCTCCGCGCGTATTCTGGATCGGAATCCAAGCCGGACCGCAACTCGCCGAACTGGCCGAGAGCATCGATTTGGCCGTCGCCGAACTCGGCATTCCGCGCGAAGATCGGCCTTTCAGCCCACATCTGACTCTGGCGCGCGCCGGCGCCGGGAGATCGGCCGGGAGAAGATCGGGCTCGCCGAAATGGCGCAAGGGCGACGGCCCTAACGCCGTGTTCACAGTGCTCGAAAAGCGGCTTGCTGCGATGGGCGAGGTTGATTTCGGTACCATGACAGCCCACGAGTTTATTCTCTATCAGAGCCAGCTCTCTCCGAAGGGATCAAAGTACACGAAGCTGCAACGGTTGCCGCTGCGATCGCCCGCCAACACAGCGGAATAGTTCTAGATAGACAAGCATGAATCCCTACCTCATCACCGCCGCCGTCAGCTATCTGCTGGGATCGATCCCATTTGGCTACCTGCTGGTGCGGATTTTCAAGGGCCAGGATGTGCGCACGAGCGGCAGCGGCAACATTGGAGCGACGAACGTGGCGCGCAAATCGCCTGCGCTCGGAGTTGCGACTCTCGTTCTCGACGCCGCCAAAGGCCTGGCTGCGGTGCTAGTGGCGCGGGCCCTGTTCAGCGAACCGCATCAGCAGCTCATCATGACCACGGCGGCGTTCTTCGCCGTGGTCGGCCATCTGTTCCCCGTCTGGCTCAAGTTCCGAGGCGGCAAGGGCGTCGCCACCAGCCTCGGAGCTTTTATATTGCTCACCCCGAAATCCATTTTGTGCATGGTGGTCCTGTTTTTGATCATCGCTGTCGCCTTCCGCTACGTCTCACTCGGGTCCGTCGCTGTGGCCGCGGCTTTTCCGCTGCTGGCATGGGCGCTCCACGAATACAGCGACCCGCGGCAACTGGTTTTGATCGCCCTAGTCTCGGCACTCGTCATCTGGAAGCACCGCGAAAACATCGGCCGTCTCGCCACCGGAACGGAATCAAAGTTAGGAGCAAAGTTAGAAGCAAAGTCGGGAACAGAGTCACAAACCGAGTCAGAAAAAATTTAGGGAAAAAGTCAGGAACGTTAGGAGCAACACGCCGATGAGCCGCATTGCCATCATAGGAGCAGGCGCCTGGGGCACCGGACTGGCAATCGTCCTGGGACGAAAAGGGACACATCAGGTCCATCTCTGGGCCAACGAACCGGAAGTTTCCGAGAGCATCGCTAGCAGCCGAATCAACGAGCGCTTCCTGCCCGGATTCATCCTGCCGGAATCGATTGCAGCGACCAGCGACCTGAACACCGCGCTCGACGCCGCGGAGATCGTCGTCAGCGTTATGCCCTCGCAGCATTGTCGAACTCTGTTCGAACGCATGGCGCCGGCGCTCGGCCGGGAGATGCTTTTCGTCAGCTGCACCAAAGGACTCGAAGACAGGACTCTACTGCGCATGACCGAAGTGATTGGCGATGTCTTGCGAAGCCGCAAGTTCACGCCTCGCGTGGCGGCGCTCAGCGGCCCTTCCTTCGCTAAGGAAGTAGCGCGCGGCGATCCGACGGCCGTGACCGTGGCGTCCGTCGACGGCGAAGTGACGCGCGCGGTGCAGCAAGCGTTCAACGATTCCCGCTTTCGCGTCTACACCAACGATGACGTCATCGGCGTGGAGTTAGGCGGCGCGTTGAAGAACATCATCGCCATCGCCGCCGGCGTCTGCGATGGCCTCGGCCTTGGCCACAATTCGGTAGCCGCGCTGATCACGCGAGGTCTCGCTGAAGTGGCGCGCCTGGTCGTGGCCTGCGGTGGCCGCCTCGATACCATGGCTGGACTCGCCGGACTGGGCGATCTGGTTCTAACCTGCACCGGAGATCTCTCGCGCAACCGCAGCGTCGGCGTTGAACTCGGCAAAGGCCGCAAACTGCCCGACATCATCGAGGGCATGCGCGGAGCGGTCGCCGAAGGAGTTTTCACCACCAAAGCCGCGGTTGGCTTGGCCCGCAAGAAGAACGTCGAGATGCCGATCACCGAACGGATGTTCGCCGTTCTCGAAAACGGCAAGTCACCGCAACAGGCCATCGAAGAACTGATGGCGCGTGCGGCGAGGTCCGAAGTCTAGTCAGTGTGGAGGATTGTTTTTCGCTTTTCCTCAGTCTTACCCCAGCTTTCGTCCTAGAGCACGCAATACGAAGCGTATGCGATCAGGCCACGGCAAACGGCCCAGATTTGTGCGCACTACGCCGCGTGTGAAGTAGGTCTTCTGGGAGTAGTCGATTGCGACCTCGACGACAACAGGAAGACCGGAGCCAGTTAGCGTGAGTGCCTGTTTGAGAATCGCCTCCACATCGGTGTTACGACGTAGTGCAAGGTACTCTACGCCAACACCCCGGCAAATGGCGGACAAGTCATAGTCGGGAAGCTCAGTGCAGGTCTTCTGTCCAAGCGCGAGTTGCTGAAACTGCGCAATCTGCGCCAACTCGCGGTCGCGCAAGACGAGCACCATGACGGGCAGATTTAGCTGGCGCGCGGTAAGCAGTTCCAAGCCTGTCATCAGGAACGCACCGTCGCCCGCCAGGGAAATCACCTGGCGATCAGGACAGGCGAGTGCGGCTCCGAGTGCGGCAGGCACTGCGTAACCCATGCACGAATAGTCAACCGGCGCCAGGAACGAACGCGGATGTGGCAGCCGTAAGCACTCCATGGCCAGGAAGGTTCCGTTACCGCTATCGGCGGTATAGATCGCGTCGTTGCCAGCCAGTTCTTGAACAGTTTCCAAAAGGTGAGGTGGGTACACTCCCTCGGAATTATCCGGCGTTGTCCATCCTTGCCTGACCTCTTCGTGGCCGGAACGTATGTCGCGTCGCAATGATTCATCGAGTGCGCGTGCCTTCAGCTGAGGTAGCAGGGAGGCGACAAAACTTGCGGCATCCGAAACTACGGGCAGATCCGCGGGGTAGTTCTTTCCCAGTACTGAAGGATCTATATCCACGTGAATCAACTTGCCGGGTGGCTGCATGCCATAGCTTCCCGTGCCCACCTCAGAAAAGCGGCAACCGATTGCCAAAGTTAGATCGCAAGAGGCCGCGATCTTGCGCACGAACGAAGGTGCGGCAGCGCCAAAGCCACACCACAACCACAGGGGATGCGTCTCGTCGAAAACGCCTTTGCCGGAGATGGTGGTGGCAACCGGAGCATTCAGCCGCTCGGCCAAAGCCACGAGGTCGGTGCTGGCCTCGATGGCCCCGAGACCGAGATAAAGAAGAGGCCGGTGGCTGGCTTCGATCCATTGGCGGGCCCGCTCGACAAGTTCTCCTTGCGTCGCAGGCAGCGCCGGCTGTGAATCGGGTGCCTGCAGATCAGCTTCATGACGGAAGAAGTAATGCTCGGCGGGAATCTCAACCAGCGCCGGCCCGGCTGGGGCACTGCGCGCGATTTGGCAAGCGCGGCGGACGGTCGCGTAGATTTCCGGTCCATGCTCCGCGCGTAACTGGGCCTTGGTCACAGGTCGTGCGATGGCAAGTTGGTCAACGTCGTGGAGCTGGAACGCCCTTCCCGTGTCGCGCCGAATCCCGCAAGCGAGCACAAGCATCGGGATTCCGTCGAGATAAGCTTCGGCAATCCCTGAGAGCGCGTGTGTCAGTCCTGCTCCGGGGACCACGTTCACTGCCGCAAGTTGCCCGGAAGCACGCGCAACTCCATCGGCCATGAAAGAAGCGCTCTGTTCATCGGTAACGAGGACTGGGCGCACGCTCCTCGAACGGGCGAGGGAATCGTAGAGCTCGATGTTGTGAGTGCCCGGAATGCCGAAAGCGAAACCCACACCTTCATCTTCCAGCGCGCGCACCACGATGTCACCGCCCGTCATCTTGCTCATAGCATCTTGCTCGTATGATCTTGCCTATAGAAGTGCATTCACATTCTTGCGGATCGTCTCCGCCACACGGTCGGCCAGGGCCATGATGGTCAAGTAAGGATTGATTTCCAGCGAATTCGGAAACAGGCTCGAATCGGCCACATGCAGCCACGGAATCCCATGCACCCGACCATAAGAATCGGTCACAGAATCCTCGGGACCGCTCCCCATCGCGCAACCTCCCTGCAAGTGCGCGGCCGAGATCGAAAGCTTCCCGGGTTTGAAATCCGGGTTTTCCGCAATCCGGTCAAGACATTCTCGGTCCGCGCATTCAATCGTCGGAGAATGTGAAACCGGCACATGCGCCCGCACGGCCCCGGCCGCGAAAGAGATCTTCGCCGACTTAATCGCGCCCTGCACCAGGCCATGAATCACCTCCGGTGTGAAGCGGTAGTGAACCACCGGGCGTCCATCGCCATCCACCGTTACGCGATTATGCTCATCCACCTCATCGCACGCCAGCACCAGGATCATCTGTAGCCGCGGAAAGGCGCGCAGAAAGCGACTGTGTTCCTCACCGAACCCAACCATCGCCTTGGCAGTGATGAACGGGAAGTACATGCAGGTCTCGAGCAGGAAGTGATCGCTCTCGGCGAACTGGTCCAGGTAGAAACTCTTGGGGTGACCGACTGCGTTGGTAATCGGCTGGCTGTGTTCGGCGACCATGATGAATGCAGGATGACAAGTGAATCCGCGTCCCAATCGCGGCAGGCTTCGGCCAAATCCAGACCTCAGCAGCAGTGCCGGAGAATTCACCGCGCCGGCACAAACCACCACGACTTTGGCGTCGATCTGGTAGTCACCCGCTTCCCACGTTGAGGGCTCGCCTTTATTGCCTGCCGGTTTCTCACTGACCCTGGCAAAGATTTTCTTGTTTTCGATCCGCAGCACGTCGCAGCGCGTCACAACCTCCACTCCGTTGCGCTCCGCGCGCGGCAACTGGACTCGATTCGTGCCTTGTTTCGCCTGGTTCGGACAACCGAGATTGCAGAGGCTCGATCCCCGGCAGCCTTTCAGGTTCACCGGAAACTGCTGAACGCGATAGCCAAGCCGCCGGCATCCCTCGACGAACAACCGGTTGTTCTCGTTGAGCAGCGACTCGTCCAGCAGGTGGACGTTGTTTTCCGCCACGTATTTCCGCGCCCGTTGTTCCACGTCCGCAAATTTCAGCCCCGGCACGTCCCAGCGCTGGAGAACTCGTTCCGGGGGAAGCAGCGATGTGCCCGTATACACGACCGTCGATCCGCCATACGCGCTTCCGAAGGCCAGTGTCATCGTTTGCTCGGCCGTCAGGAACCCTCCGTCGTCCTCGTAGAGCGCCTTCGCCATCTCCACTTCGCGGCCTGTAAATTCCTCATCGCGGAGTTTCGGACCCTTCTCGAGGACTGCGATGCGCACGCCGTCGGGGCATAGCGACGACAGCTCCTGGGCCACCGTTCCTCCGCCTGCCCCCGAGCCGATGATAACGATGTCATAGCTGCGGCGCTTCATCTTCGTTGCACCGCCTCCCAACCGCGTGGATCGGGACGATAGTCGATGGCGTGTGCGCCATCAGGTCGTCCGTAATAACCCAGCAATGCGAGCGTACGCAGCCCCCAGAATCCGCAACGGATCCGTTCTATCGGGTGATCCTGCAAATAACGGAGGACGCGGCTGCGTTGCTCGGCCCCCAACGCAGTAAAAGTGCGGCCATAACGCACGACAGGCAGCCACTCGATCGCACGCAGGAAGAGTTGTAGCTGCCCCCGCAAAGCTGGCGGTCGAATCTCGAGTGCATCTTCCACCAACGCTTCCAATGCAAGCCAGCTGGGCTCGTCCAGTTGTTTCGCATCGGGCACAACCGTCACCACCACTGCCCGAAATACCACGTGCACAGGGGCCAGCACCGAACGTGACAGTTCATTCGCAGTTGCAACTCGCATGCTCTCCTCACCATGCTGAGTGTAATCGACGGCACAGGTCGACAGAAGGACCGTCAAAGGAAGTTTCTTAGACCTTGTTTCGTGGAGCCCAATCCCGAGGCCATGGCACAACCTTCAAGGAATCCACGGTGGCTGCTCCTGCCGATACTCCAAACAGGGTCACATTGTTGGGGATCACCACCGAAAGCAGTTTGGTCACCATGGCGATTGCGCCCGAGTCACGGACTACTCTGTATAGCGGCACGCACCTTGGCCGGCGTGAAGGGCACCGAGCGCAGCCGCACCCCCAACGCATCGAACACTGCGTTCGAAATGGCGGAGGGCACGACGGCAGCGGACGGCTCGCCCACGCCCCAGGGTTTCTCCGTCGGCCGGTCGATCAACTCGATGTCCACGTCCGGAATCTCCGGGAACGTCAAGATCGGGTAGCTTGCCCAGTTGAGGCTCGTCACCCGCGAGCGGTCGAACGTGACCTCCTCTTTCAGGACGCGGCTGACGGTCTGCGTCACGTTCCCTTCAACCTGGTTCTTGACGCCGTCGGGGTTGATGATCTGCCCGCAATCCTGCACGATGGCAAAATGCTTGACGCGGATTTCGCCGCTCTTGCGGTTCACCTCCACGTCGGCGACCGCCCCGACATAGGTACGAGCAAGCTCATACTTGATGTAGGTAAGGCCCCGGCCGGTGGCGACGTCGCCAGTCTCTCGCTTCGGCGTTTTGTCAGACGACGATTGGCCTGACGACGATTGGCCGGACGACGCCCGGCCTTGCCACTGGGCAAGCCGTGCCAGCCGCTTCAACAGTTCGACGCCGCGCGGGTCGTTCAGATAACGCAGCCGGAACTCCAGTGGATCGGCGCCGACCGCGGCGGCCAGCTCGTCCATGAACGATTCATTACAGAAGGTGTTCTGCATGCGCCCCGGGGCGCGAATCCAGGATGGACGGAGCGGAGTTCCAGCCAGCCGGTGGGCTACCGTGCGCACGTTGGGGAACGTGTAGGGTATGGCCATGTTTTGGATGATGTTGCCGGGAACCATCCCGGTCTCATGCGGCAGTCCCGCCAGCTCCGCTGCCACCAGCTTGACATTGACACTGCCGGTCGCGCTTTCAGGGACGTAGACCTGGGAATACCAGGCGATGACGTTGCCGTTCGCGTCGAGCCCAGCCTGGAGGTCCATCAGCGTCGGCGGTCCTTTCGGATCCCAGCCATGCTCGTCCTCGCGCATCCACTGCACGCGCACTGGCCGCTCCACGGCGCGTGCCAGCAAGACGGCGTCGGCGGCCGCGTCTTCATGTCCGTTGCGGCCGTAACAGCCGGAGCCTTCGACATAGATAGCGCGCACGTCAGTGTCCGGCATGGAGAGCATGGCCGCAAGCTGCTGGCGCAGATCGTGCGTCCCCTGGCTGGAGGACCAGCAGGTGAGTTTGCCGTCCTTGATTTCCGCAACGGCGCAGGAAGGCCCGATGGAGCCGTGCGTGTGGATGGCGAAATCATAGGTCGCGCTGAGCCGTTTGACGGCCTGCTCGAGCGCCTGCTCGGCGCTACCGATGTTGCTGGTGACATCGTCCTTGGTGACCTTGGTGGCGCGGACATGCTCCCACAGTTTGCTCTGCTCCGGTAGGCCTTCCCAGTCGGACCAACTCGCTTTCAGTTTCTGCGCCGCCCGGATGGCGCCCCACTCGCTCTCGGCCACCACGCCCAAAAAATTGCCCTGGCGCACAACCTTGACCAGACCAGGAACGTCCTTGACCGAGCTCTCATCGACACTCAGCAACGTGGCGCCGATGCCCGCCGGCCGCACCACACGGCCGTGCAGCATGTCCGGCACCTTGAAATCCTGCATGTAGGTGGACTGGCCCGTCATCTTTTCCGGGATGTCGAAGCGCGGAACTGGCCGCCCCACGATCTTGTACGTCGCCGGCTCCTTGAGCGGCGCCTGCTTGTCCACTTTCAGTGAAAATGTCTTGCCGCCGATCAGTTCGCCATAGGTGATCTGCTTGCCGCCGTTGCGCGATCGCATTGTGCCTTGCTCGACTATTAAATCCTCGACCGGCACACCGAGACGTTTTGCCGCTTCTTGCAGCAAGGCGCGCCGGGCGGTGGCGGCGGCCTGGCGGATCTGTACCCCGCCGTTCTGGATCGAGAGGCTGCCCCAGGTCTTGCCCTGCGCGGGCGTCAGGGCAGTGTCCCCCTCGATGACGTGGACGCGAGAGAGCGGTACGTCCAGCTCCTCGGCCACGATCTGGGTCAACGCGGTGCCGATGCCGGTGCCCAGATCGACCTTGCCGGAATAAAGCGTCACGCTGCCGCTGGGGTCGATCGCCAGGAAGGCATCCACATCATCAAGTGCAACGGTCTTCGTCCCTGTGTCTGCCGGAGTTCCGCTCGCGGAGACTGTCTTAGACAGGGAGGGCAGAGAGAAGCTAACGATCAGGATGCCCGTGCCCTTCAGGAATTCGCGGCGGCTTGGTTTGGTGAATCGCATGGTCGGGCCTCCCTTCACACACCGGCAGCGGCGCGCTTGACGGCGCGGACGATGCGCAGATGAGTTCCGCAACGGCACAGATTGTGGGCAAGCGCCTGCTTGATCTGCGCATCGCTGGGGCTCTTGTTGGAGGCAAGAAAGGCGGCCGCCTCCATGATCATGCCGCTGATGCAGTAGCCGCACTGCGCGGCCTGCTCCTCGATGAAGGCTTTCTGGACGGGATGCAGCTTGTCGAGTGTGCCCAAACCTTCCAGGGTCACGATCTTTTTCTTGCCGACTACCGAGAGCGGCGTCACGCACGACCGCACTGGCCTGCCGTCAAGGTGTACGGTGCAGGACCCGCACTGCCCGAGGCCACAGCCGAAGCGCGGCCCGTGCAGTCCCAGATTGTCGCGCAGAGCATAGAGCAGCGGCATGTCGGGATCATCGACCGTCACCCGTGTTGCCCGACCGTTGACGTGGAGTGGAATCTCTGTGGGCATCGCCAATCCTCCCTTCCGCGGGCGGCGTTGAGGCACGACCGGACGCCGCCAGCGGCACCACCGTATCGGCGACTTTACACTCGGGTTGGGGCGATATGCAACGGGGAACTGCCCGCCCCGGTGCAACGTTCAGGAATCCGGTTAGCCTGCGATCTCGATTCCGCGCAAGCCCGTCCTGCATATAGCCTGGATCACGGACTCAGCGGAAGCTATGCTCTGTGACGGACTCTCAACGACGCGGGCCAGAAGTTAACTATGGATCGTGTTGCTAAATGCACGACAATGTATCGGTTCGCCAATGGTGCCCGGAGACGGAGTCGAACCGTCACGTCCTGTTAGGGACCCGGGATTTTAAGTACACAGAGGGGTTCTGCTCCGTTTGGAAAATTGAGGGTGTAAATAAAACTGTGTAAACGGCCATGGGAAGAAGAAAATAGGAGGACCCCATGGCAATCGACAAGAAGTTAATCGACCAACTGCTGACCAACTACAAGAAGCCCGAGGATATC
>Ga0181539_1000414_pt1 | contig 51545 bp, 46 predicted proteins | sample PEATcosm2014_Bin_46_FD_119767 | JGI IMG/M metagenome (GOLD analysis project Ga0181539, IMG submission 119767) | Peatland microbial communities from MTU Mesocosm Facility, Houghton, MI, USA - PEATcosm2014_Bin23_60_metaG | ecosystem: Environmental > Terrestrial > Soil > Wetlands > Peat | place...
CTCGCGAAATCGTTGGCCGAGGGGTCCTGGCGCAAAAATGTAAATCTCCAGACACGCGGATGTCCGTGCCGCGTCAATGGCCGCCAGCATCGCGGGAAACACTTCGTCCCCGGTGCGCAACCACTGGCAAGCCGTCTGGGTCGCAGTGGAAGACATGCCCCAAAGACTATTTTGCGCCGGAGGAAATGGCAATGATGGCGAATTTGCCGGGGAAGACTGCCGGCGGATTGCGAAAGTCAGTGACCAAGGTACATGTACTGGTCGCCCACCACGTCGACGTATTCGACGCCATCCGCCGCCGGGCAGCGCCATCAATCATCCGCAGTAGGGTTACACCCCATAGCGAAGTCCCGGCGCATCGCTTAGTGTCACCCGAATGTTGGAAGCAAACGCAGCAACAAGTAAGAATTCAACGAAAATGAAAACAAACCGCATCCTCTCGTTCTTCGTGGCCACGGGCGCTATTTTGGTCACCGCCGCCTCGCTGCGAGCCTCCGACACGGACAGCCGCATTGAGTCCTCCGCCTCCAAGTCCTACGTGTTCAAGACCTATCTCAAGGACGATTCCATCAAAACTGTGTCCAAGGACGGCATTGTCACCTTGACCGGCACGGTCTCCGAACAGTCCCATAAGGTCCTGGCCCAAGATACGGTGGAAAGCCTGCCCGGAGTGAAAAGCGTGGACAATCAACTGAAAGTCAGCGGCGAACAACCCGCCGAACATTCTGACACCTGGATCAGCATGAAGGTCAAATCCGCCCTCCTGTTCCATCGCAACGTCAGCGGCACCGGAACCAAGGTCTATGTCAAAGACGGCATCGTCACCTTGCAAGGCGAAGCCAGCAGCCTGGCCCAAAAGGAGCTTACGACCGAGTACGCCAAGGACATTGACAATGTCAAAGAGGTTAAGAACGAGATGATGGTGGCCAAGACTGTGACCGCACCAGGCACCACCACGGGTGATAACGTTGATGACGCATCCATCACGGCTGAGGTCAAGGCGGCGTTGCTATCGCGGCGTTCGACCTGCGCCTTGCACCCCCAGGTTTCAACGAAGGACGGCGCTGTCACCTTGAGCGGCATTGCCCAAAACGACGCCCAAAAGAGCCTGGTCGCCAGGCTTGTCGCCGACCTCAACGGCGTGACCAGTGTGATCAACAACATGACCGAGGACGCATCCATCACGGCTGAAGTGCAGTCGGCGTTCCAATCGGAGGGGGCGACGAGCGTTTTACACATCACGGTTTCAACAACCGACGGCGCCGTTTCCTTGAGCGGCATGGCCAAGAACGATGCTGGCAAGAGTCTCGCGGCCAAGCTCGCCACCGATATCAACGGTGTGACGCGCGTCATCAACAACATGACCGTCCAGGTCGTGGCCGCGCCTAACCCGCAGTGATCAAAACAGACTGAAAGGAAAATTATATGTTATACACAATTGCGATAGTATTGCTCGTTCTATGGTTGATGGCCATACTGCTCGGTTACGTGATGGGCGGATTTATTCACATTCTCCTGGGGCTTGCCGTCATCATGGTGTTTATCGACGTCTTCAACAAGCGCAAACGATCGGCTTCAAAGGCTATTAACCGAAGCGCGAGAGCTGGAGATTCGATATGAACACAAGAACGATTGTTGCTGTCATTCTGGTCATCTTGGGCATCGCGGCGCTTGGTTATTCGGGCATCGCCTTCACAACCCCGGGAGAGGCCGTCGATTTCCGCGGCCTGCGCATTCTACAGACCACCCACCATTACTTTATCCCGCAGGCTGTCGCGGCACTTGCGCTCATCGGTGGCGGGATCGTGTTGCTGGTCATGAAACCCAAGTCGCTTTGACGAGACGGTTACGAACCGACGTTTCGTCGGCTCACGGACCGCCGGTGTGGCAGTCCGTGCATTGGAAGGCCGGGTCATAAAGGTCTTCGGGATGCTTGAATTTTTGACCAGCTACCGTGATTTGTTGGAGTTCGGACCCGCTGCCCTGGGCCAGGATGTTATGGCAGGCGTTGCAATCATTGGCCTTGATGGTTCGCTGGCCGTCTTCGGTCGTATGCCTGCCGTCGTGGCAGCGAAAACAGCCCGGCCAGTTCCGATGGCCAATGTTGTCCGGATAGACGCTCCAGTTGGCTTTCATCCCGGGGAAAAAGTTATCCGAGTAAATTCTCTGAACTGCGGAAATCGCCTGCCGAAGACTTGCACCGTCAGCGTAATGGTCGCCAAGAAACGTGGCAATGCCGCTTTGGGCCTCGGCGTCGGTTTTGTAGGGTCGGTTTAGCGCATAGACCGCATTGGTCTTGATCCAGGGAAGCGAGCGGTCAATTTGGCCCAGCGAGAGCGCCAGATTGACCGCGTCATCCGGAGAATTGTAGCGATGCGCCGGACGGTTGTGGCAATCCACGCAGTCCATCCTCCGGATCTCGTAACCACTGATGTCGTTCGTGAATGCTTTATCCCTGAAGACGGTGACTCCCCCTTGCGAATCCGTCAGCCGTACCCACGGGATTTTCTGACGCGTTTCATCGGCCGCGATGTATTCAACCTTGCTTTCAATGGACATATGCCAGTGGATGCCGCCCACAGGCCCGTGGGTGGGATCGCCACCGCCCACTTTGAGAACCATGCGCACGGAATAGGGCGTGTTGGTTTGGTCGCCCAGGAAATAGTGGAAAGTCCGGTCCAAGTCCCCGACGAATTCCCTCGGCCAGTGACACTGGTTGCAGGTTTCCTGGGCTGGGCGGAGATTTTTGACCGGCGTCGGTATTGGACGGGGATATTTGTCGAACAGCGTGGCATACACCTGGTAAGTGCCGGAAAGCTTCGAGCGCACATACCAAGTTGCTCCGGGACCGATGTGACATTGCGCGCAGGCCACGCGCGCGTGCGGACCATTTAGGTACGCGGTATATTCAGGCTTCATCACTGTGTGGCAGGCCTCGCCGCAGAACTGAACCGACTCGGTGTACTCGTAAGTTTGGTAGCTCCCAAGGGCGGAGATCAGCAGAAAGCACACGCCGCCGATAACAAAGAAACCAAGGTTTCGACGGTGCCTCGGATTGGCGAAGTCAATGAGGAGCCTGGGAAGCTCCACGACCACCTTGGCACGGTGGCGCTGCCACCATGCTCCGATGATGGCAAGAGAAAAGCCAAGAAACAGGAAACCGGGCGCCACCAGGTAGGTCAGAATACCGATGTATGGATTGGTAAAATGCGCGACGGAATCCAGGACGAACAGGAGCAAAAAGGAAAACAGGCTGCCGGCGGCAACAATCAGCCCGGCCAAACTGAGCCAATTGCGCAGCATGGACAGGCGCCAGCCCGCCTCAGGGCGATTTTGTTCCGCATTATTCATTGAGACCCAAAATGATTTCCACCGGAATCCACATGTGCTTCATCAGCGCGCTTCCGATTTTGAACCCCGCTTTTTCCAGCGCCTCCCGCACGTAGATGGGGCGGCAGTCGAGAAAATTCGGGAAGTGTTCATGCGTCCATTCAAAAGCGACGACGAGCGGGTCATGCCTGGTGTCCTTGGACATGCCCACCACGACGATGCGCCCGCCTGGACGCAGCACGCGCTCGCACTCGCGCAACACTTTCGGAATCTCTTCCGTGTCGAACAATTCCAGCGCAAAACTCATGAAGATCGCGTCCATGCTTTTGTCGGCGTAAGGCAGTTGTGTCGCGTCGCCGCAACGCAGCCGGGCGCGTTCGACCAGATTGGCCTTGGCGAGATTCTCTTTGGCCAGCTTCAGCATGTTGTCCGATAAATCCAGGCCGAACACCTTGCCTTTCGGCCCGACGCACTTGGCAAGCGACACCAGGCTGTGACCGGTGCCAAAGCCGATTTCCAAAATGCTCTCGCCGGCGCGCGCTTTCAACAATGCCAACCCCGCCTTGCGCATCGGCGCTTCGCTCCGCTCGGACAACATATCATAAACGCGGCTGATCTTGTTGTAGAACGCCCTGGTCTGATCTTTGGATTGGAAAACCCGAAGAATGGGGGCATGAGCGCCTTTTGGATTCAAGTTCATATATGAGTCAAAGATAAGGGCGATGCAGCCCAACGGCCTCGTATAACGCGCGCGGCACGGGAACAATAATGAGCAACAGCAGCAAAAAAGCAAGATACCCAAGCGCTTTGCGAGGCAGTCCAACCGGCGACACGTCGTTGGCCGCCGGGGCATCGCGCGTGCCTGCGATGAAGTAGGTGCGCGGCTCATTTCTGTTCGAGCCAGGCTTGCGCCTCCGCGATGGCCCCGCGGTCAAAATATCGGATCGCGGCCGTGGTGAACGGTTTGCAAAAAACGCTCATTTCCTTCTCCCATTTTGTGTCGCCCACCATCGCCACCCGTTCAATTTCGAACAAATGTTCCAAGTCAAAATTGATTTCGTCCCGCAGCGCGCTTCCTTCCCATCCGTGAAAGCCGGCCATTTCGAACAGCACGCGAATCTTGCCGTTCTGGTTCACCAGCCGCTCAAATTCCGGAACGAAGCGTTGGTAATCTTCATGCGTCAATTTGCCGCTGACGCGCAACTCCAGTATTTTGCCGCCATTTCTTTCGGCGAGTTGAATTGCCACGGTTTTTCTCCTGTCGGTTTGTGTTATTCCCGGCTCAATTCGACCCTGCATTTGCCGCCAGACTTTGCCGAGCTTCTTCGAGCAACCGCATGAAGACGGAATTGTATTTTTGGACTATCTCCGCTCGTCGTCTCGCTCCTCCTCCTTCCTCTCCGGGACCCTCCCGCGCACGTCCCGTCCGATATTGCGAACCGCAGTCCTGCGCCAATCCGGATGGCCCGCTTCCAACCCGTGAAAGCAGCACAAAGCGCTGTTGTCCGCGAAACTCGATCATCTGCAACTTGATGGCCAGCCGGATCATTCCTTTGGCCTTGCGTCTGCCCCAGGCGCGGTAACCGCCTGCCACGACATCACCGAACGTCAATTGGTCTTTTCCCGGGCTTGGCTTTCATAGGACGGGTCCATCAATCCAGTATCCTTTGCGATTGTAATGTTGATGCAACGCGGTCTCATAATCCCGGGCAAGCGGAAACTGCTCCGTGTATGCCGGCGACTGCTTTATCGCCTCGCGGGTGAGATTGACGAAGACTTTCCTCTGGCCCCAACTGACGCGCTCGATCCATAGAGGTGAAACCAGGACCGTTTTTCCCGGCCACCAGTTCCCTGTGTCAATGACCAGGTAACGAATTGTCCACGACACGTCATCAATGATGAAATCATCAACGTGGCCGATCTCTCCGTCCGCGGCTTGGACATGATGGCCGCTCACAGCGGAAGTGCTGCGCAAATGGGGATCCCATGCTTTCCCGCCTTGGTTGGGTTGCCCCCATTTTTCGCGGTCCCGCACAATGTGGGGATGGGATCCCCAGATGTGCGGGCCGCCCCAATACGTCGGCCATCCATAATGCCCATAATAGGCATTCTCGAATTGGAGGGAAACGGGCTTGTCACTGTCCAGGGATGGACTGGCCTCGATCTGCTCTTTCGTTAAATCAATTTCGATTCGCAGGTCGTAGGGATTATGATGATCTATGCCAACCAGCGCGTAGGGGGAAATGAGCACCTGCCTGCCGGAGAGCCAGGTTCCCGTGTCGGCAACCAAATAGCGAACGGTCCAGTGCAGGTCATCGAAGTAGAATTGTTTGACCTTTCCTATTTCCCCGTCGAGGCTGTCCAATTTGGAACCCTTTAGTGCTTTGGCATTGTATAACATAATGGTCCGTCGTTTTTTTGCCTCCTCATACTTAACGGGAACCGAACCGCCCGGCTATCCGGTGGACTCCTGAAAAAAACTCATCCAAATGCTGAGACCCGCCTGCATCCGCGCCGGCGTTCCGGCCCGGCGGACGGCGCATTGGACGATGGCGGGTTTGTGAGTCTCTGCAATGTCAATCCGAACGCATTGATTTAGGCAAAAGAGCCATGAGAACCAGTGTTACAAATGCGCGGCTCTCGCGCTGGGGTGGCCCAGGCTCGGATCGGATGTGTCCAGGGGCAATTTCAACCTCGAACTGCGGGCTGTCGCGCCATTGGATGTTCAATCGGAAAGCACGTTGGCCTGCCTGCCGGTGCGCGGCGAAACCATGATTAAGCGCGCTTCTCCGCCAATGCGAGCGAAGCCGAATCAAGAACAACAGATGGTTTTTCATATCACGGGCCTCCCAAGGATGGTTTCTCTTGCGGGATGTCCGCGCTCGTGTGGTCTTCGCGAACCGCCGGAGGCAGGCCCTCCGCGCCGGGGGCTTGCCTGGGCCGAGAGAGCGTCACATATGCTTTCTCGAATCCAGCATGCGGCATAAGTGGAGAAGCTCCATTGGAGTCGGTTCCCGAATTTTTCCACCGCGCGGATCAGCCCGGCGATGCCTTCACGAACCAACCGCGGCAGCGTAAGACCCCGATTCGAGTATATGACTGCGATGGACGCCACCAAGTGCAGATGGTCCTCAATCAAATCGCGTCGTGCCTGCCGGAATCTCCATGCCGCCATATTTGACAGGAAATAATTCCGCAGGAACATTTCGCAGGGCATGCGGACAAGTTCTTCCAACCTTTCAATGGTTTGCATCTCGACATCTGCCCGGGGCATTTGGCAAACCGACCCGTGGCGCAGTGCGGCTTGTCGAAGAGCGCGTTGGCTGGCCCGGAATTGGGCATCAATGCTTTGCGCAAACGCCATCATCTCCTGAATGACCCTGGTTTGGTAACAGAATCCGGCGAGGGTTCGCTCCAGCTTGCATTCGAGCCTTCCGAATTCAAATTGGTGCTTCCTGCCATCGGGTTGCCCCTTCGCCTCGCGCCACTCCCTGTAGGCGGCGTCCGCCTCTTGATCCAACGCCGACGCCTGCTCAATCAGCTTGGGCAGGGTTTTGAGATATTCGCTGTGACTCTGGACTTCCGAATCCGCAATCAAATGTTGCACGGCTTCTTCCGAAGGATGCGCTAATAAGCTCTTTGCCCGGACCACATGCTCATGGGCGGCGAAACCGAAGCGGCAGTAGATTTGCCGCATTTCGTGGTCCGCTTCCGCCATTTGCCTCGGAAGCGCAGTCTCCCCCTCGCCCCGGGGCAGTTGCCCCGGTTCCGGCTTCTCCCGCCCATTCGAAACGGAGGCACTCTTGGTTTTGAGATCAACCGCCCCCTCTGCCGCGGTGCAAGTGGCCGATTGATCAGACTCCACGGCGGGTGATTTGCCCAGAACCACACCCGCCTCCCACAGCTTTTGCCAGACGGCGGCCTGATCCTCGGAGGTCAGGTTGCGGACGGAACACGATTCCTGCACCATGCCCATGGTAAGATATTCCCGCTCCAAAGCCAGCCACAACACCTCAATCACGATTGGCGTGATATCCAGACCGGATCCCGTTACGAAAAGCCCAAGGGGCCCGGGGGCACTGGCCGAAGTCGCGGCTGGGGCGGGCGGAACTCTGGATTCGGCGCTGCCGGCCTTCCCCGGGCAGAGTTCCGCTCCGTCAGGCCCCCAGGCCAGGACTGCCGATCTGCTCCGCGTCTTCCTGCGGTCGTGGCCGCACATGTTTCGTGGATTATTCAGCGCGGTTCCGACCTTGCCGCTTTCGTTGGCTCTTTTATATGTTCTCATAATCGTCTCCATTCGCTTGCTCTCATGCCACTGGCAAGGTCCGGGTCGTTTTGCCCCGGATTCCGTGTTTCCTGCCGCCAATCCGTTGCCTGCGCTTCGTGCCGGTCTCCCGGCGAAGCCTTTTTGTCTCTTGATTAAATTACTTTGCAGACATGACCGGCGCCTGTCGCGACCGTGACAATTTGGAGAGGTTGCGAGGCCATTAAGTTAAAATCCGGGGAATTGCGCGTCGTCTCCGCCAACCCCGCCTTTTACCGCCAGTTCAAGGTGAGCGCGGCGGAAACCGAGCGGCGTCTCATCTACGAACTCGACCTCGGACATTGGAACATCCCCGAATTACGCGATTTGCTCGAAAAAGTCCTGCCCAGAAGAAGCAGCTTCGAGGATTTTGAAGTGACACAACGTTTTCCCAGAGTCGGCCGGCGGGTCATGCTGCTCAACGCGCGCCGCTTGGAGCAGCATGCCGCGCAGCCGGGGCGCATCCTCCTGGCCATGGAAGATGTGACGGACTGGCGCAGGCAGCGGCGGGGGACGTGGAAGGCCAAAAAAATAATTCCAAAATTGAATTCCAAAATTAAATCGCCAGTTTGACCATTTGTGGCACACTCGCGAGGCAAGCACATGAGTAAGGCAAATAAGAAAAGGCGCGAGTTCACCCGGCCGCAGTCCTTGCGTCTGCGGGCAGAAACGCTGCTTGAGAAATCGCCCCTGCCGGATTCCCAAACGCCGGTCGAGGATGCGCGGAATCTGGTCCACGAACTACAGGTTCATCAGGCGGAACTGGAGATGCAAAATGAGGAGTTGTGCCGGACCCAGCTCGAGCTCACGCAATCACGCGACCGCTTCAGCGACCTTTACGATTTCGCCCCGGTAGGCTACCTCACCATCAATTCCCAGGGAACCATCCTTGAGGCCAATCTGACCGTGGCGAAAATGCTCGGTGTGGCCCGGAAAAAACTGGCACCCCAGCGGTTTTCCCAGTTCATCGAGCGCGACTGGCAAAACGCCTGGTACCTGCATCGCCAGGCCGTTTTTTCCAGTGACAAACCGCAGACGTGCGAACTGGTGCTGCGCACAGCCGATGGAGCCAACCTGCCGGTTCACCTCGAAAGCCTTCCGGTTGCGGGCGACGCCGCACGGATCCGCGAGTGCCGGATCGCCCTGGTGGATATCACCGAATTGAAGCGCACGGAGGCGGCTCTGCGCGAAGCGCGCGACACGATGGAGGAAAAAGTCCGCCTCCGCACTGCCGAACTCGATGCCGCCAATGCGCAACTCGAACGCCTGCTGACTTCCGGGTCTGCGATCATTTACAGTTGCAAAAGTTCCGGCGATTATGCCGCCACGTTCGTCAGCAAGAATGTGCGGGACCAACTCGGTTACGACCCGCAGCAGTTCCTGGAGGATCCGGGTTTCTGGGCCGCCCACCTCCACCCGGAAGACAAGCCGGACGTTTTTGCCAGGCTGGCGCTGATCTCAAAGCAAGGCCGGCAGAGCCTCGAGTACCGCTTCCAGCACAAGGACGGGATCTATCGGTGGATGCGCGGCGATCTGGCGCTGGTGAGGAACAGGGCCGGGCAACCACAGGAAATCGTCGGTTGCTGGATTGACGTTACAGAGCGCAAGCAAGCGGAGGAGGTCCGCGCTCAACTGGCCGCCATCGTGGAATCCTCTGAGGATGCGATTATCAGCCGAACCTTGGACGACACCATCATCAGTTGGAACCTTGCGAGCGAACGGCTTTTGGGCTACTCGGCCGCAGAAATGGTGGGCCGTTCCTTCGCTCCCCTTGTTCCACCAGATGGCAAGGAAGAATTGCGCCAAATTCGGCAGCGAATCCTGCAAGGCAAACCGAGCGAGCACTTCGAGACGGTGCGGTTGGCCAAGGGCGGGCGAAGGATCGAAGTTTCATGCACCACATCGCCCATTAGAGACGCGCGTGGCAATGTCATAGGGGTGTCGGCCATCTTGCGCGACATCTCCCGCCAGAAATGGGCGGAGACGGCCATTCGCCGGAGCGCGCAGACGCTGGCTGACTTTTTCACCGAGGCGCCCATCGGATTGCTTTGGGTCGGGCCTGACGGCCGGATTCTGCGCGCGAACCAAGCCCTTGGCACCCTGCTTGGCCGCGACGGCGAGGATCTGTTCGGAAGGCGCTGGGTGGAGTTTTGCGCCGATCCGGAAGTGGTGTCGAACATGCTGGAGCGCCTGGCGCGAAAGGAATGGCTTCATGACTATCGCGTGCGGCTTCCGCGCAAAGACCGTCGCTCCTTCCTGCACGCATTAGTTGATGCAAATGGTCTTTGGGAGAATGGAAAGCTGATTCATACGCACTGGTTTATCCGTGATGTCACTCAGCGGGTCGAACTGGAGAAAGAGATTCTGGCCATCAGCGACCGGGAACGCCAGCGAATCGGCCAGGACCTGCATGACGATCTGTGCCAGCAACTGACGGGCATCGAGTTTCTGAACCGGGCTTTGGAACAAAGATTGCAGGCCGGCTCCCCGGCCGAGGCGGCGCAAGCAAAGGAAATCGGCCAACTGACGCGCCGGGCCATTACTCACGCCCGCGAGCTGGCTCATGGAATGTTACCGGTGGAGATGCACTCGGATGGCCTGACGGGAGCGCTACGGGACCTGGCCTTGCGCACCAAAGAGCTGTTCCGGATTGATTGCCGGTTTCGAGGTCAAACCCCGGTTCCCATTCATGACAGCGCCGCGCAAATTCACCTTTATCGGATCGCGCAGGAGGCCGTCAGGAATGCGTTGAAACACGGAAAAGCCAGACAGATCGCCATCGGCCTGAAGGCCGGCGAAGAGAGAATTGTCCTAAGCGTGCGGGACAACGGAGCGGGCCTCCCGCTCAAGCTGTCGAAAAGCAAAGGTCTGGGCTTGCACATCATGGACCATCGGGCCAGACTCCTTGGCGGTTTTTTGCTCGTGCGGAAATCCCAGCAAGGCGGAACTGCCGTCTTATGCTCGATTCCCGAGCCGCCATCAGTATCATCTACTTGACACTACATACATGACAGCCAAAAAGCGCCCATCAAACCATAAGACCCGGTCCAAAGTGCTGGTGGTGGACGACCATCCCATGACGCGGCATGGAATTGTCCGGCTGCTCGAGCAGGAGCCAGACTTGGTCGTCTGCGGTGAAGCGGAGAATGCGCCGCAGGCCCTGGCCGCGGTCAAGGAGCTTGAGCCCCAGGTGGTTCTGGCGGACCTCACCATGCCGGGGGGAGACGGGCTGGAATTCATCAAGGACGTGCGGTCCCAACATCCGGAAGTCTTTCTGTTGGTGGTTTCCATGCATGACGAAGCTTTGTATGCGCAACGGGCGCTGCGGGCGGGTGCGCGGGGCTATATCATGAAGAACGAAGGCGGCGAGAAGCTGGTCGAGGCCATTCGCCAGGTCTTGCAGGGCAAAACTTACGTCAGCGAGAAAATGTCCGGCCAAGCCCTGGAAGCCTTTTCCGGCCGCTCCCCGCAGGCGGACGACATCACCATTGGCAAACTGACCGACCGGGAATTCGAAGTGTTTGGCTTGATCGGCCAGGGGTTGACCACCGGCGAGATCGGCCGCCGGCTGCGCCTCAGCCCGAAAACCGTCGAGACCCACCGCCTCCACATTCGAGAGAAGCTTCGGATTGACAGCGGGCCCGCCCTGATCCAATACGCCGTCCGTTGGGCTGGCACCCAAGCGCTTATTTAAGAGGGCCTCAGCATTTGGAGGAGATTTTTTCAGCAGTCCACCGGATAGCCAGATGGCTTCAGTGGAGTTAGTTTTGTGAGGCATGATCAACGGAAGAATTCAGTTAACGAGCCCCAACTGCCGGTCTTCAGTGGCCATCCTGAAAAAAATGCCCCTCAGGAACCGCGACCGCGAGTTTTTCCGTCGCATTTTCACCGGTCGTCCATTGACCTTGGCCGATTATGTGCGCGCGGATGAAACTCTGGCGTCCTTATCACCTTGGCAGACGATGGCCGACCGGAGATCTGGCCTGTCAACGCTTTTATGAACCCGAATATCACGACAAAAACGGAAACCCGTCAACCGGAGCGGATCAAAGTAAGCCACGACGAAGTCGCCCAACGGGCTTGCGAGCTTTGGGAGGCAGCGGGCCGGCCGGTTGGCCGGGACGAGGAGTACTGGCTGCAAGCCGAGGCGGAACTTCTTGCGTCCCGGCGGAGCGTCCGTTCGCCCGTAACGGGTGCCTCGCAGGCAAGCGCAAAGCGCAAAGCAGGGCGGACGATGGCCTCCGCCTCTCCATGACTCAATGCGCTTTCTGTTGGGCCGGAACACGGGCATTGAGTTCAGTGGGTGTCAGCATTTGGAGGGGATTCTTTCAGGAGTTCACCGGATAGCCTGGCAGCCGGGTTCGCCTTAATCTGGTCGCGGACACCGGCTTCTGGCTCCCAGGCAGGGAGGTGCTGATCTCCCCGTATGCGCTGGGTTCCATAAATACAGATATTTACCTGAAACAAATCGAAATTCATTTAACCAAAAAGCAGATCGAGGACAGTCCATCCCTGGACGCTGACAAGCCCGTCTCCCGCCAATTCGAGCGGGCCTACTACGGGCATTACGGGTGGCCGGTATACTGGGGCGGCCCGGACAGGTGGGGAGCTTCTCCCGACATTGTGCGCGACCGGGAAAAATGGAAGCAATACGTCCAAAGCGAGAAAAGGGGGGATCCCCATTTGCGCAGCACTGACAAGGTGAGCGGCCATCATGTCGAGGCGTTGGACGGCGAAATCGGCCACGTCGGGGATTTTATCATTGATGACGAGACGTGGGCGATTCGTTGCCTGGTCATTAACACCCACAACTGGTGGCCGGGGAAAAAGGTCCTGATTTCCCCGCATTGGATTGAGCGCGTGAGTTGGAGCGAGAGAAAAGTCTGGGTTAATCTTACCCGCGACATCATCAAGCACTCGCCGGAATACACGGAGGATTTTCTGCTGAATCGGGATTATGAGGCGGCGCTGCATCAACATTAAAAGCGCCAGGGATATTGGGTCGCGGAGTCGGCTGCCCAGAAGTACTAGCGTTGAAACTGTGACCGCGGGCAATCCCAATGAGGTGATTCTGTTTTTATGAGCATGAGCGCAACGACAGAAAAAGGAGAACATCACCAAGAGCAGATCAAAGTCAGTTGCGACGAAGTCGCCCGACGGGCTTATGAACTTTGGGAGGCAGCGGGCCGGTCCGCAGGCAAAGACATGGAATTTTGGCTGCAGGCTGAGGCAGAACTTCTCGCCGCCCTCCGGCGCGGTCGTTCATCCGAGGCGGGGGACGCTCAGGCAAGCCAGCGTGCGAAACACCCCGGCCGCTCGCGTCAACCGAGCCGGGAACGGAAGCAGTGAAGCTAAAAAACAATAAGACCCGCTCCTCGCGTGTGGGCATTGCACCATCATCGCCAAGGTCGAGAATGGATTTTGGCTGCGGCGACCGGTGAGGCTCCTTCGTTGGAGTCGGAATTGTCTGACGCCGTCCGCTGGGCCGGGACCCAGACATTATTTGAAGCGAGTCTCAGCATTTGGAGGAGATTCTTTCAGGAGTTCACCGGATGGCCAGATGGCTTGGCGCGCCTTTAGAATATCAGCCTATGAAAGGACACATTTCCAGATTCATGACGCCACCGACATCATTGATTTGCATGCCGATGGCGTAACCCAGAAGGTCATTGATTAGATGATCAACACCCCCAATACCGTAACGCCCGCCGCGACCTCAGTGGTTTTGTCCGCGCCCCCGCCGCCTTCTCCGGTCAAACCAGTGGTTCCCATACCCGGCCCGGGCTATGTTTGGACCGGCAATGAGTGGGTATGGAATAGCGCATGGTATTGGTCGGCCGGTTATTGGGCATTGCCGCCCGCTCCCGGTTTCTTCTGGGTTGGAGGCGAATGGCGCCGCGGACCACACGGCTACGTGAAATACGGAGGCCATTGGCGCCGATGACAGTCCGTTTAAAGAGTCCATCACAAAAAGAAGGCCGCAGTCGAATTATGAGAACGATTCTGCCGTTATGTTTATTACCGGGCTTTTTTTGCACGGCACTTCCGGCGCGCGCTGCCGACATGGAAAACGCGGCGCACGCGTGTAATGGGCTTGGGTTCCAATTACTGGCCCAGTGCCGCCGATCGCTGCCGAAAACCAATTACTTTCTCAGCCCGGCCGGATTGGCCTTTGCGTTGTCCATGTTGCAAAACGGCGCGCAAGGGGAAACTTCGCGCCAAATCATGGCCACGCTCCAAGCCGGAGACATCCCGCCGGCGCAGTGGAACGAAACCAACAAGGCGTTGCTCGACCACTTGCAAAAACTTGACCCGACAATCAAGTTGGAAATCGCCAACGCCCTTTGGATTGACCAAAAGGCCTCTATCAAACCTGATTTCATCTCCGTCAACCGGCGTGATTACGATGCCGAGGTGGCCTCCGGCAATTTCCAGGACCCGGCCACCGTCAAGAAGATCAATGACTGGGTCAGCGCGCGTACACACGAGAAGATCCCGGCCATCCTTGAACCGCCCCTGGACCCGAAGCTCCGGTTAATCCTGCTCGACGCGATTTACTTCAAAGGCGACTGGCTGGCGCCCTTCGACACCAACCTCACTCACGATCTGCCCTTCACGCTGGGCAACGGTCAAATCGTGCAGCATCCGCGCATGAGCCGTGAGGACCACTTCGGCTATTGCGAAGAGACCAACTTCCAGGCGGTGGAACTTCCCTACGCCGGAAGGGACGTTAGCATGTTTGTTTTTCTTCCCAAGGGCGGATTGGATGAATTTCTGAAAACATTCACCGTGGCAGATTTCGAGGCCGCCATCCCTCGGATGCGCACGCGCGAAGGCACAGTGGAGCTGCCCCGTTTCAAACTGGAAAACGACTATGACCTCACCGGCGTCCTGCCCTTGATGGGCATGCCGCTGGCCTTCACCGCCCGCGCGGATTTCCGCGGGATTTCGGACGAACCATTGTTCGTAGGCTTTGTCAAACAGAAAACGTACGTCGCCGTCAACGAACAAGGGACCGAGGCGGCGGCGGTGACGTCCATCGGCGTCCGCTCCATGGCGGTCCGCATGGAGCCGCCCCCATTTCATTTCGTGGTGGACCGGCCATTTTTTATGGCCATCCGGGAAAGGCAAACCGGGCTTGTCTTGTTCCTCGGCGCGATTGCCGATCCGCGCTAATCTCGATCCAAGCGCCTCCACACTCGCGAGAAAGTCCAAATCAACACTGAGCCGGCGCTGATCCAATACGCCGTCCGCCGGGCAGCGATCCAGGCTTTACTTGAAGCGGGTATCAGCATTTGGAGGAGAATGATTCAGGAGTCCGCCGGATAGCAGGGTCGCCTGGTCCGCGTTAGAATTAACCAATTATGAATGCAAATCGAAAGCGAATGCTGGTGTCCGGGGCGGCTGGCAGGCCAATCAGGCCCGTTCCGCGCCTGATAATCAAACAGGTCATGCTGCTTTCGGCGGCGATGCTCGCCGCCACAGTGCTCGCCGCCCCGCCGGACAACTCCAAGGTCAACTGGACGATGAACTGCGCCATTTATCATGGGGACAAGGGCAAGGGCGATACGGTGGCGGTCCGATACTTGGGCACGCCCAACTATCAAGACCCCAAAGTGCAGGCATCCTTCACCGACGAACAGGCTTTCAAGGACATCAAGGAGGGGTTGCAAAAGGACGGGCGCATGAAAATGAAGTCCTTTGCCAGCGAATTGACCGACCTCGACATCCGGGAGTTGGACCAATACATACGTTCCTTCCAAAAGGGCAAATAAGCGAATGCGGACGAACATCTTCACCTTGGCGGCGGCTCTCGGCACTGCGGCGCTCACGGGCTGTTACAACCCCAACGGCACGCCGGAGAACACCGCCACGGGTGCCCCCACCGGCGGAGCCTTCGGCGCGGCCAGCGGGGTTCTAACCGGCAACGCCAGCCACGCTGTCGAGGGCGCGTTGATTGGCGCGGACGCAGGCACTCACGCCGCTGATCGGGAGATCGGGCGGGAACCGGACGTATCCCGCGCCACGCTGACGAATGGACTGAAGGTTATCATCGTGCAAGACCCCCTCGCGCCGGTGGTGACAACGGTGGTCAACTATCGCGCAGGCTCCGACGAAGCTCCGGCAGATTTTCCCGGCATGGCTCATGCCACGGAGCACATGATGTTTCGCGGCAGTCCGGGGTTGTCGGCTGACCAATTGGCCCAGGTGACAGCCGGCCTGGGTGGCGACTTTGATGCGGACACCCAGCAGGCTGTCACTCAGTATTTCTTCACCGCTCCCGCCGAAGACCTGGAAATCGCCTTGCGCGTCGAAGCCATCCGAATGCAAGGCTTGGCGGCGGATGAAAACCTCTGGGAGAAAGAGCGGGGCGCCATCGAACAGGAGGTGGCCCAAGACCTGTCCAACCCGGAGTACGTTTTCTACATGAATCTTTTGCAGGTCATGTTCCAAGGGACGCCCTACGAACACGACGCGTTGGGCACGCGTCCTTCCTTCGACAAAACCACGGACGCCATGCTCCGGCAATTCCACCAGACTTGGTATGCGCCCAACAATGCGATATTGATCATCGTCGGCAACGTGCAACCAGCCCCGGTCCTGGAGCAGGTCCAAAGACTTTTTGGCGGCATCCCCGCCGGAAAGCTGCCCGCTCGGTCGGAATTTAACTTTCAGCCGGTAAAAGCCACGACGCTGAAGATCGAAACCGATCTGCCGTACGGAATGGACGTGGTCGCGTTCCGGTTTCCGGGATCCGACAGTCCGGATTACGCCGCGGCGCAAATTCTGGCGGACGTCTTGAGCAGCGAGCGCGGCAAATTCTACGCCTTGGTGCCGGCGGGCAAGGCCTTGTTTGCTTCTTTCTCTTATGACAGCCTTCCGAAGGCCGGCTTGGGCTACGCCTCCGCCGGTTTTCCGGCGGGTGCCAATGCCACCAACCTATTGGAGGAAGTGCGCGGCATTCTGCGGGCCGGAACCACCAACGGAATGCTGGCGGATCTGGTCGAAGCCGCCAAACGCCGTGAAATTGTTAGTGCCGAACTTCAGAGAAACTCCGTGTCCGGCCTCGCCATGGAATGGTCGCAAGCGGTCGCCGTTGAAGGCCGGCAATCGCCCGGTGAAGACGTGGAGGCCATTCGGCGTGTCACCGTTGCGGACGTTGACCGCGTGGCCCGGGACTATCTGAAATTGAATCAAGCCATTACCGCAATTTTGACGCCGCAACCTTCCGGCAAAGCCGTTTCAACCCAGAGCTTTGGCGGCCGGGAAATGTTTGCGCCCGCACAGATCACCGGCGTCCAACTACCCGCGTGGGCGGAGAGCGCGGTGAAGCGGATGGAAATGCCCGTTTCCACCTTGAACCCGGTGGTTACCAATCTTCCCAACGGGATCAGGCTCATCGTGCAACCGGAATCCATCAGTGGCACCGTCAGCGTTTATGGCCGGATCAAAACCAACCCGGAAATGGAAGCTCCTGAAGGCAGGGACGGCGTTGATGAAATGTTATCCGCGCTTTTTTCCTATGGCACCAAATCGCTGGATCGCCTGGCCTTTCAAAAGGCGCTGGATGATATTGGCGCGGTGGAAACGGCGGGCGCGGACTTTTCTCTGCAAGTGCTCGCGGACCAATTTGAGCACGGTGTCCAACTGCTCGCGGACAATGAAATTTCGCCAGCATTGCCCGAGGAGGCTTTCAAGATCGTCCAACCGCAATTGGCCGCCGAGGTTGCCGGTGAACTGCAAAGTCCCGGCCATCTGGCGAGCCAGGCCCTCAAGACAGCCCTCTATCCCAAACACGATCCGGCCCAACGGGAAACCACGCCGTCCGCTGTCAGATCACTCACCCTTCAGGACGTGAACGAGTATTATCAGCATGTGTTTCGACCGGATATGGCCACGATAGTGGTCATTGGCAAAGTGACGCCCGAAAAAGCCGCGGCGGTCATCGCGAAATACTTTGACGATTGGAGAACCTCAGGCCCCAAACCCAATACACTCCTGCCCGTGGTGCCGGACAACGCGCCTGGTACAATCCAAGTGCCCGACACCAGCCGTGTGCAGGACGAGGTTACTCTGGCCGAAACTCTGCGCCTCACCCGAACCAACACCGATTACTACGATCTCGAATTGGGCAACCATGTGCTTGGCGGGGCATTTTACGCAACCCGCCTCTACCGGGATTTGCGCCAGCAAAGCGGACTTGTTTATTTCGTCTCCTCCACATTTCAGATGAGTTTGACCCGCGGCATTTACCAGGTGAAGTACGCTTGCGACCCGGCAAACGTCGCCAAAGCGCGCGCCATCATCGTGAGCGACCTCAAAGAGATGCGGACCAATGAGGTAGCCTCCCGCGAACTGGACCAGGCCAAAGTGCTGTTGCTCCGCGAAATCCCGCTATCGGAATCAAGCGTGGGGCGGATTGCCAACGGCTGGCTTGCTCGTTCAGTCCTTGATTTGCCTCTCGACGAGCCAATTCAGGCGGCTCGCCGCTATGTGAAGTTAAGCGCCGGCGAAGTCCGCGAGGCCTTTGGCAAATGGCTTCGCCCGGAGGATCTTGTCGAGGTAAACCGAGGACCGGATCCGAAATAGTCATGGCGGATAATCGCTTTTGCCGTCCCGAAGAACTGCCGGGTGCGGTTTTATGCCCAACGGAACGACGAAGTAAGTTATGATTCAGTTCAATTCATTGAAACCGCAAATGCGGATCGGCCTGGGTGCGCTGCTGATGGTATGCATCGGCCTGTCAGGATGCGTCTCATCAACTTTGGCGACTCCCAAGGGAGAACTGCGTTCGCAGGGAACGATAATGGCCGTGAACGCCGCGGATCGGACAATCGAGATTAGAACTCGTGAAGGAGAATCACTGGTTATGACGATATTGGCTGGGACCAAACTCTGGCAAAACGGAAGGCATTTCACGTTCGATCAAATGGAAACTGGAAAATATGTGGTCGTTCAGTATTCGAAGAGTCCAGAGGGCAAGTTCATCGCGTTTCGCGTGGTTTTGTATGATGACAGCTCCAAAGCACCCGAGCCGTACCCCAGGTGAACAGCGGTGGAAATGTGGGGGCGTTGCCTCCTCCACGGTGCGGTTTTATCCCATAGTGAAGCCGCTTCCATCAGCGCACATTTGATTGACCAGGCGTCCGGCACTGCATGGCACAGTTTCGCCTGTGCCTTGCAGTCTGTGATGCAAGCGGGTCTCAGCATTCGGAGGAGATTTTTTCAGGAGTCCACCGGATAGCCGGGCGGCTTGGCTTGCGTTAGAAATAAGTTGAGACGACCGAATTAGTTAGCGTGCGGTGCGCCGAGGGTGATGGATCGTATCAGCAACACGCCACCGAATCGAACAGGCGCATTAAATCGCAACGAGCCGGTATCATCAGATTGGAAATAAAGAAACGACCATGCAAACCGAGGATCCAGCCGATTATTTAGGGGATGAAATCCACTTGGAGGAATGCCAATCCTATATTCTCAGCCAACTCCAGGACAGGGAAAAGTCTTCCGCCCTTCACGGACTGCCACCACCAGGACCCGCCGTGACTATTTCCTACCAATCCGGCTCCGGTGAACATGAAGTCGCAACGCGGCTGGCCAAGATTTTGCAGTCTGCGGAACCTAAAGGGGCCGTCCAATGGACGGTGTTCGATCGGCATCTGGTGGAAAAAGTGCTTGAGGAACATCATCTGCCACAATCGTTGGCCAAGTTCCTGACGGAGGACCGCCGCTCCTTGCTTGAGGACGCGAGGGACGAATTGCTCGGCCTGCGCCCGCCATCGTGGGTGGTGGTGCCGCAAATCACGGAAACCGTTCTGCACCTGGCTGACGCCGGACATGTGATTTTGGTTGGGCGGGGCGCGAACTTCATCACGGCGCGTTTGCCCAATGTGTTTCATGTTCACCTGATTGCCGCTTTGCCGGGGCGAATCGCCCGGGTGCAGAGACTGGACCATCTGACGCCGGAGGAAGCCGCCAAAGCTGCCGCCAGAAGCGATCGTGGACGCGGACGATACGTGAAGGCCCATTTTCACGTATGCGTTGACGACGACTTGCTCTATCACCTGGTCATAAACACAGATCGGTTTCCGTGCCAGGACGCGGCGCAGTTGATCGCCGATGGAGCGCGGAGATGCTTTCAAAGCAGCGCCGGCGGCAAAGAGTGAGCGTTCTCAGGCCGTTCCGACGGCAAGCCGGGCCGCGCGCCTTGCAAACTTGTAATCTCCGGGAAAGCACCTGGCAACACGGGGGTGTTCTATTATTGGGAGAAACGAAGGCGGCGGGCGCTGGTCATTGCGCAGCCGCCCGCATCCGACCCATATCAATATGCAAAGTATTCTGAAATCGAAACGGCTCGCGCGCCCGGCTGTTGGCGCGGTGGCTTCACTTGCTCTCGCCAGCTTCCTCATGGCGGCCACCTTCGGGAGCCGGACCACCGCGCTCGCGGCGGTCGCCAGCGACCCGACCGACGCCAACATCACGCGAGTCACCGCCGGGCTGCTGGAACATTCCCAATTCTCGCACCACCGGCTGGATGACGAACTGGCCGCGAAGTTCCTCGACCGTTACCTCGATTCACTCGACCCGGGCCGCCTGCTTTTCCTTCAGTCGGATGCGCAGGAATTCGACGCCTTCCGCTCGCGCCTGCCCGATATGACCCGCCGCGAAGGCGACACCACTCCGGCGCGCACCATCTTCCAGTGTTATTTGGAAAGGCTGGACCAACGCATCGCGTACGTCACGAACCTGCTGCAAACCGGGAAGTTCGATTTTACCGGGCACGACACCTGGTCGTTCGACCGTGAGAAATCTCCGCGCCCGGCGAACCTTGATGCCGCCCGTGAACTTTGGCGGGGGAACCTCCGCGCCGAGTATTTGCAGGAAAAGCTCGCGGGCAGGAAACCCGCCGACATCGTCGCGACCCTCACGCATCGCTACACCCGCCTGTCGCAGACCATGAGAAAACTCACTTCCGAGGAAGTTCTCGATGTATATCTCAACGCCCTGGCGCATGTGTATGACCCGCACTCGGATTACTTTGGACCCGCGCAGATGGACGACTTCTCCATCGCCATGAACTTGTCTCTGTTTGGCATCGGCGCGACGCTGCGGGCGGAGGACGGGTATCCCAAAATTAACGAACTCGTGCCCGGCGGCCCGGCGGCCCGGAGCGGTTTGCTCAAGCCGGGCGACCGCATTGTCGCGGTCGCGCAAGGGGATCAGAAGCCCGTGGACATTGTGGACATGCCGCTGTCCGATGCGGTGAAGTTGATTCGCGGCCCGAAAGGCACGCAAGTCCGCCTGACGCTCATTCCAGCCGGCTCCGCCGATGACTCCGCGCGCAAGACCATCACCCTTGTGCGCGACGAGGTTAAGCTGGAGGATCAGCAGGCCAAGGCGCGCATCGTGGACTTGCCCCAAACCAACGGCGCCACCCTGCGCCTGGGCCTCATTGACCTCCCTTCCTTCTACGGCGGCAACGAGGGGCAGACCGACGCCGCCACGAACAGCGCCACAGCCGACGTGGCGAAGCTCATCCGCAAACTGGAGGCCGAACACATTCACGGCCTCATTCTGGACCTGCGGCACAACGGCGGCGGCTCCCTGAAAGAAGCGATCAACCTCACCGGTTTGTTCATCCACAAAGGCCCGGTCGTGCAGACCCGCGAGCTGGATGGACGCACGGACGTTGACTCGGACACCGATGCCTCGGAGCTTTACGATGGACCGCTGATCGTGCTCACGAGCCGGTTCAGCGCGTCGGCCTCCGAGATTCTGGCCGGGGCATTGCAGGACTATGGCCGGGCTTTAATCGTGGGAGACGAGTCAACTTTTGGAAAGGGCACCGTGCAAACCGTTGTTCCACTGGCGGCGTTGATGGACCAGAACCATATCGCGCACTCCGTTGACCCTGGCGCGCTCAAAGTCACGATTCGGAAGTTTTACCGCCCGAGCGGCGCCTCCACCCAACTCAAGGGAGTGGCGGCTGACATTGTGCTGCCGTCCCTGAGTGACACTGCTGACGTGGGGGAAGCCGAACTGAAAGACCCTTTGCCGTGGGATCGCGTTGCGTCCTCTGACTTCGCCCGTGAGGATAATGTCAGCCCCTACTTGCGCGAACTCCTGGCCAAATCCGCCGCGCGCGTGGCTGGCAGCAAGGATTTCGACTATCTCCGCGAGGAAATCGCGCAGTTGAAGAAGAGCCTGGCAACCAAAACGGTTGACTTGAACGAAGCAGATCGCCGCCAGGAAAAAGAAGAAGCCAAGGCGCGCGAACAAGCCCGAAAGCAGGAACTCGCCGCCCATAAGGAAAGCCAGCCGGCAACCTATGATATCACGCTCAAAAACGCGGACACCCCGGGTCTGCCCGCTCCGGAAACGACCAACAGTTTGCCGATGGCACAATTGTCGCAGCCGGAATCCCCCGCTGACGATACTGAGCCGGCCGAGGCCAGTGTTCCGCAGAGTGATCCCGACCTGCGCGAGTCTGAGCGAATCCTGGCTGATTACGTCGCAATGGTGCAAGTCCACTCCACGCTGGCCGTGGCAACCCATTGATTGTTGATGATCGCGCCGCCCTCCTGCCGAGCGAGACAGGAGGGCGAATCCTTTTAAGGATTTCTTTGTGCGACGGGCGGGGATACGCTCGTCCCGCTTGATTTATGCGTGTCCTTGTAATTGAAGATGACAAAAAGATTGCTTCGTTCGTGGTCAACGGGCTGAAACAAAACGGCTTCGCGGTGGACCATGCGGCCGATGGCGAGAACGGTCTTGCGCTGGCGCAGGTCGTCACTTACGACGCGGCGGTGCTGGACATCATGTTGCCCAAGCTTGACGGGCTTTCGTTGCTGCGCCAATTGCGCCAGCACAAAATCCTGACGCCGGTGCTCATCCTCAGCGCAAAGGCCAGTGTGGACGACCGCGTGAAAGGCTTGCAGGCCGGCGGCGACGATTACCTAACCAAGCCGTTTGCTTTTTCCGAGCTGCTGGCCCGCGTGCAGGCGCTCGTCCGCCGCGCCACACAAACCGCCGAGCCAATAAAACTCTCGGCGGGCGACCTCTCCATGGATTTGCTCACTCGCGAGATCACGCGCGGCGGGCAGAAGATTAACCTTCAATCCCGCGAGTTCGCCCTGCTCGAATTACTGCTCCGCCATGCCGGTCATGCGATCACCAAGACCCTGATTTTGGAGCATCTCTGGGATTACAGCTTCGACCCGCAAACCAATGTTGTGGACGTGCTGGTCCACCGGTTGCGCGCGAAGGTGGACAAGGATTTTCCTGTGAAACTCATCCAGACCATCCGCGGAGTCGGCTATGTCCTCAAAACCGCTTGAACGTCTGGCCCGCAGTTTCACATTTCGACTGAGCCTCGGTTACGCGGCACTGTTCACGCTCAGTGCGGCCACTCTCTTCGTCCTGCTCTATCTGCTGCTGGCTGCAACGCTGCAAAGCAAGAACCAGGAAGTCATTGAAGCCAGACTCAGGGAATGCGCTGCGGTCTATCACAATGGCGGCCTGGCCGCGCTGCAGGATCTCGTCCAGCGCAGCGGTGATTCAGACAAGGTCAAATCCTTCTTCGTCCAGCTGGCTGGACAACGTGGCACGGTCTTGCTCCTCGTTGTTCCAGACGATTGGGTTCAATTCAACCCCTCGGCGCTCGACCCTGGCGGCGACCTCTCGCGCCTCGTCTGGTTGCGCATTCCGAAAGACGACGAACGCGACTTTAACGTCGCGGCGATGCGGCTGTCCGACGGGTCAATCCTGCAAGTCGGCCGCTGTACGAACAACCCCGATGCCCCGCTTCAGGCGTTTCGCCGCAACTTTCTGATTATCATGACGCCCACTTTGTTGCTCGGAATGCTTGGCGGCGCTTTCTTTGCCCATCGCGCAACCAAACCCGTGCGCGAAGTCGTGGCCACTGCTCGCGCCATCATTGACACCGGCAACCTGTCCGCCCGCGTTCCCGCCAGCGTCCGTCAGACCGAACTGGAGGATCTGGCCCGCCAGTTCAACCGTGTCCTCGACAAAAATCAATCCCTCATCCGGGGCATGCACGAAGCGCTCGACAACGTGGCCCACGACCTGCGCACCCCGCTAACCCGCCTGCGCGCCACCGCCGAAGTCGCGGTGCAGGCCACGCCCGATCCCGCCGCGCGCGAAGCCCTGGCTGATTGCGTCGAGGAAACCGACCGCGTCCTCACCATGCTCACCGCGCTCATGGACATCACCGAAGCCGAGGCGGGTGTGATGAGACTAAAACTGGAAAAGACTTCCATCGCCTCGCTCCTGAAAGAGGTGGTCGAACTCTACGAATTTGTTGCTGAAGAAAAGCGCATCGCCATCACCACCGAACTCACCCAACCGTGCGAAGTTGTGGTTGACGCGACCCGCATGCGCCAGGCCTTCGCCAACCTCCTCGACAACGCGCTGAAATACACACCCGAGGGCGGTGCGGTTCGCCTTTCCTGCGCTGATGAACCCGGTCGCGTGACCGTGCGTGTGCGCGACAACGGCATGGGCATTCCGCCAAACGAGCAACCGCGCATCTGGGAGCGGCTCTACCGCGGCGACAAGAGCCGTTCCCAACGCGGCCTCGGCCTTGGATTGAGCCTGGTGAAAGCCATTGTCGAAGCCCACCACGCGGAAGTGTTGGTCCAAAGCCAGCCGGGCGAAGGTTCGGAGTTCATCGTTCATATCCCGCATTCAGAGCCGGCAACTTGACGGTTTGGCCGGTGCGAGCGGTTCGGAACAAATCTCCTGAGGGATCGGATTATCTCATTACCCCATGCGATTCAACTGGCGAATTTCGAACGATGGGAGCCAGGTTCGGGAGGCGCAGACCGGGACGGCTGGCACGGCCAGCCATCACCGCGAGGTATCACTACAAGAGCATCGCGATGCACAATGCCACAGCGATCTGCGCTCCCGAAATTCATTTGGTCATCGCCAATCTCGGCAACGGCGGCCCGGCCGGACTCCTTGAGTGGAATCGGAACGCCGCCAACTGTCTCCACTGCCGCGACAGAACGCGCGTGGAAAGCGGCCAATCGGGTCAACGCCCCAGCCAAGGAGAAGAGATTTGTTTTCATGGAATTCATGGCGATAAGGGTGGTTCAGGTTCGGTGGGTGACTGGAGCGGGGTTGCCGGATGGCGGCACGACGCGAGTGAGATCCGCGCGCGCCACCCAGCAGGAGTGGCCCGCGGAGGTTTTCACGAGCGCGAAGTCCTGGTGCTCCGCGCGCACGATCACAGCCTCGCCTTCACGCAACTTGAACACCGGTTCAGCGACCCGGACAGGCGAGTTCCAGGCGGGCGCGTCGTTGGCGATGACGACGGCTTCGTTGACTCTGGGCCATATAGTGATTGCGCTGCCGATGGCGGTGAGGACGAGCAATGCGCCAACGAGGGCCAACGAGCGGAAGGCCAGGCGGCGCTGCGGATGCAGGCGCACGAGGAGCAGACTCAGGCCGGCGAGCACCAGTCCGAAGCTTCCGAGCCAGGCCAGCGTGTTTGGGCGGACGCAGGTCAGGCTGCGCGTGAACCAACTCTCCGAAGTGTCCGGCAAGCCGGCCTTCGAGCGGACGAAGTGGAGGTTCGCGGCGATGTCGGCATCGTTGGGCGCGAGCAGTTGGGCGCGTTCGTAATCGAGAATGGCCACGCCAGTTTTGCCGTCGCGGGCAAAGGCGTTGGCCTGATTGAATAGTGCCGCGGAGGAGCAACCGCTCGGTCCGGTGGTGCTCCCACCCGGTTGTGCGCCTGTTGCTGCCCGTGCGGTGGCGGCGAAGAGCAGCAGCAACGTTGCGGCCACCAACTCGGCCCAGCACGGCCGGCCGAGGCTGTGATGCGTCCCCCTGGGTTGTTTCGGCGGTTCTGAGCCGCGTTTCCCATCGGTTTCACGGCGCACTCGGTTGAGCAGTTTTTGGGTGACCTTAATTTTGCCTGTGGCCACCTGTCGGGTCAGAATCTGGAACAATGTCATAAGGCCTCCGTGTGTTGAATTTGGTTGAAAACTATTTCTTTCCATTGCTGGAAATCCGCTGTGCTCAGTCGTTGGCCGGAATAGGCGGCCTGGTCCGCGAGGGCAAAGACGCGGCGGATTTCCCCGCCCTCCCCGTTCAGGCGCGCGTCAATTTCCGCAATGGTGATCGAGGCGGGCGCGACGTGCCAGCTTGCGGCCAGTTTCTGTTGCATCGCGGCGCGCGCGGATTGGAAAAAGCGGGCGGCATCGCCGGCCATGGAAGCAGCGTCCATTTCGTCCAGGCAACTTACGACCGCCTCCAACGCCTCGCGCCGTCGCGCCCCGTCCACGTCATTCGCGCGCAGTTCCCGGCGGCGCAAGAAGATCAAACCGCCGACGAAACAAAGGACCAACACGCTCTGACTGCCAAGAAACCACCGCTGAAAATAGAGGGGACGCAACGTTGCAACCGTGCTGCCCGTTACGACATGATCCGGGCGAAGTCCATCGCGCGGCGTCTCGTTTGCCGGAGGCGGACCTGGGGTTGCAGCAGGCCCGGCTGCGGGCAAACCGCCAGCGGCTGCGGGTGAAACCTCCACGCTCAACGGCGCGGTCAATTTCGTTTCGTATCGTTTTGTCTCGGGATTGAAAAAGCTGAAAGCCAGTGCGGGCACGGATTGCCGGCCCGGCTGCATCGGGATGACGGCCTGCTCGAAATCCTTTTCGCCGCTGCAACCAACACTGTCGGCCGGCTGGAACTTCGCGCTCGCCTGGTAGGTCTTCCAGCCGTCCACCTTGCCGAGCATCGCGCTGCTCACACGGTCAAAGTTGCCGGTGCCGGTCACTTTTAGCCGGAGCGTCAGCGGGTCTCCGGCGGCGGCCGTGGCGGCGGAGAGTTCAGCGCTGATGTCGTACTTTCCGACCGCGCCACTGAACCCGGCGGGTCGGCCTTCGGCGGGCAACGCCAGCACTTTGAACTTGTCCGGCTCGCTCGCCACTGTGATTTCTTTCTCCGTTGTGCCGCCGCCGAAGGCGCCTTGGAAGAACGGGTCGTTGAGAAGATCATCGAACATGGAGTCATCCGGAAATCCCTGCGGCATTCGCGCCCGCCGCGAAGGCGTGGTGCGAATCTGCACGGTGAGAGGCGTTTCGATGTTGAGCGCGAAATCGCCGGGTTTCACCGCCGTCAAGGCGCTGTGCCAGGTCAATACGGTGTAAGGCTGGCCCCCGATCATTTCCTGTGCCTGCTCCGGTTGAGCGGAAAGTTTGTTCAACATGAAGGCGTCACCATTGAGCGTCGGCAGACCATCGAGCGACTTTACCAAGCCTGGGCGGAACCCCACTTGAATATCCACCGGGACCGTTTCCCCAACGTAGAGTTCACGCTTGGGCAAACGCAGCCGCGCGAAGGTCGAACCATCCTGCGTCACGCGCGTTTCCCCGGCGGACGATCCGCTCATGGCCGGGGGCGGCAGGCTGGAGGTGCCGGAGTTGTTGCCCGCCCCTGCGCCGTTGTTACCGTTGCCGGGCCGCACCTGGAACAAGATCGGCTGCGCCCCGCGGCTCAGGGCCGGGATAGTGAATTTGCCCGCGTGTTGCGGAATTACTTGGTATATTTCCGAGGTGGTCGAACTCGTCATGCCGTTGATGGACTGCATTTGACTGGACTGGCCGACGTCCACGAACTCCAGCCCCGGCACTGTGGGCGGTGAGATGGCTTCGTTGCCGCTCCCGGAAACTGTGATGGTAAGCTGGGCTGATTCACCAAGGGCGATCTCACCTGGTTCGAGTTGTGCCGTAACGCCGGAAGGCGCGGCGGACGCCGTGGCGGCCAGGGTGATGATGGCGGCGAAAACCACGGCCATCGGACGGAAGCGGGATAAGTTCGTTTTCATATTACCAATCCTTTATGGGTTGATCCGGCTGCGTGTCATTGGTGCTGCGGCGGGCGACTGGCGCGGCGGGAAGACGGCGTTCTTCGTCTTTCAACGAGTCAAGGAGCGCGCGCGCCTCCGCTTTGCTCATCTGGCCAGGCTCGCGCTGTGAGTCTGCCGCCTGCGCGGCTTCGTCCTTGCTCTGATCTCCGCCGGCTTGAGCTTGAGCGTTGCCTTGCGGTTGACCGTTCGCCGGCTTGGGCTGCTGTCCCGCCTGTTCGGGCTGTTTTTGCTGGTCCGGCTTCGTGCCGCTGCTGCCTGGTTGCTGATCCTTCTGTTGGTCAGGTTTGGGCTGCTCTCCCTTTTGATCGGGCTGCTTTTGGCCGTCCGGTTTTGCGCCACTATTGGCCTGCTGCTGATCCTTCTGCTGATCCGGCTTGGAGTCCTCGCCGGATTTCTGATCTTTGTTGTCCGGGTTCTTCGCCCCGGATTTTTGATCCGGTTGATTCTTGTTGTCCGGTTTCTGATCTTTGTTCTGTTGATCCTTTTGATCGGATTTCTGTCCAGACTGCTTCTGCTGATCCTTGTCTTTTTGATCCTGTTTTTGCTGTTGTTGCTGCTGTTGTTGCTGCTGTTGCTCCTGCTGCTTCTTCAGTTCTTCCAGTTTTTTCATCACCAGGTCGCGATTGTATTTGGCGTCGGCATCATCCGTGCGGAGGTGCAGCGCGGCGTCATACGTTTTCACCGCCTGCTCCCAGTTTTTGATGGTTTCCTTCGGGTTGGCCTGCTCGGTCTTCTGCCCGGTGCGATAGAGCGTATTGCCCAGGTCGTAGTATGCGTCCTCCTGGCCGGCCAGGCGTTTGAGGTCGGCGGAGGGCTCGCCTCCGAGCGATTTTTGAAAGGCCTCGGCGGCCTGCGGGAACTGGCCCGCCTTGTAAGCCGCCGTGCCGGCGTTGAATTCCAAATCCGGTTGCTTGGGGTTGCGTTGCGCGGCTGCGGCATACTCGCGTTGGGCCGCGGCAAAGTCCCCCTTTTGGTAGGCCTTCTCGGCGGTCACAGTCGAGGCTTGCGCCTGGCCGGACGGGAGGAACAGGAGCGCGCCAAGCGCCATCGCCGCGCTGTGCTTCAGGAATTGTGGCTGCGCTGGTTCGGCCATCGGAGCTGCGCTCTTCCGCGCCAGGCGTCGCCGCGTGCCGATGAAGGTGCTGGCGAGAAGCAAGGCGAGTGAGGCCGCGAGCGGCCATTGGAATCGTTCCGTGTAAATCTTCTGCTGCCGCGATGCCAGCTCATGGGTGGCCAGCGGCGCGAGGGCTTGCTGGTAAATGGTTGCAAGTCCCTGGCCTTGGGCGCCGAGGGGCGCGTAAATTCCGCCGGTCGCCGTGGCGATCGCCTTCAAGCCCGCTTCGTCAAGATGTGACTTCACGAACTGGCCGGACTCGTCTTTCACGAAACCGCCGCCCTGTTCCGCCGGGATGGGGATCAAGTCGCCATTGGCCGTGCCAACTCCGATGGTGCAAATCTTCAAGCCGTCCTCCGCCGCCGCCTGCGCCGCGCCCAGGTCGTTGCCGGCGAGATCTTCGCCGTCGGTCAGCAGGACGAGGATTTTGTCGTTATTCGGGCGGTTTTGCAGCGCGGTCTGTGCTTCGCGGATCGCGCTGGCGATGTCGGTGCCTCCGCGGGGAATGATGGTGGTGTCCAGCGCCGCGAGCGATTCATGGAATGCGTCGTGGTCAATGGTGATCGGGCATTGCAGAAAGGCATCGCCCGCGAAAGCAATCAGACCGACGCCATCGCCGTCCAGACGGCTCACGAAATCATCCACTGCCAGCTTGGCGCGGGTGAGGCGGTCCGGCTTGACATCCGGCGTCAACATGCTACGCGAGGTGTCCACGGCAAAGATGACTTCGATGCCGCGCCGCTTTATATCTTCCCAGCGGAAACCGGCTTGCGGCCGCGCCAGCGCCACGAAGAGGCAGCCGGTGGCGGCGAGGAACAAACCGCGCTTCCAGTTCCGTCTGGCGGCGGAGAACGACGCCGTGAGTTGCGCGTGCAGGTGCGACGAGGCAAAGGTGGCGAGCGCCGCGCGTTGACGGGCATCGTAACGCCGCCATGCCCAGATAAGCGCCGCACACGCAGCCAGGCCGGCCAGCATCCAGAGAGGATCAGCGAATTTCATAATAGTCCTTTAGAGTTTGGGTTGAATTGGATTGGTTCCGGGTCATAGCAGCCTCCGATAGCGCGTCTGCTCCAACCCCACGGCCAGGCCAAGCACGCCGAGGGCGGGAATCAAGGCCCAGGCGAACAGCTCCTGATAGTGCTCGTACTTGCGGACGGTCTGCGTGTTCTTTTCGAGACGGTTGATTTCCGCGTAAATGTGTTTCAGCGACTCCGTGTCCGTGGCGCGATAAAATTGCCCGCCCGTCCCGGTGGCGATCTTCTGTAGCGTCTCCTCGTCCACATCCACTTTGGACATGACGAGTTGGGTGTTGCCAAATTGGTCCTTCACCGGCACCGGCGCTTCGCCGCGCACGCCGGCGGCGATAGTATAAACCTTCACTCCCAGCGCTTTGGCGGCCTCGGCGGCGGTGGCGGGCGAAATCTTGCCGCAATTGTTCATGCCGTCGGTGAGGAGCACCACCACCTTCGATTTGGCGGGCGTGTCGCGCAAACGGTTAACGCAGGTGGCGAGCGCCGAGCCAATGGCCGTGCCATCCTCGACCCCGGCGGTCTGGACGCGGCTGAGATTCTGCTGAAGCCAATCGTGGTCGAGCGTCAGCGGGCTGACGAGATAAGGCGCGCCGGCAAACGCGACCATGCCAATGCGGTCGTTGGGCCGGTCCTGGATGAACTTCGCGACGACGGTCTTCACAATATCAATGCGGTTGGCCGGCTGGCCGTCAATTTTGAAGTCCAGCGCCTGCATGGAGCCGGACACATCCAGTGCCAGCACGATGTCAATGCCGCTCACCTGCGCCTCGGCGCGGCCGTGGGCAAATTGCGGCCGCGCCAAGCCGACATCCATCAGCACGCCGGCCAGGATCGGCAGCAACCACACCCAGCGGCCCGCGCGGCTGCGCGTCTGGCGGGCGACCCGCCTGGCCAGACTGACGTTGGAGTATTCGACGGCGGCTACGGCGCCGCGTCGCCCGCGCCAGAGCAACGCGAGCGGCAAGAGCGTCAGCAGCCACAGCCATTGAGGTTGGAGGAATCGGATCATAACTGTTGCCTTTCATTCTCAGTCGCCTGAGCAACCAGGTTCGTTGTTTGCATCGCCGGCGGCTTGCACGTTTCGAGCACAAAGGTGCGCGCGCTCTGGAGCATCGTTTCCATCTCCTGGATGGAGAGAATCCAGCGGGCGAACTTGGCGAGGTCGCAGTGGATGAGAAAATCCGCCAGCAACCCACAGTGACTCGCCAGCATCGAGTCAGAGGGTTCGAGCAGTTCGTGCAGGAACTCCTCCGTCGTCCGTCGCGCTGCCCGGACCTGGAATCGGTCTTCTATGTAATTGCGCACGATTTCAGAGACGGTAATGGAGAACTCGCGGGCATTTTCAGGCTGCATCAACGCGCGCGCTTCCTCCAGCCGGTCCAGCGCGATTTCATATGGCAGCTTCGCTGCGGCGATAGCGCGACGACGATTCCAGCGCCATACCGCGTAACCGAGCGCCCCGAGTGCCAGACCGCCGGCCGCCCAGGCGGGCCAGAGCCAGGGCGAGGGAATGTGTTTGGGGCCGCGGATATCCCGGATGTCTTGCGCCACGGCATTTGGCACCGCGCCGGGCGCGGGTTTGGCCGGGGCGGTTTGTGTCAGCGCGAAGGCGTTGAGGCTGCCGATTGACAACGCGACGGCGGCAATGGCCAGGGTGCGCGGCATATTTAATGTGGGTTTTATATTCATGAGCGTCTCCGTTCCCGGGTTTTGAAGAAGTGTTGCAGTGCCGGCAGGTAAGGCGCGGCGGTGTCCAACTCCAGCGTATCGACGGCCTCGGCGCGAAAGCCGCGCACGAGTCGCCGCGTGCGGTCCTTGGCTTCCTGGGCAAAACGGTTGCGCACTTCCGGATTGGCGGTGTCCAGTTCGACCACCTCGCCCGTCTCCGCATCCTCCATCGCGAGCACGCCCACATCAGGAAGCGATTTTTCGCGCCCGTCTTCGATGTGCAAGGCCACGAGATCGTGGCGGCGATTGGTCTGCCGCATCGCCCGGCGCAGATCCTCCAGCGCCTTATCGGGGTCACCCGATGCTTGGAAGTCCGAGATGAGAAACGCAATCGCGCGGCGGCGAAGAATGCGGTTGGCGAAGTCGAGCGCTTTCACGGTATCTGTGCCACGACCGAGAGGTGGGTGGAAAAGGATTTCCCGCACCACCCGCAGGACATGGCGGCGGCCCTTCTTGGGCGGGATGTATTGCTCGATGCGGTCGGTGTAGAGAATCAGGCCAACCTTGTCGCTGTTGCGGATGGCGGAAAAGGCCAGAACGCTGGCCAGTTCGGCCGCGAGTTCGCGCTTGCTCAGCGCGGCCGAACCGAAATTGCCCGACGCGCTGACATCCACGAGCAACAGGATGGTCAACTCGCGTTCCTCGGTGAACTTTTTCACGAATGGGCGGCCGGCGCGGGCGGTGACGTTCCAGTCAATTGTGCGAACTTCGTCACCAGCGACATATTCGCGCACATCGTCGAAGTCCATGCCCCGGCCCTTAAAAACCGAGTGGTATTCGCCCGCCAGGGTGTTGTTGACGAGGCGGCGGGTGTGGATTTCAAGCTTCCTCATCCGGCTCATGATGGCCTTGGCTCTTTCTGGGTTCATAATAGATGCTCCTTTCCAAGTTGGCCGCCGCTTCACGGCACGGGCAGTGTGTCGAGGATCTTCTGGATGATGTCCTCCGAGGTGATGTTCTCGGCCTCAGCCTCGTAACTGACCGCCACGCGGTGGCGCAGCACGTCGGGCGCGAGCTTCTTCACGTCCTGGGGCGTCACGTAACCGCGACCGTCGAGGAACGCGGCCGCGCGCGAGGCGAGCGTGAGATTGATGGAGGCGCGCGGCGAAGCACCGGTTTGAATGTAACCGTTGAGGTCCAGGCCGGCGGCCTTCGGGTTGCGTGTGGCCAACACCAAGTCAACAATGTAGTCCTTGATCTTGTCGTCCACATAAATGGTGTTCACCACATGTCGGGCACGGGCGATTTCCTCAACCGAAACCACCGGCTGGACGCGGAGCGATGGTTCGCTCGTGGCCATCGCTTCGACAATGGCGCGCTCCTCCACACGATCCGGGTAGCCGATGATGACCTTCATCATAAAACGGTCCACCTGCGCTTCGGGCAGCGGATAGGTGCCTTCCTGCTCCAGCGGGTTCTGCGTGGCGAGCACCAGAAATGGGTTGGGCAGTTCATAGCTCGTCTCGCCGATGGTGACTTGGCGTTCCTGCATGGCTTCGAGCAGCGCGCTTTGCACCTTGGCCGGAGCGCGGTTGATTTCATCGGCCAGAATGAGATTGCTGAAAATCGGGCCGCGCTTGGTGCGGAAGCCGCCATCCTGCGGGTTGTAAATCATCGTGCCCACGATGTCGGCGGGCAGCATATCCGGCGTGAACTGAAGACGTTGGAATTTGAGGCTGACGCCTCCGGCGAGTGTTTTGAGCGAGAGCGTTTTGGCCAGGCCGGGCACACCTTCAAGCAGGACATGGCCGTTGGTCACGAGCGCAATGAGCAGTCGGTCAATCAGGTGCTTCTGTCCGACGATCACGCGCCCCATCTCCTGCTGCAGCGGGCGCACCCACGCCGAAGTCTGTTGTACCGCATCATGCACCCCCTGGATGGCCGGATTCGGCCCGGCGTCCGGCGAAGCTGGTTTGGCCACTGGCGCCGGCGCGAGTCTGGGACCGGGTCGCAGGGTGGGCCGGTATCGGAGGCCGTCGAAGGCAGCGTCGTTAGCGGCTGGCGTAAGAGCGGGCAGCGTTGCGGAGGCGGCATCGCGGGCTTGAACTAAAGGATTCCAATTATTGTTTTTCATATGCTTTCGTCGATCATTTGCTTTGTGTCACTTCCACGGCATCAAATCGACACCGCTTTGTTCTGTAAGCAATAGACCATGAGGGGATGGCTGCGGTCTGTCTGCGGAATTACAAAGTTGCAACCTGTAGTTGAAGAATGAGCGGCAAAGAGAAAAGACCCCAGCAACGAAGGTCAATGCTCAGCGGGGCTGAACCTCCACAACGCCGGTCTTGACGGCAACTGGGAGAGAATATGGATGCAGGCTGTCTCGGACAATCGCGCTGTGGTGACACTGCCCTGCACATCTCAACGAGATGGAGGAGAATGCCGCGGAAAGCTGTATTATGCCTTGGGCTGTTTTTCCGTGCCACTTTCAACCGACCTGGAATAGAGCGTGACCAGCCGGGCGATCAAAACGGCCAGATAAAGCACGCCAGTCGTTGACTCCACCATCAGCAGCATGCGGGCGACTTTGGAAATCGGCGTGATATCGTTGCAGCCCAGACAGGTCAGAGAAACAAAGCTCAGGTAGAGCGCATCAAACCGGCCCAAGGGCTGATTCGCGGCGAAGTGGACGCTGGAAAAAGAACCAGGACTTAACTGGGAGACCATCAGGAAGGCGGGTGTCCACATGATGCCAAGCATCAGGTAGGCGGAGATGGCCGCGCACATCACCTCCGAGTTCACGCGGGTTGCACGCAGAATAAACCGCAAAAGTCGAGTGACCACATAGCCCACAAAAACAACGTGTGTGCCAGTGATTATCCAGGAAGGCACCAGTCCGTTCCAGTAACGATCCAGCCACGGGCCGGCCAGCGCCGGAATGACCAGGAGTATCGTCAGCAACCAACTGCGACTGCCCACGGCGAGCACAGCGGAGATCAGCAGAATCATCATCAACACGCTCTCGATGATGTCTCCGGCCTCCAGTTCAAGGACAAATGGATACGTCACGACCAAAACAATCAGCGCCACGAGAAATTGCGCCATGGAAAAGCGGAACAAGCCTTCCCTCGATTGAACCTCCCCCGCCGTCGTTGCCACCGCTTGCGCATTGCTCAATGGTGGTTCATTCATAATTTGACTGGCACGAGCGCGGGCTGATTAAATCGGGCATCACTTTCTTGCCGGCTTTTGCCATGTCCCATTATGGGAAAGGACAACCGCAAAAGAGAAGTGGAAAATCAAGCTAATACATTACCGCTTAAGATCATGCCGGGCCCACCAGGACCGGGCAGTCTTTTATCACCGCGGAGATTCTCGCGGGGTTCTCCCCAGCAACAAGAGCGCCAAGCGCATCCTTAGTACGCGAGAATTATCAATTCGCTCTGCACCGCATTAACCGGACAGACTTGGCGCGCTGGGCCGCGCTTCCGTTTCTGTCTTGGCGAGCCGTCCGGCGCGTTCTTGTTTGGCCGTTTCCAAAGCGGCCCAGAGTCCGGAGCGGGTAATCAGTCCGATGGGGCGATCCGGTTCTTCGCGTGTGACTACCGGGAGATTACCGGCATCCTTGGCGGCAAATCGCTTTAGAATGGTGAAAAGGTCTTCGTCTGGATATGCCGTCGGCCAATCACCCAACTTTAGGGCCCTGACCAGCACGGTTCGGCGCTCCGCCTCGGCGACCCGGTGGATGGCAAGGAGCGTCACCCGTCCGCACAACTTGTGGTTCTCCACCACCGGCAGGCTGGCCAGGCCGTAATCTCCCATCAAACTCATGGCATCGCTCGCGTTCGCGTTCGCGTTAACATAGACCGGGAGGTGAATCATGACATCGCCGGTCTTGACCCGATGGAGCACAATCGGCTCGAACTCGTCCGCATGGAAAGGGGAGTCAAGACGGCTGTTGACCTGGGCGGGAAAGACCGTTCGTTTCCCTGAGAGAATGAACGCCGTGACCACGGCGAACATGGCCGGGCCTAACAGCCCATAACCGCCGGTCATCTCCGATATCATGATGATTGTGGAAATGGGCGCTTTGGCGGCGGCGGCAAAGAAGGCGATCATGCCGACGATCGCGTAAGTGCCCGGATGCGGCACCGCGGACGGAAAGAGCCAGGCCGCCCCATAACCGAAAGCCCCGCCAAACATGCCGCCGGTGACTACGCTCGGACCGAAGATGCCACCCGAATTGCCGGATCCCAACGTCAAGGACGCGCCCACGATTTCAGCAACCGCCGCCAGCAAGAGCATGAGCGGTGGCAACAACAGCACGTTTTGGGATATGGCAAATTGAGCCCACCCATAGCCGGTTCCAATCACTGAAGGAATCAGGAGACCGAGGATGCCGGTGCAAAAACCGCCAATGGCTGTGGCCGCCCACAGAGGGAAACGCTTAAAGAACTTTTCGATGTGAAAATAGACCATGAACAAGAACCTCGCCAGCAGAGCGCAGCCGACCCCTAATAACGCAAATAAAATCAAAGACCACGGGTGGTCGAACTGGGTAGCCTGCGGCGGGGGGGTGAACACGGGCTGAAATCCCACGGCGGCTCCGACAATGGAGTAGCCGACCACCGCAGCGATCAAAGCAGGCACCAAGGCCTCGACTTCGAAGTCCTCCTTGTAAAAAATCTCCGCCGCGATAATGGCCCCGGCCAGCGGCGCCTTAAAGATGGCGGCGATGCCGGCGCCCAACCCTGCGGCCAGGGCAATATTGCGTTCCCGCGCGGAAAGTTTCAGGAGATTGGCAATGCCGGCTCCGGTGGAGGCGCCAATCTGGGCAATCGGCCCTTCCCGTCCAGATGTGAGACCTCCACCGATAGTGATGGCTGAGGTGACCAGCTTGAAGATGGACGTCTTGAAGTTGAGCTTCTCGCTGTTGTGGAATGCCCGAATCGCCGCATTGGTGCCAATACCTGCGGTCTGTGGAGCGAATTTCCACGTTAGAAATCCACCCACCAAACCGGCCGCCGTTGTGACCAGGGGGAGCATCCAGGGGCGGCTCATGTGGAATGAATACTGGCTCATACCCCCTTCTCCACCCGGCAGTGGCGGAATGTATCCAACAATGGAACCGAGCACGAAATGCTTGACCAAATTGATGCACCAGATCAGCGCCAACGCCCCCAGGCCGGCCCCGGCGCCAATCAGAATCCCGATGAATCCCCATTTCCGAAGATAGGTGGCTCCTGCCCCAATTTCCGGGATCTGTCTTAAGCCGCGCCGTCGTATCATCCGTTTCCACATAATTAAACTTAAAGAACAACCACTTCATTTCAATGTTCGACTGATACAATAATGAATGCAGGCTTGGAATAAACGGAATAAATCTTTCGGTCCGCCTTTTCCGGTCACTTAACCGCGCCGTGTGGGCGTGGCTCTTGCATGTGTGGGATGGATGGAAAACCCGGCTGTGTCTGGTTCAATCCAGCACGCTCAACCGATGGCCTTGAGCGGGGTTTCGACCCTGCTGGCGATGAAAGAGCGGTCCGCGCAAAACGGGCCGGAAACCCATTGCCCAAGTCGAGATCGTCAGTTTATCTCCATTCCCACAAATCAGTGTGCAAGAGTCCCCCTTCGGACAGATGCCGTTGTCGAAGGACAAAACCCCGCCGCACCAGCGCTGGGTCTGGCATGTGAGCCTTTCAGCGGGAAGCCCGGTGGTCCAGCCGAAAGACAGACACATCGCCTCCAGAATAAGCCGCGCCCGCCATTTGGCCAACTCCGACGGCGGCCTGCAAAAATCCGACAGCAACCATCGCGCCTCCGGCATGACCACCTCCGCCAAGCGTCCCACCAACCTTTCCAATTGCTCCGACCGGAAGCAATCCAGCACGAAATGGGTGGCCACCAGATCAAACTCCCGTGATGGAGGCGTCCATTTCAAAATGTCCGCTTGGACGAATGGGATGCCTTCTACCCCCAACCCCGCCGCATCCAACCCCGCTTTCGCCCGATTCAATATCCGCGCGCTCGCATTGGCCGTTGGGGAAACAGTGTCAAACGTCATGACGTTGTCGGCGCCGCTCATGCCCGGCACTTACTCGATCCGGCTGGGCTGCTCGTTGGCAGGGGTGACCAACCGTCCTTTGGGATCTGGTTTCGAGCCATCTTTCTCATTCGGTCTTCTGAACGTCAAATAAGATCCCAACATCGCTTCGGCGTTTGGGTATCCGGCAGTTGTGGGCTTGATGCCGAGGTTTGGAGAGCGACGTTGGTGAATTGACTTTTTGCGAAGGCAAAGTTGTGGCACTTTACGTCAATGTTTGTGGAGACCGACGAGTCGAAAATTGAACATGTGAACCAGCCCAGGAGCGCCGGGTGGAAGGAACGGAGCGCGAGCCGATTGTTTGCGGGGGGGCGGATGCTGTCGTGCCTGGGCGTGCTGGCGTGGATCGCCGGCAGCGGCTGCGCCATTCATAGTTACGCGGTCAATCAATTATCCAACGCCGTGAGCCGGAGCGGGGCTGTTTTCGCCAGTGACGACGATCCGGACTTGGTGAAGGCGGCGTCCCCATTCAGTCTCAAGCTGATCGAGAGTCTGCTGACCGAGAAGCCGCGGCATCGCGGGCTGCTCCTGGCCGCCACCAGCGGCTTCACGCAGTACGCGTTCGCGTTTGTGCAGGAAGATGCGGACGAAACTGAGGCGCACGATTTGACTGAGGCCGAGGCGTTGCGGGCGCGGGCGAGACGGCTGTATCTGCGAGCGCAAGGTTACGGCCTGCGCGGATTGGAGGCGGGCCACCCGGGATTTTCGAACGCGTTGCTGGCCCATCCCACGGTGGCCGTGCAAAGTGCCACCAAGCAAGATGTGCCGCTGCTTTATTGGACGGCGTGCGCGTGGGCGGGGGCCATTTCACTTTCGAAAGACAACCCGGACTTGGTCGCGCAAGTCCCCGCGATGGAGGCGCTGATTGATCGGGCGCTGGAATTGGACGAGAGCTTCGATCTCGGCGCGATCCACGGCTTTTTGATCGCCTATGAAATGAGCCGGCAAGGGGCGGCGGGCGATCCCGCAGCGCGGGCACGACAACACTTTGAGCGGGCAATGGCCCTCTCGGGCGGTAATGAGGCGGCGCCGCTGTTGGCCATGGCGGAATCGGTGGCGGTGCAAAAACAAGACGTCAAGGAATTCGATTCCCTGCTCCAGCAGGCGCTGGCCATCAATCCGGACGCCCATCCTGAAACGCGTCTGGTCAATCTGGTCATGCAGCGCCGGGCGCGCTGGCTACTGTCCCGAAAATCAGATTTTTTTTTAATGGCGCAATGAGTAATGTTCACTCCATCAAAATTGAAAATCGCAAGATGACGCAAAACAGCCAATGCCCGCCCCAATTTGGCGGAGACCAACTGCGCTTGACGCGCCGGCGTTTTGTTCCCGTGGCGGCCGCGATGGGACTCGGATTATTTGCATGCGCAAATGAGGTTTTTGCAGCGCCTGGGCCGATCAAGATTCGGCTGGGCACACTGGCCCCGAAAGGCTCGTCTTTCTACAAAGAACTGGCGGCCATGGGTGAAAAGTGGCGGCTGGCCTCGAACGGCGGCGTGTTGCTGACGATTTATCCGGACGGGACAATGGGCGGGGAGGCCGACATGGTGCAACGTATGAGACTGGGCCAATTGCAGGCCGGCTTGCTGACCGCATCGGGGCTGGCGGACATTGAGCCGGGCGTGAGCGGCCTCCAACTTATGCCGATGACGTTCCGCACGCTGGAGGAAGTGGATTACATCGTGCAGAAACTCCAGCCCACGCTGGAAAAGCGCTTGGAGGCCAAGGGATTTGTGGCGTTGTTCTGGAGCGACACCGGCTGGGTACGGTTTTTTTCCAAAGCCCCGGTCATCTCGCCTGACGACTTGCGGAAGACCAAGCTGTTCGTTGAGGCCGGCAACCCGGCGTACGTGGACCTTTACCGCTCGGTCCGCCTGAACCCGGTTCCGCTGGAAGCCGTGGACATTTTGCCCAATTTGCAGACCGGCCTGATCAACGCCGCTCCCTTGCCTCCGAGTTACGCGCTGGCGGGACAGGTGGACCGGGTCGCGCCGAACATGCTCGATCTGGCGTGGGTGCCGCTGGTGGGCGCTCTCGTTGTGAGTAAGAAAACCTGGGATGCCATTTCGCCTGAAACCCGCGACGCGATGAGCCAGGCGGCAGCCGAGGCCGGCACGAAGATGAAGGCGGAAGGCCGGCGCGAGAGCGTGGAATCGGTGGAAGCGATGCGCAAGCGAGGGTTGACCGTTCACCCGCTGACGCCGGAGGCCGCGGCCCAATGGCAGCGCGAGATGGAGACGGTCTATCCTAAAATTCGCGGATCCGTTGTTCCGGCGGATATTTTCGACGAGGTGACGAACCAGTTGGCCATCTATCGCGCTGGACAGCCGAAGAAATGAGTGGCCCGGCGAATCCACCTGCGCCGGCGCCGGTTGGGTGGCGCCGTTGGCTGCGCGTCTCCGAAGACTCGCTCGTCACGCTCGCCCTGGGTGCGCTGGTGATTTTGCCGCTCCTGGAAATCGTGTTGCGCCGATTGTTCCAGAACGGCATCAGTGGAGCGACGGCCATCCAGCAACATCTGACGCTGGTGATCAGCCTGCTGGGCGGCATGTTGGCCGCACGCGACCACCGCCTGCTTTCGCTTTCGACGTTATCCCAGTTCCTCAAGGGCCGTTGGCAAGCTTCTGCGCGTGTCTATAGCAGCGCCGTCGCGGTGGCAATCAGCGTGTTCCTCTGCGTCGCCGCGGCGCAACTGGCGGCGTCGGAGAGGGAGGGCGGCGGCATGATGGCTTATCAAATCCCGATCTGGACGGTGCAATTGATCATGCCGATCGGCTTCGCGGTCATCGCACTCCGGCTGCTGTGGAACGCATCCGACCATTGGGGCGGGCGGCTGGCGGCGTTGCTGCTGGCAGGCGGCATTGCCGGGATCGGGCTGCATCCGTTTGCCACCCCGGAACAGTTAGTGATGCCGGGGCTGATCGGCCTCCTGGCGGCGGTGATCCTGGGAGCGCCGATTTTTGCGCTGCTGGGCGGGGCGGCGTTGATTCTCTTTTGGGGTGATGGGACGCCCATCGCCTCCCTTTCGTTGACGCATTATTCCATGGTCACCAATCCGACGCTGCCGACGGTGCCACTGTTCACGCTAGCCGGATATTTTCTGGCGGAAGGTGGAGCGTCGAGACGATTGATCCGCGTCTTTCGAGCGCTGCTGGGCCAGCTTCGGGGCGGGCCGGCGATTGTCGCCGTCATCGCGTGCGCGTTCTTTACTTCGTTCACGGGAGCGTCGGGCGTGACGATCCTGGCGCTGGGCGGGTTGCTGATGCCAGTGTTGCTGGGGGCGGGATACACGGAGCGATCCGCTCTCGGGCTGGTCACGGGTTCGGGCGGCCTGGGTTTGTTGTTCCCGCCGTCGCTGCCGTTGATTCTCTACGCCGTGGTGGCCAACGCCAACGCGGGCGCGGGCGAAGTGACGATTAAGAGGATGTTCCTGGGCGGGCTGGGCCCGGGATTACTGCTGGTGACGATGGCATCGTTGGCGGGCATCTGGCTGGGACCGAAGAAGCAGGCCGAGGCCGCTCCATTCGACGGCGCGGAGGCTGGCCACGCGATTTGGGCGGCAAAATGGGAACTGCTGCTGCCGGTGGTGGCGCTGGCGGCGTTGTTCGGGGGATTGGCCACGCCGGTGGAAGCCGCGGCGGTCACGGCACTTTACGCATTCGTGGTGGAGACGTTTGTCTATCGCGATTTCAAGCGGGCGAGCGACATTCCGCGCGTCATGGCGGAGGCGGGGCTGCTGGTGGGCGGGGTGCTGCTGATCCTGGGGGTCGCGCTGGGGTTCACCAACTACCTGGTGGACGCGCAGGTCCCGACCCACGCGGTGGAATGGGTCACGGGGGTTGTCAAATCGAAATATGCGTTCCTGCTCGCGCTCAACCTCTGCCTGCTGGTGGTGGGCTGCATAATGGATATGTATTCGGCGATCATCGTGGTGGCACCGCTGATCGTGCCACTGGCGATGGCTTACGGCGTCGATCCCGTTCACCTGGGCATCATCTTCCTGGCGAACATGGAACTGGGCCTGCTCACCCCGACGGTGGGGCTGAACATCTTTCTCTCTTCGTACCGGTTTGGCAAACCAGTGCTGCAGGTTTCGCGGGCTGTGATTCCGATGCAATGCGTGCTGCTGATCGGCGTGCTACTGATCACCTATTTGCCCCCGCTGACCACCTTCCTGCCCCACTGGCTGGGGCAGTGATTTCATCCCGGACAAATCCCCTTGGGGCAAAGCCTGCATCGGCTCCCTAAAATGACTTCCGAAATGCGATGTTAAGGTCGTCTCGCCATGACGACTGCAGAAGACTCGGCGAGCCTTTGCGGTTGTCCATGATGCGCCGCGGAGATTCACTGACGAGCAAAGCTTGCCAACGCAAATTCAAACTGTCAGCGCCGGTGATCTTAGAGGATTTCCAATCGCTGCTTCGGCTCGGCATCGCAGAGCGCATCGGGGCAGGACGGGCCACACGATACATTCTCCGCGCTCGTCAGGAATCATTAGGCAATCATTAGGCAAAATCACGGAATTATCAACCCGGCATGGAATTCTTGCGCATGCGGCGATTGGAAGTTGAAAAAGCCCGTTGCAATGGGACTTCCAAGTGTAATTCTGGAAACTGGCCGATTGCGGCGGAGTTTAGGCGTCTGCCACTTCGCCAAGCCTGTCTCCATCTAATCCTTGATGGACACCCGCTCGCGCGAGTGCCATGCAGGCAGCCGGTGGCGGCAAACACAGTTGATTTCGGGACTGTATACAAGTTTAGAACGGGCAACGTGTCGATTCTCATCCCGGCAGCGCCAAAAATATCCCTCGGGCTCCGTCCAAGCTCCACTATCGCCCCGAAAACAGGGCGCAATCTGCTGCTGGTCCTTGGCCAGGGTGCAGTACTGTGCAGTACACTTTTCTTGGTAATTTGAGGTCAGTTTGCCCATTTGATTCAAAAAGCGAAAAATTGCAAATAACCAACAAAATCAGGCATTTAAGGCACTTTTTCTGATTTTGGCCGAAAGGCCTAACAGGTTGTTGAACTGTTTCGTGTGTCAGCCAGCGTCGGTTGTTGCTGCCCCGGCGCGGCCAAAATGCCCGCGCTGCGGCAGCGGCGGCGGCGCAATTCACGCCAACCTCGAAGCTTTGGATGCAGGGATTGAGCCGACTTGGCGCTGCGCGTGGTTGGTGGTCGATGCCGAAGTCGTTGCTCTGATGCTCGCCTTCCACGGCGTTGCCGCGCTTTCGGTCGTTGTCGCCCAGTTCGTCGTCAATGGTGCGATGTTCCTGTTCTTATTCCAGGCGCTGTCGGGCAGATGGTCGCTCCCGGCGCCGGAGCTGGAAGCCGTGATGATGGTTACTGTCAGTGCGGTGGCACGGCTCCGGCGTCGCCGTCGTAAGGGCTACGGACGAATGGTTTTTGAAACCCTATGCGGGGGTTTGAGCTACCCAAATTGCAATGCTCCAATCCATCAAAAGGCAGAGTCTTCAGTCTCACCGATTCAATCAGCCTGCTCCACCAGTGTCGGCGAGGCTCTCATGATTGGGTTCTGAAACTTCTGCCAACCGTCATTCCGATCACGCTGCCGATGATGGCTCCGGCGGCGAATTCGGAAAACCAATGGATCGTCACAGAGACGGCGAACCCAATGTAAAACGCGTAAACCAAAGCGCTGAAGACAATTACTTTGTTCTTGGGATAAAGCATGATCAGGCAGATCGCCATGGAAAACGCCACAGTGGTGTGCCCCGATGGCCAACCCCAAAAGATGCCGCCCTTCAGAAAGCCAAATTGGAAGCCGTGGCTGGAGTCCGTCAGCGCAGAGCCGCTCAGCGCAAGCGTTCCAACGTGTCCGTGAAATGGCGGCGGGCGACGTCCGGTTATGGCCTTGTAGCACGAAGTGATCAGATACGCGAGAAGGGCTGCCTGCCCCAAAGCCCAAGCGGTCGTGATGAGGCGCCGGTTCTTCAAGGCTAGGCCGGAAACCAAAAGGGCCAAAGGCCACAGGACAGGCATTAACATTCCGAGCGCGAGAGCCGGGCGGGCCAGCGCAAAAAACGTCCCTGGCCGTGTCCATCGATAATAAGCCCAATCACCGCCGGAGGTGACGACCGCAATCGTCAAAGCGATGGCTGCGGCGTGCCACAGAAGATTTCGACCACTGAAGATCGCAATGACATTCCGAGGCAGCCGATAAAATAATCCAGACACGGCGCCTATCATAATGTGGCCCCAACACCTCGCGCGAATTTAAAAGCAAGGGCGACCGTTTAAAGCAGGAGTTGGTTACGATAACACGGTGCCGAACTAGTCGAAGTGATGTCCGTTGAGTTGAAGCTGCGGTTACTTGTGGCCAACTCGCAACGACAGCGGCCAGACAATGAGCCGGGGCGACGCCGTATCACCCCAAGCGCGCGCCAAGTCGGCGGTAAGCTGCTCCAGTGGATTTTTTCCGGTGGCCTTAATATAGCGGGTCGTCGCCGACCATGTGCTAAAATAGCCGATCAATTGTTCCATTGTCCATTGCGCTTCCATCCGAAAACTGGGCGCAGGCAGCTCATCGAAGGGAAAGGGGATGGAACGGTATCCGTCTTCCACCAACGTGCGCTCTGGCGGCCAGTAAGGACCAACCGTGCTTGAATAATACTCCTGCACGAATTGATTGACGGCTTCGCCTTCCACTTGATTGATGCCATAAGCCCACGCCGCAAGCACACCTCCAGGTTCCAAAACACGTTTTGCTTCGGTGAAGAAGCGTTCGAGATCAAACCAATGCAGTGCCTGGGCGACAGTGATCAGCGATACGGATGCGTCCGGCAGCCCGCTCTGTTCAGCCGTGGAAACGCGATATTCAATTTTTGGATGAGCCTTGGCCGAGGCGATTGGGTCGCCACTGGCGTCCGAGGCTATGACGTGGTCGAAGCGCTCAGCCAGATCGAGTGTGGCTTGACCGCTGCCGGCAGCGCAGTCCCAGACGACGGTGGTTTTTGGTGTCACCGGGCCAAATAATCAAAGAGCGCGCTGGGATAGTGCGGTCGAAAATCGCCGTAACGATTGGCCACGCCCGAGAAATGGTCGTGAAACGGCTGGGTCATGGTGCTGCTTCTAGCGGGAGGAGATCCGTTCAAATAATCCTCCGTGGAGGAATTCACGGACTTCCTTTCGGTGCAGGAAATCCATCGGGAAGCCGAGATCAATGTGGCTGGCTTCATCCAGCCGGGCAAGGTGGGGCACGGCCAGTGTCCAGTCAAGGCATCGCATGTTGTCCTCGAATTGCGACAGTTTCCGGGAGCCCAGAATGGGAATGACGCCGGGTTTTGCGCGTAGCCAGTTGAGCGCAACCTGAGCAGGCGATTTACCGGCTTCCTTCGCGATCTCAACGACCGCATTGGCGATAGTTAAATTGCGCTCGGAAAGTTTCTCGAAGGATGGCGCCTTTTCCAATCGCTTCTCCTCCGTTGATCCCGTTGCGTATTTGCCGCTCAACAGGCCGCTCGCCAATGGCGACCAAGCCGTGACACCAAGCCCGAGCGCCTCAGCCATCGGCAACAGTTCACGCTCTGGTGTGCGCTCGATCAGGTTGTATTCAATTTGCAGCCCGACAAAAGGCGTCCAGCCGCGCAGCTCGGCCAAGGTGTTGGCACGGGCAATCCACCAAGCGGGGGCGTCCGAGATGCCAACGTACAGGATCTTTCCGGCGCGCACGAGATCATCCAGACCACGCATGACTTCCTCCACCGGCGTCAGTTGGTCCCAAGCGTGAACCCAGTAAAGGTCGATGTGGTCAAGTCGGAGGCGCTTCAAACTGCCATTCAAAGCCTCGATCATGTGTTTGCGGTGATTGCCGCCCGCGTTGGGGTCGCCGGGTTTGCCGCAAAAGGAATACTTGGTGGCGAGAACGAAGCGCTCGCGGTCGGAAGCCATAAATTCGCTGATCAATTTCTCGCTGGTGCCGTTGGTATAACCGTCCGCGGTATCAATAAAGTTGCCGCCGGCCTCTGCAAACGCGTCGAACATTTTGCGACTTTCGTCCATATTGGCACCCCATCCCCAGTCCTCGCCAAACGTCATGGTCCCCAGCGCCAGTTCACAGACGCGCAGTCCGGATTTTCCAAGAAGGTTATAGTTCATAATAAAGCCATTTTTTCTTCACATTTTCCGATACACAAAAATCACCGGAATTTCAATCAGGCAAATCTTCAGATCCTCCATGAATCGAAACGCGCGGAATTCATGACCATGGCAACGATTGGGCGGTTTGAGATAACCCTGCCTGCGTAGTAATCTCCCCGGGTGTTTCGAGTAATTCTCCATTTGGATATGGACGCGTTTTACGCTTCCGTGGAACAGCGCGACGATCCGGGGCTGCGTGGCCGGCCGGTGATCGTCGGCGCGCCCCCGACTCAGCGCGGGGTGGTGTGCGCCGCCAGCTATGAGGCGCGGAAGTTTGGGGTCCGCTCCGCCATGCCCAGCGCCACGGCCGGGCGGCTTTGTCCCACGGGCGTCTTCGTGCGTCCGCAGATGGATCATTACCGCGAAGAATCACGGCAGATCATGCAGATTGTCGCCGAAACCGGTGCCGTTGTGGAGCCCATGTCCATTGACGAAGCCTATCTCGACGTGTCTTCCGTCAGCCAAGCGGAGGACATCGACGCGTCGCTGCTCAAGGCCATGCCTCTGGCGCGGCATGTGAAACAGCGGATTCTGTCCGAGCGCAAGTTGACCGCCACCATCGGCATTGCCTCCAACAAACTGCTGGCCAAAATCGCCAGCGACCACAAGAAACCGGACGGACTCACGGTGATTTCTGACCGGGAGAAGATTTCGTTTTTGCGTCCGCTCCAGGTGCGGGTGCTTTACGGGGTCGGCAAAGTCACCGAAGAGGTGTTGAACCAGGCGGGCATCGTCACCATTGGGGACATGCAGGACTACGCGGGCGATTTGCGCGCCTTGGTTGGTTCGTTTGGAGCGAAACTGAAACAGTTTGCGTTCGGCGAAGATGACCGTCCGCTGGAAATTGGAGACGAGATCAAGAGCATCAGCAACGAGGAAACTTTTCTCAAAGACACCGACGACCGAAAGGTACTGCGGGCCTGCCTGAGAGAGCAGGCGATGGATATCTCCAAGCGGCTCAAACACAGGCGCTTGGGGGCGCACACGGTCCAGGTGAAGGTGCGCTACAGTGATTTCACCACCCTGACGCGCCAGATTTCGGTGGAGGAACCGATCATCGAGGCCGCCGACATTTACCGGCTGGGGTGCTTCCTGTTGGGCCGGGACAAACTGGTTTCACGTCCGCTGCGGTTGCTCGGTCTGGGCGTCAGCAGTCTGCGCGAGCCAAGCGGGCGCCAGCTCCCGCTCCTTTAAAAGAGCACGTCGAGAATCTCAAATTCTCCAATATCAGTCATTGCGCTCCGCCGGAAAATGCTGCACAACAGCGGCCCATTTTGAATGATGAAAAAAGAAACGAAGAAGTCGAATGAGGCGCAATTGCTGGATTTGCTCAAACGCGTCCTCCCCAAAGCCACGCACGACGCGCAATTGGCCGAAAAGATTTACCAGGCCATCGAAAGCGAACTTAAAACCAAGGCGCAGGCCCTGGCCTTCGAGAAATTTTGCGGCAGAATCGAATTGCCCAACCTTGAGCAAAAGACTGTTGCAGACGTTAAACTCCAATTGGCCGCCTCATTTGGCGACGGCGACATCACCCTTAAGCCCAACAAAAAGGAGCAGAGCCTGATGGTGGAAGTGGCGCTGCCCGAGGGAGGCCAGTTCAGCGGCGAGATCAAAGTCGGGGCTGTGACTGCCGCCGACAGCGAAGAGCAGGAGGTGACCTTGAAATTCGTTCCCTTCCCAGTTTGCCTGCCCGGCGACAAGGAACTGGTCTGGCTCCTGGCCAAGCGTGAAAACCTGACCCCCGAAGAAGCAGGCATCGCGCTCTCCAAGCTGGAGGAGGAGTTTTGGGCCTCCAAAACCGGGCAGAAGCTGCTCCGTGACCGCGTGGAGCGCAGCTTTCCCGAATTCATTGCCCGGGTGGCCGGTGGGTTGTTGACCGAAGTGGGGCTGAAACGGCATTACAAGACTCCGGAGCCGGTCAAGTTATTGCGGACTGCCCCGAAGCGATAAACGCACATTTCAAGGCGCGGTCGCCACTTGACTGATCAGCAACACGGGCTTGATGGTGCTGCCGCGCTTCGAGTCGGCGATGGCACGGTTGATCTGGGCGAAGGCGTAAAACTTTACCAAGCGGTCGAAGGGGAAACTCCCCGCTTGGTAGAGCTTGATCAATTTCGGAATGAACTTCTGGGGCACCGCGTCGCCTTGAATGACGCTGAGGACTTGGCGGTTTCCCGGCAGATGGCCTGGCGCGCTCGCTCCGCTGAGCAACGCCGCTTTACCACCTGGATTCAACAGTTCAGCCGCGAGCTGCTCCATGCCGCGATCCGCCGTGCTCTCCACCACACAATCAACGCCTCGGCCCGTTATGGCCCTGACGCTCCCGGCGAGATCAGTTTGCCGATTGTTGATGGAGTGGGTCGCGCCCAATTCGCGGGCGAGTTTGAGACGGCGATCGTTGAGGTCCACCGCGATGATCGTTTTGGCTTTGACGATGCGCGCGGCCATCACCGCTGCCAAGCCAACCGAGCCGGCACCAAAAATGGCAATGGTTGATCCGGCCCGAACCGCCAGCGAGTTCATCACGGTTCCGGCACCCGTCTGTAATCCGCAACCCAGCGGCGCCAGCAATTCCAATGGGAGCGACTTGGGCACTTTCACCAGATTTCGCTCGGTTGCCAGGGCGTGGGTCGCAAACGAGGATTGGCCAAAAAAGTGACCATGCACTCCACCGCGCAATGCGTTGGTCCCGTCCAAACGGGCAAATCCAAAATTCGCCTCCCAAAATCGCTGGCAGCCCGCCGGGTGACCGCGCTTGCAAGGCCGGCAGCGCCCGCAGGATTGGTACGAAAGCACCACATGATCGCCGGGCTTTATTCCCTTCACCGCCTTGCCGGTTCGTTCCACCACGCCGGAGCCTTCGTGCCCCAGCACAACCGGGCCGGAACCGCCGCTTTCACAGAAGTCAATATCGGTATGGCAAATCCCGCTGGCCACCAGGCGCACCAGCACCTCGTCATCGCTCGGACCTTCCATTTCCAGGCGCTCGATTTTCAGTGGGCGGCCCGGCGTCCGCAACACGGCGGCGCGAATGGAGATGATGGGCTGCTGGCGCCCTTTCATAACGCTCTCTTCTTCGCCTTGGCTGACGGCAATTTGCCCGAAGCGGTCTCACGCGGCACACTTCGGCTTGTGATTACATTTCCAGTGGGAAGGGAGAGGGTTTCTTGCCAGGGGTAAGCCGTCACCTCCAGCCGTGTTGGGAGGCTTGGCGATGCGCTTTCGAACTCGGACTCGACGAGGCAGTAATGCAACGGTCCGTTGTCCGTCTGGCCGACATTCACACAGGTGGACTGCCCAATGCGATGATGCCAGTGCCGTGATTGGATTGGCGTGAGATGGTCGTGCCCGGAAATCGTGAGCCAGGGAGAAAAACGTTTGATGGCCTGCACCCATTCTGGATTGCCCTCCACCACGGAACCGCGTCGGCTGAGCGGTGTGCCTGCCGGCGGTTCATGCATCAGCCAGAGCGTCCGGGCCGCGCGTCCCGCTGGGAGAATCACTTCCGGCAGCCATTCATCTGGATCAATGGCGAACGGTTCACGGCCACCAATGAACGCCGTCTCGTCGCCCATGTGGCATGGAAAACCGAGAATCGTCAGCGGCCCGTGGGCAAAGACCTCGCCGTGCAGGGCATGCAAGAGACGGCCGCTCTTATTCCATGCGTCCGCGAAAACCCACCAGGCTTCGTCCTCGTGATTCCCCCGCACAAAGAGGATTTCGGCACAAAGCAGCTTCGACAGCGTCCCCGCACACTCCTCGACCGTCACTCGGCCTTCATTATCATCAAACGCGTGCAGAAAGTCGCCCACCAGTGCGACGATGTCTGGTTTGCGCTGAACCACAGCTTCGCTCAGTGCCTCCAGCAATGCGGCGCTCCGATGGAGGTCCGTGACAGTCAGCAAGGTCATCTGGGTCGACATGCGGATAGCCTACAATTAAGACCATCTGCGGCAAACTCTCATTGCGATCCGGTTGCACCGTGGGGAGGGCATGTTTGGCAGTCCGCGAGCCGAACTGTCTTGGACTGCGGGTTTTATGGTTGAAATTGAGGCTGATCTTGCACAACGGCAAGTGAATCAGATGAACCAGCGAAAACTTGGAACCCAAGGATTGACGGTTTCGGCCCTCGGACTCGGGTGCATGGGGATGACCTGCTGGAGTCGAGAGGTTTGCGCGTGAGACGACTGGATCTCTCCGAACGGCAAGAGGCCGAGGCCGCATTGACGTGCCTCAGTCTCCTCTATTCGGTGTCTCCACAAGAGCGAAGGAGCGCCTTCGACTCCACAGCTTCGACACCCATACATGCCTTGGGTTGAGCACGGGCTGCCGGTGGCCCGTGGCTCCGCCAGCGGTTGTTCCGTCCGCCAGCCTCATCCCCGAATGCCCCACTTCCCTTTTATCAGTCTATCGCTGTGTAGTCGGGGGTTTCTTGGCGAAGCTCGCGCGGTCATCTGCTTCTAGCCAGTCGAAGACCGAAGTCTTGGCGGGGTCGAGGCCTAATTTCCTGCATTCGCCATCGAAGTATGCGCCTTTCTCGGGGTGCCCGTGCATCGTGGCTTTTTCCACGCTGTCGGACCAGGCCTTGACCTCCGCGGGCGTCTTCTTGGTGCCGTGGGAATCCAAGAGCGTGGCAATGGCTTCGTCGGTGGCGCCAGCCTCGAGGGCCTTGCGGACGTCCGCGTATTTGACCCCCTTCCAGTCAAGGAGGAAGTGGTCGAGCGGGCAATCGGTGTGGTAGTCGCCTATCTTGCCGGCGATGTCGGCGCGGGCCTTGTCGGTCAGGCGCGAAAGGATGGCGTAGCCGCCGGTGCGATGACGGGGGCTGGTGGGGGCTTGTTTGGTGAGGTCTTTGGCCTTGTTGCTCATATTATATTTGTATCTGTTTTGCTGAGTTTACCGTGAATGGAGAGCCGCGCAGCAGACATTCTGCCGTTGCGGCTGCATGACGCTATCGGTCTTGCGTGGACCCGCGGTGATCAACCATTTTTCCACCTCCCCGGGACCGCTTTGTGAAATGTGGAAGATGTGGATAAAAGGCAAGACGACGGTTATGGCGGTCTTCTCCTCCTTCGCCATCGTCCATCCAGTTAACGCAAGTGCGTCTTTTCCGTTCACGGAGGGAGAATAGGCTATTCGACGTGCCAGTGCAATGGGACAAGGCGGCCCCCCGGAGCCGCTGCAGGAATGCGCTACCCGGAAGCAAGCATGCAGAGTATCAATCGTTAAGCGGGCACGGCGAGCTGCGGGACTGGGCTTGCATTCGCTTCTGGATTCCGAGCGATTAGGTTTGCCTTCCTCGAAGCAATTGGGCAGTTAAAGGCATGGCTAAAACACCGAAAAAAGCAAAGAGAACGCCCAACGCAGCGTTCATGAAACCGGTCACGCCGGATGAAACGCTCGCCAAAGTTATTGGCGACAAACCCCTTCCTCGGACCGAGTTGACGAAAAAGCTTTGGGCTTACATCCGCAAGAACGGCTTGCAGGATGCGAAGAAGAAAACGCTCATCAACGCCGATGAGAACCTGAAGGCCGTGTTCAACGGCAAGAAGCAGGTCAGCATGTTTGAGATGACCAAGCTGGTCTCGGGGCATGTGAAGAAATAAGCGCGGCCCTGTTCGCCGGCTATCCTCGCCCGGATACCCAGAACCCGGCGAACAGATCCTCCAGCGGAACCGTCACGCCGATTGCGGCTCCACCGGTTTCGGCCGGAAGAGCACGGCGACATTGCCGACTCGGGTGACCAGGTGGCTGGCGCTTTTCTCAGCCAGTTGCGGAGCGAGTTCCTTTTTCTGCTCTTTGAAGTCGTCGAATTTCACCTTGACCAGTTCGTGGTGTTTCAGCGCGTCATCCAGGGCGGCGAGGAACTGTGGGCTGAGGCCCTCCTTGCCGACTTTCAGCTTGGCCTTGAGCCGCTGGGCCTGGGCTTTGCAAACA
>Ga0181539_1000421_pt1 | contig 51020 bp, 33 predicted proteins | sample PEATcosm2014_Bin_46_FD_119767 | JGI IMG/M metagenome (GOLD analysis project Ga0181539, IMG submission 119767) | Peatland microbial communities from MTU Mesocosm Facility, Houghton, MI, USA - PEATcosm2014_Bin23_60_metaG | ecosystem: Environmental > Terrestrial > Soil > Wetlands > Peat | place...
TGATCGGGACTGAAGCCGTCGAGGGGCTTCAGATCCTGTCCCTCGGTCGCCTTCTTCCACGCGACGTAAGCGAGCAAGGTGCCGCCCAGGTCGGCCACGTCCTCGCCGCTCGTCAGCTTGCTGTTGATGTGGATATCGTCCACCACGATGTATTGCGCGTACTGATCCTGCACGCAGGCGATGCGCTCGTCGAACTGGGCGGCGTCCTGCTTCGTCCACCAGTCGCGCAGATTGCCCCGGGCATCGAACTTGCGCCCCTCGTCGTCGAAGCCATGGGTCAACTCGTGCCCAATCGTCCCTCCGGTGTTGCCATAGTTGGGCGCGTCATCCATCTTGGGGTCGAACAAAGGCGGTTGCAGAACGCCGGCGGGGAAATTGATGTCGTTCATCTGCGAATCGTAATAAGCGTTCACCGTGGGTGGAGTCATTCCCCACTCGCCGCGATCGACGGGTTTGCCGATCTTCGCCAGTTGCCGCTTGGATTCGAAGATGGCGCTGCGCCGCACGTTGCCGGCGAAATCGCCCCGCACGATCTCGAGCGACGTGTAATCGCGCCACTTGTCGGGATAGCCGATCTTGTTGACGATGGAGTGCAGTTTGTCGAGCGCCTGCTGTTTGGTTTCCGGGCTCATCCACGGCAGGGTCTTCAGGTCGTCCTCCATGGCCGTCTCGATCTCGCGGGTCATCTTCACGGTGCGGGCTTTGACGTCGGGGCCGAAAGTTTTGGCCACGAACACCTGCCCCAGCGCCTCACCCAAGTTGCGATCGACCATCCGTACGCAGCGCTTCCACCGCGGTTCCATCACGGCCACGCCCCGCAGCGTGTGGCTGTAGAAATCAAAATTTTCCTGTTGAAAGTTCAGGGAGAGATAAGGAGCCCAGGCGTGCGCCAGATGCCAGCGAAGATAAGTCTTCCAATCGTCGAGGCTTGCGCTCTGGATCAGCCGATCCACTTCCTGGTAGAACTCCGGTTCCGTGACGTTGAAGGTTTGGACGCTCGCCAGGCCTTGTGCATCCAGGTAGGCGTCCCAGTCGAAGTCCGGGGTGAGAGCTTTCAACTGGACACGGCCCATTTTGTGGAACAGGTTGTAGGGATCGCGCTTCTGAACCCGCGTCAGGGATTTCTGGGCCAGCGCCGTTTCCATCGCCATCACGGTTTTGGCTTCGCCGGCAGCCGTATCGGCCGGGTCGCCCATCAACACGAACATCCTCTGCACGTGTCCTACGTACTGGCCGCGAATCCGCTGCGACTTGGGGTCGGCCTTGGTGTAGTAATCGCGGTCCGGAAGGCCCAGGCCGCCGGCACGCGCGAAGGCAATCACCTGCGTCGCGTCCGCGAAGTCCTGATCCGAGCCGAATCCGAAGAGCGTCCCGCCCCGCAGGGCCAAATGCTCGTGGCCGAGGTACTTCCCCAACTCGGACTTCGACTTGAGCGCGGCAATCTCTCCCAGGCCCGTTTGCAGGGGAGCAGCGCCGAGCTTCTCGATGGCGGGCTCATCCATGCACGCCTGAAAAAAGTCGCCAATCTTCTGCTCGGAGGCATTGCGGGCGCGGCCCGCGTCGGAGGCCTCCTCCAAAACGCCCCACAGGAACTGCTCGTTCTCGTCGGCGAGTTTGCGGTACACGCTCCAACTCGCCTGGTCGGGCGGAATCGGGTTGTGCTTCATCCAACCGCCGCAGACAAACTGGTAGAAATCGACGCAAGGGTCGGCGGTCCGGTCCATCGAGTCGAGATTGAGGCTGGGCTCGTAGGGCACGGCTCGGAGCGGATGCTTCTCCACCTGCGCCGCCGCGGCCCCCGATGGCGCAGTCTGGAGGCTTTCACCGCCAGGGGTGGATTGGGGTTGCGTCTGGGCAAGAACCAAGATGGCGAACGCGAGCAGGCCATACCGCAGTCGGGATCGAGTCATGGAACCTCCGTTGAAGCAAGATGCCTTCGGCCCTCGGTAGAGAGTCAATTTGATGTAGATGCGGCTTTACGCCGCCAACTGGCGGGGTAAACTCGCCGCTACAACATCAAATTGACCCTCGACCTCGGCCGTCGATGAGCCGGGCCAATGTTCACTTACAAAGCGCGCGACTTCGGTCGCAAGCTTAACCTGAAGTTTTCGTTTTCGCTTCCCAGCCGACCGATAATGTACACCTCGCCGCCGCAGGACGCAACGCACCAGAGTCTGAATTGTGCCAAGCCGCGCCGCAAGCACTCAGCCTTCACGAGCACGGTCCCCCGGCTGATCTTCGGCCAGGGCGCGGGCGACCTCGAGAAAGCCCTGCGCGGCGGCGGACAGGGAGGCGTGACGGCGGTAGGTGAGCCGGAGTTTGCGCTGGATGCGCAAATCGTTCACGGGCACGGCGACGAATTCCTGCCGCGCCAACTCCTCCTGGACGCACATGCGCGGAACGAAGGCGACGCCCATCCCCATGCCGACAAATTTCTTAATGGTCTCGACGGTGGGCAGCTCGGCGACGATCTGGAGCGGCGTACGGTGGCGGGCGAAGGCTTCGGTGACGCGCTGCCGGTAGGGCGAAGAAATGTTGTGCGCGATGAACTGCTCCCGCCCGAGTTCGCGAATGCTGACCCCGGCGGAACGGGCCAGACCGTGCCTCGGCGGCACGATCAGGCAGAGTTCGTCCACGCTTACCACCGCCGATTCCAGGTCCGGGTTCTGCGGGTTATATGAGAGGACGCCCAGGTCGATTTCGTAGCGCAGCAGGGCGCTGGGAATCTCGCGCGAAAGGCTGCGCTTGACCGCCACCTGCACGCGCGGATGGCGCTGGCGGAATTGTTTGAGTACGGGAAGCAGGTAGAGCGCCGTGCTTTCGTTCGCGCCGATGGTCACCTTGCCGCTTTCGAGTGCCCGAAGTTCCGCCAGGGCCGAGCGCGCTTCATCCCGCAGGTTCAGAACCTTCTTCGCATAGTCGTAAAAGAGGCGGCCGGAGGCAGTAAGCACACCGCTTTTGCTGGAGCGGTCGAGGAGAGGCTCGCCGGCCCACTCCTCCAGACGATGGATGGCCTGACTGACGGCCGGCTGGGTGCGCAGCATTCGGACGGCGGCGCGCGAAAAACTCTTCTCTTCCACCACGGCCACGAAGGCCTCAAGCTGGGTGATCTCCATGGGTCAGCTCCTATAAGTCAGGCTTATGATATCAGAACAATTATAAACTTGACGCAGCCATCCGACCGGTCGGACAATCAGGGGCGAGGGGAGGGCCGCGGGCGGTTGGGAATGTTTGGTTAATATTGGGGATTTGCTGTTTATCCACAATGGCCTTACCATCACCCCCTGCCTTCAGGAGGTAAAATGGCGGAAAAAGTTTTCATCTTTGACACCACACTGCGCGACGGCGAGCAATCTCCCGGCAGTAGCATGAACCTGCCGGAGAAAATCGAGATGGCCCGCCAGCTCGAGCGCTTGGGCGTCGACATCCTGGAAGCGGGGTTCCCCATTGCGTCGCAGGGCGACTTTGAAGCGGTGAAGGCCATCGCGGGAGAAATCCGGGGGCCGATCGTCGCCGCGTTGGCGCGGGCCAATCTACTTGACATCGACCGCGCCTGGGAAGCGTTGCAAGACGCCGCGCGGCCGCGCATCCACACCTTTCTCGCTACCTCCGACATTCATCTTCAATACAAGCTGCACAAGACGCGCGAGGAAATCCTGAAGATGATCAGTTGGTCGGTGGGGCACGCTAAGTCAAAGTGCCAGGACGTGGAGTTCTCTCCCGAGGACGCGGGCCGCACGGATCGCAGCTACTTGATTGAGTGCTGCCATGCGGCCGTCGAGGCCGGCGCCACCGTGCTGAACCTGCCCGACACGGTGGGCTTTTGCCTGGAGCCGGAATACGAACAAATGTTCCGCGACGTGCAGACGCGCGTGCCGGGCATGGACCACGTCATCCTGAGCACGCACACGCACAACGACTTGGGCATGGCGGTGGCCAATACGCTGGCGGGAATCCGCGGCGGCGCGCGCCAAGTGGAATGCACCATTAATGGCATCGGCGAGCGCGCGGGCAATGCAGCGCTGGAAGAAGTGGTGATGACCATCCACGTGCGTCGCGACGCGCTGCCCGTCTTCACGGACATTCACAGCGAGGAGCTCTTCGCTTCCAGCCGGCTGCTGACCCGCTTGACGGGCATGGCCGTGCAACGCAACAAGGCCATCGTCGGCCGCAACGCCTTCGCGCACGAAGCGGGCATCCACCAGGATGGCGTGCTCAAGAACGCCATCACTTACGAGATCATGACCCCGCAGACAGTGGGGATGCCGTCGAACTCCATCGTGCTGGGAAAACACTCCGGCCGGCACGCGCTGGCCAAACGCTACGAGGAGCTGGGATATCAATTGACGAAACCCGAGATTGAACGCGCTTATGCGCTCTTCAGCGAACTGGCGGATCGCAAGAAAAACATTTACGACGAAGATCTGTTGGCCATCGTGAATGAGGGACTCGCCCATATCCCCGAAATGTTTTCCCTTAAACTCTTCCAAAGCGTTTCCTCCAACGAAGGACGGTCCACCGCCACCGTGGAGTTGGAAAAGGACGGCGAGACCTTTCATGATTCGGCCACTGGGGAAGGGCCGTGCGACGCGGCCTTCCGCGCCATCGACCGCATTACCGGCTTGCCGGGAACCATTTCCGACTTCTCCGTGCATACGGTGGGCCCGGGCACTGACGGCGTGGCGGAAGTCCGCGTCCGCGCGCGCTTCGAAGGGCGCGAGTTCGCGGGAAAGTCTACCAGCCACAGCGTCGTCGAGGCCGCTGCGCGCTCCTACTTGCAGGCCGCGAACAAGGCCGCGTACGAATTGAAACGCTTGGAGGATGCCACGGCGGTGGGTTCGGGTTCCGTCCACAAGAACGAAGCCGTAGACAGGTTATTTCCAGGGGGATACTGAGGAGGGTGAAGTCTTTGCTTTATAAGGCGTCATAAAGGCGTCATAAAGGATTACAGGGTGTAAATAGAGCAAATTCTTCCCCGCCCCTCAACGCAACCATAAGAAAATAAATGGTTTATATTCGCCCTCGGGTACACTTCGCCATCGCTACTCTTTCTGTCGCTAACCTCAATAAAATCTTGCAATTTCATGTCCTAATCCTGTAAGATACAGATAATTAACGATATGCAGAGCTTGTATCGGATTGCGGTGCTGGCGGGAGACGGGATTGGGCCCGAGGTCACGGCGGAAGCCGTGAAAGTCCTAAAGGCTATTGAGGAAATCGTTGGCCCAACCTTTCGCTTCCAAAACGGTCTAATTGGCGGTTGCGCGCTCGACCAGACGGCTTCTCCTCTTCCCGCTGAAACCATTTCCATTTGCAACAATGCGCACGCGGTACTGTTGGGCGCCGTGGGCGGCCCGCAATGGGACACGAAGCGTCCCGAGTCGCGCCCGGAGCAGGGCTTGCTGCAAATCCGGCAGCGCCTGGGGCTTTACGTCAATCTGCGGCCCGCGAGGGTGATCGACGCGCTCGTAAGCATCTCGGCGCTGAAGCCCAATCGCGTGCGGGGAACCGACCTCGTCATCGTGCGGGAGCTGATGGGCGGGATCTATTTTGGCAATCCGCGCGGCATTTTTTCCAAGAACGGCGAGCGCTATGGCGTGAATACGGAAATCTATCGCGAGCACGAAGTGGAGCGGGTGGCGCACCGGGCTTTCCAGTTGGCGCGACTCCGCCGCCACAAGGTGACGTCCGTCGACAAGGCCAATGTGCTGGAATCTTCCCGCTTGTGGCGCGAAGTGGTAACGCGCATCGGCCGCTCCTATAATGACGTCGAACTCAATCATCTTTACGTGGATAACTGCGCGATGCAGTTGATTGACAAGCCCACCAGCTTCGACGTTGTCCTGACCACCAACATGTTTGGCGACATCCTGAGCGACGAGGCCGCCATGCTGACCGGCTCGATTGGCCTACTGCCCTCGGCAAGCCTGGGCGAACACTCTGCCCTCTACGAACCGATTCATGGCTCGGCGCCTGACATCGCCGGACGCAATCGTGCCAATCCCCTCGCCGCCATCGCCTCCGCCGCCCTGATGCTGCGCTACTCGTTCCACATGGAAACCGCGGCGTCGGCCATCGAGCAGGCGATTGAGCGCATCCTGAAGCGCGGCGTGCGCACCGCGGAGCTTCCCGGCAAGGCTCGTCCCACTTCGACCAGCCGCATGGGCGACCTCATTGCCGAAACCACCCAGAAAATCCTGAAATCCGCCCTATCCAAGAAACGCTAACCCTCACCCTGCACACTCAACCCACGCGCTCTTTCACAAAAGCCAGCGCTTCGTCGTAAATCTTTGTGCGCTCGCTCGGAGCAACTCCGTAAAGCACGTGGCCACCGCCGGGAACGGAAATGAACTTGTGCGGCACTTTGAAGTGGGCCAGCGCCTTGTCCATCGCGTCCGATTCTTCATACGGCACATCGGTGTCAGCAGTCCCGTGAATCAAAACAGTGGGCGGATACTTCCGTGAAACATTGCGCACCGGGCAGTAGCGGTCAAACCATTTCGGCTCGGTGTCGGGGTTGTGCCCTGTTACCTCCTGCGGCCAAATCCCGTTCTGGCGGCAATAAAGGTAGAACTTCCCGCGCGAGCCTGCACCCTCGGAAACGCACGTGGTCCCGACCGATGCGTAAGCGTCTTCTTTGGAAACGTGCGGCTGTTGCAGGTAGTAGGCGCTCGGCCGGCTATACCAGGGCCCGACAATGCCACCATAACCGGACAGCGCGATGAGCGCCTTGGGGCGAGGCTTCACGCAGAAGCCAGTCATCAAGGTCAAGTAACCTCCCGCCGACCCGCCGGCCACCACCAACTTCCCGGCGTCGATGTTCAGAAGTCGCGGGCCCTTCTTATGAATCCAGCGGAAAGCGTCTTGCACATCCTCGATGATCGCAGGCAGTTTCGTTTCCGGCGCCAGGCGGTAATCGATCGAAATCACCACGTGGTCGCCTTGCGGGTTAAGCCACTTGGGCGCGCCTTGGCGGGAACCGATGATCAAGGCGCCGCCGTGAATGTGGACGATCACGGGTTTCCGGACATTCGGGTCCGAACCGAGAGCGTCAAGTTTGATGTCGCACCCACCCGCGGTTTTGTAAGTGAAGGTCTTAACCTCGGACGGCTGATCACCCCACGTCCAGCGCGGAACGAGGAGGGCGGCTGCCCCGGCAGCCATGGTTTTCAGAAACTCGTGTCGATTCATTTATTCCTCCTCCTATCGTGTCGAATTATACAGCAAGCGTAGCGCCCCGATACATCGGAGCGGCTCTTCCCGAGACTCGCGCTCCCGAACCTAAGGCTAGGCCTCCGGTTTGGAGATTCCCGGTTTTTGCAACAGAAGAGCCGCGCACCCCAAAAACGGGGTCCGCGCTACCCCCCACCCGGCAGAATGTGATGTGGAATCGCGGGTCCACGGTGTGTCACCCCCTTCTTGGGTTCGCAAGCAGATGGGAACCTTATTCGAACCAAACCGACTACCCATAGCTAATCTTCTCTAATTCTCAATTTCATCACCATGGGAACATGTTGTCTGATTGGAAAAGTCAAGATAATTTGCATTTTCTTCTTGTAGTAGATGATCTATGGGAGTATAAGGGGGACATGCCAAAGAAGGGTTCACCTCCGTTGGAAGGCGAGCTGCTCCAGGGCACGCTCGACCTGCTGATTCTGCAAACGCTGGTGCTGGGTCCCGCGCACGGGCACACCATCGCCTACGCCATCGAACACCGCTCCGAAGATGTCCTGCAAGTCGAACACGGGTCGCTCTACCCTGCTCTGCACCGGCTGGAGGACCGGGGCTGGATCGCCTCGTTCTGGGGCACGTCGGAAAACAACCGCCGGGCGCGCTACTACCGGCTGACGCCCGCGGGCCGAAAGCAATTGGCCCGGCAGACCAGCCGATGGGATGAATTGGTGCGCGCCATCAATCGCGTGCTGCGGCCGGAGGAAGGATAAGACAGGCAGTTGGGCAGTAGGCAGTGGGCAGTAGGCACTGGTTAGGGGCTGTCAGCTCTCAGCTTTCAGCTCTCAGTCAAAGGCCCGGCGGGCCAGGGGCCGTAGCTGATAGCCGAGAGCTGATGGCTGATAGCTAGGAACTGACAACTGACGACCGACAACTGAGGACTCCCATGAGCTGGACTCGATTCTTTCGCCGCCGGTATTGGGATGAGGAGCGGGCGCGCGAGCTGGAAGCGTATCTCGAAGCCGAGACCGATGAGAACATCGCCCGCGGCATGTCGCCGGAAGAGGCTCGGTATGCCGCGCACCGCAAGCTCGGCAACACCACGCTGATTCGTGAGGAGATCTATCACATGAACAGCCTCGGTTGGCTCGAAACGCTTTGGCAGGATCTCCGCTTCGCCCTGCGGATGCTACGGAAAAATTCGGGTTTCACAGCGGTGGTGGTGCTGATTCTGGCGCTGGGCGTGGGGGCGAGCACCGCGATCTTCAGCATTGTCTACGCCCTGGCCATTCGCCCCCTTCCCTATGACCATCCCGAACAACTCGTGGTGCTCTGGCGAACGGAATCCCTCATCGCACAGTGGCCGGTTTCCGGACCTGACTTCCTCGATTGGGAGAAGCAGAGCACGGCCTTCTCGGCGCTCGCGGCTTTCCAGCATTACCGCCCGGTGCTCCAGGACTCCGGTCAAAGTGAAGCTCTTCAGGGATACCTTGTGACCCCTGCCTTCTTCAAGGTGCTGGGCGTGCAGGCCGCCAGGGGCCGCCTGTTCGAGGCGGGTGACGAGCAAGCGGGGCGCGATCATGTGGTCGTTCTGGGTGCCGCCGACCAGCCGCGAGAACCGCGGAGAATTTCCGCGGCGCTCGGGAAAACGCTCACGCTGGATAATGAGGACTGCGCGGTGGTGGGGAGCGTACCGGCATCGTTTCACCTCCCCGCGATCATTCCCGGTATGACGGACCCCGACATCTACTTGTCATTCCCCCATGAACGACTCACGAAAGACCGCCAAGACGCTGGGCTCTTCGTGATCGGCAGGCTCAAGCCGGGGGTCACCCTCCGCCAGGCTCAGGTGCAGATGACGGCCATTGCTTCTCGCCTGGCGCGCCAATATCCCGACTCCAACGCGGGCACGGGCATACGGGTTGTGTCGATGCAAGACCTTAAAGGGAACCTGGTGGCGATACTTGGCGTGGCGCTTCTTTTCGCCGTGGGCTTCCTGTTGCTCATCGCCTGCGTCAACGTCGCGGTGCTAGTGCTCACGCGGGGGGCGCGACGGCAACGCGAGATCGCCATCCGCCGGGCGGTGGGCGCCAGCCCGGGGCGCGTCGCCCGGCAACTCCTTACTGAAAACCTCCTCTTGGCGCTGGCCGGGGGTCTGGCGGGTGTTCTGCTGGCCTTCTTGTTCAAAGATGCGCTGCTCTATGTCAGTCCAGCGGCCCTCATCCCCCGCTCCCTTCCCATCCAAATCAACGGGCAGGTTCTGGCCTTTGCACTTGTCCTTTCGATGGCGACGGGGGTCTTCTTTGGTCTCGTTCCTGCCTTGCAACTGTCTCGAGTGAGCTTGGAAGGATTTATGAAAGAAGGAGCGCGCGCCGGAGGCGCCGGGGTGCGGTCGGTGGGATTCCGAGACTTTCTGGTGGTCGCTGAGGTGACGCTGGCACTCGCCCTCTTGATCGTGTGCGGCCTGATGATCCGCTTTCTGACGGGAATTCTCGTCGTAAGACCCGGATTCAATCCCCGCAGTATGCTCACGATGTCCATCACCACTTTGGATTCGAAGTATCCGACTTATGCGGCCCGGAGCGCCTTCGGCCGGGACCTGACGGGACAAATCAACGCCCTCCCTGGGGTGGAATCTTCGGCGCTGGAAGGGCAGTCCTTTGGCCACGTGGCCGCCCTCGACAAGGAACTCACCCCCGCGACGTTTAAGATGGGTCCGTTCGCTTACTCCAGCACGGTAAGCCCGGAATACTTCCGTACCCTGCAACTGCAAGTTCTCCGCGGGCGGCCACTCAGCGCGGCAGATTACATCGAAAAACCTTCCGTGGCCGTCGTGAACTCGGCGCTTGCCAAGAGTCTCTGGCCCAATCAGGAAGCGCTGGGCAAGCGCTTCACGGTCACTTATCCTCCCGAATCCTGCGAGGTCGTTGGCGTTGCGGCCGACGCCTCGCCTTTTGGCGAGAGCATACCCATACTTCAGGCCTACCTTCCCAAATGGTCCACCCAGGCGGATTTGCTGGTTCGAACACGGGGCAATCCCAAGAGTGAAATAACCCCCATCCGCAACCTGATAAGTCGCGTGTACAAAGACGTTCGCGTGTCACCTATAAAGACCATGGAGGAGTCCCGCGCGCAACTCAGCGCTCCCCTTCGCGCCGTTACCTTCACCCTGGGCGCAATGTCAATTGTCGCCCTGTTGCTGGCCACCATGGGGGTGTACGCGGTGACGGCCTTCGCCGTTATCCAACGTACCCACGAAATCGGCGTACGCATGGCCATGGGAGCACGCCGCAGTCAGGTGCTGATCTTCGTGATGCGGCATGGCCTGACCCTAAGTTTGCTGGGCATTGTGATTGGGCTGCTTTTGGCGCTGGGGTGGTTCCGCGTACTGGCGTTCTTCCTTCATGGTGTAACGGTGGGCGACATATCGACGTATCTCGGGGTGTCATTGCTGCTTTTGCTCATCACCATTCTTGCCAGCTACATCCCTGCTCGGCGTGCGACCAGGATTGATCCCATGGTAGCGCTAAGGTGTGAGTAAGACAGTGGTTAGTGGATAGTGGCTAGTGGACAGTAAAGACGGGTGGCACAGGCACTCTTGCCTGTGCGGAAGGTTTGATGCAAACCTTGGCAGAGAGCACAGGCAGGAGTGCCTGTGCCACCACTAGCCACTGTCCACTAACCACTGAGGTTTTATATGAGCTGGACTCGATTCTTTCGCCGCCGCTTTTGGGATGAGGAGCGGGCGCGCGAGCTGGAAGCGTATCTCGAAACCGAGACCGATGAGAATATTGCCCGAGGCATGTCGCCGGAAGAGGCGCGCTACGCCGCCCGCCGCAAGCTCGGCAACACCACGCTGATTCGTGAGGAGATCTATCACATGAACAGCCTCGGTTGGCTCGAAACGCTCTGGCAGGACGTTCGTTACGGGCTGCGCCAACTCAAACGAAATCCGGGGTTCACGGTGGTCGTCGTGATTACGCTGGCGCTGGGGATCGGTGCGAACAGCGCTGTATTCAGTATCCTCAATGGCCTCTTTTTCCGCGCGCTTCCCGTCCCTGAACCCGAACGGGTAGTGGTTTTCGCTGGCGGAAGCCTCCCGTACCAGGACTACTTGGCCTTCCGTGACCAGGCGAAATCATTCGAAAGCCTCTCGACCAGCTACATCTCCCCTTTCACGGCGAACTTGAATTCAACCCGACCGCCACAGCACATCTATGGAGGACTCGTCGCCGGAAATTTCCTCACCACTTTGGGGATCAAGCCTACACTTGGCCGGGGCTTCCTGCCGGATGAAGATCAGTTTTCATCGCCGAAAGCGGTTGTCATGCTGAGCTACGAATTGTGGCGCACCCGGCTCGGTGGTGACCCTGAGATTTTGGGGAAGGCGATTTTGCTCAACAACGCGAGCTACACCGTCGTAGGGGTGATGCCGAGCGACCTTCGCACCCTGGATTTCGGCATTGCTCCCGACCTCTGGGCGCCCATGGCCACGCTGCCGCAACTCGACATCGCGGAGGCCGCGAACCATCCCTTTCCCCAGGAGTACAGTTTTTCGGTCTTCGGCCGTTTGAAGCGCGGAGTGTCGCGCCGGGAGGCGCAGGCGGAGGTGAACGTCATCAATGATCGGCTGCGCCAAGCGGCAGGGGTGAAGGGAAAGCAGTTCATTGCACTCGAAACCGCCGGAGTGCTTCCGGGCGGGCTCGGCAAAATGTTTCTGGGAGTTTCTGCGGTGGTGATGATGATCGCCGGCCTGGTGTTGCTGCTAGCTTGTGTAAATATCGCGAACCTGCTGCTGGCGCGTGGAACTTTGCGGCGAAGAGAAATAGCCATTCGACTGGCGATCGGCGCCGGTCGCGGGCGTGTCATCCGGCAATTGATGATAGGAAACCTCATTCTTGCGTTTCTCGGCGCCGCTGCGGGATTAGTTCTGGCGTTGGCTGCGACCAAAGCGGTGGCGAGAGTGGAACTTCCGCTTCCCCTGCCGATCATCCTCGACTTTGCGCCCGACCTTCGAGTTCTGCTGGTGACAGCGGGGACCGCGGTCTTGACCAGCCTCATGTTCGGACTCGCGCCCGCTGCTCGCTCCACACGACTGGACGTCAACACCTCTCTGAAGGATAGCGACGCCGCCTCCACCGCTTTCACCGGCCAGTGGACTCGCAAAGTCCTGGTCATGGTTCAGGTGGCGGTCTCGGTAGTCGTGCTGGTTGCCGCCACCCTATTCCTGCACAGTCTGTGGAATGGGTTTTCAATTGACCTCGGCTTCCGCCCTGAGAACCTGCTCGTGGTAAGGGTTGACCCCACCGCCCAAGGTTATTCGAGGGAACGCAGCGCGCTTTTCTTCCAGCAACTGGAAGAGCGCGTGTCGAAGTTGCCCCGTGTACTTTCTGCAAGTGTGGTGGCGCCGCTGCCCCTCGGCAGCTTCAGTAGTGGCCGCGTTTATTCGGTCTCTGGAACGTCCCGTACTATCGATGCGAACCGGCACATGGTCGGGCCACGTTATTTTGAGACCATGGGGATTCCCTTGTTAAGGGGTAGGGGCTTCCGCGATATTGCGGCCTCGTCGCCGCCGGTTGCCGTCATTAACCTCGTGATGGCCGAGCGTTTGTTTCCGGACGAGAATCCCGTCGGGCAGCGAGTGGGCTGGGGACACGGCAAGGAGAGTACGGTGTACGAGATCGTCGGTGTGGCGGGTAACACCAAATCCAAGACGATCGGGGAAGCCCTGACGCCATGTCTCTACGAGCTCGCCGCGCAGAACGAAAAGGACCTTGAGCTTTTCTCATCGTTGGGGATCAGCCTAGTGGTCAAGACAGTAGGGAAACCAATGGCTGTCGTACCGGTTGTTCAGCACGAAGTTGAGCGCCTCGAACCTGGCATGCCTGTCTTCGGGGTGGAAACCATGGAGGAACAAGTCGGGAAATCCCTTGTTCTGGCACGCTTGGCCGCGTCGTTCCTGGGCGTCTTCGGCTTCCTGGCGTTGACGCTGGCTGCCGTGGGGTTGTACGGCCTGATGAGCTACACTGTCGCTGCCCGCACGCGCGAGATCGCCATCCGGATGGCTCTGGGAGCTTCAGCCGAAAGGACTCTCTCCCTGCTCGCCCGGCAGGGTCTCAGTATCGTCGGGGTGGGTCTCGCCGCGGGGCTCGCTGCCAGCCTTGCGGTCGGTCGCCTTGTGTCCAGCCTTCTGTATGGGGTTGGCAGTTTTGATGCCCTGACCTTCATCGCCGTGCCTTCTATGCTGGTGTGTGTAGCCTGTTTCGCGATCCTGTTGCCCGCCCGCCGGGCGACCAAGGTCGATCCCATGGTGGCGCTGAGGTATGAATGAAGCGATCAGCTTTCAGCTCTCAGCACTCAGCTAAAGATCGAGCGGCCCGGCGGGCAGTAGCTGAGAGCTGAAAGCTGATCGCTGAGAGCTGGAGTAAATCATGAGCTGGACACGATTCTTTCGCCGCCGCTATTGGGATGAAGAGCGGGCGCGCGAGCTCGAAGCGTATCTCGAAGCCGAAACCGATGAGAACATCGCCCGAGGCATGTCGCCGGAAGAGGCGCGCTACGCCGCCCACCGCAAACTCGGCAACATTACGCTGATTCGCGAGGAGATTTATCACATGAACAGCCTCGGCTGGCTCGATACGCTTTGGCAAGATCTCCGCTTCGCCGTGCGGATGCTACGCAAGAATCCCGGGTTCACCGCGGTGGCGGTGCTCACGCTGGCTCTGGGCATCGGTGCGAACACCGCGATGTTCACCATCGTCGATGGTGCTTTCCTGAAGCCTCTCCCGGTTTCAGACCCGAGTCAATTCGTTCGGATCGAGACGCAAGAGGCTCACGGCGTGTCTGACAACGTTTCATTTCCGGACTTCCTGGACCTCCACGCCCAATCCTCTTCGTTATTGGGGGTCGTCGCCTACGAGCGGGGGGCCAAGTTTGTGAATTCCATGGATGAGTCGAGCATCGTCGCCGTGGACATTGTTTCGCTAAACTATTTCGAATTCTTGGGAATTAAGCCCTTTATTGGGCGCACGTTTCGTCCGGAAGTGGAGGGATCTGCGGCTTCGGGGCCGATGGTGGTGATCAGCTATACGCTCTGGAAGAGCCGGCTGGGTGCCGACCCAAGCATCGTAGGGAAAACCATCCGGTTGAACAATCAAACTACTACTGTTCTGGGAGTTGGTCCAAAGCGCTTCCGGGGGCTGGAAAGGTTTGTTCCCACTGACGCCTGGCTGCCCGTCGACGCCTTCCAGCCCGCAGAAATGAAACAGCGCGATTTCCGCGCATTCGAGGTGAAGGGGCGTCTGCGGCCGGGCGTGACCACGGAGCAGCTTCGCGCCGAGCTCGGCACCATCGGCCACCGGCTGGCCCAAGCATACCCCGCCACAAACAAAGCTACCACTTTCACCGGCGACCCGGAATCGGGACGCCAACACGGCTTTCTTCTCATTTCCCTCTTTCTTATGTCGGTGGTAGGGCTGGTCTTGCTGATTTCATGTGCCAATGTTGCGGGCCTGCTTCTGGCGCGCGGCGAAACGCGCCAACGGGAAGTCGCGGTGCGCTTAGCGCTGGGGGCGGGTCGTGGACGGCTGATCCGTCAATTTCTTACGGAAGGACTGATGCTCTCGCTGGCCGGATCGGTCTTGGGGTTGCTGCTCGCCGCTTGGCTCATAGCCATCGAGCCTTCTTTGTTGCCACCGGCCCCCATCCAGCTCGGCCCGGACCTGCGGATTGACGCGCGGGTCATGCTCATCACGCTGATTGTTTCGCTGCTGGCAACATTGGTCTTCGGCGTTGCGCCCGCGTTTCGAGCTTCGAAAGCTGATCTCACCGCGGCGCTTAAAGGGGGGGAAGCATGCTTGGCGCGTGGTTTCAGGCGCCTGACCTCCCGCAATGCTCTTGTCGTCGGCCAGGTGGCCCTCTCGGTCCTGTTGTTGTCGGTAGCAGGTCTTTTCTTGAAAAGTCTGATCTCAACTCTTCATGTGCCTTTGGGATTCAACCCTCACAAGAATCTGCTTATCGTGCCCATTGGCACCTTGACGGGCAGCGAGGAGCAGCGAAGAAATCTGTTGCCCACAGTTCTGGAGAGAGTCCGGGGACTTCCGGGAATCGTGCATGCCACCTCTGCAATGCGAATTCCGCTGAGCGGCAACGGTGGCGGAGCCGACCTTAGAATTTCCATACCGGGCATCGAGCTGCCCGAAGGTCAGGAGACGGTCGCCGTCAAGTTCAATGCAGTCGGCCCGGATTACTTTCAGACGGTAGGGACGCGGATTCTCAAAGGCCGCCAATTCAGCTCCGGCGACAGCGCCAACGCTCCCAAAGTGGTCCTGATCAGCGCGACTATGGCTCGCCGATTCTGGCCAAACCAGGACCCGATCGGGCATAACCTGCGGATCGAAAAGAAGGATTACGAGATCATTGGCGTGGCTGAAGACGTCAAGATCAATCACATCGAGGAGTTGCCGGAGCCTTACATGTATTTCCCCATTGCCCAAAGTTCCTACGCGGGGGAACTGATTGTCGAAACCGCCGGTGACCCGCGCCTATGGATTCCGGCGGTCAAGCGGGAGGTTCGGGCTGTGGACAAGACGGCGCTGGTTATCTGGATTCAGACCGGCGCGGATATTCTCCACTCCGAGCAGACCGTGTATGTTAAGCGCATGGCGGCGGGTATGGTCGGCAGCTTGAGTTTGTTGGGAATGTTCCTGGCATCCGTGGGCCTCTACGGAGTGGTTGCCTATCTTGTAAACCGGCGGACCCATGAGATTGGAATACGGTTAGCCTTGGGGGCGGGACGCAAGGAGATCCTGAATCTCGTCTTACGCCAGGGATTAATTCTCGTGCTGGTTGGGGCCTTCGCCGGCCTCGCCTTGGCTTTCGCGACAACGCGCTTTATGTCCAGCATGCTCTACGGTGTAAGCCCTCTGGATCCGGCTGCTCTTGGTGGAAGCGTCCTCATGGCCGGCATCATCACGTTCGTGGCATGTTACATCCCCGCCCGCCGGGCGACCAGAGTCGATCCCATGGTGGCGCTGAGGTATGAATAGAGCAGTGGACAGTGGATAGTGGCTAGTGGACAGTAAAGACTGGCGGCACAGGCACTCCTGCCTGTGCGGAAGTTTGATGCAAACCTTTGCATAGGGCACAGGCAGGAGTGCCTGTGCTACTTGACTGCGCGGTGGTGCGCTTCATCGAGCGCAGACTTATCCCGCTTCGAGGGGGATTACTCGGCGGCATTTTAATCGTGAATATTCATAAACATGTGGATGTTTGTCGTGTTGAGAGCCGCGGAGTAGTGCGGTGCGCGCCCAACTCCGCGCGGCCTGCTTGATTGCTGAAACGCTATCGGACCTGCCCGCTCAGGTACGTGAGCACGGCGCGGGTGAGATCTTCACCCCCCTCGTCGGTGTACGGTGAGACGCTAGGCTCATACCCTCCGTAAGCGAACTCGGCCTTCGTGGGGAGATAGCCCAGCCAGCCATTGGTATAACCGAAATAGAAGGTGTACGGGAATGGCGAATGGTTCCGCACGTTCATGGAGATTTCGCAGAAAAGTTCCAGGGGCGCCGCCCAGATGGCGATGTCTTTATTGATCCGCAAAAAGCGCACCGGAAGGCGAACCATGGCAGCTCCCGGGCTGGTCGTGCGCAGGTAGTCGCCGAGGTCGGGAGCCCAGCCCAAGCCGGCCTTGCGTGGAGTTTCCACGGTCGTCTCACCCAGAGTGAGTTCAACCTCCGAAGTCGTGGGGCCCAGGCGCGCGTTGGCCTCCAGGATCGGGTCGCCGAGCAGCACTTCAAATTGCTTTAGGTGCCCGCTCGGGAAGTCGGGATAGACCGAGTAAATGGGAGCCTGGTTGCCTGCCGCCCCGTTGATATAAAGCATCGGCGCCCCCAGTTTCCGCTCGACGTATTCCGCCACGATCCCGGGTGCATCGCCGGTAATCAGGGTATTTGGGGGGCCGAGGACGGTGCCGTGCATGGCGTAGTTGGCGATCAGGGCAAGCAATTTTCCGTCGGCCTTCTCCAAACGCAGGAGCCCAATCTGGTGATCTACGGGGCCGTCGGGATTCAAACCTAGAAACGCCGGACCCTCCTCATTTCGCGCCCGGCGGTTGATGGTGGCGTTCGCGTATCCCCAGCCCACCCCCAACCGCGCCGGCTCCAGTTTCTCCCGTGCTTCCTTGATACCCTCAAGCAATTGCTTCTTCACCTGGGCCGTGTATTCGGTGTTGTGATCGTGCTCATACCGCCCCTTCAGGAAGGCTTCTCCCAACCCCGGAGGTCCAACCTCCGGAGCGGAATGCGTGTGCGTAACACTCCACCACACTTGCAGGCGCTTGATTCCCATCTGCTCGTTGAGTTCCCTGGTTATCTCGTCATAGACAGAGGGGGAGTACAGGCAGATGTCCGTCGAGATCAGGAAGAATTGAGTCTTCCCATCGTCCATCGCCACGATGCGATGGAAGAGGTGATCGTGTACGCCGGTCGATTGTCGCGGGCTATAGCCGAGCAGCCATTGCGGCTTGTCCGGGGTGATGTCAATCTTGACCACCGAGGCCCGAAACGGGCTGGCCAGGGCGCTACATGAACCCACCGCGAAGGCCAGCAAAAAAGCAGGAATGATCAGCCTGCTGCACAACGAGCTTATGCTTGCCATTTGCCTCATTGCCATGACTCACTCCTTGTCGCTAGGAACACACTTTACTCCCATCGGGCGTGGATGCGAAGCTTTGCCCGGCGCATGCCCCGCCCTTCCAGCAGTTCCCCAAACCCGTCCCAGTGTGGTGAGAAATCCGAGCTAATGCTTACCCATGACCTTGACGGGTCTGGGGCTGTGCGTTTCCATCACCAGCAAAGAGTAGATTCGCACCGAGGGCACCGTCAGTTCTGCCGGGGCGCCAGGAGGAATGGAAAGTTGAACGGCCTGGGGCGAGTCCGGTGAGAGCAAGGTGATTCTGGCGTATTTCTTTTGCAAAACGACCTTGATTTCACCGGAAGGTTTTAGTGCGTATTTCAGGAAATGAATCATCGTGCGGCCGGTTGTCGGCTGCTGCACGATGTTGTAGAGGATTCCGGTGGGGGCTTCCACCTGGATCGGTCCCGGCCCGGCGGCATCAAGCAGAGTCTTGGACAAATCATCGAGCGGCGGAATCTGCTCGGAATATGTGCATTCTCCCTTGCCTGTCTGTTTTCCGAACCACTCGGGTTGCGGGTGCTTTTGCCCATTCTCGTCGAGCGTCGCCGCATCACCTGCGGCGATTATGCTGCCGCCGCTGGTCACGTAAGTTTCAAGAGCCGAGCGCGCGCGCTGCCGCACGCTCCCCGCAGTGAGAAGCGCCACGACCTTGTAGGGCGCCAGTTTTTCCGCCGTCAGGTCGTTTTCGTACAAGATGTCGAACAGGACATGGCGCGCCGCCAATCCGTCCAACAGGGATACGCTCTCACTGCGATCGTCCAACACCACAGCAACGGGGCCCACGGATTTCGTTCCCGTGTAATACTGCTCATGCTCCGCAAAGAATCGGTTGTAAGTTCCAATGGCGCGCCAGATGGCCATGGTGCGCGGGTCATTCTCAAACAAGTCGCGCGCGAAACCACCTTCGACAAATACCTCCATGCCAATGCCAAAGCTCATGGCCTCGGCCAGGGCGAGTTGTTGCCGCTCCGCCGACATCGGAGTGGTCTCGCGGACGCCAACCTCACGTCCCCCATCCTCCACCAGCATGGGCTTCCAACCCTGGGACAAGGCGTTATAAATGCGAAAGAGGCCCACGTTGGTGACCAGCCGCCCGTGGTCTACAGGGACAAGAGCCGTGGCATCCAGCCTTCCTCGCCGGCCCTGGAGGTGCGCCTCAGCATAGACGCCGGGTTCCGCGCCATCCTCGGTGGTCATGCAGTTGATAAGGCGATTGAGGACGTAGTTGTTCTGATGGAAATTTCCCATGAGCAGGAAATCCTTCTTGCGCGCCGCGCCGTAGCGGTAGATATCCTGATAGAGGTCCACCAGGTGGCCACCAAAGTTATTGTCGTACATCAGTGCGTCGGCCCCCGCATCGATGGCCAGGTCCACGCGCTTCTTCAAGTATTCGCGCCACTGAAGGTTGCCCAGGTCCGCCATGTAACGAGTGACGCGGCCCATCTTTGCGTAGTCGCCCGAGCCGTAGGGAACCGGCTTGCCGTCGGCGCCCAGTTGGATCCAGTCGCGCGACTCCGGAACATGCTCGAACATGTCTTCCCAGAAAATGTTGGCAACCGATTCATACGCGATCACATGGATTCCCTGGCGATGGCACTCGGCAATGTACCGGCGCAGTTGCTCCCGGTGTTTTTGCTCGGTGGGAATGGAGAAGCCGTTGCTGAAGGTGACCCACGCCACGTTGATTCCCGCGTCGCGAAGCAGGTGAATCGTTTGCGGGTCGTACCAATTTGACATGGTATAGACATTGTCGGGAATCGGCGGATTGAACCCCGGCCAACCGGAGAGCATGGCTTTGGCGGCCTCAATGCGGCCCCCATCCCAGCGCGCAATACGAATGGTGCCCGGTTTGGCCCAGGCCGGGATGGAGTCCGGGCCGGGCCCCTGCGGCCACTCCGCCGGATACGCGGCGCCCACCTGCCGCGGCATTCCCTTCTCGCTACCCACCTGCGCCCGGAGACCAGCGGGCACGAGGAGAATCAAGGTTAGGATTAAGGTATTTGACCGTCTCATGGTTCCTTACTATTTCAGGATTTCAGAAAGGGGCAAGGAAAATCCGCTGAGCAATCCTGGCTCTTCGAACCGGTCGCCCGCCTTGGCGCTGCGAACCTCCGGATCAAGTTTGCCCGGAACGTAACGGTAGGCGAGCTGTGTGGTGGGGTAGAAAAGCCAGACCGCCTGAACTCCCGCCTGAAGGTACTGCGAGACTTTCAAATTCAGATCATCGGCGCGGTCGTTCTTGGAAACGATTTCGATAGCCAGATCGGGAGCAATCGGCAAAGGGACTCGCTCAAGATCAACGCCCTCCAGATGCTCTTTTCGGATGAAGGCGACATCGGGCCTGCGAACAACATCGGGGGCAAGCGTCATAGCCATTTCACTGATCACTTCCCCAATTGGGTGGGCGGCGAGGAATGCCTGGAACCGCGCGTTCAACCGGTCGCGAGTCTTGTTGTGAAAGTAGTTGGCGGAAGGCGTCACAATGAGTTCCCCCTCGCTTAGTTCATAACGCACCCCCACGGGTTCATCGAGGGCGGCGTATTGTTCGATGGTCAGCAGGGTTTTGGTCGCCATAGATCAACTCCTGTTGACTCAAGATTACCATGAACTATCCAGCCCGGCATAAGGGTTTGCACGTTCGGCTGCAGCGGCGGCCTCGACCGCCGAATCGTCCATTCCCCAATCCCCAATTCCAGATTGCCTTTGCCCACTAAATTCGAAATAATGCCGCGCGGAGTAATGGCTTGTAAGGGGGTTCAAACCATGAGTGTGACGAGACGCCGATTTCTACAAACTTCCGCCTTCGCGAGCGCGGGGATTGCCGCTTTCCCGCTCCTCATACCGGGCGCCCCCGCGGCTGCGACGGCCGAGGAGCAGGTTATTCCCGCCCCCACCGGCGAGTGGATGACCAACACGCCCGCGAGCGCCTACCGGGCCTACCGTTCGAAACGCGCAGAGGCCGCGGAGGCCACAACCTGGGTCCAGGTCGACCTGGGCGAAAGCCGGCCGCTTGATTTCGTCAAGATTTACCCGGCCAATGAAAAAGGCTTTCCCGGCCGCGATGAGCATTATGCGGGCGAGGGATTCCCGGTGCGTTTCAAGATTGAAAGCTCCAACGATGCCGAGTTTCATAACCCCACAGTGATTGTGGACCACACGGATGCAGACTATCCCACCCCGAAGGGCCACATTCAACAATATGCCGCGCAAGGCGTCACGGGCCGTTACGTACGTCTGACGGCGACGCGTCTGATGAAGGTCGCAGGGACTGTGAGCGGTGGCTACTACCTGGCTTTGGGGAAAATGGATGTGTACTCCGGAGGAAAAGATATTGCCGCGTTATGCCCCGTCACGGTGGACTCGACTTATGGAAATGACGACGACGTTGCCCAGGTGACGCGGCCCGCGCGCCCGGGCGGAGAAACCACCTTCATGGACCATCCCGAGAACGTCACCGAGGCGAGCACCTGGAAGCCTCCGGTCCACAAGGCCCGCGTGCCGCGCACCGGCGTGACGCTGGAAGGCGGCGTTTTCCAGACGGCCTTGGAAAATAACATTGCTTATCTGTTGAACTCCTATTCGGTGGATGACCTGCTGCGCCAGTTCCGCGAGCGCGTGGGCACGGCCCAGCCCCCAGTGAAGCCCACGGGCGACGTACAGTTTTGGGAGGAGGACCTTGCCGGCTCGAACGCCGGTCGCTTCCTCATGGCGGCGGGGAACACGCTGCGCTGGATCAATCACCCGGAACTCCGGCGCCGTCTCGATGCCGTCGTGGAAGGCATTGCGCAATGCCGCCAGCCGAACGGTTACATCATGGCCTACCCCGAGGACACCATCTTTTTTTCGGAACGGGGCGCTTACACTCGCGCCTGGCTGGTGCATGGCCTGATCGAGGCGGGTTACGCGGGAAACCCCAAGGCTTTCGAATTGCTGCGGGGTTACTCGGACTGGTTTAACCAGTGCTCCTACTTGCCGCAATTACTGCGCTTCGCCGTCCAAGGCGGCCAGGGCATGATCGCCAACACGCGCATGTACTTCACGCCCGTGGGCAAGCCCGCCGACATTCAGGTCATTCAGCGATATTTCCAGGAAAACTTTTGGATGGAGCAGTTGACGGCGCGTGAAGACCGCGCCATCTGGCAGTACCCTTATGATCGTCCCCATTGCTATTTGCTGACGAACCTGGAAGCTTACATGGACCTCTATCGCGCCACGGGCGATCCACGTTACCTCCATGCGGTGGAAGGCGGCTGGGAGCTTTATCACGACAAGTGGGAGAACCCCGGCGGTTCCATCTCCATCATCGAGTTCGTCGTGTCTCCACCCCAGTCCTATATGCTGGAGGCCAAGCTGGAAGAGTTGTGCGGGAATGCCTTTTGGGCCTTTTTGAGCCAGCGCTTCCATCTGCTGGATCCGGAAAACGAGAAGTACGTCACGGAAATTGAGAAGTCCATCTACAACGTGGCGATGGCCAATCAGGCGGGCTCGCAGGGTTTCCGTTACCATGCCTTGCTGGTGCACCGCAAGGAGAAGCCCACGCAGATGAACACTTGCTGCGAAGGGCAAGGAACTCGGCTGATCGGCTCGCTGCCGGAACATATTTACTCGCTCGCGCCCGACGGCTTGTACGTCAACCTCTTTGAACCTTCAACGATCCATTGGACGGAGGGGGGAGCGTCCCTGCGGCTGAAGATGGTCACGCGGTTCCCCTTCGACCGCGAGGTTCGCTTGCAGTTCTCGGCGGCCCGGCCGACCCAGGCGAAAATTCGTGTCCGCGTGCCCTCCTGGGCCACCCGCGAAATGGCCGTGTCGGTCAATGGCAAGCCGGCGGCGACGGGCAAGCCCGGCAGCTATGTGGCGCTCGACCGTGTTTGGGCCGAGGGTGATATTGCCAGCTTCACGCTGCCCACGGCGCTGGTGGCGTCACGATATACCGGAGTGGATCAAATCCCTGACTATGATCGCTACACAGTGAGCTTCGGCCCCATCTTGCTGGCCGCCGTCGGCGCGCCCGAAATCAGGTTGCGCCTCAAGAACGTAAGACATCCGGAAGATCTGCTGAAGCATTTGCAACCGAAACCCGGCCAGCCGCTCCACTACCTGGTCGAGAATAATCCGGGCGTCGAATTCATGCCTTACTGGCAGGTGGACAAGGAGCCCTTTAATTGTTTTCCTGCTGTCGCTTTGCACGCCTAAAGACGGGAGCCAAGTTGTTATTGCGGGCAGCGTTCTGCGTTTTCATCGTGGGGATGTTCATGTCATTGCCAACGGGTGGCGAGGAAACCCCTTCCTCGCAGCCGTGCCTTGAGACTACGCAAGGCGCGGACTTGGTTTTGTTGCACGGAAAGATTTGGACGGGCGAACCGAGTTTTCAGCCCGGCACGCGGCCCGTTCCCGCGACATTTGCGGAGGCGGTGGCCATTGCCAATGGCCGCGTCCTGGCGGTGGGCAGCGACACCGAGATTCGGACCTACGCCGGCCGGAATACCAAGGTCATTGACCTGAAGGGCCGCCTTACTGTTCCAGGGCTGATTGACAGCCACGCGCACTTCATTGGCGGCGGTTTCCAGCTTCTTTCTGTTGACCTGAAAGATGCCCGCAGCGAGGAAGAATTCACCCGCCGCATCGGCGAGAGGGCAAGGACGCTCGCGCCCGGCCGGTGGCTGCTGGGGGGAGATTGGGACGAGCAGGCGTGGGCCTCAGCCAAGCTGCCCACGCGCCAGATGATCGACGCTGTGACCGAAAACCATCCCGTCTTTCTCAGCCGCTACGACGGGCACGCGGCGCTGGCGAATTCGCTGGCTCTCAAGCTGGCAGGGGTGACGCGCGCGACGCCGGACCCCGTGGGCGGCGTCATCGTCCGCGACCCAACCACGGGCGAGCCCACGGGAATCTTCAAAGACGCGGCGCAAGATTTGATCGCCAAGGCTATTCCGCCGCCCTCGGAAGCCGAGATGACGGAAGCCTTGCGCGCGGCGCTGGCGGAGGCTGCGCGAGTTGGTCTAACCTCCGTCCACTCCATCACCGTCGATGGGGATTCCTGGAATGGCAGCTTTACCGGTGAGATTCAACTCTTGCGGCGCGCCGAGCTGGAAGGTTGGCTCACCTGCCGCATGTACGAAATCATTCCCATCACGCGGTGGGAAAAGCTGCGCGATGCTGGCTTGGCGCACGACATGGGTGATGATTTCATCAAGCTGGGAGCGGTAAAGGCCTTCGCGGATGGCTCATTGGGCTCGGCAACCGCCTGGATGTTTGAGCCTTTCGCCGACGATCCGGCAAACCGCGGCATCCCCCTTCCGCTGATGAGCCCACCCGCGAAGATGGAAGCCCTCGCCAGCGGCGCCGACCGGGCGCAAATCCAAATCTGCATTCACGCCATCGGCGATCGCGCCATCGCGGAAATTCTCGACATGTACGCGCGCCTGGGTGGCGCCAACGCGGCCGCGCATCGCTTCCGCATCGAGCACGCCCAGCACATGCGCCCGCAGGACTTTGCGCGCTTCGCGAGGCTGGGCGTCATCGCCAGCATGCAGCCTTATCACGCCATCGACGACGGCCGCTGGGCCGAGAAGCGCCTGGGGCACGAGCGCGCAAGGTGGAGTTACGCGTGGCGCTCCATGCTCGCGGCCGGTGTCCCCGTGGCCTTCGGCTCTGACTGGCCGGTGGCGCCGCTGAGCCCCATTTTGGGCATCTACGCGGCGGTCACGCGTGCGACGCTGGACGGCAAACACCCGGACGGATGGTTCCCCGAGCAGCGACTCACCGTGGAAGAAGCTTTGCGCGCCTACACGCAGGGTTCCGCCTACGCGGCCTTCCAGGAAAACGAGAAAGGGAGCATCACGCCGGGAAAACTTGGCGACATCGTGGTGCTCTCCGACGACCTCTTCACCATCCCGCCCGCCAAGATCAAGGATGCACACGTGGTCATGACCATCGTGGGCGGGAAAATTGTTTACCGGGTCGAGTAGCGCGAACCTGATCGCTACTCCCGCGGTTTGGGAGCGGAGAAGACTCAGGTTAGGAAGCCGGCGCAGCGACGGGGTGCACGTGACATTCAATTTCGACCACCGTGCCCGAGCGCCTTTCGATTTCGAGGTCGAAAAAATTCTGCAGGTTCAGCCAGAACTCCGGGTTGGTTTTGAAGTAGCGCGCCAGGCGCAAGGCGGTATCGGCGGTAATGCGGCGGCGTTCGTGTACGATTTCACCGATGCGAGTGGCCGGTACGTGGAGGTCAAGCGCCAGCCGGTTGATGGTGAGGCCAAGCGGCTTCATGAAATCCTCGCGGAGGATCTCGCCGGGATGAACAGGGGGCATGAGAGTTGTGGGCTTGCGCATGGTTAGTTTTCCTCAGTGGTAATCCACAATTTCCACTCCGTAAGCATGACCCTCGCGCCAAACGAAGCAGATCCGCCACGGGTCGTTGATCCGAATCGAATACTGCCCTTTCCGGTCACCCTGCAACGCCTCCAAATGATTCCCGGGCGGCGAAGCCAGGACTTCCAACTCCGTGGCGGCGTGAAGCTGCAGCAGTTTGCGTAATGCGACCCGTTCAAAGGTCCGGAAGCGCCGGTTGTGCTGGTAATGAAATAGCTCTTCCGTTTCCTTCGAGCGAAAGGTCCGGATCACTTGTGAAGAATACTACGCGCTACGTAGTACGTCAAGCGTTGTAAGACGGTGAGTGGCTCTATCCGGCAGGAACGCAGCAGATCTTCTGAGACATGGAATCGCCGGAGTTGTTGAGACGCGGGGGCGGGCGTGTCTCACTCCGCCAGTTTGTGCAAACGGAGTCGTCAGTGAGTCGGAGGGCTTGAGGCTTGCCACCCGCGCGAAGCTTCGGGCCTTGCGGCGATAGATTTCCGCGGTGCACACATCCGGATCGATTAACCAATGTTCCTGCACGCCATAACGCGCATAGAGCTTCAGCTAGGGAGGTGTATACTCTCGGTGGCCGGAGCGACGAAAGGGATGTTCCAAGTGGAATTCGCCGTTGGCATGGCGGAAAAGCGGCCCGAACTCAATCATATTTCTTGGATGAAGAGCATCCCAGGTTCTCAAGGTAATCGGAAGATTCAAAATTATTGACTGAGGGAATAACGTGAAAAATCGCACTCGCATACAACTCCTACAAACGCTTTTACTCCTTGTGACCATGATGGGCTTTGGCCATTACGCCCGGGCTGCCTCGACGGTGGTCTGGCAGATAGGCAAATCTGATCGCTCGTCTTTGGAATTCACCCGGCGCGGCGCGCCGACGCCAAAGCCTGGCCCTGGTCAAGCTCATGGCGACTTGGTTTACGTTATCGGCAAGAGCAAGGCGGAAACCGACTGGCCCGCTTTCCAGCCGGGTTCGTCAAACGGCCAGGCAGGCTACCGGCCTCATCCTTACGCCATCCAGTTCGATCTGCCGTCGACACCGCGAGGGTTGTACACGCTGAAGGTGGCGTTGCTCGTGGAAAGCCCGCGCGTGCCGCGCCTCGAGGTGGAGATCAACGGTCATCGCGCGCTGTACTTCCAGCATCCCGTGCTCGACTATTCGGGGGGCGATGTCAGCAGTGTCTTCCTGCCGAATTACTCCGCTGACACGATCATTGCCGAGCTGCCGACAAATTTCTTGCGGCAGGGGACCAACGAGCTGGTGTTGACGGCGAATGACGATCCCACCGAGCGTGACGACGCCACGGGCTCCGGGCTCCATTACGACGCCCTGGAACTCGACCAAGACGCGGAAGCGAAGTTCTCCTCCACCGAGCTCGCGGTTCAGGCGGTGCCCACAATCTTCTATACGCAGAAAGAAAGCGGGCTGGCAGAGTTGGTGGATGTCTACGTTCATCACCATTTCCCTTCCGCGGGAGGACAGGCCATCTTGACGCTGGGCAAAGCGAAATACATCGCCAAGCTCGCTCCCGGTTGGGACTTCGGCGAGCAAATGGTGGAGTTTGCCGTTCCGGAATTCCCCGCCGGCACGAAGGGTGAAGTGGCCATCAGCCTGGGGGGCCACACGCGGCGCTTCCCCGTGACGCTGGATCCCGCCAAAAAGTGGAATTTCTTCCTCGTGCCGCACACTCACCTCGATGTGGGTTACACCGATTACCAAGCCAAGGTGGCGGAAGCGCAAAGTCGCAGCCTCGACGAAGCGATGCAGATGATTCACGACCACCCGGGTTTTCGTTTCAGCCCGGACGGGTTTTGGTGCGTGCGGCAGTTTCTGGCGGAACGCACGGATGAACAGAAACAGCTTCTCTTCCAAGCGGTGAAGGACAAGAAGATCTTTGTGCCGACGGTCGAGGCAAGTTTGCTCACGGGCTTCCCGGCCCTCGAAACGCTGATCCGTTCGCTCTACCCGGCTTTCGAATTTAATCAGAAATATGGGGGGGACGCGGACTACGCCAACATCACGGACGTCCCCTCTTACTCATGGTCTTATGCCTCGGTGATGGCGGCAGCGGGGCTGAAATACTTCGCCGCCGGCAGCGATAATTATCGCGCGCCCGTCCTGCTGCAAGGCCGCCTGCATGAGAAAGCTCCGTTTTGGTGGGAAGGGCCCGATGGTGGCCGAATCCTGATGTGGTACTCCCGCCACTATCACCAAATGCGGAGTCTGTTTGGATTGCCCCCCACGATTGCGGGTGGGCACGACTCCTTGCCACTCTATCTCCAAATTTATTCGCGGCCTGACTACAAATCGGACGCCACCATCATCTACGGCACGCAGGTTGAGAACACCGACCTCTTCCCGCAACAAGCGACCCTGGTGGATGAGTGGGGCAAAGTTTACGCTTATCCCCACTTGAAATACTCGGGCTTCGCGGAAGCGATCGGTTACATTGGCGGACAATTCGGCGACTCCCTTCCGGTGGAGCGAGGCGACGGCGGGCCCTACTGGGAGGACGGCATCGCTTCCACGGCCCGCTCGGCGGCGCTCGAACGCACGACCGAGCGGCGCGCCTTGGCCGCGGAGAAATTCTCGACTCTCAGCAGTCTGGTCAACCCGCGCCTTCAGCCGGATGCGGAAAAGCTCAAGCAACTGTGGAATGACATGGTTCTTTATGACGAGCATACATGGGGCGATAACCGCAGCGAGTCAAATCCGCAGTGCCAGGAGACCTTGCAGCAGTTGGCCATCAAAGAGGGCTTCGCCAGCGAAGCGAAGAAGCACGTTGATGACTTGCTCTGGCGCAGCCTGGCAGCTTTGGCGGATTCCATCTCCGATCCCCCGAACACCCTGTTGGTATTCAATCCGCTGAGTTGGAAACGCTCCAGCCTGGTGGAAATTGACTTGGACAAGGGGCTGGAACTTGTCGACCTCACTTCCGGCCAAACAGCTCCATACGAGATTCTCGCCACGGGGCCGGCTTATCATCACGTCCGCTTCATGGCGCAGGACGTGCCTTCGGTGGGTTACAAGGCATACGCCCTGAAGCCAGCTCAACAACCAGCGCCGGCGCCGCCATCGACTTCCGAGGCGACCATTGAAAATCCGTACTACCGGGTGGTTCTGGACGCCGAAAGCGGAGCGGTAAAAAGTATTTTCGATAAGGAACTGAACAAAGAACTGGTCAACACCTCCAGCCCCTATCGCTTCGATCAGTATCTCTATGTCACCGGAGCAGACCAGAATCCAAACCGGGCGGTGCAATACAGTTCCGTCGCACCCGTGCCGGAGTTCTCGATTCACGGCGCCAACAGCGGGCGCTTGGTGTCCGTAATCCATCAGCCCTTTGGCACCGTTGCGCGCCTGGAAAGTCAGGGGGTGAACACGCCCAAGATTGAGACTGAAGTGATTCTGTTCAACAGCCAGAAGAAAATCGAATTCGTCAACCGCGTGCACAAGACGGAGGTGTACACGAAAGAATCTGTTTACTTCGCCTTCCCCTTCGCCATGGAACATCCCCAATTCCGGTACGAGATTCAAAACGGCTTTGTGGACCCCAGCCACGACCAACTGCCGGGCGCGGGAAAGGAATGGTTCTCAGTGCAGCACTGGGTTGCGGCGGAAGAAGGCGGAGTGTCAGTAGCGTTGGTGCCGGTGGATGCTTCCTTGGTCTGCCTGGGGGATATCTTTCGCGGCACCTGGCCGAAACAGTTCGGCCAACGCCCAGGAACGATTTTCTCCTACGTGATGAACAACTACTGGGACACCAACTATGCCGCGGGACAGGGTGGGGATTTCATTTTCCGTTACGTGCTGACCAGCGGCGATCACTTGCCGCCTGCCGGCCTGAGCCGCCTGGGGTGGGAAGAGATGACGCCGGCGGAAGTCGACCAGATTACCTCACAGGATAAAGCCCTTGATACGCCGCGGCCTTTGGACGCAGCCCAAGGCAACTTCTTACAGGTGGACCAACCCAACGTGGTTCTGGTGACTTGGAAAATGGCCGAGGATGGCGACGGCACGATTCTGCGCTTTGTCGAAGTCGGCGGCCAGGCGAACACAGTAGATGTGCAAACTCCCCGTCTGGATGTAAAGTCGGCGTGGAGCAGTGACGCGATGGAAAGAAAACAAGCAGCGCTTGCAACCTCTGCGCACGGCTTCCGCTTTTCCGTCAAGCCGTTTCAGATCGTCACTGTGCGCCTGGAGGGAGCAGGGAACGTCCGTTAATTCAGTGACAAGTGACGAGCAAGCAAGGACCGAAAATCGAAACTCGAAATTCGAAACTCGCCGCGATTTTCGAATTTCGGTTCTTGCTTGCTCGTCACTCATCACTCGTCACTGCTTTTGTCACTGCTTTGTTGAACTCTGCCCCCAGCCAGTGTAAGATTTGAACCGTTGAAGGGTGGCTGGCGGCACGGAGAGCTTGAATCGAGCGGCAGCGCCCCATCAACCCTGCTATGTGGTGGGAGAAAAAAACTCGGCTGGTGGCGGAACCTTCAGGTATCCGTCCAGTAGAGGCCCTGCCGGCGCCTCCGGAAGTGGAAACTATTATGAGCGAACCGACACCAAAGTCGACGAATCCATCCTCGGCGGGAAGCCCGCACACGCTTATGGGCCGCACGGTGGTGGTGCAGGGGCAATTATCCTCAGGCGAGGATCTCCTGATCGAGGGGCAATTCGAAGGAACCATCAATCTCGATGATCATTGCCTGACGGTGGGCACGGAAGGGCATGTCAAGGCAGAAATCCGTGCTCGGCAAGTCGTAATCCTGGGGTCGGTCACCGGCAACCTTGCGGCTCGCGAGAAGATTGAGATCCGGCGCACCGGACACGTGGTGGGTGATCTCGTTGCGGCCACGGTGGCGATTGAAGAGGGCGCTTATTTCAAGGGGAGTATTGATATCGCGCGCGACGACGAATCAGGGGCCCCGAGCAGTGTTGCGGCCCCGAGCGCCTTAAGGAACAGCGCCTAACCCGGTTTTCTCACCACGCGTCTGGAAGGGCGGCGGGGTCGCGCAAAGGCGGAAACGAGTCACCAAGGGCGCAAACGACCATAACCGGTTCTTGCCTTCGTCGCCCCAGCCTTGCAAGGAACAGGGCTGCCCGAAGCGTGCAGCTTGAGATGGCGCTGACCAAAAATCAGGAAGAGATAGGCAGGACGGCTGCCGCCTCGCCGGCCACCAGCCGTGGTCTCCAATGGCTCTGGCAACATCTCTCGCATCTGCGTCATCCCCACTGCTTTGAGTGTGGCCCCATCTGTCAATCCACTTTAGACGTCTTGCTGTTGCGAGGAGCCAAACTCTACCTCTCAGACCTCATTACACCTCTCCAGCAAAGCCATTCGGTTCTCTGGTCGCGCCAGGGCAAGACACAGGTTTTCCTGGTTGACGATTTCCTGGCCCAGATCCCCCCCATCCCTCTCGAATCACTTTCGGCGATTTGCTGCTGGGGTCTGCTGGACTTGCTCCCGCGCGAGGCGCTGCCCTGGGTGGTTGAGCGCTTCCATTCCTACCTTCAGCCGGGGGGCGTGCTCTTCTCTATTCTGCGCGAACCACACATTGCCACGGGCGCCGAAACCCGTTGGTGGTTCGAAAGCCTCACAGTTCTCGGGTCAAGCGACACTAGCCAGAAACCTTTTCCCTACCCCGCGCTGACCAACCGCGAAATGGAACGTCTCTTCCCCGGCGGCAACGTCAAGACCTTCCTAACCCGCTCTGGCCGCAGAGAAGTGCTGGGAGTTAAGTGACGCGCTAAGGCCGATGGTTCGCCGCATTCATAAGCGTGCAGCCTGGATAAAACCGTTGCCTAGACATATGCATTGCGCCGGCTTCATCTAGGAGGCTTTCACCTGCTCGATAAACCAATCGAATGTTGATTTGAACTTCTCCATCGCTGATGGCTTTTCTAGGCCCGCCAAGCTGCTCGCGGGATACTTGCTGATGGCATCTTTAGGAAGGTTCTTGTCAACGAAATCATTCAACTTGGTCAGAAGTTCCAGCCTTTTCTCCTCGGAGTCGAAGGGAGGCTGGGCTTGGATAAGGCCGAAATTAAACTGGACCGCGCCACCTGTCCAAACGACGAACGGATGGAACTCCTTTTGTTTGTGATATAAGCCTTTGCTCCGTCGGACAGTTTGTCTCTTGACAGATAGAGCCGATAGGTATAGGCTATATAGGCGATGAAGGCCAGACGCAATGCGGCCAGCCCCACGAAAGTCTCCCCAACTCACGCACGCGGCCTTGAAGTCAAACAACACAAAAAGATGTTAAAAATGAAGATTGCTCTGGATGGTTTATTGAAAACAAAGGGGCAAAAAAAGTGCTCTGGATGAGTTGATGAAAATGCAGGGGTTATCGTATTTTCACGATGAGTTGCTGAAAGGAAAGGAGATAAGAGAAATTATGAAGTATGAAGTCTGAATTATGAAGTCTGTGCAGCAAGCATCGGTTCATCGGGTCATCGAGCCATCGGCTGACCAGGTTGGTTTTGATGGCTCGATGACCCGATGAACCGATGATCCGATCCTTATGTTTTCTTTATAAGGAAGCAGCAGGAACCCGGCGCCTTACTTTGGGGTTTCCCTAATTCGAAAAACTGATTAAGATTGATAGGAGACAGAAACAGTTTAGGGATCAGGGGCTGCGCTTATTCCCGGCAGGCAATCGTATTGTTTACAAGATGGCTTTTGGGGGAGAACTCAGGAGGGTGGCAATGAAATCGTCCAACGCCGCAACGGAGTCGGCCAACTTCACCGAGCTCCTATGCGGGATGGGCCGACCGTCGGTAGGCACCATGGAGGAGCGCGCGCGGCTGGAAGATCCCGCGTTGCTCAAGACCATGCTGGAGCAAATGGTCCTGATCCGCCGTTTCGAGGAGAAATCCGCAGAACTCTATACGCTGGGGAAAATCGGGGGGTTCTGCCATCTCTATATCGGGCAGGAAGCGGTGGCGGTGGGAGCCCTTTCCGCCACGCAACCTGACGATTATATTTTCACGTCCTACCGTGAACACGGTCATGCGCTGGTGCGCGGCATGGACCCCGGCGAAGTGATGGCGGAACTTTGCGGCAAGCAAAGCGGTGTCTCCAAAGGCAAGGGCGGGTCGATGCACCTGTTTGACAAGCGGCGCAGCTTTATGGGCGGCCATGGAATTGTCGGTGGGCAGCTTCCCCTCGCGGCGGGCACGGCCTTTGCCGCTAAGTATTTGATGCAATCCCGCGTGACGCTCTGCTTTTTCGGGGAAGCGGCGGTGAACATCGGTTCGTTCCATGAGTCGTTGAACCTCGCCGCCCTGTGGAAGCTTCCCGTCGTCTTTATCTGCGAGAACAACCGCTTCGGAATGGGGACGCCCATTGAACGCGCTTCTTCCCTCTACGAGCTTTCGCAGAAGGCTTGTGCCTACAACATGGCGCGGACGTGGGTGGATGGCATGGATGTTCTGGCCGTGCGCGAAACCCTGAAAGAGGCGGTGGACCGGGCGCGCAAGAATAGTGCTCCCACGCTCATCGAAGCGCGCACCTATCGCTTCATGGGCCATTCCATGTCCGACCCCTCGCACGGCCATTACCGCACCAAGCTGGAAGTGGAAGAGCAGCGCCGGCACGATCCCATCAAGCAATTCATCGCGGCTCTGGAAGCGAACGGCATCGTCGACCAGGCATTCCTCGACGAGCTCGAACAGAGAGTCCGCGACACGGTGGAAGAAGCCGTGGCGTTTGCGGAGCGGAGCCCGCAGCCCGATGACAAGGAACTCTACACGGATGTGTACGTGGAGTAAGTAATTTTGTGATGGGGTGATTTTGCGATTCAGTGATTTGATGGCGGGCGTGGCGGCCTATTGTGGATAGTCAGCAAATGCCCACTACAGACCAATAATAAGTGATTCAATCAGTGAGTTCGTGGAGCGACTTAATGTCCATCTTGACCTACCGGGAAGCCCTCAACCAAGCCATGCGCGAGGAAATGCATCGCGACGAGAACATCGTGCTGATGGGTGAGGAAGTGGGCTTCTATAACGGCGCGTACAAAGTCAGCAAAGGCATGCTGGAAGAATTTGGGCCCATGCGCGTGCTGGACACCCCCATCACGGAGCTGGGCTTTACAGGGCTGGGCGTGGGCGCTGCCATGTCAGGACTGCGGCCGATTGTGGAGATGATGACTTTCAATTTCTCCATGTTGGCCCTCGATCAGATTGTGAACAGCGCCGCCAAGATGCTCTACATGTCAGGTGGACAGTTCCCCATCCCCCTGGTGGTTCGCGGACCGGGAGGCGCCGGCCACCAACTCAGCGCACAGCACTCGCAAGCTCTGGAAGCCTGGTTCTGCCATGTGCCGGGGCTGAAAGTCGTCGCCCCCGCAACGCCGGCGGACGCCAAGGGATTGCTGAAGACTTCCATCCGCGACAACAACCCGGTGATTTTCATCGAGTCGGAAGTGCTCTACGGCACGCGCGGCGAAGTTCCGGAGGGTGAGCGCCTGATTCCCCTGGGCGTGGCGGACATCAAGCGGCCCGGCCGCGATGTAACCATCATCGCGCACTCCAAGATGGTGCTGATAGCGCTGGACGCGGCGGCGGACCTGGCGAGCGAAGGAATCGAGGCCGAGGTGGTGGACCCGCGCACGCTGCGTCCGCTCGACACCGGAGCCATCGTGAACTCGGTGAAGAAAACCAATCGCGTGGTGATTGTGGAAGAAGGTTGGGAGTACTGCGGCGTGGGCGCGCAGTTCGTGGACGTCATCCAGCGCGAGGCGTTCGACTATCTCGATGCCCCCATCCTGCGCGTGACGGGCGTGGATGTTCCCATGCCCTACGCCAAGAACCTGGAACACCTGGCGCAGCCCGACAAGCAAAGGGTGAAGGACGCGGTCAACCGCGTGCTGTACCGCAACTGATCGGGTGATCCGGTGATCGGGTGATCGGGTGAGCAAAGGCATCGGGTAATCCGGTGATCGGGGGATCAGGTGAACAGAGAAGACCGATCGTCGGATTACCAGATCAGCGGAATAAAATCTAATAATCGGGTGACAGCATTTAACGAACGGACGGGTGACTTGGTGATTGGTGTTTTCCTGTTCACCCGATCACCGGATCACCCGATCACCCGATGACAAATGAGGGTTCCCAATGGCCGTAAAGGTAATGATGCCCAAGGGCAGCGATACGATGACGGAGGGCAAGGTCCTGAAGTGGCTCAAGAAGGAAGGCGACGCCATTTCCACCGGCGACACCGTGGTCGAAATCGAAACCGATAAAGTGAACATGGAAGTGGAAGCGATGGGCAGCGGTGTGCTCCGCAAGATCCTGGTAGCGCCCAACAAGGTGGTGCCCGTGGGCGAGTTGCTGGCGGTGATTGGCAAGGCCGACGAGGACATCTCCGCGGTGGTGAAACCGGACGGCGCTTCAAAAGCAGGAGTCAGGAGTCAGGAGTCAGGAGTCAGTACCCATGCTCCCGCGGCCGCCGTGGGAGAAACCGCCGCAGAAGCTTCAAAGGCAGGAGGCAGGAGGCAGGAGTCAGGAGTCAGTACCCATGCTCCCACGGCCGCCGTGGGAGAAACCGCCGCAGAAGCTTCAAAAGCAGGAGTCAGGAGTCAGGAGTCAGGAGTCAGTACCCATGCTCCCACGGCTGCCGTGGGAGGAACCGCCGCAGACCTGAAAACCAGTTCTGCCCTACCCGCCGCACACGCCGTGGGAGGCACACTTCCCGCTCCACTCCTTCCCGAAGTGGGGGGCCGCGTGTTGGCTTCGCCCCTGGCCAAGCGCATGGCAAAGGAAATGGGCTTGGAGCTTGGCGAAATTACCGGAACCGGCCCCAATGGAAGGATCATTCGTCAAGACGTGGAGCGCCGTGCGGCGCTGGCCCCAGCGCCCGCGCTTGCGCCTGCCCCCATTCTGGCGCGGCGGCCTGCCCCAGCGCCGACGGGCCCGGAGTTTTCCGACGAGCCGCTCAGTACCATGCGCAAGGTCATCGCCAAGCGCCTGGTGCAAAGCAAAGCGCCGGTGCCGCATTTTTATCTCACCATCGAAGTCAACATGCAGCGCGCCAAGGAACTACGCGAATCCGCCAACCTGCTCGACCCCGAGCTGAAGCTCAGCTACAACGACATTATTTTGAAAGCCTGCGCGGCGGCGCTGCGGCAGAATCCTGAGGTGAACGCTTCCTTCCAGGGCGAGTCGATTCGCTATCACCATCGCATCCACTTGGGGATGGCGGTGGCGATCGACGGCGGCGGACTCATCACTCCCGTCCTCCGCAATGCCGACACCAAGAGCCTGGCGGAGATTTCCAACGAGTCGAAAGAGTTGGCCGCCCGCGCGCGCACCCGCAAGCTTCTTCCCGAGGAATACGGGGGCTCCACTTTCTCCATTTCCAATCTCGGAATGATGGGAATCGACGAGTTTTCCGCCGTCATCAACTCGCCGGAAGGCGCCATTCTGGCAGTAGGCACGGTGGCGGAGAAGCCCGTGGTGGTGGACGGGCGCGTCGAGGCCGGCCTGCGCTGCCGCCTGACCCTTTCTTGCGATCATCGCGTCGTCGACGGCGCCACCGGTGCAAGGTTCCTGCAAAGCCTGAAAGAGATTCTGGAGAATCCGGTCTACCTAGCGTTTTGAAGAGCAGTGGCTAGTGGCTGCTGGCGAGTGGCTAGCCACGATCCGCTACGCACCAGCTATCCGATCAGCCCACCGACCAGTGACCCAGGCGCTCCTCCAGCTCCCCATTGTCATAGATGGGCGTTTTTCGTGCCAAGTCCGGCGAAATACACCCTCGGCGTCTTTTTCCGAGCGTCGTGTGCGCATCGCCGGAAAGGGACGACTTAAGTCATCGCGAGGCGCCGGGTGGGAACGTATACTCATTTCAACGAGGGCCAACGCCGATCGGCGAAATGGAGGGCCCTCCGGAGGAAGCTCCATGGCGTACATTATCGCTGAACCTTGTATCAACACCAAAGACACGGCCTGCGTGGACGTTTGCCCGGTTGACTGCATCCACCCACGCAAAGACGAGGCGAACTTCGCGGAATTGGCACAACTATACATCGACCCGGTGGAGTGCATAGACTGCGGCGCCTGCGTCCCGGTCTGCCCCGTCTCCGCCATCTTCCCCTTGGATGATCTGCCTGAGAAGTGGAAAAGTTTCACCGAGGTCAACTCGGCGTATTATCAGAAATGATGAGCGACTGGCGGGGATAAGAGGCGCGGGAGGCAAATCTGCCGCGCCCCCCTTGGCTGGATTATCATTGCCGGCGCGCACAGAACTCAAGGCGCCCCGGCCGCCCCTTCTAAGAAAGACCTTGACACACGCCGTCCGGAGTGATACTTAGATTCCTTGGTATCTGGCTATCCATATGGCGAAGACCTCCACGCGATTACTACCGCGACAGCCGCGGCCGCACGAAGGTCAGCTTAGTCTTCTGCCCGTAAAAAAGACCACGTTCACGCTGCCGCAGGACCTGTATAGAAAGCTAAAGGTCGAATCTGCGAAGCGAGATGTCCAGATGTCTTCGATCGTAACGGAAGCGGTCCGTAAGTTCTTTTCGGAGGAAAACCACTAGCCATATGGATAAGAACCTGGGAGCTGTCAATACACCCGATGTGCTGGCAGATTGGGTTGCAGCTGAGCTTGTCAGCCGACTCCCCCGGGACAGGCCACTCCTTGTGATAGATCCAGCATGTGGAGACGGAGTCCTGCTCCGAAGCGTACAGAAGGCGACAGGCCGCAGGGAAATTAGGCTCGCGGGCGTCGACATAGACCGGAACGCAATCCGCAAAGCCGCTTTGACCGTCGCTCGTGGAACAACTCTCAAATGTGCCGACGCCCTTCAACCAAAGGGAAATGTTTCGGGTGTTGAATCTAGCTGGAAAACCCTCCTGGACACGGGTTCAATTGCTGGGGTGATCTCGAACCCACCTTGGGGTGCGCAGCTTCGGCAAACCCCGCTGGAACTCCGTGAAGCCGGCTACCAACTCGCCAAGGGTCAATTCGACTCGTACGACCTGTTTGTCGAGTTGTGCCTGAAGATAGTACCAGATCACGCGATTCTCGCCTTCATTCTTCCCGACTCTATTTTTCTACCTGAGCACCGGGCGCTCCGAACGCTGCTCTTGGAGCGAACGCAACTGCGCTTGATCGCGCGTTTGGGTGAGGGTTTCTTCGCCGACGTCTTTCGAGGCACAGCGGTGCTAGTCTGCGAGAAAGCCAAGCCGTGCCTCGCACGACACGTCGAGTGCTTCAGACTTAGGAAGGAACAACGCGGTAACGTTTTGGCAGGTCGCATATCGTTGCAGACCGCGAGAGCCAGAGATGCCCACCTTATAGCCCAGGAGCGCTTTCACGCGGATTCAGAGAAAAGGTTCATGATCGACGTCACCCGGGAAGATTTCTCGTTTTTCGAGCGGATTAATGCCTACCGCAGCGAATGGACAAATTTGCTAACATCCGGTCGGGGGGTGGAGCTCTCCAAGTCGGGAGCAATCGTTCTATGCCCAGACTGTGGTGCGGCTAGGCCGGAGCCGCGCGAACGCACGAGCTTGACATGTCGGCATTGTGGCACAGCGTTTGATACCTATGGGGCGAAAAGGAAATGCATCGTCAAGCAAGGCATTACTGTTCCGCAAGGTTGGAAGCGATTGATCGTCGGAGAGGATGTCAACAGATATTGGTGCCAGTCGTCTAGGGTCATCGAGGCCGATGTGCTGGGCATAAACTACAAGGAACCAGCCACGTTCGAAGGAACTAAGCTACTAATTCGCAAGACGGGGGTGGGATTAAAGGCCGCCATCGACAACTCCGGCGCCCTGACTAACCAAGTTGTGTTCCATTACAAATCAAAGCCGGGCAGGACGCCGGCGTTCTTCCTAGACTACGTGCTTGGTGTTCTCTGTTCACGGACCATGCTCGCCTACCATCTGAAGCGAACCGGTGACAACGAGTGGCGGTCGCACCCGTATGTTACGCAAAAAACGATTGCGGAACTGCCCGTCCCCGTCCCGTCCGAGGGACATTGGCAGTGGCGCCAAGCGAATGCGATAGGTGCTGCCGTCTCCCGGCGTCGTTCCGATTTAAGCACTGACGTGGCTGGCGATCTCTACATCGATTCATTGGTGGCGGGACTTTATGGCCTCGACGAAAAGGGTTGTGCTCGGGTGTTGAATGTCTTGACCCAAGCGCAGTCTCTTCAGGCGATTACAACAATGCGTGCTGAGCCGGGGCAAGTCCGGCCATTAAGGATCTAGCCGCGTGTCATACAGGTACATCGGAAACAAAACCCGATTTCTCAAGCAGCTTATGTCGGCTATATCGGACCTGGCGCAGCCAGGTCAGGTTGTGGCCGATCTCATGTGTGGTACGGCCGCCGTTTCGGAAGCCCTTAGGACTTCCGGGTATAAGGTCATAGCGTCAGACCTGATGACGTTTTCTGCCCAGCACGCAACCGTTCGCCTCACTCTGGACTCACCGCCCTCGTTCTCGAAGCTGGGGGGATCATACTTTGCCGTCCTCGACCACTTACAGTCATTGAGACCGGTCGAAGGCTACATGACGCGCGAGTACAGCCCGGCCGGAAGGCCGACCGCCGGGTGTCCTCCCCGAATGTATTTGTCGGAAAGCAACGCGCGACTTATCGACGCGATCAATCGGCAGCTTAACATCTGGAACGCAGAGGGACTTCTTACGCATCAAGAACGCTGCTTGCTTCGCCACGACCTCGTGCTGGCCACAAACCGGATAGCAAACATCGCTGGGACATATGGCCATTACAGGTCCAAATGGAGCAACGGTGCCCTTTCGAGACTGCTCCTGCTACCGGCCGAATTTGTATGGGGTTTTTCATGTGACCATGTTGTGATGCAAGGGCCCGCGGAATCTGTATCCCAAGGCATGAGGGCGGACCTATGCTATATAGATCCCCCGTACATGAAACGTCAGTACGCCGCTAATTACCACCTTATCGAGACGATCGCGCGGGGTGACGAGCCCGAGGCGATAGGTGTGAGCGGGCTTCGCCCGTGGAGAGACCAATACTCTGATTTCTGCTCAAAGCTAAGAATTAGGGACGCGTTTACCAAGATCATCCGTGGCATGAACTGCCCCAAGTTCTTGATTAGCTACAGCGAGGATGGACTCTTGTCAAAGGAAGAGCTGCTCGCGTTGTTAAGACAGTTCGGGGACGCCGAACTTTCCGAGTACAATGTTCCCCGGTTCCGAAGCAATAATAGCCCGCTGGATCGGACGATGTCCGAGTACCTGCTCACCTTAAAGCGCCCCGACGCTAGGACGTCTTGTCGGCCTTCTTTACCGCTGCATCCACAAGCCCAGCGTGCCTCGGATGCCAGATGATCTTGTAGGGGTCACCGTTGATCCTGATCTCGAGCCTGTTATTAACGATCTTGCTTAAATCCAGGCCCGAGACTTCAGCGTGGTGGAGCATCCTGTGAATGAGCGGGTTGACAATGATCACATTAAACGGAGAGTCCGCGCCGCCTTCACCCAGAGGTATGAGGTGGTGAGCCTCGCAGTAAACTTCGCCGTTAATCTTCTTGAACGCATACTTCTTGCCCGTAAGCTGGCACTCGCCTCCGTACAGCTCCTTTAGCGCCGCTACAATCTTTTGGTTCCGCTTCAGGACACTTACGACAACCTGCTTCTTGGCCGCTTCTGATTCAGATGAAACGTCATCAGAGAACAGGGCTTCGAGTACCTCTTCCTCGGTTCTCTCTCGATGGCGAGGCCACTCCTTCTTGGTAGGCTCGCCGGCTACTGCCTGCGGTTCACCTCCCACCCTCGGCCCAGCCAGCTCGACGGGGCGGGCGGTGACTTGCATAGGTCGCCCCGGAGCCGGAGCCACGGCAGCGGGCGCGTGAGGACCCCGGAACGGCCACCTTCCGTTTGCCTCCTCGAAATCGACACCGGGGTCGAGATAGATGTTGCCATCATCGCGAGTGAACATCGGGCGCAATCTGGGATCCACCGGCCAGCCAAGTTCAGGGGCCGCTGCTTGGAACCAGCCGGCCCAGAACCTCCCGTCCGTTGTGCGGATCAAATAGATTACGAGATTTGGAATTCCCTTCCGGATCGCCGGGTCGGTCGGCGTCGGGAAGCCTGAGTATTTCGGATGCCATGCCCAGAGGCGATTTGATTCTTTTGTACCGAGCTTCTGTGCGCGAATGTTGTAGGATGCCTCACGGCGCCGCCCAATTTCTGCGAACTGAGACCTGCCGACCCCGATGCTATTCACCTCAAACCGCCATAAGGGCCCGCTATGGGTCGTCGACATCTTCACACCCTTAAAGAAATTCTTCCAGTCCGCCGGTTTCACGGCCGATGTGGGAAAATCAATGTAAGACTGGCCGCCCCCGAGAGGCTCCGATCCCTTTGGCTTGTTGATGTTGAAAAAATCAGCCGCCGTGAGGCGGCGGAAGACTATCTGCGCAGCGTTCTTCATTGTCAGCCCCCACCCCTGTGACCTTGTGGACTACCGCTAAGGCCAGTAAGACCGAGCTGTCGTTTTGTGCAGTGCCCGAGGAAGCTGATAGCCCCGAAAACCTTCGCCCCTCGATTTGACTTCTTCCGACCACATACTACGCCTACTAGCGCTTACCAGCAAGGGGGGACAGCAGTTGCCTTTGGGTCCGCGGCGCTTCGCGCGCACAAGCGCTCATCGCCTTGTTTTGCTATTGCCTCCCCACGGACTCGCGGGTAGATTGATTGTATGCGGAGATTAGGCCGTCCGTTTGTTTATTACCGCCAAATCCTCTTGATCGTTGCTTACTCTGCGGTCATGCTTGTCGAACCGCAACACACGTTCGCCTGGGGCCGGGAGGGGCACCACGTCATAGTGATTGTGGCAGAGGTTCACATGCGTCCAGAGACTGCCGCACGCATGCGGGCGCTATTGGCCCCCGAGAGCCCCGAAGAGGCCTCAGTCTGGGCCGACCAGTACCGCCACGACCACCGCGAGACCGGCCCCTGGCACTACATCGACATACCCCTGGCCGATTCAAGGACCGATATGGCCCGCGAGTGCCCTAACGGTAATTGCGTGATCGCCAAGACCAAACAATTCCTCGCTGTCCTGAAAGACCCGAAGGCCGACAAAGCCGCTAAAGCCCAGGCCCTAAAATTCGTGATTCATTTCGTCGGCGACTTGCACCAGCCGCTGCATGTTGCAGACAACGGCGACGAGGGCGGTAACATGCGGCGCGTTATCTTTCGCGGTCGTCCCGATAATCTCCATTGGGTGTGGGACACGGGGCTGCTCCAACACATCGGCCGCAACCCGGCGGCGTTCGCGGCGGAGTTGGAGGGCCGGATAACTCCTCAGGATAAGGCTGAATGGCAAAAAGGAAGCATCGAGGATTGGGTGATGGAGGGCCACCGCCTCGCTCAGACGGTTGCCTACGGAGACCTCGGCAATGAGAATCCAGCCCCCATGACTCCCGAGTATGAGCGGCAGGCGGACGCTGTGATCGAACTACAGTTGCAGAGGGCAGGAGTGAGGCTCGCGTACCTGCTGGACGCGAATTTAAAGTAGCCGTAAAGGAAGTCAGCAGTACGCTTGGCCCTGGTCTGTGGGCACTGGTAGAAGCCCACGACCGGTCACGGCGCGACTGAACGTGGCGTTCACGAACTGACTGAGGGATTTGATCACGAACCTGCCCCGTTTCGGGCATGGACTGGCTAGGCGTTGTCCCCCAAATTCTCGCAACCCTCATTTCCCTGACGAGGCTGTGGGACATAGTCTCGAATTTCCTCTTAAAAAAAAATCATCAAGTGCGTTAATTTGCACAGTAGGCACACGTTCAAATGGGGTGGTTGACCCGTTATATTCCTAAAGGGCGCACTCGGACCAGGCAGAGCGGGTGACGCGTCCAAACCATCTCCCCCCCATTGATATTGATGACTCGGTCCACTGTTGAGAGGAGACGTAGCGCGCCACCTTTTGTAGGTTCACCCTACGTCTGGTGTAACTCATGGCCGCTCATATAGTTCTGGCGCTTTTTGGGATTCGGCCTGGGAACTCGTCTTCCGTCTCTCGACCTACAGAACAGGTCTGCCCTATCACCCTACGGAAATTCGAACCCCACCGCAAATCCCAATTCCGGTTACAATTCCTCTCATGACATTTGAAAGAGAACTGGAAGTTGCACGCCGCATCGCTGACCAAGCTGGGCGGTTGGCGCTGGAAAATCACGCGCAGGGATTCGAAACCGAAACCAAGCCTGATGATTCCCCCGTGACCTCCGCGGATCGCGCCAACGAGCGGCTGATCACCAAGCTGCTGGAGGAAGCCTTCCCGGACGACGGCCTCCTGGGCGAAGAGGGCGCGACGCGTGAAGCACGCAGCGGCCGCCGCTGGATCATCGACCCCATCGATGGCACGCGCAGCTTTATGCGCGGCATTCCCACCTGGGGCGTCATGCTGGCGCTCGAAGCGGATGGCCAAATAGTGGCGGGCGCATGTAATCTGGCGGCGCTGGGCGAACTCTATTCCGCGGCGGCAGGACTGGGCGCTTACTGCAATGGCACGCGCATCCACTGCTCGCCGGCGAAAACGCCGGACCAGGCGATGCTCTGCCTGACGGGCTTCGACCACGTCGCGAAACGCAGTTGGGGTGCGCGCCTGCTTCCCTGGATAACCCAATTCTGGTCCGTGCGCAGCATGGGCGGCTGCATGGACGCCATGTGCGTGGCCGCCGGACGCGCCGAGGTGTGGATCTCGCTGCAAGCCAAAGCGTGGGACTTGGCGCCGCTCAAGATCATCGGCGAGGAAGCCGGCGCGCGCTTCTTTAACCTCGATGGAAAATCGAGCATCTACGGCGGCGATTGCGTGCTGACCATCCCTTCCTTGGAAAATGAAATCCGCCGCTTCTTAGGCATCGACTTGCAGATGTAGCGCAACCCCCCCGTTGAAGGTGTGAAAAAATGAACAATCTCACGCAAAGACGCAAAGGCGCAAAGGTTCGCCAAGACAAACTGCTTTGTTTTCTTTGCGCCTTCGCGCCTTTGCGCCTTTGCGTGAGATGTTTTTGCTCGTAGGGTTCTGATATAAAATCTGAATCTGCGATGCCACCAAATTCCTGGGGGGAACAATGTTCATGAAGCGGCGATGCGGCTCGATTCTGGCGCTGGGTGTGTTGGCAACGTGCCTGGCAAGCACGGCTCTGGCCGCCGGGCAGGCGGCATCATCGGGCTACCACGAATTCACCATGACCGCGAAAAACTATGAATTTGATCCCGGCGTGATCACGGTGAAAAAAGGTGAAAAGGTGCGGCTGATCATCACCGCCACCGATTGTGAGCACGATTTCAAGCTCGACGCTTTCGACATCAATCAAGTGCTCAAGAAGGGCGACCCCGAAACCATCGAATTCACCGCCACCAAGGCGGGCACGTTTGAATTCAAGTGCTCCGTCTACTGCGGCAAGGGCCACCGGCGAATGAAGGGCAAGCTGGTGGTGGAAGAGTAGCAAGCGTAGCGCCCCGATGCATCGGAGCGGCTTTTCCCTTGACTCCAATCCCGAACCCGAGGGCAGGCGTCCGTCTTTGCGATTTGTGGTTTTTGCAAAGGAAGAACCGCGGACCCCAAAATCGGGGGTCCGCGCTACGTAACTTCACCTCAATTTGTAGAATATGCACGCCGGTGCTGCTTGTGGCCTGGATCGAGATGGAGTAGTTTCCATGCGGCGTTACGCCGGTCTGGCGTCCCGCGCCATGGGATCGTACAATCCCTTCAGCGTCGGAGGGCCGAGCGTCGCGCTTTCCAGGGGCGTTGCGCTCTGCTACTGTATCGATCCCCTTGTGGAGGCCGGTTATGAAGAGGGCCACAATTTTGGGTTGGATCGCAGTAGGAATTTCCACCCTCATCTCGAGCGTGTGGGCCTTTTGGGGCGCCTTCGAGAGCTTTCATGAAGGATGGTACTTTCAGTCCCTGACTCAGAATTTGGTGCTTACGGCCAAGTACTTGGCCCTAATGCTGATCTTCTTGGTGCTCTCTGTGATCCCTCTCCGCTGGCCCAGAGTAGGAGGAAGCCTCTACCAGATGTTCGGCATCGGCTTTTTCACCTGGATTTTAATGACTCGCAAGGTCCTGAGTCTCGGTGTCGTATTGGGTTGGCTGCCGGTAATCCTACCCCCTCTTTTCCTTGGGATACTTTTCTGGGTAGGCCGCCCCACACCCGTGAGCCGGGCGTACAAGATCAGCATTCTTCTTCCTCTACTGGTGGCGGTCGGATTTGCCATCGAGCCCGTCACGCGCATTGCGGGCCGCGTCGACGACGGCAACCGTGGCCTGAGGATTGTCCAGGGAAACGGCGTGAAGCTGGTCTGGGCGCCGGAAGGCCCGGGCTGGCCCAACCCTGATCCCCATGACAAGATCTGGGTGACCCAATGGCGCGGCCCCACCTGGGAAGAGGCTCAAAAAGTGTGCCGGTATCTCACGGCAGATGGAAAGTCGATGGCAAGCACCCCGCAGGACATCTGGCGACTTCCTACGGCAGACGAAGTCGTCCGCTCAATGACCCGCCACGGAACCAATTGTGGAGGGGTATGGAACCCAGGCAATGGCCGCACCTCGTATGCCACCATGCCCGACAAGGAGTCCCCTCTTTGGAATCCGTTTTCGCCTATCATCTACTGGTGGACTGCTTCGGAACAGGGCAAGATTCGAGCCTACAGTATTGACTTCAACGGAAAGGTCTATAATAGGAACAAGGAATCAAACCTGGGTAGCGAGGGCTTCAGAGCGGTCAGGAATCCCTAGGACGGCCAGGCACCTAAAGGAGGTATTCGCGATGGAAGACAAAATCAACCGCAGAGAATTCCTGAAAATCAGTTCGGCAACCACGCTGGGGGCGGGCGCGATGACGAGCGCTTTCACTTTGGGCGCGGCGGAGGAAGCCGCAAAGCCCCTACGCGTGGGCATGATCGGAGTGGGCGGCCGCGGCACCGCTCACGTGCAGACGTTGCTGGCGATGGGCGTGCAGATCCCCGCGGTCTGCGACATTAATCAGGAGCATCTGGAACGCGCGCAGTCGTTGGTGGAGAAAGCCGGGCAAAAGCGGCCGGAAGGCTACGGGCGCGACACGGAGGATTACCAGCGCATGATGACGTGCGACGACCTGGACGCAGTGCTGATCGCCACCTACTGGGAATATCACGCCCCCATGGCCTTGTGCGCGATGAGGTCCGGCAAGTACGCGGCGGTGGAGGTACCCGTGGCGCTGACCGTCGAGGAGTGCTGGGACCTCGTGAACACTTTCGAGGAAACCGGCGTGCCCTGCATGATGCTGGAGAATTGGAGCTTCCGTCGCGACAACTTGGCAGTGCTGAACATGATCCGCGCAGGGCTTCTGGGAGAAATCGTCCACTGCCACTGCGCCCACTCCCACAACTGCATCGACCACTGGTTCTTCGACCCCGACGGCAACATGCGCTGGGGCGGAGAATATCTGGTGAAGCACAACGCCAGCCAGTACACCACGCACGCGCTGGGGCCGGTGTTTGGCTGGATGAATATCGGGTACGGTGATTATTACGACAAAGTCGTATCGATGGCCAATCGCTCGCTGGGGATCAACCATTACTTCGCCACCAAGTTCGGCCCCAATCACCCCAACGCCAAGCGGAAGTACGCGCAAGGCGACATCGTTTCCACCCTGGTGAAAACGAAAATGGGCAATACCATCGTCATCAACTACGACATGCAATTGCCCCGGCCCTACGACAATCGCTGGGAAATTCAAGGCACCGAGGGGCTTTACAACGAGCAGCGCAAGGCGATCTACCTGAACGGCCGCAGTTCCAAGTACGAGGAATGGGAACCATTCGATCCTTACCAGGATAAATATGACCACGCTTGGTGGAAGCCCGCCCAGCAGCAGGCGAACTCGTCACACGGCGGCAAGAATGACGCCGAAGCCCAGCTCCTGCTGGGGCATGGGGGCACGGATTACCTGGAGTTGAGCCACTTCCTTAAAGCGGTGCGCAACAAGACGCAAACGCCGCTGGACGTCTATGACTCGGTGGTGCTGAGCGTCATAAATCCGCTCTCGGAGAAGTCCGTCACCGAAAGCGCCACCGTGGATTGCCCGGACTTCACCCGCGGCAGGTGGAAGACCAAGAAGCCGCTGTTTGCACTGGAAGCCGCCTAGCGGCCTGAGCCAGAAGCTCAGGGACAACGTCTTGCCGTTTCAGGAGGGTGTTCCGCAGCCCCGGTAGGGCCTGTGGGAAGACTCGACTGAACCTTGCATTCCGAGGCGGTCCGGTGTACCTTTCCACTCTACCGAAAAATGAAAACGGAAATCTCAGGTAACCCTATGAAAAATAATGGATGGATGGGCGTTGCGCGGGTCGCCGCCCGGGCGATTGCGATTATCCTCACTGCGACCTTCGGCGTCGTTCTGGTTGCCCGTCTCAATGCTGGGGATACCCTGACCACGCGCCCCGGTTATTACCGCGACCCCGCGATTCACGGCGACACGATTATCTTCACGGCGGAAGGCGATCTCTGGACGGTCAGCGTAAAGGGTGGGGCCGCGAGGCGGCTCACCTCCAATCCCGGCCATGAGGGTGGCGCGGCCATTTCCCCGGACGGCCAAACCGTTGCCTTCAGCGCGGAATACGAAGGCCCGAAGGATGTCTACACAATGCCGGTGGAGGGTGGCCTGCCCCAGCGCCGTACCTGGGATGGTGACGCCGCGGTGGCCGGCTGGACGCCCGATGGACGCCTGCTCGTCCGGACCCGCCGCTACTCCACGTTGCCCGACCCCCAACTCGTGGCCATTGACAGCACCGGTCGGGACGAGTTGGTACCTCTTGCCCAGGCTGCGGAAGCCAGCTACACACCGGACGGCCACACGCTGTTCTTCACGCGCTACGAACCGCAGTCGAGTCACACCAAACGATACCAGGGTGGCACGGCGGAGAACATCTGGCGTTACGACGCCGGTTCGGAGGCCGTGCCTTTGACGGCCGACTGGCCCGGCACCTCGCATGACCCGATGTTCTGGGACGGGCGAGTCTACTTCCTTTCCGACCGCGACGGGGTGATGAACGTTTATTCGATGGATCGAAACGGGCGCGGCCTGAAACAGCACACGCACCATCACGGTTTCGATGTTCAGTGGGCGTCGCTCTCCAATGGCCGCATCGCGTATCAGTGCGGCGCCGACCTGTGGCTCCTCGATCTCAAGAACGGCCACGACGCCATCATTAACATCACGCTGGTCTCCGACTTCGATCAGTTGCGCGATCACTGGGTGAAGAAACCGCTCGACTACCTCACCGGAGTTCACATCGCGCCCGATGGCAGCGGAGCGGTATTCACCGCGCGCGGTGAAGTGTTCACGCTGCCGGCCAAGAGCGGAAGGATCGTCAAGGTGGCCGGCAACTCGGGAATCCGCTACCGCGAAGCCCGCTACCTGCCCGACGGCAAGAGCATCATCGCGCTCTCCACCGAAAGCGGCGAAACCGAGTTCTGGAAATACCCGGCCAACGGCATCGGAGCGCCCGAACAGTGGACCCGCGATGCCAAGGTGCTGCGCTGGGAAGGCGTGCCCTCGCCGGACGGCCGCTGGCTGGCACATCACGACAAAGACCAGCAGTTGTGGCTCTACGATACCAAGACGAAGCAGCAGAAACGAATCGCGCAGTCGATGGTGGACGACTTCGCGGACCTTACCTGGTCACCCGACAGCCAGTGGCTGGCATACGTGGAAGCGGCCACCAATACCTTCACCCAGATCAAGGTGCTGAACGTGAACACCGGGGCTATTCAGGCGCTCACTTCCGACCGCTACATCAGCGGCAGCCCAGCCTGGAGCGCAGACGGCAAATGGCTCTACTTCCTTTCCGACCGTATGCTGACGACGGTGGTGCGGTCGCCTTGGGGGTCGCGCCAGCCGGACCCCTACTTCGATCGCTCCATGAAAGTCTACGAGCTTGCGCTCACCCCCGGCCTGCGCTCGCCGTTCGCGCCGGTGGACGAACTCCATCCGGAGCAGTCTGCCAAGCCGGAGCCGAAGCCAGAGGAACCGAAGCGAGACATAGCGGCGGGGGCCAAGCCGGATAAGCCGGCCGAAACGAAGCCCGACCAAGCCGAGGCGAAGAAACCGGTTCCCGTACCGGTGAACATCGACTTCACCGATCTGGCCTCCCGGCTGAATGAGGTCCCTGTGCCTCCCGGCAACTACTCCGATCTCGAGGCGGCGGAGAAGCGGCTGTGCTGGCTGGAGCGCGATGAAGGCGTGCCGCCCAAGCGAAATCTCGCGTGCGTGGATATCGCCAACAAGGGCGACGCTCCCGAAACCGTGATCGCCGGCGTGAGGGGTTACGAGATGTCGCTGGACCGGAAAAAGATGCTGGTATCGAAAGGCGAGGACTTCTACATTTTCGATTCCACCGTCAAAGCCGCCGCGCTTGTCGACCCCAAGGCGCTTCCCAAGGCAAAGATGGACCTCTCGCGGTGGACCTTCGATACCAATCCGCGCGCCGAGTTCCACGAGCTGTTTCTGGACGCCTGGCGGCTGGAGCGCGACTATTTCTACGACCGCAACATGCAGGGCGTCGACTGGAAACAGATGCGCGATCGGTATCTTCCGCTGGTGGACCGGGTAGCGGATCGCGACGATCTGAACGAGGTGATCGCGCAGATGGTGAGCGAGCTCTCGGCGCTTCACACCTTCGTCCGCGGTGGTGATTCCCGCGAGCCGGCAGACCAAGTGGGTTTGGCGTCCCTGGGAGCGTCGCTGCGTCGGGATGAGCAAGCGGGCGGGTACGTTGTCGGACATATTTACCTTCACGACCCCGACCTGCCCAACGAGGTGCCGCCCCTTGCCCGGCCCGACTCGATCGCGCATGAGGGCGAGGTGATTCTCAGTATCGATGGCGAGGACTTATTGTCCGTTTCGGATGAGCGGGCGCTGCTTCGCGGCAAGGCGGGACGGCAGGTGCTGCTGCGCGTCAAATCCACTTCCGGGAAAATCCGCGAAGTCATCGTCACGCCGGTCACGGCCCAGGATGAGCGCAACCTGCGCTACAAGGAGTGGGAGTACTCGCGCCGGCTCAAAGTGGAGTCCGCCTCCCAGGGGCATATTGGTTACATTCATCTGCGGGCGATGGGCTCCGGCGACATCGAGCAATGGGCGCGCGACTTTTACCCCGTTTTCGACCGCCAGGGGCTGATCATCGACGTGCGGCACAACGGCGGGGGCAACATCGATTCCTGGCTGCTGGCCAAGTTGCTGCGCCAAGCGTGGTTTTGGTGGCAGCCCCGCATCGGCAACCCCAGTTCCAACATGCAATACGCGTTTCGCGGGCACATGGTCGTTCTTTGCGATCGATTGACCGGTTCCGACGGCGAGGCCTTTACCGAAGGCTTTCGCCGCCTGGGACTGGGAAAGGTTATTGGCGTGCGCACGTGGGGAGGCGAGATCTGGCTATCCTCGAGCAACATCCTTGCGGACAGGGGGATCGCGACGGCAGCCGAGATGGGTGTCTACGGACCCGAAGGAAAATGGCTGATTGAAGGGCACGGAGTGGACCCGGATATCGTGGTGGACAACCTTCCCCACGCCACCTTCGAGGGGAGTGACGCGCAGCTTGACGCCGCCCTGAAGTATCTCCAGGAGCAGATTCGCAAGGACCCGCGACCTGTTCCCAAGCCACCGCCCTATCCCAACAAGGCGTTCAAGTACGGAGAGTAAGCATCCACAGATTGCGCAGATTTCACCGATTCTCAGTTTTGTAGCGCAGAGTCATCCCGCGCCGCACGGGATGACTCTGCGGCCTTTCTGCCGAATCTGCGTAATCTGTGTAATCTGCGGAACAAACGGTCGTGCCCACCCATCTTATTCACAGGGATGGACAGGATGGACAGGACATAAGACCCGAACAAAACAATCCTGAATATCCTGGCAATCCATGTATGTAGCAGGGGCGCGGAGTGCCTGATCGACAGCTTCCATTCGCGGCATCTGCCCGATGGCCCGTCTCACAAGTTGCAGTTCTATCGTCGCCAAGTTGTCAGTCATGATTACCGAATCAGATTTCAGGCCGGTCTGGAGAGCGGTCGGATCCTTCAACAAGACCGTGAAACGGCTGGGATGCCCGGCGCGGGCCAGATTGCTTGTTTTTGGTCGGGGCAACTCGCTTCGCGTGTTTTCGTGGCAGGGTTGCAGGCTGCTTCCCAATCAGAGCTTTGACGTGCATCCAGACCTCCTCAGCGGTCGCTCGAACCCGGACATCCTCCATTCTATAACACCTTCCAACTGGGAACTAACTTTCTCCTCGCGAACCTGTGCCACATGGAAGAGCGCCCCGATGCATCGGGGCGGCTTTGCTTTCGGAGTGCGGGAACTCGGTCCCGCTTTTTGCCGCCGGTAACTCGTCACCGGTGCAAAGGTTCGCCGCGACGAGTCGCGGCGAGCAAAAGCGGCAACGAGTCGCCGCACTCCGAGAGATCGGCCTTGCACCCGCGTCCCCAAGAGCCGCTTTCCCCCAATCTACGACATGCACCCTACGACCTACCCGCGACACTGCCAGGACTCCAGCACGGCGGGGCGCGACGCACCAGCAGTTTAGCGAGTAGCGCCCCGGTAGACCGGGGCGGCTCTTAATTTCAAATTTTCTGATTTCCATGGGAGGGTGCGAAAAGCCGCGGACCTGCAAAACAGTCGCTCATGTCGCTTCGCGACACCCCGAAGCATGAAAATGTACACGACACTGGTTTATGATGGACTCCGCCTGCGCGGGACGAAGGCCGTAGGACCTTGGAGCGGGAAGCCCGCA
>Ga0181539_1000423_pt1 | contig 50909 bp, 40 predicted proteins | sample PEATcosm2014_Bin_46_FD_119767 | JGI IMG/M metagenome (GOLD analysis project Ga0181539, IMG submission 119767) | Peatland microbial communities from MTU Mesocosm Facility, Houghton, MI, USA - PEATcosm2014_Bin23_60_metaG | ecosystem: Environmental > Terrestrial > Soil > Wetlands > Peat | place...
AGACGGATGCCACGCCCGAGGGCGTGCGCGCGGCGAATGCGATCGAAAGATTCATCCAGCGTCAGCTTCCCTGTGGCAGCCCCGTCGCCTACACCCCGGCCGAGTTGCAAGCCTACCGAAGCAGCGACACAGGGCGGGAATTCTCGCCTTACCGCGCCTGCGAGAAGGAGTGATCTCGGTCATGCCGTCGGGCTGCGCGAAGTGACGTGCCTCTTGCGGAGGCGCAGCAACCGGTCGCGCCCTGCGCGTGCATGAGCGGGCGGGCGTGCTAGATCCTTCGTGGTTGCCGCCTGGTAATTCGACGGCGACGTGGAAGGAGCGTGTTCACATGTCGAGCGTCCGTGTTGCTTTCACCGCGATGGTTGGTACGTCCCTTTTCCTGCTATCCTCTCTGGCCATGTCCCAGCCCGAGTTGCCGCGTCCCAGTCCTTCGGCCAAGGTCTCGCAGGTGGTGGGCCTGACCGAGATGTCGGTCGAGTACAGCAGCCCGGCGGTCAAGGGGCGCAGGATCTGGGGCGGCCTGGTGCCTTTCGATCAGATGTGGCGAACCGGCGCCAATCAGGCCACCAAGATCAGCTTCAGCAAGGACGTGGTCTTTGCCGGCAAGCCCGTGCCGGCGGGCAGCTACGCCCTGTTCACCATCCCCTCCAAGGGCGCGTGGACCGTGGTGCTCAACAAGAAGGCCGACCAGGCTGGCACGGGGCGCGAGTACAAGGCCGACCTGGATCTCTTGCGCGTGCAGGTGCAAACCAAGTCTGCTCCCTTCCGCGAGCGCATGACGTTTGTCTTCGCGGATTTCACCGACGACGAGGCCACGCTCAATCTGGAATGGGAGCGTCTGCTCCTGCCCATCCCCATCCAGGTCCACACCGCCGAGCAAGCCCTGGCCAACATTGCCGCCAGCATCGACGGCACCTGGCGAACCTTCGCCTTTGCTGCGCGCTACATGCTGGATAACAAGAAAGACTACGCCACCGGCTTGAAGTACATCGACCAGTCGCTGGCCCTCAAAGAAGATTGGTTCAATCTCTGGATCAAGGCCTCGCTGCTCGCGGCCAAGGGCAACTACAAGGATGCGTACCCGCTGGCCGAAAAGGCCTACCAGCTTGGCCAGAAGGCCGAGTACTTCTTCTTCGAACCCGACGTCAAGAAGGCGCTGGGCGAGTGGAAGAAGAAGCTGTAGCGCCGCCGATGATTCGACGATAGGCCGCCTGGTAGCGCGCCACGGCCGGTTCGAGTTGGAACTGCGCCTCGGCGCGGTCGCGCGCGGCCCGCGACATCCGGGCGTGAAGATCCCCGTCGCTGAGCAGCCGGCGCACCCGTTTCGCCATCGCCTCCACGTCTCCCACCGGGGCCAGAAAACCGGTCTCGCCGTCGAGCACCACCTCGGGAAGACCGCCCACGTTTGAGGCCACCACCGGTACGCCGCAGGCCATTGCCTCCAACGCGCCCAGGCCGAAACTTTCGGTCTCGCTAGGCAATAGGAACACGTGGCTCGCTTGCAGGACATCCGCCACGTCCACGCCCTCGCCGAAGAATTTCACCTCGCCTGCCAGAGCGAGAGAGTCGATCAACGCCTCGACGCGCGGGCGTTCCGGACCATCGCCGACCAGGTGCAATCTGGTCGGAATCTCGCCGCGCACGCGCGCGAAGATGCGCACCACGTCCTCGACTCGCTTGAGCGGACGGAAGTTCGAGACATGAACCAGAACCTTCTCTCCGGCCACGCTCTTGCTGCGAGCCGGGCGAAACCGATGGGTGTCGACGAAGTTCGGGATCACCTCGATGGTCGTCGCGCGTGGCAGACCGAGCTGGCGGTAGGCCTGCTCCGCCAACCAGCGCGATGGCGCCGTGATGCCGTCACCGGCCAGAACTGCGAGGCGCGTGAGTGACGAGAACTTCGGGTCCACGCCGATGCGGGTGACATCGGTGCCGTGCAGGGTGGTGAGGATCTTAGGCGCGGCGGCGCCCAGAACCTGGCGTGCCAGATAGGCGCCCAGCGCGTGCGGAACCGCGTAGTGGACATGAAGCAGGTCCAGTCGTTCCCGCTGTGCCACCTCGATCATCTCGGCTGCCAGGGCCAGGTCGTACGAGCTTTGTGCCGGCACGGGATAGTCGAGGGCTGCGACCGCGTGAAAGGAAATGCCGGGACAGGACAGGTCAAGGCGCGCCGGCGGCCGATCACTGAGAAAGGCGACCCGGTGGCCCCGTCGCGCCATCGACATCCCGATCTCGGACGCGATCACGCCGCTGCCACCAAAGGTGGAGAAGCACGCAACGCCGATGCGCAGCGGAGCTGCGCTCATGGCAGAAGCTCCAGGATGTCCGTGGCAAAGGCACCGGCCTGCTCCAGCCGGTCCAGCACCAGGCGCTTGCAGACTGCGACGCCCAAGCGGCCGGCCAACCAGGGCCAACCGTAGAAGCGCTCCTGCGCAACACCGCCAGGATTGAGGACCAACTCCAGTTGCTGAATCCTTCGCTGCATCGCCTCATCGCGCTCGAGCAACCCGCGCGCGTAGCGCCCGATGAGCTGTTCCAGGGCGTGGGCCACACTATTCCGCGTTCGCTGCACCGGCCGGCGCAGGTGCTCGCCCGTCGCGGAAATGGCCGAGATGATTCCCTCCACTGCGGGCAAGATCTGCCCGGCCACGCGATCGCGCAGCTCCTGCGGATCAGGGGAGCCGGTCGGGCGTGTTGCCTGCAGCCGGGCACGGACCTCATGTGCAGGATGTGCCAGATCAGAAGCGCGCAGCCCGGACTGTTCCAGCCAGCGACGCGTGCGAGCGTCCACGCATCGAAAGCGCGCACGCGGAACCAGCAACGGGGGAAGAACCGCGAAGTGCGAATACAGCGGCCCCAACTCGGCGAAGTAGTCGATCTCGCCGGGACCGCCCACATAAGCCGCGGTTGGCAGAAGCGCGTCCTGCACGATGGGGCGCAAGAGCGCGGACGTGGAGAAGCGCAACGGCTCGCGCGCGAGCAGGTCGAGCAACTCGGCGTGAGCTACGGTCTCAGTCGTCCCAGCCAAGATCCAGTCCCCCGCGCCTTCGCGCTCATTCTTCTGCAGGCGAAAGCGCGGCCCGGCTGCGCTGCCCTGGTGAAAGAACACCAGCGCACAGGAGCGAACCGGCACCTGCGTGGCAAATCCCGCCGCCGAGAGCGCAGCCTGACGGTCTTGCAAATGTCGTTCGATCAAACCGGCGTCCTCGATGCACGACCGGTAGATGGGCGCAGCCAGGGACGCTATGCGCGCGTCGCGCGGATCGAGGAAGAGCAATCCCTCGTCGGCAAACAGGGTTGCCAGCACCCCGGCAAAGGCCGCGGCCAGGGACCGCCCGGACCGATATTCTGCCCGCAGCAGCGCCAGCACTTCTTCCGCCCCAGGCTGGCCATCGAGAAGAGCAGCCAATCGGTCGAGCACAGCGCCGATCTCCGGCCCCAGGCACCGGTGCGCCACGGAAACGCGGGCCTGCGCCTGGTTGCCCTCGGCCAAAGCCAGTTGCACGGGCTGCCCATCCGGCCCCGCCACGGCGCAGGTGCGGATCTCGGCGAAATCGTGGTCCTCGGTTTGCAGCCAAAAGAGTGGCACGCAACGGATCCCACACTCGGCCTCGATGGCCCGCGCCACGGCAACCGCCGAGGCCGCCTTGTAGAATGTGTAGAGCGGGCCAAGAAAAAGTCCCACCTGCTGCCCGGTCGCGACCACAGCGCTGCCGCATCTTCCCAGGGCATCCAGATTCGCCTGGCGAGCCGCGCTGGCGGGCAGGACAGCTTGTTGCTCGCGCAGGACATCCAGCAAAACGGCCGGCAGCTTGCGACCGGCAGCAAGCCGGGCCACCCTTTGCCGTTCGGCCGGGTCGCGAAACCCCGGCGCAAAGAACGCGTGTGCAGCAGGCTCACCCGCGAGGTAGGAATCAGAAAATGCGCGGCCCACTTTTGAGGTTGAGTATACTCGGCAGGACTCCTTCGCGCCGGACAAGCTTCCGCTTTCTCTTCTCGCTCGTCCTGCTGTCCATGACCATTCTCCCAATCAATGAAGCACAGGCTGGACCAACAGAGCTGGACAGTGCGCAGATCCAACTGGCCCTGCGCAAGCTCGGCGTGGTGGGCAGCGTGCTCTACATCGGCGCGCACCCTGACGACGAGAACACCAACCTGCTCGCTTACCTTTCCAACGAGGCGTCGCTGCGCACGGCCTACCTGTCGCTGACTCGCGGCGACGGAGGCCAGAATCTGATCGGCGCAGAGCAGGGAGCGGAACTGGGCGTGATCCGCACGCAGGAACTGCTGGCTGCGCGCCGGGTGGATGGGGCGGAGCAGTTCTTCACCCGCGCGCGCGACTTCGGCTACTCGAAGACGCCCGAGGAAACCCTGCGCATCTGGGGCAAGGACGCTGTGCTGGCCGATGTGGTCTGGGTCATCCGGCGCTTCCAGCCTGACATCATCATCACGCGCTTCTCGCCCGAACTGACCGACACCCACGGGCACCACACGGCTTCGGCGCAGCTCGCGCTGGAGGCCTTTCGCGCGGCCGCTGACCCGAAGTCTTTCCCGGAGCAACTCGGGCAAGGAGTGCGGCCCTGGCAGGCGCAACGGCTATTCTGGAACCGATCTTCTTGGAACCTCAAGCCGGAAGAGGATCTGTCGAAGTTCCTCAGACTGGATGTCGGCAAGTACAATCCGTTGTTGGGGCTTTCCTATGGCGAGATGGCGGCCGACAGCCGCAGCATGCACAAGAGCCAGGGGTTCGGCGTGGCACGCACGCGCGGGCCCATCGTCGAGTACTTCAAGCTACTGGACAAGGCACCCGCTTCTCCCCCGCTGGCCGGCAGCATACTGGGCGGGATCGACTTTCCCTGGTCGCGCATCAAGAACAGCAGCGCAGTCGCGCGCCTGATCGAGCGCGCACAGCGACAATTCGTGCCTGCGGCGCCCTACCAGACCGTCCCTACCCTTCTGCAATTGGACAAGGCTCTGGGCTCCATTGCCGACGTCGCATGGCGTACATACAAACAGAATCAGGTGCGCGAACTGGTGCTGGCCTGCGCGGGAATTTTCGTTGAAGCGACCGCCGCTGATTTCCGCGCCGTGCCCGGCGGGACTGTGGACGTCACGGCTACGGCCATCAATCGCTCGCCCGTGAAGTTCACTATACGCGAAATCCGCTTCCCGGGCTCTGACATTGCGACGAGCAAGAGCGCGCTCACCTCGCTTGAGGTAAAGCGAACCGTGCGCGTCCCGGATAGCACGGCGCTGACCACTCCTTACTGGCTTGTCGCGCCTCCCGAGCCAGGACTCTTCCACGTCGAGAATCCCGTTCTCATCGGCACGCCCGAAACAGAGCCGCCGCTCGCCATCGAGTTCGTACTTACGGCCGGCTCATCCACGCTGACTGTGAAGCGACCCATCACCTTCAAGTGGACGGATCCGGTCGCGGGCGAGCGCTATCGGCCCCTCGAAATCACACCCCCAGTGCTGATTCGGCCCACGAGTTCCGTGCTGGTCTCGCCAAATGGCGAGCCGCGAACCCTGGCAGTTCGCCTCACGGCGGTGACGGCGCCCATTTCGGGCAGCGTGCGCCCCGAGATTCCTGCAGGCTGGTCGGTATCGCCCACCAGCGCCCGTTTTGAACTTCTGGCCAAAGGCGACGAGAAGGAGTTGCTCTTCCACGTCCAGCCGTCCACCAAGGTCGACCACCAGTCTTCCGCAAACGGTGTCTTGCATTTGCTGGCCGAGGTCGGCCCAAATCGTTTCTCGCTCGGCCAAACCCGCATCGAGCACGCCCACATCCCGGTTCAGACGGTTCTTTCCAACGCCGACGTGCAGTTGGTCGCCTTTCCGCTGGAACGGAAAGGAAGCAGAATCGGCTACATTCCCGGGCCCGGCGACGAGATCCCCTCCAGTCTCCGCCAGGCGGGCTACGCCGTGACGGCCATCAGCGATTCCGCGCTGGCGGACGCGGCTGCCAGCCAGAGTGGTTCCGCCTTCGCCAATTTCGATGCCATCGTGACCGGCGTGCGCGCCTTCAACGCCAGCGCACGGCTGCGCGCCGCCCACCCGGCCCTTTTGGCCTATGTGCAGGCGGGCGGCACGCTGGTGGTCCAGTACAACACCAACAACCGTCTGAGCCCGCTGGCCACGCCCATCGGTCCTTTTCCTTTCGAGATCGGCCGCGAGCGGGTGACCGACGAAAATGCGCCGGTCACATTCATCTCGCCGGCCCATTCCGTCCTCAATTACCCCAACAAGATCACCGAACACGATTTCCAGGGCTGGTTGCAAGAGCGCGGCCTCTATTTTGCCTCCAATTGGGATGCCCGCTATCGAACCGTGATCTCCATGCGCGATCCCGGTGAGCCCGCCCTGCCCGGCAGCATTCTCGTCGCACAGTACGGAAAGGGAACCTTCATCTACACGGCTCTGGCGTTCTTCCGGCAATTGCCCGCGGGCGTTCCAGGCGCGTTTCGCTTGTTTGCCAATCTCTTGGCTGGCGTCCCGGAGTCGCATGCCCAGTGAGCCCGAGTTTCCGGCGCGCGACGAGCTTCGGGCCGCGCCGCCGTTTCTGACCTGGACCGGTCTGTACTGTGTGGTGGCCGGCGTCCTGCTCGCAGAAATCCTGCTGTTCACGGCCCTCACTTTCGTATACCGATGAGTTCGCTCGACTGGCTGGTTCTCGTCGGCACCCTGGGCGCCATCGTCGGGTACGGGGTGTACAAGACGCGCGGCAGGCAGGACATGGCCTCCTATCTGCGCGGCGGGTATCGAGAAAAATGGCACACCATAGGCCTATCGGTGATGGCAACCCAGGCCAGCGCGGTAACCTTCCTGTCGACACCCGGCCAGGCCTTCGAGGACGGCATGCGCTTCGTGCAGTTCTATTTCGGCCTGCCTTTGGCCATGATCGTGCTGTCGATCGCCTTCATTCCGCGCTACTTCCATTTGCGCGTCTATACCGCCTACGAGTTTCTCGAAAGCCGATTCGACCTCAAGACCCGCCAGTTGGCGGCATTTTTGTTCCTGCTGCTGCGCGGGCTGTCCGCCGGCATCACCATCTACGCGCCTGCCATCATCCTGTCCTCGGTGCTGGGCTGGCCGCTCCGCCTCACCTGCCTGTGCATGGGTGGCGTGGTGATTCTGTACACGGTCGCAGGCGGCACGCGTGCCGTCAGTCAGACCCAGAAGCACCAGATGGTGGTGATGCTGGGCGGGATGGTCGTCGCGTTCATCGTCATCGTGGTGCGCTTGCCCGCCTCGGTTTCCCTGCGCAACGCTCTTCACATCGCGGGCACCTTGGGCAAGTTGAACATCGTGGATTTCTCCGCCGATGCGAGCCGCCGCTACACTCTCTGGTCCGGTCTCCTGGGTGGTTTCTTCCTGGCCATGGCCTACTTCGGGACCGACCAGTCACAGGTGCAACGCTACCTCGCCGGTCGCTCCATCACGGAGAGCCGGCTGGGTCTGCTCTTCAATGGCCTGCTCAAAATCCCTATGCAGTTTCTCGTGCTGCTGGTTGGCGTGATGGTTTTCGTTTTCTACCAATTCAATCTGCCGCCGATCTTCTTCAATCAGCCGGAACTCGCCCGCGTGTATCGCACGCCCCACGCGGCCCGCGCCGCCGCACTCGAGCGTGACCACCGGGCCGCGTTCGCGCACAAGCGCGCCGAGATCGAGCGACTGGACGCCGCCCTGAACCAGCACGACGAGAGAGCCATCGCTGTCGCCGAGGGGGCAGTGCGTGAGAGCGAGGCGAGCTTCGCACCCATCCGCGGCGAGATGAAGCAGGTCATCGCCACGGCGCTGCCCCACGCCACCACCAAGGACGCAGACTACGTTTTTCTGTCCTTTGTCATGCGCAACCTGCCGCGTGGGATTGTCGGCTTGCTTCTCGCCGTGATCTTCTGCGCAGCCATGTCCGCGGTGGCCAGCGAACTTTCGGCACTGGCATCGACCACCGTAATCGATTTTTACCGACGCAGTCTGCGCAAGAACGCGAGCGACGCGCACTACGTTCGCGCTGCGCGCTGGTTCACCGCTGGCTGGGGCATCCTGGCCTTGCTCTTCGCCACCTTTGCCTCGCTGCTCGACAACCTGATCCAGGCGGTCAATATCCTCGGCTCGCTCTTTTACGGCACCGTGCTGGGCATCTTCGCGGTGGCGTTCTTCCTGCGCCGAGTGCAGGGAACCGCCGTGTTTCTCGCCGCGCTCCTGTCTGAGGCGCTCGTTCTCGCCGTCTTTCTGCGAACCGACGTCGGCTTCCTCTGGTACAACGTCATCGGGTGCGCAGCCGTGGTGCTGATCTCTGCCACCGCGACCAGCGTCCTCAGACTTGCCCAAATTTCGTGACTGCGGTGAGGTCTTGCCGTGGGCTGCCAATGGCCAAGACACTTGCGGGAACACCTCGCGCCCTGCTGCACGTGTCCACGGTTTCGTCACAGAATCGTCGCCCAAAGCGCGCCGTGGCTGGTATCATGTCGCCGGAAAGGAGCGCCCATGAAGAAAATCACTTTGAGCATCGGCATTCTGCTGACCGCAGGTCTGTTGGCCGCACCGGTCGCGTTCAGCCATTCCACTGGCCATGAGTCGCGCACGGTTGCCGACTGCGAAAAGCTCCCCGGCACGCAGGAGGCGGGCGAGCGTGGGCAATGCCTGAAGTGCGTCACCCGTCCGGTCAAGCACCACTACCACCCCGACTATCCCGAGGGGAAGCGCTGCCGGCCCGACAACGGGAAGCCGTAGTTCGCCCACGCTAGCGCAGCAAAATTGAAACCTGGGTCTACTGACCCCGCCGTTTCGGTCGTTGGCAGGGCGAGGCTACTGGAACGACAGGGCTGTCACGCAGAAGTCGAACGCCCCAGCGGTCGTGCCCGAGGCGGCCTCGAACTGGATGTTCGATGCGTTGGGCGGGCCTGTGAGCGCCCCCGCAGCAGTCGGGGCCCAACAGGTCAAATTGAAACTGGTCCAAGGAATGGTCTGGGTGGCCTTGGTCATCACCGCGCAATACTGCGCCGTGCCCACGGTCACTTGCACGCGAGCAGTCGCTCCTCCAGTGGGAAGGCTGCTCAACGTGACAGTTACACCCGAGCCAGTGAGCTGAACTGGTTCGATCGTGCTTGCCGTGGTGAGCGGCGACAGGTTGAATCCAAAACCAGCCCCCCAAACCGTGTAGTTGGGTGGATCCTGCACGCCCACCGTGCCCGCCCCACAGAGACTGCCCGCTGGCGCGCAGACGGACGACTTGCCTGATTTGTCAACCAGAGTGAAATCGTAGCCACTATACGCCCCAACCGTGCAGAAGCCGCCGGGACAGGAGATGCCGCCTGTGCTCTTGGGCACTGGCGTACACGTGACCGCCGCCCCGCCGGTGGCCGTCGAGGCGCTACCGCCCGCTCCACCCGTTGCCCCTCCGCCTCCCGTTGCGCCGCTGCTGCTTGCGCCGCCGCTTCCGCCGCCGGACCCGGCCACGGCCGCATCGGGGACAGCCGAACCTCCGACGGGCGTGCTGCCGCCCGCAGCGCCGCCCTGTCCCGCCGTGCCACCGGAGCCGCCCGCGCTGCTGCCGCCCGAACCTCCGCCCCCCCCGGCGCCACCGGTGTCCGCGGGAGGGCTGACGTCGGGAGAGTACGGCACGTCAATCCCGCCGTCCGCGGGCACGGTCGCACCGCCCACTGAGCCCGCATCCGGCGCGACGCTTCCTGCCGTCCCGCCCGTCACCACTGTGGTTGTTCCACCCGTCGCTGACAGACCACCCGCCCCACCCGTCGTCGCGCCTCCCGACGTACCGCCGCCGCCCGAGACCCCGCTTCCCCCGCCGCTACCACCCCCGGCCGCGGTACTGCTTCCACCCGTGCCGCCGGCGCTGCTGGCCTGCCCCCAGGGTGGCTGCGCGAGGTTCACGCAGGCCGCAAACAGAAGGGTTGCGGCGAGCGCTGGCGGAGCAAGTGCGAAAGATCGAGTCAAGTTCCTCCGAGATTACAATAAGGGCGCGACGCTATGGCAGCCTTCCATGGATTCTTTCGTATCTTCGCACATATGCAAAGCAAAGCATTCTAAGATGGGATGACCAGCCATGGGCACCACCCGCACTTGTCCCCGTTGTGGCGGCAGTTTCGCCGGAACGCTGGATCTGTGTCCCACGGACCGCACGCCCCTGTTCGCGCCCGAGGTCATCGCCCGCGTCGGCATGTTGCTCAAGGACCATGAGATCCAGGGCGTGATCGGCGAGGGTGGCATGGGCGTGGTGTACCGCGCCCAGCACGTCGTGCTCGAGAAGCCGGTGGCCATCAAGGTACTGCACGACCGGTTCGCCAGGCAGACAGAGGTTGTCGAGCAATTCCTCACCGAGGCCAAGGCCGCCAGTCGCATTCGCCACCCCAACATCATCGACGTGACCGACTTCGGCACCACGGCCGACGGGCTGGTCTTCCTGGTGATGGAATACCTCGATGGCGAGAACCTGGAGGAGCGTCTCCGTCGCATCGGCCGGTTCACCGTGTTCGACGCGGTCAACATCGTCGGACAGGTGGCGCGCGGCCTGGGCGCAGCCCACGAGCTTGGCATCGTTCACCGCGACCTCAAGCCTGCGAACATCTTTCTCATCAGCCGCGAGGGACGGCGCCGCGTGGTTCGCCGCTCCCCCGACGAAAAGGGTGTCCGTTTCGAGGTCGCGCCCGAGGGAAACTACGATGCCGTCAAGCTGCTCGACTTCGGCGTGGCAAAGTTCCTCGACCTGGGCCCTAGCGCGGCCACGCGAGCGGGAGCGATCTGCGGCACGCCGTACTACCTGTCTCCCGAACAGGCTCAGGAAAAACCGGTCGACGCGCGCAGCGACATCTACGCCCTGGGCGCCGTGTTCTACGAGATGCTCACCGGCGTGGTCCCGTTCGTTGGGAAGTCGATGCTGGAGATCCTGAACGGCCATGTGTCAGGCACGGTCGTTCCTCCCAGCCAGCGCGCGCCTGATGCCGGCATCGACGAGCACACCGACGCCGTCGTGCTGAGGTGCATGGCGAAAAAACCCGAACAACGCTTCGCCAGCGCCGACGAACTCGGCGATGCTCTGCGCGAGTGCGTGGCCGATCGCGCGTTCCTGCGCGACGCGAACCGGCTGCCCGGCATTCAGGAGTCGGGCCTCGATCTTTCGCAGTCGATCCCACCTGCACAAGACAGTTCATCGCCGCCGTCCGCGAATGTGCTGCATGAGGACGAGCCAGCGGGCGACGACCAGCCAGCGGACCACGACCAGCCAGCGGGCGACGACCAGCCAGCGGGCGACGACGAGCTGGCCAACCTCGACTCCTTCGACCTGGATGGCTTCTCGAGTACCATGCGCATCGACGGTTTCCGCGCGCGGCGAAGGCGGCGCCTGCTGGTCGGGGCCGCGATTGTGATCCTGGCCGGGGCAGGCTCCGCGCTGTGGGTCGTGCGCAAGAACCGCGCGCCCGAGTTGCCGCAAGCGCCATCGGTCGCGATGACGCTTCCCCCGGCGACTCAACCTGCCCCGCCTCCGCCGGCCGCAGTGTTCCCGCCTGCGGTGGAGGTGCCTGCGCCGTTGCCCGTCCCTGCGGCGAAGCCCGTCCAGCCGCCGGAGAATTCGCCAGCGCCAAGCGCAGGTAAGGCGCCTGGCAAGCCTCGCCGCACGCTCGATGAGATCGTCCATCGTGCGCCCGCCGAGTTCCCACCCTCATCCCCGACGCCCCGCACCCTGACCCCGCCCGAGCCAACGCCCGCCGCTCCGGCCGAGCTTGCGCCGCCGCCCGTTGCTCCGGCCGAGCGTGAGTCGCCGCCGGCTGCGCCCGCTCCCGCAGCCCCGGCGCACCCGGCCGGTGATCCCGAAGCCCTGGTGCACGACGCCCAGCAAGCCTGGCTCAGGCACCACTACGCGGTTGCCATCGGCAACGCGCGCTCGGCTCTCGCACTGTCTCCGGACCTGCCGCTCGCCTACCAGATCATCGCAGCTTGCTCGTGCGCGATGCACAACGCGGAGGACGCCCAGCAGGCCTCGGCCCACCTCGATCCGGCGAAGCGAAAGCTGGTGAGAGCCGTGTGCGAGAAGGACGGGGTCGTCTTGAGTCCTGACTGACCTCGATTGAACGCAAATTCCCGGGTCCGCCAGGCGCCGGCCCAGATAGACGCGTGACAGCATCGTAGCCTCGCGCGTGATGGCATCCCGTAAACGGCTGGATTTGAGCAGATCGATAGAAGGTTGCCGGAATGTCGCGCCCTTCTAGCTGACAGACAGGGTTTCGCCCTGAGAAATCGCCGAACCGCTGGCATGGCAAGGAGATGTCGCATGAACAAGATCTGCTTTTTTGCTCTCGCAGCCTCCCTCACTGCATCTTTTGGCTGTGGAAATAGCGAACAGAAGCTCGCCGTTGACGCCAGTCCGCAGGGAACTGGCGGCTCCACCACGAGTGGCGGCGTGACAGGTGAAAACAGCACGATTCAGGGGACTGCGGGCGCAACGGCCGAAACTGGAGGGAGCCCCGCTTCCAGTGCGGGCGCTCAAAGCAGCACGGCCGGAGGCGGCGGGAACAGCCAGGCGGGCGGCACGACATCAGCGAGCAGTGCAATTCCGACGGGCGGCGCGACTCGGACGAGCGGTTCGACCCCGACCGGTGGCGCAACCCCGAGGGGCGGTTCGACGTCGGCCGGTGGTTCGAGCCCGATGGGCGGTTCGACCCTGACCAGTGGCTCGACCCCGACCGGTGGCGCAACCCCGAGGGGCGGTTCGACCCCGATGGGTGGCTCGACTCCGATGGGTGGTTCGATCCCGACGGGTGGTTCGACCCCTACGGGTGGTGCTGGCGGCAGTCGTGACACCGGACCGGCTGATGCGGGTGTCAACAGGGATCTGGGAAGCGGAGGCGGAACAGGCGGCAGCAGCACGACAGGTGGGGCGGGCGGTGCCGGTGGATCGAGTCAGCCATCCACCAGCTCGTGCGGTGTACTACCCGTCAGTCCCAATGCCTCGGCCCAAGCCAAGAACCTGCTCTGCTTCATTTACAGCCAGTACGGCAACCACGTCATCTCAGGGCAGCAAGAAACCAGTTGGGACAATCCCGCTGGCGACATTAGTTGGTACGCCACCAATGGCCTGAAGTATCCGGCCATCCTCGGCGGCGACTTCCTGTACCCGGCTGGTGGCAGCGCCACCTCCGAGATTAGCGGGATTTCGCGCGCCATTGCCTACTGGAACGCAGGTGGCATTTCCATGTTCCGCTACCACCAGGGCATGCCGGTGGCCGGCTCAACCTACCTGAACGACTGCTACACAGGTACCAACTGCGCCGAGTCCACGCCCCCCGCCGGCTTGCTGGACAACGCGGTCACGGCCGGAACCGCGGAGAATACAGCGTTCCTCAACAGGCTCGACTACATCTCCTATCAAATCGGGGTCATGAAAGCCGCCAACGTGCCCATCATCTTGGCGATCTTCCACGAGGCGCAACCCAACGGGTGGTTCTGGTGGAGCAAAGGGACCGGCGCCCAATACGTTGCGCTGTGGAACTACACGTACAACTATCTGACCGCAACCAAGGGACTCAACAATATCATTTGGCTCATGCCTTTCAGTGGCCTCAATGGCATAGCCGCAACAAGTTTCAGTGCCTTCTTCCCAGGCAAGAGCGTCGTCGATCTTTCGGGTCCGGACTACTCGAGCGATTCCGCCACCTACACCAAGGTCAAGGGCGTCGTCGGGTCCACGATGCCCATCCCGCTTCACGAGTCCAGCAACTTCCCCGATCCCAGTACGCTGTTCCCCAGCTCGGCGCCATGGGTGCTCTTCAATACCTGGGCGGGCTCGGAGATGAACAACGCCAGCATACCCGTAGCCTTCAAGAGCACGTTTACCGTGACGCGCGATATGGTGCCCAACCTCAACTAGCGCGATCGCAGCCATCGCTGTTCGAGCGCTCGCGTTGGGCAAACGCAGCGCTCTAGCCCGCCTCGCAGCTCTGGTTGGATGCAGCTGATAAATAAGGCGGGCTAGGGCCGTGAAGTTCCTTCACAGTGGGCCGGCCCCGCCACGAAAGCCAGCCGGAACCACTGCCACCGAGGCGCGCAGAATCCCACATTTGCCGTTCCGCTAAGCCTGTGGGCTGCCTCACCGACGCGGCACGGGGGTTGCAACACCTCTCGCTGGATATGTCCTCTCGCGAAAGTGGCCACACGATCCTTCAATACTGAGGTGCTGCCATGAAGACCAAGTTGAGTGTCTGCCTTTGTTTCCTGCTTCTCAGGTTCGGCGTCGCGCGAGCCGATGCGGCTCTGCCGCAGTCGGTGCAGCCGGCCACGCTGGCCCCTGACATGCAGCCGCCTGCGCCGCCGCTGCAGCCGCCGGCACCACCGGTCCAGGCTCAGGGCCAGGCGCAGCCGCAGATGCAGCAACCGGTAGGCTCCGCTCAGGCGGTGGGAGGTGGCCAGTGGGTCTACACCAGTGAGTATGGCTGGATCTGGATGCCCTACGGGAACCAGTACACCTACGAAGGCACGGCTGCCGACGCCTATCCGTATTCGTATGTGTACTACCCCAGCTATGGATGGATGTGGCTGGCGGCGCCATGGGTTTGGGGCTGGGGGCCTTATCCCTACTTTGGCGTCCGCGGTCCTCTAGGCTTCGGCTGGTATCGCGGTCTGTACCGGGGCGGGTATGGTTGGGGCGGATATCGCGGCGGATACCGCGGCGGCGCAGGCGGCTATCGCGGCAACGTCGGGGCTGGCTATCGCGCTGCAGGCGGATTCCGCGGCGGTGCCGGCGGATTCCGTGGCGGCTTCGGGGGCGGCTTCCACGGCAGCGCGGGCGGCGGTTATCACGCCAGCAACGGATTCCATGGCGGCTTCGGCGGTGGCCACGGTGGTTTCGGCGGTGGCCACGGTGGTTTCGGCGGTGGCCACGGTGGTTTCGGCGGTGGCCACGGTGGCGGGCACCGCTGACAGACGGTCGCGCGTGGCGAGTCGTAGTCCCGCTTGCGTACGTGGACCTACTTGGCCGCTGGTTTTCGACCAGCGGCGTGGCATGAATCACGCTGATGCCGGCCCCGTCCGCGACCTGCTATGTCGTGCTCGAGAACGCGACCTTTCGCGGGCCAGATGGGCCGGTGTTTGCGCACAGCGATTTGTGCCTTTGTCCGGGCGAGCGATGGGCGATCGTCGGCCCAACTGACAGCGGCAAGGGACTGTTGCTGGCCGCTCTGGCAGGGAAGCTGAGCCTGGTCGAGGGTCGGCTGCGACATCCCTTTTTGGAAGGCGATCCACGCTTCGCCGATTCGATCTTCGGCGTGCTGCCTCCGGGTAGCATCGCGATGGCGTCCATGAATCAGCACCGCCAGTTGCTCCAGGCGCGCGAGTTTCATCAACTACGCTGGCACGGCTCGTTCACCACAGGTACCGCCTCCGTGCGCGAGCACCTCGAACGCAGTCAGGTCGAGCAACGCAATCCGTTTGCGGTGATGGATGGCCAGGTAGCGCAGCGTTTCGAGCGCGCATGGCAGCGCGAGGTGGACCGCTTCGAGCTGACGCCACTGCTGGATCGGCCGCTGGTGGCGTTGTCGAGCGGCGAGTTGCACCGCCTGCTGCTGGCGCGGGCACTGATGCTGGATCCCAGGCTGCTTCTGGTCGACGAGCCATTCGCGAGCCTGGACGCACACAGCCGGGGCGCGCTCTTGCAGATCCTCGATGCCCTGCACAGCGACGGAACGGGCGTCGTGCTGGCCGCCGCGCGGGCCGACGATCTGCCCGCAGGAATCAGCCACATCATCGAAGTGCAGGAGCGCCGGATGGTGTACGCCGGCCCGCGCCGGGAGCAACCCGTGGCCGAACCGCGCAAGGCCACTGTCCGCGCCCGAGCGACGTCAACCGACGGTCCTCCTCTCGTCGAGTTCCGCGACGTCACGGTCAGGCAGGGCGCGGGCACACTGCTGGATCGCGTGACCTTCACCATCAACCCCGGCGAGCACTGGGCGCTGGTGGGCCCGAACGGCAGCGGCAAGTCGACGCTGCTCAGCCTGATCCTCGCCGACAACCCGCAAGCCTTCGCCAATCACGTTCGCGTGGGCGGCCGGCAACTGGGTCCGGGCTGCGGCATCTGGGACATCAAGGCGCTGCTGGGCTGGGTGTCGCCCGAACTGGAGGCGCACTATCCGCCTGACGCCAGCTCGCTGGATGCCGTGCTGTCCGGCTTCGCCAGCTCGCTGGGTGTCTACGGCGAGCCAAGCCATGACCAGAATGCGGCTGCCTTCGAGTGGCTCGACCGGCTGGGCCTGGACCGCGTGCGCGATCGGCCCTTCGCCACCCTGGCCGCTTGCCATCGCCGCCTGGTCCTGCTGGCCAGGGCCGCCGTGCATCGTCCCTCGCTGCTGATTCTCGACGAGCCCTGCCAGGGGCTGGACCAGCCCGGACGCGAGCGCCTGCTCGCCGCCATTGAGGCCACCGCCCTTGCTCTGCGAGCCGGCATGATCTTCGTCACTCACGATCCCGGCGAAATCCCCAGTACGGTGACGAATCTGCTGGTCCTTGAGTCCGGCCACCTCCGATACGCCGGATTCCGCGCAAACCGCTGAGGCGCGTCGCAGGGCGAGGCAACCCACGGTTGTCGCCGCAATTCCGCCCGATTCGTGCGACAATCGCAGCCATGGTCGGCAGTATCAAGTTGTTCCTCCGCACCACCGAAAACGACTACCAGTTGCAACTCAAGGAAGAGGCCCTGCGCCAGGGCAAGCGCGCGGGGTTCACCGTCGAGGTGGAGTCAGCGCAGGACGATGCCGGGCGACAGGCGACGCAGATCACCGCCGCCATCGAGAAAGCGCACGCCGGGAATCTGGTGGCTGTGCTGGTGGCTCCGGTTCGCGATGACAACCTGCCTCCGACGGTACGCGCTGCCGCCGAGGCCGGTGTGGAGTGGGTGCTGCTCAACCGTGAAGCGAGTTTCATTGAAGAGCTGCGCCAGCAATTCACCAGCCGGGCCATCTTCGCCGTGACGCCCGAACAGGCCGAGATCGGTCGCATCCACGGCCAGCAGGTCCGCGCGCTCATGCCCCATGGCGGCTGCGTGCTGTGCGTGACTGGGCCGCTCGGCGCATCGTCGGCGCAGCACAGGCTCGACGGCCTGAAGTCCGCCATGGTGGAGCCCTACCGTCTGGTGACCCTGAATGCCGACTGGACCAGCGAAGGTGCGCGCCTGGCGCTCGAGCGCTGGCTGAAGAAGATGAGCAAAGACACAGAAGTGCCCGGTGTCTTTGTCGCGCAGAATGACGAGATGGCTCTCGGTCTGCGCCAGGCCGCGCGCGATGCCGCGGTCCGATTGAACCTGCCGCTCGACAAGACCCCCATCATCGGCTGCGACGGTACGCCGACCCTAGGACAGCGCCTGGTGCGCGAAGGCCGGCTGCGCGGCACCGTGGTCACGCCGCCGGCCTCGGGACCGGCGGTGGAATGGATCGCGCGCATGCGCGGCCACGGCGAGATCCCGCCCGCCATCGTCGTCCAGACGCTGACATCGTTCCCTGCCCTGTCCAGCCTGCGCAAGTAGAACTATCCATCACTTCCGCAACGAGAAGCGCACCTCGTCCATCATCGCGCCGTGCTGCCTTTCAAAGGCCGCGCGTTCCACCGACAGGGTCACGTCGCTCTCCTCGTCGATCAGACTGCGCGCCCGGGGGCTGCTGTCTGGCCCGTAGCCAAGTTGCTCGAACAAACGCAGCGAGGGACGGTTCGCGGGCAGGATGGTCACGTACACGCGCACCAGGCCCAGGCCGCGCAAGGCCCATGCGTGCAGCACGGTGGTGAACTTGCGGCCGAGCCCCCTGCCCTGCAAGTTGCGCGCGCCGATCAGGATGGCGAACTCGGCTGACTCCGCGTCGAACTGCCGGAAGTCCGCGTCGCCCACCAGCATGCCGTCCTGCTCGAGCAGGAACAGGCGATCCCCCGCCGCGCGCGACTCGCTGTAGTGGGCCACCACTTCCTCGGCGGACATGTCGTCCTCGTGGGTCAGCATGGCCCGGTTGTGCTCGTCGTTGTAGTAGCTGGAAAGCTGGGCCGCGACGGCGCGCACCTCGTCCGGGGTCGGCTCGAAGGCTCGCAGCAGGGCCGGGCCGTCCCGATATTCGACGTCGTACAGAGCAGCGGACATGGCGCGCATGCTAGCGGAAGAGGGCCATCGGCACTACCCTAAGCGGCATGCAGGACAAGGCAGCGTGGTCCCGGATCGAAAGCGAAGCGAGACAAGCCTTTCTCGGCCAGGGGCGTTTCCCGGTACCTGCCTATTCGGAGTTCATGCCGCCCCCGTTCGTGGGTATCAAGCCCTTCACCGCATCGGATCCAGCCAGCGCCCCGGGCAGCACCATCGTGTGCGACGAGCGCGGCCTGGCCATCGACGAGTACGAGCAGGAGCACGAGCTTCGTCCCGGCCTGATCAAGATCGCGAACCATCTGGTCGACGAGCTGGCCAAGCTGGCTTCGGGCGCAACCCACGAATTTTCGCGCACTCTGCTCGACGGCAACCCGGCCTGGCCAGAAGCGCTGGTGGCCGCGGCCCGCGAGGGCCACTACCCGAGGCGCCCCTTCTTCGTGATGCAGACCCTGGCTCTGTCGCTCACCCAGGACGACAAGGGCAACGTCCTGTGGACCCTGTTCGGCGCCAGCCACGAGCCAGCCTCGGTGGTCTTCTGGCGCGGCTTCGCCGACACCGACGAAGACCGTTTCCTGCGCCTCATCGCATGGGCCAGCGGCGACCGGCCGCCCCCGCGCGACGGCTTGCGCGTGCTCGGCGCGGCGGCCGAGTTGCCCGGGTTCGCCCGCGCGCTGCTCTGGCGCGAGCACGAGCCTGCCGGCCGCATCCATACCCTCTTCACCCTGGAACCATTCGCTGCGCTGCCCGATTCGTTGCGGAAAGCCTTTCTCGACGGGACGCTACACATCCTGCCCACGCCCGCCAGCCACGTCTCTTCCTCGCATCCCTTGTGTCGCAAGCTGGCCAGCGCTCTGCCGCGCGCCACGCAGATCCCGCTGCTGCACCTTTTCTCGCACGTGCAAGAGGGCTACACGCTTCGCATTCCCCAGTCGGGCTGGCTCGACGAGCACGATCCCAGCCAGGCGCGGCCCGCGGGATCCCATCGCATCGCCCACCACATCGCGCGCACGCACCGATGGCAGCGTACGCCGCGCGACCAACCCCTGGTCGGCGACGGCGCGTTCACCGACGAGGTCACGGTCGTGCTCTTCTCCACCAACCCGGACGATCTTGGCCTGTACGGCAAGCCCATGGCGCGGAACTCGCAGATCTGGACCCACGACTATCAGCTCCTGCTCGACGGTCCCCGCGCGAGCAAGGCCGAGCGGGATCACGCCTCCGAGATGCTCGACCGCGGCGGTCGCTTCGGCTACCGGCTCTACTATCCGCCGATGCGCGCGGGCACCCGCGAGCTGTTCTGGCACGTGCCGTTGCTGGCGCGTCTCAATCATGGCAGCGGCAGGCCGGAATTCTATGAAGACACGCTTCGGCTGGGCAGCATCACTGCCGAAGCGACCGCGCCCAGTGGCGAGGCCCCGCTTGTGCTCGCGGCCAACCTGCTCGATCGTCCCGGCCATCGCCAGGCAGCAACCCTGTTCGCGCGCGATCCTGGCCAGCTTCGCCACACCACAGCGCAAAACCTGCGCAAGCTGCTCGATTTTCGCGAGTACCTCGCGACTCCCTTGCGCAGGTCGTTCGCCCGCGCGCTGCTGCGGATCGCGAAGGAAACCACCCTGGACGCGTGGCTGGACAAGCTGCCGCAAATGGCGAGCGATCGAGAGGCCGCAGCCCGCTTGGTCGCCGATCTGCGCTCACACATTGCACCGGACGCGCCGCTGAGCCCGGCGCTGACCCTGGAGCAGACCGGAACTCGCAGCTTCGAGGAGACGCTGTGGCGGACCATCTCGGCCCTGGCCGAGGGAGAATATCGCCACAAGGAAACCGCCGACCGGGTGGTGATCAATGAGGGAAAGACCGGCGGACCGGCCGCTCGCGCGGCCCAGGTCGAGGCCGGCGCACGTCGCGATCTCGATCGGCTGGGCCAGCACCTGCACCATCGCTATCGCCAGGCCATCCAGCGCCACGGCATGCAGGGCCGCGCCCAGGTGTTCGATCATTGCTTCACCTGGCGCAGCGAGTGCGACCTGTCGTGGTCAGAAGCGTGGGAGAAGAACCAGAAGGGACAGGCGCAGGAGCGCAACATCGTGGTCGTCGTTCCTGGCAAAGATCGCGGCCAGGCCGCGATCATGGCGGACCACTACGACACGGCCTACATGGAGGATGTCTACGAGAAAGCGCGCGGCGGGGACGGCCTGCGGGCCGCAGCAGCCGGGGCCGACGACAACCATTCCGCGACCGCGACCCTGCTGGCCGCCGCCGAGGTCTTCTTGCCGCTCGCGCGCGACGGCCGGCTGGAACGCGACATCTGGCTGGTACACCTGACCGGCGAGGAGTTCCCGTCGGATTGCCTGGGTGCGCGCGCCCTGGGTCAGGCGCTGGTGGAAAAGAGCCTGCACCTGACCGCGGAGGACGGCAGCACGTGGGACGCCTCCGCGGTGCGCGTGGTCGGCGCCTTCATCCTGGACATGATCGGGCACAACAACCACCACGACCTGGACGTGTTCCAGATCGCTTCGGGCGAGGGCGTGGGCTCGGCGCGGCTGGCGCTGGCTGCCCACCTGGCCAATCAGCGCTGGAACCACAAGGCGCGGGAAGCAGCGCCGGATCGACGGGGCCTGGGCCGCGCGCAACGCATGCCCGACGGGAAGAAAGTGCCGCCGCCCTTCGCGCACCTGCCGGTGAACGGCGAGGTGCGGGTGGAATGGGAACCGCGCTCATCGCTGTACAACACCGACGGGCAGATCTTCTCGGATCTCGGCATTCCGGTGGTGCTTTTCATGGAGAACTACGACATCAACCGCACCGGGTACCACGACACCGACGACACCATGAAGAACATCGACCTCGACTACGCCGCCGCGGTCGCGGCCATCGCCATCGAGAGCGCGGCGACGGTGGCCTGCGGTGAGTGGTAGACAAATTCCGCCCGCGCCCCAGTTGCGCTAGGGTTCCCTTGGTGAACGAATTTCCGGTGCGCTTCGGGCCGTATGTCTTGCTTCGCTCGCTCAGCGAGGGCGGCATGGGCGAGGTCTTCCTGGCCATGTCCGGCCCGCCCGGTCTGGAAACCCTTTGCGTGATCAAACGCATCCTGCGGGAGCGGCGCAGCGATCCGGACCTGGTGCGACGTTTCCGCCACGAAGCCGACATCGCGCGCCGGCTGGTTCACGGCAACATCGCGCAGACCCACGCCGTCGGCGAAATCGATGGCGAGCCTTTCATCGCGCAGGAATTCGTCGACGGCCACGATCTGCAAGAACTTCTCGACCGCGCGGCCGCCGAGCGCCGGCCGATACCGGTGGCCGCGGCCGTGCAGGTGGCGTGCGAAGTGGCGCGCGCGCTGGCCTATGCGCACGATTTCGAGTCCCTGGAACTCGTGCATCGTGACGTCACGCCCGGAAACATTCGCGTCACCTACGCGGGCGAGGTCAAGCTGCTCGACTTCGGCATCGCGCGATCCGAACTGGCTGCCGGCCTGACCGTGCCGGGCCAGAGCTGGGGCAAGCTGGCCTTCATGTCGCCCGAGCAGGCGCAGAACCGCACCCTCGATCGCCGCACCGACATCTACACCCTGGGCCTGGTGCTGTGGACCATGCTCACCGGCCACCCGGTGGGCACCACGGTCGACGGCGGGCGCGTGATCCCGCCCAGCGCCGACAAGGAGAAATTGCTGGAAGACATCCTCAAGCGGCACCCGCCCCCGCCCTCGCGCCTCAACCCGGCGGTGCCGGTCGCGCTGGACGCGGTGGTGACACGCGCCCTGGTCAAACACCGCGCGAGCCGGTTTGCCAACGCCGCGGATCTGGCAGCCGCGCTGGCGCCGTTTGCGTCGGTGGTTCCCTCGGGCGACGCGATCCTGGCCGAGCTTGTGCAGGGATCGTTCGATGGCAAGGCCGAGCGCGCCGAGCGCGCCGAACTGGTCGCGGCGGCGCAGCGAATCCTGCGCGCTGAACCTGCGCCGGCCGACGCTTTGCAACCCGCGCCGGCGTTGATGGCCAGCGCGGTGGTCTTACCGGGCACGCGCGAGGGCCGCCGGGCGCCGCAGGCCGCGGGGCGCGGCTGGCACGTGGTCGTGCTGGCAATCCTGGGCGCGCTCCTGGTCGCAGGCTTTCTGGTCTACGACTTTCTGCACCTGCGCCGGGCCACGAATGCGCCTGAGCCGGTGGAGGCCCTCGTGCCCGCGCCTTCGCCTGCGGTCGCAACACCAGAAGCTGCGCCTGCAGTCGAGCCGCCACCAGTTGCCGCGGCTCCTTCGGGAAGTTTTGCGCAATCTCACCCCGCGGCCCCGGCAGGCGATGCGGCGATTCATTCGTTCCGTCCCGAAGCGTCCCTGTCTGAACGAACCGCCCTGCTCGAACGGGCGCAGGCGGCGTTCGACGAGGGCAACCTGGATCGCGCGCAAAGCGAGGCCCGGCGCGCCGCTGCCCTGGGAAATCCCGAGGCCGACGCCCTGCTGGGCGCCATCGCATTCAAGCGCGGAAATTTGGATGACGCTGAGCGTCTGCTGAGCAAGGCCCTGGCGCGCGATCCCGGCAACCCCCGCATCGCCCGCCAGTTGCAACTGGTGCGCGCCAAGCAAGGCCGGTAGCGGCGACCTGCCATCGCCCGCTTGGTCGGCTTGAAATTCGCGCACGGTGGCGCAAAATTGCTTCCTTGGGAGAGCCAAATTGCCATGACCGTCCTGCAGCTCGTCGAACAGTCTCCTGCCGCACAGGTCGCCGCCATTGAAAAGGGGCTGCCCAGCCGCGTTCTGCACCAACTCCTGGCGCTGCTGGGCGTGTCGCGAAAGGCTCTGCTCGATGCGCTTGGTCTGGCCCCGCGCACGATCACCCACCGGCTCAACAAGAACCAGCGCTTCTCCTCGACCGAGTCCGAGCGTCTGTTGCGCGTGATGCGGGCACAGAAACTGGCGCGCGAGGTCTTCTCGACCGACGCCGCGGTGGCGCAATGGCTGACCACTCCTGATGCCGCACTCGGGAAGCGCCCACCGCTTGCCATGCTGTCCACCGACGTCGGCGCGGCCCAGGTGCACAACCTGCTGCAGGCGATGATCCACGGCGTCCCGCTGTGAAGGCATTCCGCATTGTCCTGCGGCGATACGGCGCCACGGCCCGGGCCGCGTTTAGCGGCGCCAGTGGCTACGCCACGGACGGGCGCTGGCACAGCAAGGGACGCTATCTCGACTACGCGGCCGAAAGCCAGTCGCTGGCCGTGCTCGAGCGGCTGGTACACTACAAGCGCTTCGATGGCCTTCACCCGCATGTCCTGTATGTCGTCGAGGTGCCTGATCCATTGATCCTGGTCTGCACGGAGATTCCGAAGGGCTGGGATGCGCCCGATCTCTCGCCTGCGGCGCAAAAGATTGGAAACCGCTGGTGTGATGAACGATTGTCTCCTGCGATGAAAGTTCCGAATGCGGTGACACGCGGCGAGTGCAATCTGCTGCTGAACTCGAGACATCCGGCCTGGAAGTGGGGCTGGGTCATCCGGCGCACGCCCTTCGCATTCGACGGGCGGCTGCGGGAGATCGTGGAAGCTGCCGGCAAGAAGCGCTGATTGGGAAGCCTTCGGTTTTCTTTTCCAACCTCTTGACCTTGTTGCCGAATCTCGCGATGGTGCGCGCATGCGTTTCCTTCGTGTCGGTTCGTTTGGGGTCATCCTGGCATCGGTTCTGGTTCCTCGCGCGGTCACGGCGGCGGACCACCGAGTGGCCGTGGTCGAGGCGAGCAGCAGCAAGGTCCCGCGCGGCGAGGTCGCCGGCCTGCGGGCTGATGTCGAGGAGATCGTGCGCTCGCTGGGCGCCGATGTCGTGCCCGTGGCCGAGGCCAAGGCCGCGGCAGGCGGAGACTGCAACCAGCCCGAGTGCATGATGGCCATCCACCGCGCCACCGGCGCCACGCACGTGCTGCGGGTGGAATCGGTTTTCAAGAAGGGCGCGTTCACCCTGCAGCTACAGATGTGGGACGCGCGGACGGGCCACACGCTCAGCTCGGACGGCAAGAGCTGCGACATCTGCACCCTGCCCGATCTGCACATGGCCCTGCGCGACCGGGTGGGCGCGCTCTGCACACGCGTGTTCGAGGCCGAGGAAGCCGCGCCAGCCCCGCCGGTCCCGGTGCCGCCCGCGCCGCAACCGGCGATGGACGTAACCACGCCGGCTCCGGCCCCGGTGCCGGCCAGCTCGGCTGGCAAGCGCATCGGCCAAGTCGGCGGCCTGGCCCTCGCGGCCGTGGGCGTCGCTGCGGCCGTCTATGGCGGATATCTCTTGCACCTCGACGGCCAGGTGGCGTGCGCAGCCGGCGAGACAACCCACTGCACCCAGCACCACGCCACCGCAGGACGCGGAACCGGCTTTCTGGCCGGCGGCATCGGCGCCGTGCTGGTCGGCGGCTTCCTTTTCTATTCCTTCACCTGGTGAGGCAACCCATGAAACTCCGAATCCACTATCTCCTTCCATTCTGTCTTCTATTCGCCTGCGACAAGGTCGAGCGCGACTGGAGCAAGTGCAACCCCAACAATTCCTGCAAGATCGGATATTCCTGTGTCAACTACCTCTGCGTGACTTCAGATGGCGGCGGCGACGCCATGGTTGAACCGACAGATACTGGCGCGCGCGAGGTGGCGCAGACCGATGCGGCGGCCGTGGATGTGGCGGCCGACGCGCCGGTGGACGCGCCTCAGATCGACACTGCGGTCGACATGGCCGGGGACACGCGGCCAGTGGACGGGGCCGGGAGCTGCGGCAGCGACATCGACTGTCCTGCCACCGCGCCCATGTGCCTGGATTTCGTGTGCGCCAAGTGTACGGGCAACAGCGACTGCACGGGCCGCGGCGCCAGCGCTGCGGTTTGCGACACCGCGAGCGGCCGCTGCGTGGCCTGCGCCAAGAGCAGCGACTGCACGGCTGACCCGACGAAGCCCGTGTGCGTGGCCGACCAGTGCGTGGCGTGCGGCTCTGCCACAGGCGAGTGCCGCGTGAAGAACAGCGCCGCTCCCGTGTGCGACGGCACCAGCGGCAAGTGCGTCGGGTGCCTGGCGAATGGGGACTGCGCCGGCGGCGTCGATGGCGGGGTGGACGGCGGTGTCGACGGCGGCGCGGACGGAGGCGTGGCCGCCGGAATCTGTAACCTGACCACCAACCAGTGCGTGGGCTGTCTCACGCACGCGGACTGCAACGACCCGATCAAGCCCATCTGTGGAAGCTCGCAGACCTGCGTGGGCTGCGGCACGCAGACCGCGCCAGCCGGCGGCTGCACGACCAAGAACCCCGCCCTGCCCGTGTGCAAGCCAACCACCGGCTCATGCGTGCAGTGCGCGGCTGACCTGGATTGCACGACCTCGGCCGCGCCGGCGTGCGACACGACGGCCAACAAGTGCGTCGAGTGCGTGCAGTCGAGCTACTGCAAGACCACGTCAGCGCCAGTCTGTGACACGACCGCCGAGCATTGCGTGCAGTGTCTCCAGGACACCGACTGTTCTGGGGCAACGCCAATCTGCATCAGTCAGCAGTGCACCAAGTGCACCAGCGACACTCAGTGTGTAGCGAAACTGGGCGCCAATCCGGGCGTGTGTATGTTCCACCAGGATGGCCGCTGTGCCACGGATGCAGAAACGGTGTATGTGCAGATCAGCGCAACGTGCGTTGCCGCAACCAGCGGCACGGCTGGGAGTGCAGCCACGCCCTTCTGTCTGTCGCAAGATGGCATCAACGCAGCGACGGGCACCAAGAAGCTCGTGGTCATGCGAGGGCCGAGCAGCGCGATGCTAGGCAATTGGTCGTCGCCAGCTACACCGGCTACCGGTCAGCTCACGGTAGTCGGGCAGAATGGCGCGACAATAGGGGCTTCCGGAAACATCGGTATCCACATCAGTGCGGGTGACGTCTACATTCGCGGCCTCGCAGTCACTGGCGGCAACATACCCAGCTTCGCCGGCATCCAGGTCGACTCGCCGGCGATAATTCGCCTCGACCGCTGCATCGTCAAGAACAACCTGGGCGGCGGCCTTGTTGTCTCGGCTGGCGCGGCATTCGACATATCGAACTCGGTTTTCGACGGCAACGGCCCGGGCAGCGTGGGCGCCAGCAGTTTCGGAGGCGCCTATCTCGGTGGAGCGCCGGCTGCTGGGCCTGCGCGCTTCTGGTACAACACCGTCGTCAACAATGGTGCAGGCGGCGTGGTCTGCGCAAGCTCAAGCCAGCCCCTCACGGGGCTCCTCTTCTACAACAACACGGTCGGCGACACGGTCAACTGCTCTGCCCCCACCTTCTCGAAGTCCGGCAATCCGCTGTTCAATACGTCGCAGCCGTACCAACTGACGGCAGCATCCCCGTGCACGGACGCTGCGGGCTCTAGCTGTCCCCCTGACGACATCTACGGCGACCCGCGGCCGATTGGCAGTGCCTGCGACTGCGGGGCTGACGAGTACAACCCCAATTGAACCTGCCGTTTCACCTCGTTCTTCACGCAACTTCTTCCACTCACAGCCGAGAACTTCATCGATGACAAACAGAGATGTTGCGCTCTTGAAGGTTGCCGCGCTTGTCGTGCCAGTGACCCTGGGACTTTCCTGCGTGGAAAGGGACTGGAGCCTGTGCTCGCCACAGGATCAGTGCAAACCCGGCTTCGTGTGCACCGCCACCTGGCAGTGCGTGCGGGCTACCGACGCCGGGACCGCGGACGGCGGCGACGTGTCTGCGGACGTTGCCAGTCGCGGCGACGGCATGGCCGGCCTCGATAGCGGCGGCGATCGTTCGACGAATGTCGACAACGGCGACGCGGCGGCGCAGGCCGACGCACCGGTTGACGCGCCAGCGGATGCAACGGCACACGACACGGCTCCGGACCTGCCGATGGTGGACGCGCCTGGAACCTGCAGCACGGACAAGGATTGTTCGCCGAGCGCTCCCCTGTGTTTGGGCAATCACTGCGCCAAGTGTTCCAGCGACAACGATTGCCAGGCGCGGTCAGGAACCCCTGCCTGCGCCGGCAGCGGCCTGTGCGTCGCCTGCACGCAGAACAAGCATTGCGCCGGCAGCCTGGATGCGGGCGTGGACGCCGGACCGGTGGACGCGGCAGACGGCGGAACAGATGGCGGCGATGTCGGCGGCGCGACCGCGAGCCTGTGCGACACCACGACCAACCAGTGCGTGGAGTGCCTGCAGCGCAGCGACTGCGCAGGCGCGTGCCAGGCCTGCGCCGCCGGTGTGTGCGTGGCCGTGACGAATCAAGATGATCCGGCCGGCTGTGCCGGCACCTGCGACAGTCAGAGCGTGTGCAGGAGCAAGCAAGGACAGCTCTGCCAGACCACGGCCAACGGATGTCTGGCCGGGATGTTCTGCTCGCCTGACGCCTACTGTTGTGACACGGCCTGCACCAGCCCGTGCATGGCCTGCGATGTCCAGGGCCACGTCGGCGCCTGCACACCGGTCACGTCGGGCGCGCCACACAGCGGGCATCTCGGCTGCGGCACGGATCCGCAGTGCATGGGAACCTGTACCGGCCAGGCCGATGGGCACTGCACGTATCCCGTCGCCAAGACCTGCGGCGGCGGGCCGATCTGCTCGGGCCCGAGCCTCATCGGAACCGGCACCTGTTCGCAAGGGAGCTGCGTCGCCCCGGCCGGTCAGCTTTGCAACGACGGCTTCAACTGCTCGGGCACCGCCTGCAAGACCTCCTGCGCCGCCGCCGCCGACTGCCAGGACAGCTACACGTGCCTGGGGGGCTCGTGTCATGTCAAAGCGCTGGGTGTCGCCATCGGCACGTTCAGCGCGTGCGCGGTTTTCTTCGACGGCAAGGTGCGCTGCTGGGGCGGCGACTCGGCTGGCGAGCTCGGCGATGGTCAGGTCCGGTCGCCGGGGCAGTCGATCCTGGTGCCCACTGCCGTCATTGGGATCAGCAACGCCAAATCGATCGCGGCCGGCTTTCAGCACTACTGCGCCCTGCTAGGCGATGGAACTGTCCACTGCTGGGGCGCCAACACCTCGGGCCAGCTTGGCAACGGTGGCTACGACAACGCTTCCACCCCAACCGCAGTCACCGGCCTCGTGGGTGCGGCTGTCACGGCGATCGCCGCGGGCGGGAACCACACCTGCGCTCTCCTGTCAGACTCGACAGTCCGGTGCTGGGGCGCTGACGAATCTGGGCAGCTCGGCGTGCTCGGGGGAAATCCTTCCACCCCGCAGGCACCCAACCTCAGCGGCGTCAAGGCCATTGCGGCGGGCGGCTACCATACCTGTGTTCTCACGAGCGACGGCGAGGTCCGTTGCTGGGGCCTGAACGGCGACGGCGAACTTGGCATCGCCATCACCGACGAGTTCACCATAGTGCCTCAAACCGTCGCGGGCCTTCCAGGCGCGGCGAGTGCCATTGCCGCTGGCACCTTCCATTCCTGCGCGCTGCTGACAGATGGGACAGTCTATTGCTGGGGTTTGGGCACCGACGGTCAATTGGGGACCGGCTTGACCGATTCCTCAGCCACTCCCGCCTTGATCTATGTTGCCCCCGCGACAGCTATCAGCGCCTCCGGCATTTCCACCTGTGCTCTGCTCGCCACCAAGACCGTGTCCTGCTGGGGCCGCGTGATGAATCCCAATGACTACGAGTACGCAGCAAGCGGAAGTTGCCTGTCGCCAGCAGTCGTCCCCGGCACAGCTAACGTGATCGCCGTGGCCGCGGGCGACCGTTCCTGCGCAGTTGTGCAGGACGGTTCCATCGTCTGCTGGGGCTCGGGTCTGAATGCCAGCGCGGGCACCTTCGATGCCGGCGCGGTCGCGGTTCCTGGCTGGTAGTCGCGCTGCCCCGCTTACACGCCCCTTGACTCGCCCGGCCTCCCTCGCCATCGTTGCCCGCATGACGGTACCGTGTAGCCGGCGCAAGGGCGCGACGTGAAACAGCCTGGACAGAGCATTCCCGACACCCTCTCCTACGACCGGCCCCGACCGCAGGACGGCGCGGGCAAGCGGCCGCCGGGTGCCCAGCCCGATTCCCCGGCGACCGCGCTGATGCCCGAGAGCCGCACCGACGAGCATCGTGCGCCCGACGACGCCACGGCCCGCGAGCGACCGCTGCGCACGGATCCGCGCACGGTCGGGCCTGCGCCGCAGGCGCCGCTCTCGCTCACCCCGCCCGAGGCCGCGCCGTCGCTTGCCGCGGTCGAGCCCGCAGGCGTCTTTCGCCCCGGCGATCAGGTGGACCATTTCGAGATCGTCGGCCTGGTGGGCAAGGGCGGCATGGGATGCGTGTACAAGGCATTCGACCGCAACCTCGGCCGCACCGTGGCCATCAAGACCTTGCACGGCATCGACCAGCACCGGCCCAACACGCTGGCCCGCTTCCGGCGTGAGGCCCAGGCCGCCTCGCGCGTGGTCCATCCCAACCTGGTGATCATCTACAGCTACGGCACCCACGGCGAGACGCCCTACATCGTGATGGAGTACCTCTCCGGCCGCGCCCTGGGCGCTGAAATCGCGGATGGCCCGCTCTCGGTCGAGCGCACCGCCGACATCATGGTTGCGGCCTGCGCCGGCGTGCACGCCGCCCATCGCGCCAACGTGGTCCACCGCGATCTCAAGCCAGGCAACATCTTCCTCGCGCGCACGCCCATGGGCGAGACGCCCAAAATCCTCGACTTCGGCATCTCGCGCGTGGGCGGTGACGACGCCAACCTGACCGGCACAGGCAACATCGTCGGCACCACCTACTACCTTGCTCCCGAGCAGGCCGCGGGCGGCGAGATCGACGCGCGCGCCGACCAGTACGCCCTGGGCGTGATCCTGTATGAGTGCCTGACCGGCGTGAGGCCCTTCACCGGATCGGCCGCCTTCGCGATCATGCGCGACATCGTCGACGGAATCTTCCGGCCACCGTCGCGCGTGCGCCCCGAGATCCCGCGCAACCTGGAGGCCGTGATCCTGCGAGCCATGAGCCGCGTGCCCGGCGACCGCTTCGCGCGCGTGCGCGATCTGGGCCTGGCCTTGATGCCTTTCATGTCGGCGCAGGGACGCCAGCAGTGGAGCTACCACTTCACCGCGCCCGAGGCGGAGATGCCCATAGCGCCCTCGGTGGCCGTGCCCACGCCCGCCGGGGAAGAGGCTCGGATCGCGGCCACCGAGATCGCGGCCGCCCAGCCGCCCGTGGCGCCAACCAAGATCCTTCCTGTCGGTCAGCCCGAGCCCTGGCAGGTCGTCTCGACCCGCGCGACCCCTGCTTCGGTCCCTTTGCCGGTGCCAGCATCAGCCGGTCCACGTCCGGTCCTGCGCCACGGCCGCGTCGTCGCTGCGGGGGCTGCGGTGCTCACCTTGCTCGCGCTGGCGGCCTGGCTCTTGCTGCGCTCGACGGCTCACGCGCCAGCGCGATCCGCGGCCTCGTCCGCTGCGGCAGTCGAGGTCACGCCGCCGGCACCCGTGCCTGTCGCGCCAGCGGCTGCCGCACCGGAACTGTCGCCGACCCACGCAGCACCCTCGCAGCCTGCGGACAACTCGCCCGTGCCCGTGCCACGCAAGCCCAAGAAGAGCATGCGAAGCTCGGTCAAGTTCACGCCCGAGGGCGTTCCCATCATTTAGTCATGCTTCGCCGGCTAGCCTTCTCGATCGTGGTCTCGCTCGCACTCGGGCAGGGGCTGGCACGGGCCGATGCGGACGATGCGGACGCGCTGATCAACCAGGGACTCAAGGCCATGCGCAAGGGCGACTACCAGTCGGCCCTCGATGCCTTTCGGCGCGCACACCAGGCCCGGCCGACCACGCGCTCGCGCACCGAGATTGGCCTGGCCGAGCAGGCGCTACACCGCTGGGCCGAAGCAGAAGCCGATCTGGCCGGTGTGCTGGCAGAAGAGGAGAACCCGTGGCTCGAGTCGCACCGCTCGCTGCTTGAGAAGGCATTGGCCGACGTGCGTTCCCACCTGGGCATGCTGACCGTGGAGAGCGGCCCGCGCGGGGCGCAAGTGAAGATCGACGGACAGCCGCGTGGCCTTCTGCCCTTGCCGGGCCCGCTGTTCGTGCTTCCAGGCACGGCCCAGATCGAGATAACCGCGCCAGGACGGCGTCCCTTTCGCGGCGAGGCCCCGATCAAGCTGGGCGAGACGGCTCGCCTGGCGCCCATCTTCGAGCCGCTTGACCCGCCACCTGTCATGCCTGCCGCGTCCGTCGCAGGCAGCGGCGACGGAGATGGTTCACACGCGACTGAACCAAGGATCCTGCGGGTCACCGGCTGGCTGGCGCTGGCCGCGGGCAGCGCGGCCGCTGGCAGCGGCGCCTTTCTACTGGCCAGTTCGCGCGCCGGATCGTCGCGACGTCTGGCCGGCATTGAGTGTCTTGCGCTCGGCAGCGCGGCCGCGTTGAGCGGCGGATTGATCGCCGTCGTCGCAGCTTGGCGCAGTTCCGCCTCAGATCATGAAGCCGCGGCAAGCTTTTCCCTCTCCGGCCGCTTCTGACTGGCCGGCTGCTTCTAATGCTAGCGCACTAGATCGTGCCGCTCTGGATGATCCGGCGAAGCTCCGTGGCGGGAAGGCGCGATCCGCGCTTCTCCTCCTCGAAGATAATCTGAGCCAGAGTCGCCGTGGTCAGGTCGCGGTTCGTGCTGTGGTCCACCACCTGGAAGTCCTCGCCGGAACGGACCAGCGCGGCGAGCGCCTGCAGCGTGACGTAGTGGCTCTCGTGGGTGTCGTACAGTTTGCGGTTCGAGTAACGCCGAATGGTTCGCATGATGGAAAGCATTACACGGCCAATGGACTTCGCCACCCTGTATCAATATTCATAGGCGCAATGCGTTGGCGACTGAGAGTCAGCCTGTTTCCTTACGGCTTGTCAAGCCGAGCCTTATGCCCAAGACTTCAGCTTGTCATGGACACCATCAAGACGGGTTCGACGGCGAAGTTGGAGATCGACGGCAAGGTGCACGAACTGGCGGTGCTGGAGGGGAGCGAGCACGAGCGAGCAATCGATATTGCCAGCCTGCGCAGCACCACCGGATGCATCACCCTGGACGACGGCTACGGGAACACGGGGTCGTGCCAGAGCGCCATCACGTTCATAGACGGCGAAAAGGGAATCCTGCGCTACCGCGGGATTCCGGTGGATGAGCTGGCCGAGAAGTCCTCTTTCGTCGAGACCGCGTACCTTCTCATCTACGGCCATCTGCCCAAGAAGTCAGAGTTGCAGCTCTTCTCGAAGATGCTCACGCAGAACGAGAACCTGCACGAGGACATGAAGTACCACTTCGAGGGCTTTCCTTCGCAGGCGCACCCCATGGCCATCCTGTCGGCCATGATCAATGCTTCGAGCTGCTTCTACCCGGGGCAGATGCAGCGGCCCACGCGCGACGACTTCGACGAGCAGGCCGCGCGTCTCATCTCGCAGGTGCGCACCATCGCCGCGTTCTCGTACCGCAAGTCGCGCGGGCAGCCCATCATCTATCCCAAGCCCAGTTACAAATACACCGAGAACTTCCTGCACATGCTGTTCTCGGACGTGTACGAGGACTACGAGCTGCGGCCCGAAGTCGTGCGCGCGCTGGACACCATCTTCCTCCTGCACGCCGACCACGAACAAAACTGCTCGACCTCGACCGTGCGCATGGTGGCCTCGGCCCAGGCCAACCTGTTCGCCAGCGCGGCGGCCGGCGTATGTGCGCTGTGGGGCCCGCTGCACGGCGGGGCCAATCAGTGGGTCATCGAAATGCTGGCCGACATTCACCGCGCCGGCGACGACGGCTCGCGCTTCATCAAGGCGGCCAAGGACAAGAACAGTGGCAAGCGTCTGATGGGGTTCGGCCACCGGGTGTACAGAAACTACGACCCGCGCGCGCGCATCATCAAGAAGACCTGCGATACACTGCTGCAGGCGTTGAACATCTCGGACCCCTTGCTGGATATCGCCCATCGCATGGAAGAAGCGGCTCTATCGGATCCGTACTTCATCGAGCGCAAGCTCTACCCCAACGTGGATTTCTACAGCGGCATCATCATGCGCGCGCTGCGCATCCCCACCGAGATGTTCACCGTCATCTTCGCCATCGGCCGCATGCCGGGCTGGATCGCCAATTTCAAGGAGATTCTCGACGATCCGAAGGGACGCATCTACCGGCCGCGACAGGTGTACGTCGGTCCGACGCTCACCAGCTACGTGCCCATGGACGCTCGCGGCGGGTGAGCAAGCCGGCCCGGATCATCGAACTCGGCACGCGGGACTACGCGAAGACGTGGCGTGTGCAACAGGAGTTGCTGGCGGCTCGCCAGCGCGATGAGGTACCCGACACCCTGGTGCTGGTGGAACACCCGCACGTCCTGACCGTGGGCCGCGGCGCGCACCGTGAGAACCTGCTCACTTCGGCGGACATGCAGGTCTTCGAAGTGGAGCGCGGCGGTGACGTCACCTACCACGGGCCAGGCCAACTCTGCGGCTACCCGATCCTGTACCTGCGCGAGGACGAGCGGGACGTGCACCTGTATCTGCGCCGCCTCGAGGAGGCCATCATCCGCACCCTGGCCGAGTTCACCATCGAGGGCGACAGGCGCCCAGGGCTAACCGGAGTGTGGGTTGGCCCGCGCAAGCTCGCCTCTATCGGCGTGGCGGTGCGCCGCTGGGTGACCATGCACGGCTTCGCGCTCAACGTCTGCACCGACCTCGAACGCTTCTCCGCCATCAACCCTTGCGGCCTTTCAGCCTCCACCATGGACTCGATGACCGGTGTGCTCGGCCGGCCCGTTGCCGTGGCCGAGGTGCTCACGCCCTTGCTTCGCCATCTCGCCACGGTCCTGGATCGATGCTGGGCCGAAGAAGAACAGGGCGACCGCAGGTCGCCCCTACGCAAGACATGATGCGGGTGGTTTGCCGTCCACCCGCCGCGGTTCGACTTGGGAAAGTCTTTCCGGTACGGTATGCGCAGCATGAGTCAGCCCAGAAAAGGTTCCGTCGAGAGCAGAACCATCGGACACGTCGTCGCGCTTGCGCTCATGGGAGCGACACGGGCGCTGGCCGCGCCCGCAGCAGCGACAGACCTGCTGCCGGAACCGCTGCCGCCCACATCTGTCCTGGAAGCGGTTCCACCTGTGCCTGCGCCGCCACCGCCCCCCGCGGCCCCGGCGGCGTCCGGGATCGCGGCCCCTTCGAAGTTGCTTGAAGCGGATGTCGGCACCCGGCTGGGTCTGCGCATCCAGAATCCCAATCCCAGCAAGCCCGACAAGCTCAATGACCTGGGCATGGATGGCCAGGTGCAACTTCTCCTGTCGGGCCAGGCCATGCGCCACATCCTGTGGCAGGCTGATTTCGTCGGGACCTTTGGCACCGTCGATGAGACGGGCCACTACGACACCAGCGGGAGCGCTGCCGTGCTCGATCTCATCGGCCGGTTCGAGTTTCACGACGCCTTCAACCTGTGGGTGGGTCGCATGCTGGTTCCTGCCGATCGATCCGGTCTCAGTACCGAGTGGGCCATCGCGCCCTGGCTTTTCCCGGGCCAGTTTTTTGCCGGGCAACCGCCAGTGGGCGCGCTGCAGGGCCCCCACGGCCGCAGCGACGGGGTGACCCTGTGGGGCCAACTTGGCGGTGGCACGTTCAAGTACTACCTGGGTGCGTTCAACCTGGCCGATCCGACCCAGCACCCGCTCTATTCGGGTCGTCTCAGCCTCAGCCTGCTCAATCCCGAGCCCGGCTACCGCAATGCCAGCACCTACTACGGCAGCAAAGACGTCCTCGCCTTGGGTGCAGGCCTTCAGCACCAGCGCGACGGCTGGGAAGACCTCACTACGTCGGAGTGGTCCGACTTCACCGAGCTGAACTTCGACCTGTTCTTCGAGAAGAACCTGGGCGCCGCCGGCGTGATGGACCTGGAGGCCGCCTTGTACAAGATCTGGGGCAGCACCACCCCGGAAAGCATCAGCTACTTCTTCCTGGCCAGCTTCCTTCTGCCCATCGAAGTCGGCGCGGGAAAGTTCCAACCCCTGTTTCGCCTGCAGCAGGCACATGATCGGGCGACCGACGACACCGACGCGCTGGCCGACGCGCAGCTCGGATACGTCATCGATGGCCAGCGCGCTCGCGTGGCGCTGGACTATTGCTACAGCAAGGTTCAGGGCCGCACTGGCAACGCGATCCTGCTCGGCCTGCAACTGATGACAAGATAGGGTTCAGCCTGCGCGGAACTGGAAGTCCCGCTGCCGTACCACTTCGCCCGCGTCGAGGTCGACCAGAAAGGCCGTTCCCTCACCCACCATGCCGTTGAAGGCGCGCAGGTACCAGACGTCCAGGCCCCACCCCTTGTATCCGCTCTCGCTGGGCGGGGACCATTCGGCGGCCTCCAGATCGCCAAGCCCGGGCGGCCGCGCGCGTGTCTGGCTGGCGATTTCTTGAAAGTGGTGCGAGGCGCGCACGATGTGTTCGGCCCTGCGCGCCAGGGTCGGCTCGATCTCACGCCGCCATTCGCTCACCAGATGGAAAACCTTGAGCTCCCCACCCACCGGCCCGTCGGCCTCGTACACCTCGTCGGCGGGCAGGCCGGAAAAATCCGCCACATCAAACTCCGGGAAGATGGTTTCCGCGGCAATCTGCGCTTTGCGTTCGCCGAAGCTGTCTTCGGCCACGCGCGTGCCCTGGCTGGTGTAGTAGACGTACAGGCGCACGATGATGTTCTGTGACGGCAGGCGATGGTCCCAGTCCGCCACCCACAGCGCGGCCTTGTAGGTCTTGCCCCTGAACGGCAAAAACACCGGCAACGACTGCGCCAGCTTCTCACGGTCAGCGGCCGACTCGCAGATGCCCTGCAACTCAACCCGCGGGTGGCGCCGCAAGTTGCGCTTGAACTCTTCCCGCAAATCTAGCGGTGCCATTAGGACTAGAATAACCGGGATCGGCTTTTCGCGCACTCTCGGCGGGCCAGGCTACAATTCGCCCTTGACCCGACGGATGTCCGCGCCCAGCCCGCGCAGTTTCTTTTCCAGGTGCTCGTAGCCGCGGTCCAGGTGGTACACGCGCAACACCTCGGTGGTGCCCTCGGCGACCAGGCCGGCCAGCACCAAACACGCCGAGGCCCGCAAATCGGTGGCCATCACCTTGGCCCCCTTCAGCTTGGTGGGACCGCGCACGATGGCGGTATGGCCTTCCACCACGATATCCGCGCCCATGCGCCGCAACTCCGGCACGTGCATGAAGCGATTCTCGAAGATGTTCTCGCTCAGCACCGACTGCCCGCGCGCCTGCGCCATCAGCACCATGAACTGGGCCTGCATGTCCGTGGGGAACCCGGGATAGGGCCGGGTGGCGATGTCGGCCGGTCGGATCTCGCCACGCCCGACGACGCGAACCGCGTCGCCTTCGACGGTAACCTGCACCCCGGCGGCATGCAGCTTGGCGATCACCGCATCGAGGTGCTCGGGCAAGCAGTCCTTGACCAGTACATTGCCCCGGGTCACCGCCGCCGCCACCATGAGCGTGCCCGCCTCCACCCGATCGGGGATGATGGCGTGGTCGAGCGGGTGCAATTCATCCACCCCCTCGATGGTGATGAGCGAGGTTCCCGCCCCGCGGATGCGCGCGCCCATCTTGTTAAGCACGCGCGCCATCTCCTCGACCTCGGGCTCGCAGGCGGCGTTCTCCAGGGTGGTGCAACCCTTGGCCAACGCCGCCGCCATCATGAGGTTCTCGGTGCCCGTCACCGTGACCAGGTCGAGCACGATGGTGGCCCCGTGCAGCCGCTTGGCCCGGGCGCTGACCAGGCCGTGTTCGAGCTCGATGCGCGCGCCCATCGCGGTCAGGCCCTTCAAGTGTTGATCGATGGGCCGTGCCCCGATGGCGCAGCCGCCGGGCAACGACACGCGCGCCTGGCCATAGCGCCCCACCAGCGGCCCCAGCACCAAGGCCGAGGCGCGCATGGTCTTGACCAGCTCATAGGGCGCCTCGAAGTTGGTGATGTGGGTGCTGTCCACCGTGGTGCGGCCATCACCTTCCACGTCGGCGCCCAATCGGCGCAGCAGCTTCTTCATCGTCACCACGTCCCCGAGATCAGGAACGTTGCGATAGGTGGAACGACCGCTGGCGAGAAGCGACGAGGCCAGGATGGGCAGCGCCGCGTTCTTGGCGCCGGAAACCCGCACCTCGCCCCGCAGCCTGTTGCCACCGCGTATGACGATCTTGTACATGGAGAGAACTCGAAGCTGGCGGCGACAGCCCAGCAAGGCTGTCGCTCGTCAGCCGTCTGCGCTTCCGCTAGGTGGCGGCGGGGACGGCAGGGGCGGCCGCCTCGGTGGCCTCGGCGCCCTTCTTGTGCTCGGCACAGCGACCGGCGAGCACGGCGCGCTTGCGGCAGCCTTCCTTGCCGCAGATCTTGTAGCGGAACTTGCTGCCGACCTTTTCGCGACGCCAGCCAATGTAATGTTTGCGGCAGTAGCCCTTGGCGCGAACCGGCTGCTTGCACTTGGGGGCGCGGCACGTCTTGCCGCCGGCCTCCACGGTCTTCACGGTTTTGGCGGCGGTGGGCTTCTTGGCGGGTGCTTTCTGCTCAGGCATGAATCTTCCTTGTGCAATGGTTTCGGGGCTTCGAGGATGCGGTTCTGGGACGCCAGAGTCAAGCTGGCAACTTGCTCCGAATGCGCTCCATCGCTTCCTCCACGTTCTCACGAAAGCCGAACGCCGACAGGCGGAAGTAGCCCTCGCCGCAGCTTCCGAACCCCGAGCCGGGCGTGCCCACCACGTTCGCCTCGGCCAGCAGGCGGTCGAAGTACTGCCACGAGGTCATTCCCGCGGGCACCTGCATCCAGATGTAGGGCGCATTCACCCCGCCGAACACGCGATAGCCGGCGCGGCCCAGACCCTCGCGAATCAGGCGCGCGTTTTCCATGGTGGTGTCAATGTTGGCCTGCGCGCCGGCCGCGCCCTCGGGGCTGAAGACCGCGGCTGCGGCCCTCTGGATGGGGTAGCTGACGCCGTTGAACTTGGTCGTGTGGCGGCGGTTCCACAGGCCGTGCAGCGCCACCCACGCGCCGGACTCGTCGCGCGCCTTGCACTCCTTCGGGATCACGGTGAACGCGCAGCGCGTACCGGTGAATCCCGCGGTCTTGGAGAAGCTGCGGAATTCCAGCGCCACCTCGCGCGCGCCCGGGATCTCGAAGATGCTGCGGGGCAGGCCTGGCTCGCGCACGAACGCCTCGTAGGCCGCGTCGAAAAGAATGATGGCCTCGTGCTGCTTGGCCCAGGCCACCCAGCGCGCCAGCGACGCGCGCGACATGACCGCGCCGGTCGGGTTGTTGGGCGAGCAGAGATAGACCAGATCGACTCGGCCCTCGGGCAGCGGCGGGTCGAAGTCGTTCTCCGCCGTGGTGGGCAGATAGATAAGGCGTGCGTAGCGGCCCTTGTCGTCAGCCGGACCGGTGCGGCCCGCCATCACGTTGGTGTCGACGTACACCGGGTAGACCGGGTCGGTCACGGCCACCGCGCTGTCGAGAGAAAAAATCTCCTGCACGTTGGCGGTGTCGCACTTGGACCCGTCGGAAACAAAGATCTCGTCGGGCGCCACCTGGGCGCCCTGGCTGCGGTAGTGGGCCGCGATGGCGTCGAGCAGAAACTCGTAACCCTGCTCGGGGCCGTAGCCACGAAAGGTCTCTTTGCTGGCCATCTCGTCGGCGCCGGCCTTGAGCGCGTCCACGATGGGTGCAGGCAGCGGTAGCACCACATCGCCGATGCCCAGACGGATGATGCGAGCCGCCGGGTGAGTCGCCGCATAGGCCCGCACGCGCTTGCCGATCTCGGGGAACAAATAGCCAGCCTGCAGCTTCTGGTAGTGTGTGTTGATTTTGGCCATCGCTTCGGCTTTCTTTCGGGCTGCGAAGCGGTCAGACTAGCGAACTTCACCCCCGAGGCGCAATGGCACATAGGAACGTCATTCGAAGTTTGCTTGCTCTGCTCGCAGTTTCATCGCTTTCCGGTCCGCTGGCCGCGGGCAAGACCGCGCCGCCGGCGCCCGACCACCCACTGGCCCTGCTGCGCGCGCTCAAGAGTGAGTTGATCCGTTCCCAGGAAAAGCTGCGCCTGCCGGGCGAGGACGGGCCGTACTTCATCCGCTATCTGGTGCGCGAGTACGATGACTACGATCTGGTCGCGCGTTTCGGCGCCCTGCTGGAAGACAGCCACCAGCACCTACGCCAGGCCAACGTGGAAGTGCGGGTGGGCAGCTACAAGTTCGACAACACCGCCGACGACACCACCGAGAAGGTGTTCGACATGGACGACTTCGATCGCTACGAGCCGCCGGTGGGCGCGCCCATCGACGACGACGTGGATGTGCTGCGGGCCACGCTGTGGCTGCAAACCGACGCGCGTTACAAGCAGGCGCTGGCCACCTTGCACAAAAAGCGCGGCGCCCGCGTGACCAAGATGGTGGAGGACGAGTCGGTGGCCAGTTTCTCGCGCGAGAAGCCCCAGCACGCAGTCGACAAACCCATCACGCTCAAGTTGGACCGGGCGAACTGGGAGAACCGCCTGCGCCGCGTCTCCGCGCTGTTCAAGGCCTACCCGGAGATCTTCGATTCCCAGGTCAAGCTGTCCGTCGATCACCAGACCCGTTTCATCGTCACCACCGAGGGCACCGAACTGGTGAACGAGCGCCTCATCTACGGCTTGCACATGACCGCCAACGCGCGCGCCGCCGACGGCTTGCTCATCAACCACTTCAAGAGCTTCTACGGCGCATCCGAGGGCGAGATGCCCGACGACGCCACCCTGGAGCGCACCGCCAAGCAACTTGCCGACGAGGTCAAACGCCTGCGCGAGGCGCCCATGATGGACCCGTTCAACGGCCCGGCCATCCTGCTGCCCGAGGCCGCCGGGGTGTTCTTCCACGAGGCGCTGGGGCACAGGCTGGAAGGCGAGCGGCAGAACGACAACAAGGAAGGCGCAACCTTCAAGGGCCAGATCGGCAAGACCATCCTGCCGACGTTCATCACCGTGCTCGACGATCCGTCGGCGGCCAAACTGGATGGCGTGTCGCTCAACGGCCACTACGACTTCGACGACGAGGGCGTCGCCTCGTTCCCCGTGACCCTGGTGGATCACGGAATCTTGCGCAACTACCTCAAGAGCCGCACCCCGGTGAAGGGATCGCCTGCGTCCAACGGCCATGGTCGCGCCGAGGGCACGCTGGATCCCATCGGCCGCATGGCCAACACCATCGTGAAGTCCGACAAGGTGGTGCCCTACGCCAAGCTCAAGGAGATGCTGCTCGACGAGATCCGCCGGCAGAAGAAGAGTTTCGGGCTCATCATCGCTGACATCAGCGGCGGCCAGACCAACACCACCACCTACGATTTCCAGGCCTTCAAGGGCATGCCTCGCATCGTGTACCGGGTGGACGCGGAAACCGGCACGGAAACCCTGGCGCGTGGGGTGGAATTTGTCGGCACGCCCATCGGCTCGCTCAATCGTATCCTCGCGGCCTCGGACACGAGCGCGGTGTTCAACGGCTACTGCGGCGCCGAGTCGGGCTACGTGCCGGTGTCGACCGCGGCGCCCGCCGTGTTGATCAGCGAGATCGAGCTGCAGCGAACCCGCCGGGCCATGGAGCGACCGCCGATTCTGCCTGCGCCATGGCGGTAGCGTATAGGCCAGCCGCGGCGCTGGGCGCTTCGACTCTGAAGACTACCTGGCCATGCCGCGGGCCTGCGATGTGCTACCTTCAAGGCCCCATGCCCCGTGAACCCAAGATCACGCCCATCACCCGGCACGACCCACGCACCTTCTACGCCACGCGCGCGACGCGCACCCGCAACGCCGAGGCATGGGATCTCTGGTCCGTCGAAGACGGCCGCCGCGTGGGCTACCTCTCGCTCATCGACGACGGCCACATGATCTACGCTCTGGCCACTGTGAAACGCGGCACCTCACATGACGAGATAGCCGATCTCGTCGATGGCTTCTTCCCGCCCTCAGCCACCGACGCCGTAGGCCGCGAGACCGTGATCGCCGACTACGACGAAGAGCCTGTCATCCTCGAATCAGAGGTCGGCACCGAGGAGTAGCAACCCGCCCCGCCGGCCGCTGTTCGCCGCCCCACGCAGTTTCCTCTTCCCTCCTCCCTCGCTGCGGCTATTCTGTCTTGCATGTCGGTCGGCGGCATTCCGGCTCCCGGTCCGTTCCGGGGACTCGTTCCCTACGATGAAAACAGCGCTGCGCTGTTCTTCGGCCGCGCGGACGAGATCGTCGCGCTCGACCGCCTGGTGTGCAGGGAGGGAGATCGGGTGGTCGCGCTTACCGGCGAGTTGGGCGTGGGCAAGACTTCGTTGTTGCGGGCCGGGCTGCTACCCGCGCTGGCCAGGCACGACGTCACCGCGGTCTACCTCGGCGCCTACGACGACATCGAGCAGGAAATGTGGCAGGCCGCCGGACGCGTGCGCGGCGAGCCTCCCGCGCCTGGCGACGGCCCGGCCGATTATCTGGTCCAACTCGCGCGCAGTTCAAACGCCGGGACTTTGCTCATCCTCGACCACCTGGAGACCATTCTCTCCCACTGCGGCCCGGATGCCGGCACTTCCGCCCTCGACCAACTGGCCGCGCTGCTCCTCACTGTCAGCGAGGGAGCCGGGCCTCGACTGCGGGTTCTCCTCTGTGTGGACACCGGTTCCTTCCACCGCCTCGATCTCCTGTACAACGCCTGCAATCTCACGCCCGCGGCCGGGGCGTGGATGGAGCTTGGACGTCTCGACCAGGAAAGCGCCACTCAGATCCTGGAACAGACCGCGGTCGGTACCGGGACCTTCTTCGAAGCTGGCCTGGCCTCGTTGATGGCTGGCGACCTGTGTCGCAGCGGTCCCTGTTTGCCCGCTGACCTGCAAATGGTTGCCCGCATGGCCGTCGAGCTGCGGCTGACCTCGCTGCGCCGCTACGAGCGCAGCGGCGGCGCGGCCATGCTGCTGCACAGCTTTTTCCAGCGGGCGGTGCACGACGCCGGCGGCCGCCCGGCCTTGCGGATCCTGCTTGCAGCAGCCCGCCTTTCCAGCTCCACGGTGGAGGAACTGGCGACTCGCGCCGGCCTGCCCCAGGCTACCGTCGAACAGGCGGTCGCGCCGCTGACCAGTCGAGGCATTCTGGAAAAATCCTTCTCCGGGTCGGCCGACCGCTACGCTCTTGCGCACCCGTGCCTGGTCGCCCGCATCGAGGAATTCGCGGCCAGCGAGGTGGGCGCTGCCCACGACATCCGGCGCACCTTACGCCGCCGCGTTCTGGCGGGCGAGCGCCTGTCGCTACCCGAGATCCGCAGGGTACGCCACCATCTGGGCGGGGACCTGGCAAGCGACGAGGCCAGCACGCTCAGGCGCAGCATCCGGCGCAGCGCTCTGCAGATCGGCTCCGCGATAGTCTTGCTGCTCGCCGTGCTGCTCGCCCTCATCTTCGAGGTGCGCGCGACCTACACGCTGGCTTTCGAGCCGGCACGCGACCAACCTGGCAGTCGGGTGGTCGCGCGACGAGGACGTCGCTCGCTGGCTTTTTTCAATTTCCTTCCGGCTCAGTCCCGCCGCAGTTCGATGATTGCCGATACCGGCTTCGCCGCGGCTAGCGTGGCCGCCGATCTGGCCTCGCGCATCGCGAGCGGACGTGCCACCGGGTCGCTGGATGCGAACCAGAGCGCGCGGCTTCCCTCCTGGTTGCGCGCGGTCATCGACGGTCTGGGGCCGGTGCCGCGCGGGGTTTCCCTGGTCCTGCTCGGTGAGCCCAACGGCGTGGTCTCGCTGAAGCAGGCCTTCGCCGATCCCGCTTCACGCCGTGACGCCTTGGAAGCTTTGGCCGTGGTGGGCACCGGCCGAGCCGGCGAAGACGAGATCCTGGCTGCCGCGCTCAACGACCCATCGCCCGACGTGCGCCGGCGCGGGGTGGAGGTGGCGGCCGCCATCGATCGACGGCAGGGCAAGGGTGCTCACGCCGCCACTCTGCGCGCCGCCCTGGCCGACCAGTCGTTTTCCGTGCGCAGCGCCGTCCTGCAGGAATGCCGCGACCTCGATCCCAACACGACGGCCAGTATTCTTTCGGTGGCGCTCGCCGACAAAGACGCCTCGTTCCGGCGGCTGGCGGAGGCGTCGCTTCTCGATCTGGCCGCACGCTCACCGGCGGCCGCGGCTGACGCTGTCCGCCTGGCTCTGTGGAGCAGCGACGGGATGGCCCGGCGGACCGCGATCGGACTGCTCGATCAGATCGCCGTGCGCGCCCCGGCTGAGGCCGCCACCGTCTTGGCGCAGATCGCGTCGGACGAGACTGCCCCCGAAGAGGCGCGCGTGTCGGCACTCTCATTTCTCCGTCGCACCAACGCAATCTCCAACAGCCTGCGGCCCATGTTGGAAAAGGCCGTGATGCCGGACGCGTCGCCGCGCCTGCGCACGGCCGCTCTGCCGCTTTACGCCCGGCTCATCGATCCCGCCAAGGTGGCGGAGTTGGCTCAAGCCGCCAGCAAGGGCCCGCCTTCGGGACGAGTGACGGGCGCGGCGCTGTGGGGTGTGGCGGCCATCAAGCAGCCCGATTTGGCGTCAAGGCCGCTCAAGGCCTTCCTGTACGATCAGTCGCCCGAGGTGCGCGCGGAGGCAGCGCGTGGTTTCGGATATCTGCGCCGCGAGGGCCCCGAACTGGTCCGCAAGGCCCTGCTGGACCCGAACACCGAAGTACAAAAGGCAGGCCTCGATTCGGCCTTGCATCTGGCGGTTGCACAGCCTGGCCCGATTGCGGAGCTGCTCGGCCATGTTCTGGCCAACGTGCGACCGGGCCTGCGCCGCTTCATCGTCGAGGCGCTGGGCGAGATCGGCAAGACCCACGCTGCCGCAGTTCTGCCCGCGCTGGTGCGCGCGCTCAAGCTGGGCGACGTCAGCACCCGCGGCGCCTGTGCGCGGGCCCTGTGTGTCGTCGCCGCCAAAAGTCCCGCCGCCGCCTCGCCCTACCTGCGGGTGGCGGCTCGCGATGCCAACCGCGAGGTGCGAACCGAGGCTGCCTCTTGCCTGGGCAGCCTGACCGAGGGCGATCCCAAAGGCGCCGCGCGCATGGCCATCGAGCTGACGTCTTCCGATGAGCAGACCGTGCGTGCCGCTGCCGCCGCCTCGCTGGGCGCGCTGGCCGGACGGGTCCACGAGATCGTGCTCGGGCCGCTCATCACCCTGCTCGAAGATCCCGAACGCAGCGTGCGCGTGGCAGCCGCCGACGCGCTCATCAGCTACAGCAAGGCGGGAAACTCCGTCGGGAGCCACGCCGGCGATCTCGACAAGAAGTTGTCGACCTTCTTCCTGCAAGGCGATCTCGACGAGCGCCTGATCGCCCTGCGCGTGGCCGCGCCCGCCGGCCTGACCAGCATCCTCCGCCAGGCCGTGCGCGACGGCGACGATGGTCTGCGGCTTGCGGCGATGAAAGCCGCAGCGGGCATGCAGCCGCCCGCGCTGGAGATCCTACAAGCCGGAGCCGAAGACCGCCAGGGTCTGGTGCGCGCCGAGGCGGTGCGCGCACTGGCGGCCGCCTCCGGCACCGGCCCCGAGCGTGTGCTGCCCGTGTTCGAGGCCATGCTGCGCTCGAGCGACGCGGCGACGAGGCAAGCCGGCGCGCTGGCCCTCGGCGATGTCACCGGAGCGCCTGATGCCACGGCGGCTCTGCTGGCCGGGGTGCTGCACCAGCGCGGCGAATCGGTGCGGGCCGCGGCCGCCGAGGCTCTGGCGAACCTCGCCCAGCGCGATCCCAAGGCTGCGGGACCATTTCTGGAACAGGCGATCGGCGATCCGGCCCATGACGTGCGCGCAGCCGCCATCCGCGGTCTTGGCACCACTTGGGCTCGCCAGCGCCAGCCGGCCGAAGTGGCCGAGATCCTCGAATCTTGCGAGACCGACAGCGCGCGCCGGCTGGTGGCGGTTGAAGCGCTGGTGATTCAGGCTTCGCAGACCGGCGACAGCAAGGCGGGCGCGGATGCGAAACAGGCCAGGAGCCTGCTTGAACGGCTGGCCACTTCAGGACCGCCGCTGGCTCGTCTGGCCGCGCAGGTGGGCCGCGCCTTCATCGGCGCAAAGCTGGAAGACATGCACGCGTTCTTCGACCGCCTGTATGGCGGCTAATCAGTAGAAGCATCTTGGGCCACTGGCGTGCTGCTGTTGGGCTGATAGGCCTGGCAGGCTGGCGTGCCGGCGGCAAAGCGCACGTCGGTGCCGCACTTGGAAGCGAAGGGCTCGCAGAAGCCGCTCGCACAATCGCCGTCATCCTGGCAGGCAAGCCCGATGGCCAGACGATCCGTGCAGATTCCGCTGTCACAGCGCAGATCTTCGAGGCAGGGGATGTCCGGGCTGCACACCGCCGCCAAACCCGGCCGAGCCGCACACACCAACACCCCGGAGACGAGGCCGCAGTAGTAGCCCTGCGGGCAGTATTCACCGATGTTGGCGCAGCCCGCGCCCGGGTCGACCTGGTGCAAGGTGCCGCAACGACCCTTGTCACAGACCAACGTCCCGCTGCAGTCGGCATCGACGCCGCACGCTTGGTTGTCCGTCGCATTGCCGTGAAACACGCGCGCGCACGCGGTGTCGATGCTGCGGTAGTCTTTCGCGTCGATGGCCAGGTCGTGGTTGAGCACGCTGAACACCGCGCTCACCCTCGACAGACAGGCACCTGCGTTTGCGGGATCGAACGGTCGCTGCGCGCTCTCCTCAAGCTGCGCCCGGTCCGTGCACGCCGCCTGCCGCGCAGTCAGACAATCGTCCTCCGGCTCCAGACACGCCGGCGCCACGTCGCTGCATTCGCGCTGGCTGTAGTCCTGACAGAAATCCGCAGGGGTCATCGGCCGGTCATCGCGGTTGCAACTGGCCACGACCAGGGTGGCCAGGGTGGCAGTAAGAATGGGCTTGCACATGCTGGCCCGATCTTCGCCGCACCGGTGAGCCCGTCAAGAATTGTGGCTTTTCGTATTGCTACTTGGCGTAGTCGACGGCCCGGGTCTCGCGCACCACCGACACGCGGATCTGCCCCGGATAGGCCAACTGCGCCTCCACCTTGCGCGCGATGTCCCTGGACAGGGTTCGCGCCTGGTCGTCGGTGACCTTGGCATTCTCGACCAGCACGCGCACCTCGTGTCCGGCCTGGATGGCGAAGGCGCGCTCGACACCGTCGAAGCTGCTCGCGATCTTCTCCAGATCAGCCAGCCGCTGCACGTAGGTTTCCAGGGTTTCACGCTTGGCCCCGGGCCGCTGGTTGGCCAGCACGTTGGCCGCATCCACGATGTGGTCGAGCACGTCCTCGGCGACTGCCTCACCGTGGTGGCACTCGATGGCATGGACGATCTTGGGCGGCTCGCCGTACTTGCGCGCCAGCACCGCGCCGGCTTGGGCGTGCGATCCCTCGATTTCCTGTTCCGCGCAGCAACCGATGTCGTGCAACAGGCCCGCCCGCCGCGCGGTCTTGACCGGGTAGCCGAGTTCGCCCGCGATCACGCCCGACAAGAAACCCACCTCGACCGAATGGGCAAGCAGGTTCTGCCCGCTGCCCGCGCGAAACTTCAGCTTGCCCACCAGCCGCGACAGCTCGGGGTGCAAGCGACCGATGCCGAGATCGAAGGCCGCCTGCTCACCGGCCTCCTTGCACTGTTGCTCGACTTCCTCGGTGGCCTTCTTGACCATCTCCTCGATGCGGGTGGGGTGGATGCGCCCGTCGGCGATGAGACGGGTCAGCGCCAGACGAGCAATCTCGCGCCGCACGGGATTGAAACAAGAGATCACCACCGCCTCGGGCGTGTCGTCGATGATGAGGTCGATGCCGGTGGCCTGTTCCAGCGCTCGGATGTTGCGCCCCTCGCGCCCGATGATGCGTCCCTTCATGTCGTCGGAAGGAAGAGGCACGACCGAAACCGTGCGCTCGGCCACGTATTCGCTGGCATAACGTTGCACCGCCGCACCGAGAATCATCTGCGCCTTCTGCTGCGCCTGTTCGCGCGCCTCGTCCTCGATGCGCCTGACCTCGAGCGCGGCTGCCGCCCGCGCCGATTCGCGCACCTCGGCCTCCAGCGCCTTGCGGGCCTCGGCCTCGGTCATCCCGGCGACCTTCTCCAGACGGGCTCGCGCTTCGGCCACCTGGGCCGCGCCCGCGCGCGCTGACGCCTCGGCGGCCTGCTCGCGCGCCTGAAGCTGCCGCTCCTTGCGGTGCAGGTTCTCGTTCTCGGACTTGATTTCGCGTTCGCGCCGCTCCAGCGCCTCGTGCTTGGCCCCGGTCGCAGCCGCCTGCCGGTCGATCTCCTGGCGACGCACGCGCAACTCGGCATCCACCTCGCCCCGGATCTTTTGTGCCGCCTCCTTGGCCTCCAGCGCGGCCTGCCTCCGGATGGCGTCGGCCTCGGCGTGCGCGGCGGCCAGCGCGCGCTGGCGTTCCGCTTCCGTCTGCGGGACAGCGTTCGGCTTGGAAGCCCGTCCAAGAAAGAAGGCCATTCCGGCCGCGAGCAGGGCGACCAGAATGGCGACGATGATGACGACTGGGTTCATCGGCTGGCCTTACTCGGGAGCGGCGCCACAGCGGATCACGCGCGCGTCCGTGACCACGCAGTCGATGGGCACGTCCCACTCACCCGTGGGACAACTTTCTGCGACCTGGAAATCGTAGCCAAACCCCACGAAGAAGCCCGACGGCCCGTCCGGGTGAGCGCGCACGTAGGCCATCAGCTCGTCGTAATAGCCGCCACCATAGCCAACACGGCCTCCACGTGCATCGAAGGCGAGGCCCGGGACCATGAAGACGTCAATGTCGTGCGGCGCCACCTCGGGACAGCCGGGCCCCGGCTCAAGCAGGCCGAAGATGCCAAACACCAGCTCCGAAGGTCCGTCGACCCGGTGAAAGCGCAAGCGCGGGGGCAAAAGCTCGGCGCTCACGCGCGGCAAAACCACGGTGACGCCACGCCGCCGCAAGCCATCGATGGCGCGTGAGGTATCGATCTCGGATCGGGTGGATACGAAGGCCGCCACCACGCGGGCAGCCGTCACCTCGGGCAGATCGAGCAGAAGCTCCGTCGCCGCCTGGGCCAAACGCCCACGGTCATCCACAGACAGCTCATCGCGCCGGCCAGCCATAACGCGCCGGAGCGCCCGCTTTTCGTCGCGCAGCCAGAGATCAGCCGGGCACATCGACGCCGACGGCTCGTTCCCGACCACGCAACCCAGCCCGGCGCAGAGTCGCCCTGCCACGGCCTGGCGTCGCAAGGGCATGAAGAACGAGGCCTTCGCCTCGGAAAAGTGGGGTTTCAGTTCTGTCCATCTATGGAGGCGTCCGCCACACGGCGAACGATTGTGTCTGCTGGGTGACGACCACTATACCGCAAGTAGGGCTGCGCAAGTGGCTATGAACGCCTGTCAGACGCGCGCTCGACTCTCGACCAGATGAAGCAGCGCGCGACTTCTCTCCCGAACCCGCCTTTTCAAATCTGCCCGAGCGCGCCTCTCGCCGAACAGCTCCTCGGTGATCTGCAGCGCCGCCAGGACCGCAAGCGATTGGGTATCTGCCGTGCGGGTTTGCTTCTGCAATTCCTTCATGCGGCTGTCCAGGTAGGCGGCCATCTCGCGCGTCGCCCGCTCGTCCTCGTCTCCTCGCAGCACGAAACGCTGCCCCGCGATCTGTACGGTTACTGGCGTCTTCATGTCGACCTTCAGGTCGCCCCCGCGCGGCCCGGATGTCAAGGCGCGGAGGCGCCCTGCCCCGCTTCGGCATGCCAGGCCAGGCCCAAGGACGACAGCACGACCCGGTCCTCGAAGCTGACATCCGTGAACCTGATACCCATGCCACCGGTTCGCGCCGTTTCGCTCACCCAGCGAACCTCGCCGCATAGTTGCAGCGGCTGCGAACGCCACGGGATATCAATCGAGATACGCACTGTCTCGCCGGTGGCATCCAGATAGTCGGAGCAGAAAAACACACCGTCCGGGCTCAAATCCGTGACCAGCCCCTCGATGGTCAGGCGCTCGCTGACATAGCGAGCAGGAACCTGCACTCGCATGCGTACCGCGCGTCTCATCTCGCGCATCTCTCCAGGACTGTTTGCCATCGTGTCTAGAACCCCGCGCTTTGACCTCGACAGTCAGTCAGCATCGAGTCCATGTCAACTTTCTTCCGCCTGTGTCCTGGAAAACTACCACATGGAAAGCCATCGGGAGGCCGCCAGATCTTTCGATGCTCGCCCCCATTCTCGACGCCGCACTGCGCTTATCACGTTTTTCCCGCCTGCGCAGGTCCGCACTCATGCTACAACTTGCGGCCCGGTCCAGCGGATCGGAGAAAGGAAACTCATCGCATTTTCGTTCGGGCCCATAGCTCAATTGGTAGAGCTGCGGACTTTTAATCCGTAGGTCGCAGGTTCAATTCCTGCTGGGCCCACAGCCCTCTGCCTCGCCCCTTCCGGCCCATCCATCCCTGACCCCATCGTCTAGTCCGGCCTAGGACAATGGCCCTTCAAGCCATGAACACCGGTTCGAATCCGGTTGGGGTCGCATAGGTTACTTTCACTCGGAACGACGCCGGAATCGTTCGCGGAGCCGTCGTCCATGGTCGGCTCCGCGCTAGGAAGTCGAACCCATGTCTTCTCTCGCAGCCGGGAAGGATCGACCGGCCTGAAGGTCCTGTGCTACAAGAAAATCTTTCATGACAAGAACCCACCGTTCGCGAAGCGTTCCCTCTCCTCGTTTGGCCGGCTTGTTGACGGTGCTTTTGCCATTGGCTCCCATTCTTGCGGGAGGGACTCGTTCGGCCTGGGCGGCAGAAGACGCTCCGCCGGATCAACCCAGCATGGCCTGGCCGGTTCTCGGATACGTCGTTTTCGCGGGGGGCCTGGCGCTCAACTACGATGTCGCACGACGGATGGACGCGGGCAGCCCCTCGTGCTTCCTGAACTCGCACCAGGCGGGCGGCTGTCTCTTTGAAGCGCTCTTGAGTCCCTTCGTCGTGCTGGGTGGGGGTGCGATGGTCGCCGGCTATGCCTGGAAGCTTGGCGAGCACGACGCCGGTCTGGACCTAGGGTCAGGCCGGCTGCCCAAGGATACCTCGAACCTGCGCACCTTCGGGCTGATTCTGGGCGGTCTTGGTTTGCTCGTCACTGAGGTACTAGACTTCTACGTGCTCAGCAAGGTGGAAACGTGCAACGGCATCGAATCAGCAGGCGTCGTCGATATCCATGGTTGTTTCAGCAGCGTCAAGACCTTGGCCTTGGTGGGTGACGCCGCCTCCCTCTTGGCGGGCGTCGGCGCACCCATGGTTGGCTATGGGTTTGGGTATCACAACTACGTCGGTCGCCACTCGCAGCCGCAGTTGAGCCTCCTGCCCCTGGCCACGCCAGGCGGGGCCGGCCTTGCCTTGGTGGGCAGTCTGTAGCGCCTCCGCGGCTGCACCACGTACGCCGATGGCGACGGAACCGTCTCGGAATCTTCGGGATTCTGGGGCTGCACCACATCTGCATTCCGTAGGCGCTGCCAGCCCCAACGCGGGGGTCAACGTCTACGCGTCCACGGACTCGCCCAAAAGTGCGGGTTCTCTGCCGCGTCGAGCGCGGCTCCGATCGTATGACAAGTGAACCGAATTCAGCGACCTTGGCGAGACTGGCGCCGCGCTCGGCATAATCGGCTCGCCGCCGTTTTGCCTGATCGGCTCTAGCTTGGCGCAAGTGCTGCGTCTGTGACCCGGAGCTGGCTCCATTCCTAGACGGTGCGCCTGCAACAAAGGCAGCGAACCCACAGCGGCGCTGTCTCTTTTGACCTGGCGCTCCATATCGCACAGCAGCGCAAAGAATTTCTGAGCCCTCGTCAGCGAACAAGTCACTGCTTTTTTTGA